>Ga0228698_1000758_pt1 | contig 20117 bp, 14 predicted proteins | sample McNCre117_Aug_MG_FD_178015 | JGI IMG/M metagenome (GOLD analysis project Ga0228698, IMG submission 178015) | Freshwater microbial communities from McNutts Creek, Athens, Georgia, United States - 1-17_Aug_MG | ecosystem: Environmental > Aquatic > Freshwater > Creek | place: USA: Georgia...
CGCATCTTTGTGGACACCCAGTCGATCCTCAAGCCCCTGATGTCGGGCCTGGCGGTGCAGCCCAATGTCGACCAGCAGGTCACGATGCTCAGCCGCACGCTGATCAGCCGACCGAACATCGAAAAGCTGGTGCGCATGGCCGACCTGGACCTTAAAAGCGAGTCCAAGGCGCAGCAGGAAGCCCTGATTGAAGCGCTGATGCGCGACGTCTCCATCAAGAGCACCGGTCGCGACAACCTGTATTCGCTGTCGTATGTGGATGCCGACAAGGACAAGTCCAAGCGGGTGATCCAGGCCATGGTGTCGATTTTTGTCGAATCGAGCCTGGGTGCCAGCCGCAAGGACACTGATTCGGCCAAGGTGTTTCTGGACGAGCAGATCAAGACCTACGAGGCCAAGCTTGAAGAAGCCGAAGCGCGTCTGAAGGACTTCCGCCTGAAGAACCTGGAGCTGCAGACCGGCGACGGCCGCGACTCGGCGGCCCGCCTGGGTGAAATCAGCCAGCAGCTGGAATCGGCCAAGCTCGAATTGCGCGAAGCCGAAAACTCGCGTGAAGCGGCGCGCAAGCAACTCGAGCTGGAACGCACCCAGCCCACCACCGGTGGCGGCGGCGTCGAATTGCTCCCGCAGGGCTCGTCCAACAGCATCGCCACCCCCGAGATCGACGCCCGCATCGAGGCGCAAAAGCGCAACCTGGATGCCTTGCTGCAACGCTACACCGATCAGCACCCGGACATCGTCAGTGCCCGCCGGCTGATCAATGAGCTGGAAGAGCAGCGCAAGCGTGAAGTGGCCGAGTTGCGCAAGGCGGCGGCCCACTCGCCGCAAGCCCAGAAGGGCGCTGGCGGCAGCCTGGCCGCGCAAGAGTTGTCGCGCCTGGTGGCCACATCGGAAGTGCAGGTGGCGGCGCTGAAGGCCCGCGTGGCCGAATACCAGGCCCGCTATGCGGCCGCGCGCGCGCAGTCACGCACCTCGCCCCAGATCGAGGCCGAAGCGGCGCAGCTCAACCGCGACTACGCCATCGTCAAGAAGAACTACGAAGACCTGGTGGGCCGCCGCCAGTCGGCCGTGATGTCGGGTGACCTGGACATGGCCGCCGGTGTGGTCGACTTTCGCCTGATTGACCCGCCGCGGGTGTCGCCGCGGCCGGTGTCGCCCAACCGGCTGGTGCTGCTGGCCGGTGCGCTGGTGGCATCGCTGGCGGCGGGCGCCTTCGTGGCCTTTGCCGCCAGCCAGCTCAAGCCGGTCTACAACGATGCCCGCGACCTGCAGATCAAGACGGGCCTGCCCCTGCTGGGTGTGATCTCGATGATCCTGAGCGACGAGGAGCGCAAGCGCGAGAAGGTGGACCGCATGCGCTTTTACCTGGGGTCCGGGGGCTTGCTGGCCAGCTTTGTGGTGGCCATGGTCACCGTTTCCATTTACGCCGCCAGGCAGGTGGGTTGAGCACCATGACCAGCTTGATTGAACAAGCCGCCCAGAGACTGGCGCAAATTCGTGAAGCGGGCATTGCCATTCCTGGCATGGAGCCGCAGCCTGAGGCGCCCCCGCATCCGGGCACCCCGGCCACCGCTGCGGGCGCAACCCATCCAGTCGATGCCGGCACCGCTGAATCCACGTTCGGCCTGACCGCTGCGGCGGCGCAGGCTGCCCTGGACGGTGGGCCGGGTGCCGAGGCCGGGTCTGAGGGGTTCGCAGATTCGCAATCGGCGGCAACGCTGTCCAAGCGGGTGGAGCTGGATCTGGCGATGCTGGCCGCCGGCGGCTACCTGGTGCCGTCGGCGCCGCGCTCGCACATGGGTGACCAGTACCGCGTCATCAAGCGCCCGCTGATCGCCAACGCCATGGCCAAGGGCGACGCCAAGGTCAACCACGGCAACCTGATCATGATGACCAGTGCCTTGCCGGGTGAGGGCAAGAGCTTCACCTCGATCAACCTGGCCATGAGCATCGCTGCCGAGCTGGACCACACGGTCATGCTGGTGGATGCCGATGTGGCGCGGCCGTCGCTGCTCAAGAAGCTGGGCATGACCGAGGCGCCCGGCCTGCTGGATCTGCTGGAAGGCAAGGCGCAGATGAGCGATGTGCTGCTGCGCACCAACATCGACAAGCTCACCATCCTGCCCAGCGGCCGCCCGCACCCGCGCTCGACCGAGCTGCTGGCCAGCGAGGCCATGCGCCAGCTGCTCGAAGGCATGGCCTCGCGCTACCCTGATCGCATCATCATCTTTGATTCGCCGCCTTTGTTGCTGACGACCGAATCGCGCGTGCTGGCTACGCAGATGGGGCAGATCGTGATGGTGGTGCATGCGGGCAAGACCTTGCAGGCCGATGTGCAGCATGCCTTGTCCACCATCGAGAGCTGCCCGATCCGCATGCTGCTGCTGAACAAGGCGCGCACCGAATCCCAAGGCGCCTACGGCTATGGCTACGGCTATGGTTATGGCTACGGTTACGGCTATGGCGGCGAGGCCCAGGCTCCCGAGGCCAAAGCGGAAGGAACGGCCGATGCGCCCAAGGCCGACTGAGCGCCTTCGGGCCAGACAGCAGGCGGTGCCCGGTCGATGGGTGCCGTGGCTGGCCGTGCTGGCTTCGTTCGCGGGCTCGTCGGCCCGGGCGGTTGATCTGGATGCCGGCAATGGCCAACGGCAGTGGAGCCTGGTGCCTTCGGTCAGCGTGACCGAGACCTTCACCGACAACCTGTTGCTGTCCGGCACCGACCGTGTCTCCGACGGCATCACGCGTTTGACGGCCGGGCTGGATTTCTCGGCACGCACCGCACAGTTGCGGGCGTCGCTGGGGTATTCGCTCTCCGAGTTGCTGCATGCTCGGCACCATGAGCGCAATACCTCGCAGAACACGCTCAATGCGGGCCTGAACGCCGACTTCCTTGACGGGCGTGGCAAATTGGACGCCAACGAGTCGATTTCGCAGACGGCGGTGTCCGCATTTGGAACCCAGCCTGCCCAGGACGGCCGCCCCACCCAGAACACCACCGAGCTTCGTGCCATCCAGGTCAGCCCCAGCCTGAGCGGCTACGTCGGCTCGGCATTGCGCTACTCGGCTTCAGTGGGCCTGACTGCCACCGATGCGGCCAAGACCACCATTGGCGACGTCACCACCACAACCGCCGCCCTGATGCTGTCGCCTGCGCAGGCCGGGCTGGTCGGCTGGCGGCTGGATGCCACGCACACCACCTCGGACTACAAGCAGGGGCGGGTCACCGAAGACAACCGGGTCAACGGTGTCGGCACAATGCGTCTGGATGCCCTGGATGCCGAATGGCACGTGTCCGGCGGCGTCGAGCAGACCAATTTGTCGTCCGCGCAACGCGACACCTACCGCACCTGGGGTGCCGGCGGCAGTTGGACACCGTCGAACCGCACCAAGCTGACCCTGGATCTCGACAAGCGCTTCTTCGGCCGCTCGCACACCCTGGTGCTGGAGCACCGCACGCCGCTCACGGTCTGGCGGCTGCTTGATTCGCGCAGCCTGTCGACGTCGGGCGCTGGTCAGACTGCCGTGGGCGGGCAGGGCACGGCCTATGACCTCTTCTTCGCACAACTGGCCTCGCGTGAGCCCGATCCCGTCAAGCGTGATGCCCTGGTCAGGGCCTTGCTGGAGCAATTGGGCATCAGCCCCCAGCGTGGCATCAACCTGGGCTTCCTGAGCTCGGCGGTGACACTGCAGGATCGCAAGGAAGCCTCCGTCGCGATCAATGGGGTGCGCAGTGCCCTGGTGGTGGCCATGTCCCGGTCCCGCACCAGCCGCCTGGACACGGTGGCGCCCGCGCAGGGTGATCTGGGCAACTCGCCGGAGATCACCATGCAAGGCCTGACCATGGACTTTTCTCACCGGCTGGCACCGATGTCTTCGCTGAATCTGACCTGGTCGGACCAGCGTGGCAGCGGGGTGCAGGCTGCCCAGGCCAGCCGTCAGCGGCAAGTGGGCTTGGTGTATTCGACCCGGCCTTCGTCGATCACCAACTTGAGCATGGGTTGGCGTCGTGCGCTCTACATCAGCGGAACGGTGGCTCCCTATGACGAAAGCTCCCTCTTTGCCACCTATGGCGTGCGGTTCTGATCATGTATGAATCGTTTTATGGGCTGACCAACAAGCCCTTTCAGCTGAATCCGGATCCCACCTTCTACTTCGGGAGCAAGCAGCACCGTCGTGCCAAGGCCTACCTGGATTACGGTGTTTCGCGCAACGAAGGCTTCATCGTCATCACCGGTGAAGTGGGGGCGGGCAAGACGACCCTGCTGCGGGCCCTGATCGAGGGCCTGCACGGCAGCAATGTGGTGGTGGGCCATCTGGTCACCACCCAGCTGGGCGCTGAAGACACCCTGCGCATGGTGGGGGCGTCATTCGGCTTCAAGGTCAAGGATGTGCCGAAGTCGGAGCTGCTGATCACGCTAGAGGCCTTCCTGATCAGCCAGACCAGCAAGGGCAAGCGTTGCCTGCTGATCGTCGATGAGGCGCAGAACCTGACGGCCCGCGCGGTGGAAGAGCTGCGCATGCTGTCGAACTTCCAGTTTGGCAACCAGGCGCTGATGCAGAGCTTTCTGGTCGGCCAGCCCGAGTTCCGCGAGATCCTGCAGCGCCCCGAGATGGAGCAGTTCCGCCAGCGCGTGGCGGCCACCTGCCACATCGGCCCGCTTGATCTGGACGAAACCCAGCACTACATCGAGCACCGCCTGAAGTGCGCCGGCTCCACCGGCAAGCCCAGCTTTGACCCCGCCGTGTTCGAAGGTGTGTTCAAGGCCAGCGGCGGCATTCCGCGCCGCATCAATTCCATCTGCGACCGCCTGCTGCTGGCAGGCTTTTTGGCCGGCAAGATGCACCTGGAGGCCTCGGATGTGAACGAGGTGGTGCGCGAGTTTGAGCAGGAAGCCGAAGTGCCCGTGCGCCGACCGGCCATGGCCGAGACCGTGCCGCCGGCCGAGCAGACGGCCACCGGCCTGACGCCCAGCCAGGTGGCGGCGCTGGATGTTGACCTGAGCAAGCTGCAGCTCGATCCCGGCTCGGCCGACACCATGTCGCGCCAGCTCAGCCGCCTGTCTTCCGAGCAGCGCGGCGACCAGATCCAGCGCCTGGAGCGCGGCCTGCTGCGCCTGGAGCGCACCAATCTTCAGATTCTCACGCTGTTGCAGCAGTTGGTGGCAGCTGTCAAGAAACCCTCGGACGAAGGACCGAAGTGACTACCGAAATCAAGCACAGTGCCCTGCCGGTCCGCCGCGAGGGGCCGGTGATGTGTGTGGTGGGTGCCCGCCCCAACTTCATGAAGATGGCGCCGATCCTGCGCGCCCTGGCCGCGCACAACCCGCCCTTGCCGGCGCTGCTGGTGCACACCGGTCAACACTATGACCAGGGCATGAGCCACCAGCTGTTTGAAGACCTGGGCCTGCCCCGGCCTGACCTGAACCTCGAAGTGGGTTCGGGCAGCCACGCCGTGCAGACCGCCGAGGTGATGCGCCGCTTCGAGCCGGCCCTCGATGAGCACAAGCCCAGCTGCGTGCTGGTGGTGGGCGACGTGAACTCGACCCTGGCCTGCACGCTGGTGGCCGTCAAGAAGGACGTGCCTGTGGTGCACGTCGAAGCCGGCCTGCGCAGCTACGACCGCAAGATGCCCGAGGAAATCAACCGGGTGCTCACCGACCAGGTGGCCGATCGCCTGTACACCACCGAGCGCAGCGCGCTGGACAACCTGCTGCGTGAGGGCATTGCTGCCGAGCGCGTGTGCTTTGCCGGCAACGTGATGATCGACTCGCTGGTGGCCAACAAGCCGCATGCGCGCCCCATCGCCGACACCTTGCGCAACCATGGCATCGACCCGGCGCTGATCGCCCACGACAAGGGTTATGGCGTGGTGACGCTGCACCGCCCCTCCAATGTGGACGACGCTGCCACCCTGGGCAAGCTGCTGGGCCTGCTGCGCGAGATCTCGGCCGATCTGCCGCTGGTGTTTGCGCTGCACCCGCGCACCCGCAACAACATCGAGCGTTTCGGCCTGGGCCACCTGATCGATGGCCAGCGCATGGCGCTGCTGCCGCCTCAGGGTTACTTGGAGATGCTGGGCCTGATGCGGGACGCCACGCTGGTGCTCACCGATTCGGGCGGCCTGCAGGAGGAAACCACGGCCCTGGGCGTGCCCTGCCTGACCCTGCGCGAGAACACCGAGCGTCCGATCACGGCCGAGCAAGGCACCAACACGCTGGTGGGTCGCGACGCCGACGCCATCCGCCGTGGTGTGGCCGAGATCCTGCGCGGTGAAGGCAAGCGTGGACGCGTGCCCGAGCTGTGGGACGGCCACGCCGCCGATCGCATTGCTGCCGACCTGTGGCAGTGGCTGGGCGCCGGCGCGCCCTGAATTTGAGGTCTGCATGCTGGCACCCACCCAGATCACCAATGCGCTGACGATTGACGTCGAAGACTATTTCCAGGTCTCGGCGATGGCGCCCTACATCGCGCGCAGCGAGTGGGACGCACGCGAGTGCCGCGTTGAGCGCAACATGGAGCGCATCCTGGCGATGCTGGCCAAGCACGGCACCCGCGCCACCTTCTTCACGCTGGGCTGGATCGCCGAGCGCTACCCGCAACTGGTGCGCGACATCGTCAGCCAGGGCCACGAACTGGCCAGCCATGGTTATGGCCACGAGCGGGCCAGCGACCTCAGCCGCGCGGCCTTCACCGACGACATCACGCGGGCCAAGCACATCCTGGAAGACCTGGGTGGTGTGGCCGTGCAGGGTTACCGGGCGCCCAGTTTCTCGATCGGCACCGACAACCTCTGGGCCTTTGATTGCCTGCAGGAGGCGGGCTACGTCTACAGCTCCAGCATCTACCCGATCAAGCACGACCACTACGGCATGCCCGACGCCCCGCGCTTTGCGCACCGGGTCGGGCAGGGGTTCCTGGAGATCCCGGTGACCACGCTGCGCCTGAATGGCCGCAACCTGCCCTCCAGCGGCGGTGGCTACTTCAGGCTCTTCCCGTATGCCTTGTCGCGCTGGATGATCCGGCGCGTCAATGCCGACGACGGCATGCCCAGCATCTTCTACTTCCACCCCTGGGAGATCGATGCCGAGCAACCCCGCGTGCCGGGCATCAACCTCAAGACGCGCTTCCGGCATTACGTGAACATTGATCGCATGGAGCGGCGCCTGGACGCGCTGCTGGGTGACTTCCGCTGGGGTCGCATGGACGACATCTTTCTGGAGACGGCAGCCGTCGCCTCCGCCAACGACGCAGCCCTCCCACACGCCCGCGCCCTGTGATCCAGATCCAAAGACTCAGCGCCCAGGACAGCGCCGCCGCCGCACGTTGGGACACTTTCGTGATGGCCTGCCCGCAGGCCACCTTCTTTCATCGTGCAGGCTGGCAGACCGTGCTCAGCCAGGTGTACCGCCACGCCTGCTTCTTTCTGTACGCCGAGCGTGATGGCCAGATCGAGGGCGTGCTGCCACTGGCCCAGATCAAGAGCCGCCTGTTCGGGCACTCGCTGATCAGCCTGCCCTTTGCGGTGTATGGCGGGGTGGCGGCCAACACCCCCGAGGCCGCGCAGGCCCTGGAGGCCGAAGCCCAGCGCATCGCCAAAGAGCTGGATGTCGAGCATCTGGAGATGCGCCACATCGACAAGCGGCATGACAACTGGCCGACGCAGGACCTGTACGTCACGTTCCGCAAGGAGATCCTGCCCGACGAAGAGGCCAACATGCTGGCCATCCCGCGCAAGCAGCGGGCCATGGTGCGCAAGGGCATCAAGAACGAGCTTCGCAGCGAGATCGATCCCGGCGTGGACCGCTTCTTTGCGCTGTTTGCCGACAACGTGCATCGGCACGGCACACCGGCCATGCCCAAGAAGTGGTTCCAGGCCCTGCGAGATGTGTTTGGTGACGACTGCGAGGTGCTCACCGTGGTCTCGCCCGACGGCCGCGCCTTGTCCAGCGTGATGAGCTTCTACTTCCGCGATGAAGTGCTGGCCTATTACGCGGGCGACGACGAATCGGCCCGCCACCTGGCTGCCAACGACTTCAAGTACTGGGAGCTGATGCGCCGCGCCTGCTTGCGCGGCCTGAAGGTGTTTGATTACGGGCGCAGCAAGGTGGGCACCGGTCCCTATTCGTTCAAGAAGAACTGGGGCTTTGAGCCCACGCCCATGCATTACGAATACCAGCTGTACAAGCGTGATGCCATTCCCCAGAACAACCCGAACAACGCCAAGTACCAGCTGCTGATCAAGACCTGGCGCAAGATGCCCATTTCCTGGGCCAACTGGCTGGGCCCCTTCATCGTGCGCAACCTGGGTTGACGCCGTGGGCATCGACAAGCTCGTTCCTGCGCCGGCCTGGCGCTGGCCGCTGGTGATGCTGCTGGCACTGTGGGCCGTGGCCCTGCTGGGTCACCGCGACACCGCGCAGGGCATGCTTGAGCTGTGGAACAAGTCCGAGAGCTACGCCCACTGCTGGGTGGTGCCGCCCATTGCACTGTGGCTGGCCTGGCGGCTGCGCCACCAGGTGGCGGCGCTGACACCGCAGGCGGCACCGTGGTTCCTGCTGCCCATGCTGGGCGCCGAGGTGCTGTGGCTGCTGGGCGCCCTGGTGGGCGTGAACGCGGCCGCCCAGTTTGCCCTGGTGGCCGTGCTGGTGCTGTCGGTGCCCCTGGTGATGGGCTGGCCTGTCGCCCGGGCCCTGGCGTTTCCGCTGGGTTTTGTCTTCTTCTGTGTGCCGGTGGGTGATTTCCTGACGCCGTCGCTGATGCAGGCCACGGCCGACTTCACCATCATGGCGGTGCGCCTGTCGGGGGTGCCGGTGTACCGCGAAGGCCTGTACTTCAGCATCCCGTCGGGCAATTGGTCGGTGGTCGAGGCCTGCAGCGGCATCCGCTACCTGATGGCGTCGGTGATGGTGGGTTCGCTGTTTGCCTACATGAACTACCAGTCCACCCGCAAGCGCCTGATCTTTGCCGGCGTGTCGATCCTGGTGCCCATCGTGGCCAACTGGCTGCGGGCCTACATGATCGTGATGCTGGGGCATCTGTCGGGCAACCGGCTGGCCGTTGGCGCTGACCACCTGCTCTACGGCTGGGTCTTCTTTGGCATGGTGATCATGGCCCTGTACTGGATCGGAGCCCGCTGGGCGGATCCGGAGCCGGCCTGGCAGGCCCCGCCCGTGGCCGCAGCCGGCCCCTTGCCAACCAGCCTGTCCTTTCTGGCGAGTGCGGCGCTGGGCAGCCTGGTGATCGTGTCTGCCGCCATGGCGCAGCAAGGCCTGGAATCCGGCACCGATGCCGCGCCTGTCCAACTGGTGCTGCCCGACGAGTTGGGCCAGGGCGCCTGGCGACGCCAGGCCATCGCGCCGGCCCTGGAATGGCAACCCGTCATCAAGAACCCCGTGGCCCAGGAGCGCGCCGGTTACCTGGGCCCGGACGGCGCATCGCTGGGATTGATCGTGGGCTACTTCAAGGGCCAGAGCGGCACCAGCAAGGTGGTGTCGGGCCTGAATCGCCTGGTCAAGGTCGAAGACCCCCATTGGAACCTGCTCGAATCAGGCAAGACCGTTGTTCAGCAGGCATCGCAGCCCTTTGAGGTGCTGGATCACCGCATCACCGAAGCCGACCTGTCGGGCACGCAGCCGCGCCTGAAAGTGCGGGCCTGGCGCTTCTACTGGATCGACGGGCACTGGTTGGCCGACGATGTGCAGGGCAAGTTGCGCGGCGTGTGGGGGCGCCTGAACGGGCGAGCGGACGATGCCGCCTATGTGCTGATCTACGCCGAAGACCGGGGCCCGGAGACCGGCGCCCAGATGACGCGCTTCCTGGCCGATGTCGTGCCCGCGCTGTCGGCCAGTTGGGCCGGCAGGGGCGCCGCCTTGCCGGCGTCGCACTGAAGGGCCTGCAGCGTGATCAAGACCGTTTTCTCGATGTTGTCGCCGGCCGGTCACCAGGCCCGCCTGTCCATCCTCATCTTCCACCGTGTTCACCGTGTGCCCGACCCGATGTTTCCGGGTGAGGTGGACGCGCAGTCCTTCGATGCCATTTGCGCATGGGTGGCGCGCTGGTTCAATGTGCTGCCACTGGATCAGGCGGTCAAGCGCCTGCAGGACGGCAGCCTGCCTGCCGCGTCGATGGCCATCACCTTTGACGACGGTTATGCCGACAACCACGATGTGGCCATGCCCATCCTGCAGCGGCACGGCCTGTCGGCCACCTTCTTCATTGCCACCGGCTACCTTGACGGCGGCCGCATGTGGAACGACACGGTCATCGAATCGATCCGTGGCACCCGATTGACCAGCCTGGATCTGGGCACCCTGGATGTGGATGGCCTGCAGGCCGTGCCCACGGCCGACTGGCCGCAACGGCGGGCGGCCGTGGCGCAGGTGCTGTCCAAGGTCAAGTACCTGCCACCCGAGCGCCGCCAGCAGGTCGTTGACCGGATGGCCCGGCTGTCGGGCGCGGCCATGCCCGACGACCTGATGATGAGCACGGCGCAGTTGCAAGCCATGCATCGCGGGGGCATGCAAATTGGTGCGCACACCGTGACCCACCCGATCCTGGCCAACCTGGCCCTCGAAGCCGCGCGCGCCGAAATCGGTCAGTCCCGCGACAGGCTGCAGGCCCTGCTGCAGGATCGGATTGGCCTGTTCGCCTACCCCAACGGTGTGCCTGGGCGCGATTTCAAGACCGAGCACCCGGAGCTCGTCAAGCAACTGGGCATGGATGCGGCCGTCACCACGGCCAGCGGCCATTCAACCGCCAGCACCGATGTTTTCCAGCTGCGGCGGTTTTCGCCCTGGGATCGCAGCAAGGGGCGCTTTGCCCTCCGGTTGATGCAGAACCTGCGAGCCAGGTGAATACGGTGCTGGCCCGGACACCCTGCCGCAAGCGCTGGCCATGAAGGTTCACCTCACCTTCGACATCGAAATCTGGTGCAACGGCTGGCACATGCTGGACGAGCGCTTTCCAGCGCAATTCGAGCGCTATGTCTACGGGCGGTCGTCGCAGGGCGAGTTCGCCTTGCCCAAGACGCTGGAAATCCTCAAGCGCAACGGGCTGCGGGCCGTGTTCTTTGTCGAGACCTTGTTTTCAGCCCGGTTTGGCGAGCGCTACCTGCGCGAAGTGGCCAATTTCATCGATGACGCCGGCCATGATGTGCAATTGCACCTGCACCCGGAATGGATCGATGAGATCCATCCGCCGCTGATCCCGGCCGGGCATGGCAAGCGCCAGCACTTGTCGGCCTACTCGGTGGAAGAGCAGGCCACCCTGATCAAGTGGGGCAAGGATGCCCTCGAACGCATCCTGCTCAGGCCGGTCACGGTGTTCCGGGCGGGCAGTTTTGCCGCCAACCGGGACACCTATCTGGCGCTGGAGCAGGCGGGGCTTCGGGTGGACAGCAGCCTCAATGAGACGAGCGAGGTCAGCCTGGTGGACCTGCCGCGAGCCGAGCCTTTTCAGAGTGCCAGGCGAGTCGGGCCGATTTGGAGCTACCCGGTCACTGTTTTCCAGGATGGCTTCGGGCGGTTGCGCCCGGCCCAGATCAACGGCTGCAGCTTTGCCGAGATGCGCAATGCCCTCGTGTCTGCCGAGCGCCGTGGTGTGAAGCATTTCGTGATCGTGTCGCACAATTTCGAGATGCTGCGGCCCGGCCTGAGCGAACCCGATGACCTGGTTGTCCAGCGCTTTGAGCAACTGTGCGCCTGGCTGGCGGCCAGGCCAGATCGCTTCGACGTCTGCGCGTTTCCCTTGTCGCCGCAAACAGGCCCCGAAACCCGTCCCGAAGTCGCTTTGGGCAGCACGGTGATGCGTCACGCCGAACAGTTGTGGCGGCGCATGCGTTAAATCGTGGTTATTCCTCGGTAATTTGCCACCGACGCGGCCAGATCGTGAGCGCTTGCTGTCGCACAGCGCCGCCATAATTGCGCGATGCTGGTTTGCCCCAGTGTGCAGTGTCGTGCGCCAGGCCGTTGTGCGCGAATCCTGTCAGGCAAGCCTGGCGCCGAGACGCCTGCTGGATGGTCCGAGGCGATGATGGGCCTTTGCGAAATTGAGGAAGCGAGAAACATGAACAAGGTGGCCGTGATTGGGCTGGGTTATGTCGGGTTGCCCCTGGTGGTGGCTTTCGGCAAGCAGATGAAGACCATCGGGTTCGACATCGCTGTCTCCAAGGTGGAATCCTGCCAGCGTGGTGTTGATCCCTCGCGCGAATTGCCCGATGAAGAGCTGAAAGCGGCCATCCACGCCGAATACACCTCCGATCCCACCCGTCTGGCCGAAGCCGACGTGATCATCGTGGCGGTGCCCACGCCGGTCGATGACGCGCACATCCCCGATTTCAAGCCCCTCATCGGCTCGTCCACCAGCGTGGGCCGCAACATGAAGAAGGGTGCCATCGTGGTGTATGAATCCACGGTGTACCCCGGCGCCACCGAAGAAGTCTGCATTCCGGTGCTCGAGCGCGAATCGGGCATGAAGTGGAAGCAGGATTTCTTCGTCGGCTACAGCCCCGAGCGCATCAACCCGGGCGACAAGGAGCACACCCTCACCAAGATCCTGAAGATCGTGTCGGGCGACACGCCCGAGACGCTGGACAAGGTGGCCCAGGTCTACGAGAAGATCATCATCCCCGGCGTGCACCGCGCCTCGTCGATCAAGGCCGCCGAAGCCGCCAAGGTCATCGAGAACACCCAGCGCGACCTGAACATCGCGCTGATGAACGAACTGGCCCTGATCTTTGATCGCCTGGGCATCGACACCACCGAGGTGCTGGAAGCTGCCGGCACGAAGTGGAACTTCCTGAAGTTCAAGCCGGGCCTGGTGGGCGGCCACTGCATTGGCGTGGATCCCTACTACCTCACGCACAAGGCCGACATGCTGGGTTACCACCCGCAGGTCATTCTGGCGGGACGGCGCATCAACGACGGCATGGGCAAGTTCATTGCCGAGCAGACCATCAAGCACATGATCGCCACCGGCAGCTACATCAAGGGTGCCAAGGTCAACGTGCTGGGCCTGACCTTCAAGGAAAACTGCGGGGACCTGCGCAACAGCAAGGTCATCGACATCATCAATGAGCTGAAGACCTATGGCGTGGAGGTGTTCGTCACCGATGCGCAGGCCGAGGTCGACGAAGCCATGCACGAGTACGGCGTGCGCCTGCTGCCCTTCGAAGACCTGCCGCGCGCCGACGCCATCGTGGCGGCGGTCTCGCACAAGGAATACGCCGCGCTGAGCGTCGAGGACATCGGCAAGAAGCTGATCAAGGGTGGCGCCTTCATCGACGTGAAGGCTGCCTTCGACGCCAAGGCGCTCAAGGACGCGGGCTACACGGTCTGGCGCCTCTGATTGCGCCCGGCCCGTCCGGGCTCCAGCGGGCCGCTGCGGTTGTCGATCCAGGCACTGCAGCGGCCGTTTTCAATGGAACGTGCGTGCGCCCGGGCAGCCCCGGGCGGGGTTGATGAGCAAAGCCGGCAAGATCAGCGTCTTCCATGTGCTCCACCACCTGTACATCGGTGGCATGGAAAACGGTGTGGTCAACCTCATCAATAACCTGCCAGATGACCGGTTTGAGCACACGGTGGTGTGCGTCGAGGATTTCTCCGATTTCCGCCAGCGCATCGTGAACCCGCAGGTGCAGGTGCTGGCCATGCACCGCTCGCGCATCGGCACCTGGCCGCTGCGGCGCCAGCTGTATCAGCTGTTTGCCAGCAGGCGTCCCAGCATCGTGCACAGCCGCAACATGTCGGGCCTGGATGCCTTGCTGCCCGCCCGTCTGGCCGGCGTGCCCACCTTGCACAGCGAACACGGCTTTGATGTCGACAACCTCGACGGCAAGGCGCGCAAGCCCATCTGGCTGCGCCGCCTGCACGCGCCGCTGGTCAAGCGTTATGTCACCGTGTCGCGCAACCTGCAGGATCTGCTGGTCAAGGACGTGGGCATCGCGCCCTCGCGCATCCGCCAGATCTACAACGGCGTCGACACCGATCGCTTCAAGCCTGCGGCGCAGCGGCCTCTGGATCTGCTGCCTGCCGGTTTTGCCGGGCCCGACGCCTTCATCATCGGCACCGTGGGCCGGGCCCAGGCCATCAAGGACCAGGCCACGCTGATCCAGGCCTTTGCGGCCTTGCGCGCCACACGGCTTGATCAGGCCGACAGGCTTCGTCTGCTCATCGTGGGCGACGGCCCCAAGCTGGCCAGCCTGCGTGAGCTGGCGGCCAGCCTGGGTGTGGGCGATCAGGTCTGGCTGCCAGGCGCCCGGCAGGACGTGGCCCGGCTTCTGCAAACCTGCCACCTGTTCGTGCTGCCGTCGCTGAACGAGGGCATCTCCAACACCCTGCTCGAAGCCATGTCCACCGGCTTGCCGGCCCTGGCCACCGCCGTGGGCGGCAACGTCGAGCTGGTTGATGACGGTGTGGTGGGCCATACCTTCACCCCGGGTGATGTCAACGGCCTGGCCGGCCTGATGGGCAGCTACCTGGCCCAGGCCGGCAAGGCCCGGGCGCAAGGGCAGGCCGCGCGCGAATACGTGCTTCAGAAATTCAGCCTGAAATCCATGGTGGCGGCCTATGCCGACACCTACCAGCAGCTTGAGGACTCCCATGTGCGGCATCACCGGTCTCATTGACACCCGCGGCGAACGCGCCGTTGATCGTGCGCAGCTGCAGCGCATGAACGATTCGCAGTGGCACCGCGGCCCCGATGAAGGCGATCTGTACCTGGAGCCCGGCGTGGGCTTTGGTCACCGCCGCCTGTCGATCATCGACATCGCCACCGGCCAGCAACCGCTGTTCAATGAAGACGGCACCGTGGCCATCGTCTTCAACGGCGAGATCTACAACTACCAGTCGCTGATGGCCGAGCTGCAATCGCTGGGCCATCAGTTCCACACCAAGAGCGACACCGAAACCATCGTGCACGCCTGGGAGCAGTGGGGCGAGCGTTGCGTGGACCGCCTGCGCGGCATGTTCGCCTTCACCATCTGGGACCGCACCAAGCAAACCATCTTCATGGCGCGTGACCGCATGGGGGTCAAGCCCATGTTCTACGCCGCGCTGGATGACGGCTGGCTGCTGTTTGGCTCCGAGCTGAAATCGGTGCTGGCCCATGGTGGCCTGCCGCGTGACCTGGACCCGCTGGCCGTTGAAGAGTACTTTGCGCTGGGCTATGTGGCCGAGCCGCGCACCGTGTTCAAGCAGGCGCGCAAGCTGCCGCCGGGCCACACCCTCACTTGGCGACGGGGCGAGGCCCAACCCACCATCCGCGAGTTCTGGGATGTGCGCTTCACCTGCGACAACCCCATCAGCGCCGAAGCCGCCTGCGATGAACTGCGCGCCCGCATGACCGAATCGGTCAAGCTGCGCATGATTGCCGAGGTGCCGCTGGGTGCTTTTCTGTCGGGCGGCGTGGATTCGAGCGCGGTGGTGGCCACCATGGCCGGCCTGCAGGATGAGCCGGTCAACACCTGTTCCATCGGCTTTGATGTGAAGGCCTACAACGAGTCCGAGTTTGCGCAGCAGGTGGCTGATCAATACCAGACGCGCCACCGCCTCGAAGTCGTCAAGAGCGACGACTTCGACCTGATCGACACCCTGGCCCGCCTGTACGACGAACCCTATGCCGACAGCTCGGCCATCCCCACCTACCGCGTGTGCCAGCTGGCCCGCAAGCATGTGACGGTGGCCCTGTCGGGTGACGGTGGCGACGAGACCTTTGGCGGTTACCGCCGCTACCGCATGCACATGATGGAAGAGCGCATGCGCCAGGCCTTGCCCTATGCCCTGCGCAAGCCCTTGTTCGGCACGCTGGGCAAGCTGTACCCCAAGGCGGACTGGGCGCCCCGGGTGTTCCGCGCCAAGACCACCTTTGAGGGCCTGGCGCGCACATCGGTCGAGGCCTATTTCCACTCGGTGTCCATCCTGCGCGATCCAATGCGCGACCAGATGTTCAGCGACAGCTTCAAGCGTGAGCTGGCCGGCTACAACGCCCGCGAGGTGTTCAACCACCATGCGGCCCGCGCGCAAACCGACGACCCGCTGGCCCTGATCCAGTACCTGGACACCAAGACCTACCTGGTGGGTGACATCAACACCAAGGTCGACCGCGCCAGCATGGCCCATTCGCTGGAAGTGCGAGAACCCCTGATGGACCACGAACTGGTCGAGTGGGTGGCCAGCCTGCCGTCGTCGCTGAAGATCAAAGGCCAGGAAGGCAAGTACCTGCTCAAGAAGGCCATGGAGCCCAAGCTCTCGCACGACATCCTGTACCGCCCCAAGATGGGTTTTGCGGTGCCGCTGGCCAACTGGTTCCGCGGCCCGCTCAAGCAGCGCGTGCGCGATGCCGTGCTGGGCCCGCGCCTGGCCGGCACCGGCTGGTTTGACCGCAGCTACCTGCAGCACCTGGTTGATGCCCACCAATCGGGTGCCCGAGATTACAGCGCGCCGCTGTGGACGCTGATGATGTTTGAAGCCTTCCTGCGCGTGGTGGTTGACGAAGCCGGCGCGCCTGCCCCCTCTGCCCCTACTCCTTCGACGGTGACGCAATGAGCGCACGCATTCTTCATGTGCTGGATCACTCGATCCCGCTGCACAGCGGCTACACCTTCCGCACCCTGTCACTGCTGCGTGAGCAGCGCAAGCGCGGCTGGGAAACCTTCCACATCACCAGCCCCAAGCACATCAACTGCACGGTGGCCGAAGAAGACGTGGACGGCTGGCACTTCTTCCGCACGGCCGCTGCCGCAGCGTCGCTGCCCCTGCCGGGCTTTGGCGAGATCGCCCTGATGGGTGCGCTGGAAAAGCGGCTTGAAGAGGTGGCGCGCCAGGTCAAGCCCGATCTGATCCACGCGCATTCACCGGTGCTCAATGCCTTGCCGGCCTTGAAGGTGGGCAAGCGCCTGGGCATCCCGGTGGTGTACGAGGTGCGTGCCTTCTGGGAAGACGCGGCCGTCGATCACGGCACCACGCAAGAGGGCAGCGCGCGCTACCGCCTCACGCGCTGGCTCGAGACGCGCGCGCTCAAGCGTGCCGCCCATGTCTTCACCATCTGCGAAGGCTTGCGCAGCGACATCGTGGCGCGCGGCCTGCCGCAAGACCGCGTCACGGTCATCCCCAATGCCGTCGACATCGACGCCTTTGACCCGGGCGGTCAGCCCGACGAGACCCTGAAGGCCGAGCTGGGGCTGGCGGGCTCACGCGTGGTGGGCTTCATTGGTTCGTTCTACGCCTACGAGGGCCTGGACTTGCTGTTGGAGGCCATGCCCGCGCTGCTGCAAAAAGCGCCCGATGTGCGCGTGCTGCTGGTGGGCGGTGGCCCGCAGGATGCCGCGCTCAAGGCGCAGGCCCAGCGCCTGGGCCTGGCCGACAAGGTGGTGTTCACCGGGCGTGTGCCGCACGCTCAGGTGCAGCGTTATTACGATCTGGTCGATGTGCTGGCCTATCCGCGCCATTCGATGCGCCTGACCGAGCTGGTCACGCCGCTCAAGCCGCTGGAAGCCATGGCGCAGGGCAGGTTGATGGTGGCCTCGGATGTGGGCGGCCACAAGGAGCTGATCCGCCACGGTGAGACCGGCATGCTGTTCAAGGCTGGCAGTGCGCAGTCACTGGCCGATGCCATGGCATCGCTGATGGCAAAACCCGACAGCTGGCCCCAGCTGCGCGCTGCGGGCCGCCGCTTTGTCGAGACCGAGCGCAACTGGGCCAATTCGGTGGCCAACTATGTGGCGCCGTACCAGCGCCTGCTGCCCGGCAAGAAGGTCTGATCCCTGCCATGGCCAATCTGCTCTACCTGGTGCATCGCCTGCCTTACCCGCCCAACAAGGGCGACAAAGTGCGCTCGTATCACCTGCTCAAGCACCTGGCCAGGCAGCACAAGGTGTTTCTGGGCACCTTCATCGACGACCCCGATGACCGCCTGCACCTGCCTCGGCTGCAGGCCCTGTGCAGCGACGTCTTCGCGGTCGACATCGATCCGAAGTGGGGCAAGCTGCGCAGCCTGAGCGGCCTGCTCACCGGCGACGCGCTGAGCCTGCGCTTCTACCGCCATGCCGGTTTGCGCAGGTGGGTGCAGCACACGCTGGCCACGCACCGCATCGACGCCAGCCTGGTGTTCTCGTCGTCGATGGGCCCCTACGCCCAGGCGCCCGGTGCGCCGCCCATGCTGGTGGACATGGTGGACGTGGATTCGGCCAAGTGGGCCCAGTACGCGGCCAACCACACCTGGCCGGTCTCGTGGCTGTACAAGCGTGAAGGCGAGCGCCTGCTGGCCTATGAGCGCGAACTGGTGCAGCGGGCCCAGGGCAGCTTTTTGGTCACCGACAACGAGGTGGCGCTGTTCAACCAGCTGGCCCCCGAAAGCCGTGGCCGCGTCAGCGCGCTGTGCAATGGCGTCGATGCCGAGTACTTCGACCCGGCCCTGCCCACCGACAACCCCTTCCAGCCCGGCGAGATGCCGGTGGTGTTCACCGGCGCCATGGACTACTGGCCCAATGTGGATGCGGTGCAGTGGTTTGCCAACGAGATGTTGCCGGCGCTGCGCCAGCGATGGCCGACCCTGCGCTTCTACATCGTCGGCCGTGCACCGGCCCCCGCCGTCAGCGCGCTGGCCGGCGAGCATGTGGTGGTCACGGGCTCGGTGCCGGATGTGCGCCCCTATCTGCGCCATGCCCGCGTGGTGGTGGCGCCGCTGCGGCTGGCGCGCGGCGTGCAAAACAAGGTGCTCGAAGCCATGGCCATGGGCCAGCCGGTGGTGGCTGCGGCCTCGTGTGTGCAGGCCATTGATGCGCAGCCTGGCCTGTGCGTGGCCGCCGCCGAGCACGCCCAAGACTACATCCGCGAGGTCAACACGCTGCTGTCCAGTGCCCAGGCGTCCGCTGCCATGGGCACACAGGCGCGGGCCTTCGTCATGCAGCACTTCGACTGGACCGCGCGCATGTCGGGCATCGACCGTGCCCTGGCGCAGGTGCTGGGCCAGCAAGGCGCCGCAGCATGAGTTCGGTGGCGACTGCCGCGGCTGGCAGCCCAGCACCGGCCGAAGACGCCGGGGCTTCGTTCGCGGGCCTGCGGGTGTCCTTGGTGGGGCCCTTGCCGCCACCGGCCGGCGGCATGGCCAACCAGACGCGGCAGCTCAGTGAGCAGTTGCGATCAGCCGGCGCCACGGTCGACATCGTGCAGACCAACGCGCCCTACCGGCCCAGCTGGGCGGGGCGCATCAAGGGGCTGCGTGCGCTGTTTCGGCTGGTGCCCTACCTGTTTGCGCTGTGGCGTGCCGCCGGGCGCAGCCAGCTCTTTCACATCATGGCCAACTCGGGCTGGTCGTGGTACCTGTTCGCGGTACCGGCCATCCACATCGCGCGTTGGCGGGGCGTGGCGGTCATCGTGAACTACCGCGGTGGCGAAGCCGGGCCGTTCTTGCAGCAGCACCACCAGCGCGTGGCCGCCAGCATGGCCAAGGCGCAGGCTCTGGTCGTGCCATCGGGCTTTCTGAAAGCCGTGTTCGCCGAGCACGGCATGGAGGCCGCGGTGGTGCCCAATATGGTGGAGCTGGCGCGCTTTCATCCCGCCGCCAAGCGCCCGCGTGGCCAGCATCTGATGGTGGCCCGCAACCTCGAGGCGCTGTATGACAACGCCACGGCCATCCGCGCGCTGGCCATCGTGCGCCAGCGGTTCCCGCAGGCACACATGACGGTGGCGGGCAGCGGGCCCGAGCTGTCAGCCCTGCAGGCCCTGGCCGCCGAACTGGGCCTGGGCGAGGCCGTGCACTTTGCGGGCCGCCTGGATCGTGAGGCCATTGCCGAGCTGTACCGCCAGTCCGATGTGGCGATCAACCCCAGCACCGTCGACAACATGCCCAACTCGGTGCTGGAAGCCCTGGCCAGTGGTGTGGCGGTGGTCAGCACCGATGTGGGCGGCGTGCCCTATGTGGTTGACCACGGCCGGACGGCGCTGCTGGTGCCTGCGCGCGATCCGGCACAGATGGCCGCCGCCGTCGAGCGCCTGCTGGGCCAGCCCGATCTGGCGCAGCAACTGGTGACCCAAGGCCTGGCATCGGTGCAGGCCTACACCTGGGGCCGGGTATCCAGGCTGCTGCGTCAAGCCTATGACCAGGCCGTGAAGGATGTCTCC
>Ga0228698_1000759_pt1 | contig 20074 bp, 16 predicted proteins | sample McNCre117_Aug_MG_FD_178015 | JGI IMG/M metagenome (GOLD analysis project Ga0228698, IMG submission 178015) | Freshwater microbial communities from McNutts Creek, Athens, Georgia, United States - 1-17_Aug_MG | ecosystem: Environmental > Aquatic > Freshwater > Creek | place: USA: Georgia...
ACGCCGGTACCGAAGTCGTCACCGACATCCTGGTCTTCCAGAAGAACGACCCCGAAGCCGTGCAGCATGAAGACGCTGGCCAGTGGCAAGCCGTGGTGGATCAGGTCAACGTCAACCCCAAGACGGGCGAGTCGGTCACGCACAAGGTCAACCAGTTCTTTGTGGCCAACCCGCAGTTCATCCTCGGAAAACCATCGGCTGGCGGCACCCAGTATTCGGCCAACGAGTACACAGTGGACGCCTCTGGAGACCTCAAGGCGCAGCTCGCCGACTGGGTGAAGTCACTGCCAGACGGTGTGTACCAGCACATCGACCGCAAGGCCGATAGCACCGTGGTGGACATGGCACTGCCGGACGGCGTGAAGGTCGGCTCGTTCTATGTGCGCCCTGACGGCAAAGTGATGCAACGTGGCACCGACGTGATGGGTGAGAAGACCGCCAACGAGTGGCAGCCCGCGAACGAGACCGCCAAGAAGCGCATGGTGGGCATGATTGAGTTGCGCGACACCCTGCGCCAGCAGATGCGTCTGGAGCGCAGCCTGGACGCCAGCGAAGCCGACATCGAGGCCAACCGGGCCATGCTCAACCAACAGTACGACGCATTCGCGGCCAAGTTCGGCCACCTGAACAGCCAGACCAACCGGCGCATATTCCTTGATGACACCGAGAGCCAGCTATTGCAGGCCTTGGAGTTTGACTTTGACAAAGGCATCGGCAAGACCACGGCAGAGCGCGAAGGCATCGAGTCACGTGCCGCCACTGCCACCAAGGCAGACATCCTGACCCGCCGTGTTGCCTTCCCTCCGCAAGACTTCCTGACGGTCAGCACCGCCAAGGACGCTTTGCTTGCCTCGCTGAACTATCGCGGCAAGGTGGATGCTGCGTACATGGCCGAGGTCTACGACAAGCCCATGGCCGAGATCATCAAAGAGTTGGGTGATGTCGTGTACGACGACCCGCAGGCTGGAATCGTCACCTCCGACGAGTACCTGTCTGGCGACGTAAAGACCAAACTGGCTGAAGCCAAGGCCGCCGCCCAGGACGACCCAAAATACAAGCGCAACGTCGAAGCACTTGAGAAGGTCATCCCCCAGGACAAGAAGCCCAGCGAAATCTCGGTAAGCATTGGCGCGGCCTTTGTGCCCGCCGACATCTACCAACAGTTCGTCAAGCACATCAGCGGCAGCGATTCGGTCGCCACGTACATCAAGGCCACGGGCCAGTGGCTCATCGACTTCAAAGCTGGCAGCGACCCGGCCCTGAACACCGGCAGGTTCGGCACGTCAGAACTGAGCGCCCAAGAGCTTTTCAACCAGAGCATGTTGGGCCGTGGTGCCGTGGTGAAAAAGACGTTCCGCAACCCAGACGGCACGACCACCACCGTGCTCATGGAGAAGGAAACCGAGGCTGCACGCGAGAAGCAAAACGCCATCAAGGCCGAGTGGCAGTCGTGGCTGTGGGGCGATGCCGCACGTGCCGACATGATTGCAGCGCTCTACAACGAGAAGATGAACCGCATCGTTGAGCGCCAATACGACGGCAGCCACATGACGTTCCCTGGCATGAATCCGGCAATCTCATTGCTGGCGCACCAGAAGAACGGCGTGTGGCGTGGTTTGCAGTCCTACCAGGTGCTCTATGACCACGTGGTAGGTGCTGGCAAGACGTTTGAAATGGCCACCCTGGCGATGGAGATGCGCCGCCTTGGCATTGCCCGCAAGCCGTTGTTCGTGGTCCCAAACCACCTGACCCTGCAATGGCGCAGTGAATTCACACGCCTGTACCCAGGGTCGAACATCCTGGCGGCCACACCAGAGGACTTTTCAGCCGAACGGCGTGAACGTCTGTTCTCCAAGATCATTACCGGCGACTGGGACGCCGTGGTCATCGGCCACTCTTCGCTGAAGAAAATCGGCTTGCCGGAAGAGACTGAGAAAGCCGTTTTGCAGGAGCAGATTGACGAAGTGGCCCAGGCCATCGAGGACATGAAACGCGGACGTGGCGACCGCAACATCATCCGGGATATGGAAGGCATTCGTGCCCGTCTTGAGGCCAAGATGAAGGACAAGCTGGCGGCAATTGGCAAGCGCAGCAAGGTCGTGACATTCGACGAACTGGGCATTGATGCCATGTTCATCGACGAGATGCACGAGTTCAAGAACCTCGCCTACAACTCCACGATGGACCGCAACCCAGGCATGGGCAATCCAGCCGGGTCTGCCAAAGCCTTCGACCTTTTCGTCAAGACGCGCTGGCTGTTTGACACGTTCGGAGAGAAAACGCCCTACATCACCGCCACGGGCACGCCTGTGTCCAACTCCCTGGTGGAGATGTACAACATGCAGCGCTACATGCAATACCCGACTCTCAAGGCCCAGGGCCTGCATGTGTTCGATGCCTGGGCAAAGCAATTCGGCAGCGTGGAGAACGTCTACGAAGTCGCGCCGTCTGGCGCTGGCTACCGCCAGTCCACGCGCTTTGCAAAGTTCACCAACCTGCCGGGGCTGATGGGCCTCTACAACTCCTTCGCCGACACGATCACCCTGGACGACCTGAAGGCGCAGGAAGAATCACAGGGAAAGAAGTTCCCGGTGCCCAAGATGGTGGGCGGCAAGCCGGTGCTCGTGGTGGCCAAGCGCTCGCCCGCCGTGGCCGCACTCATGGGGGTGCCCAAGGCCGAGACGAACGAATCGGGGGCAATCAAGTTCGAATTGGACCTGGAAGGCGAAGTCAGCATCACCCAGGGCGACAAGGACAAGTGGCAGGCCAAAGTCGGCGACACCAACCTTGGCCAGTTTGAGACTGAGCAAGAAGCTCGCCTCAAGATTGTGGAGCGTGCCGTTACGCCGATGGTCCGTGTGGACCCTGGCTCCATCCTTGGCCGCTTCGCCAACCTGCGCCAGTTGACCAAAGAGAGCAAGGGCAAGGTCAATGCGCTGTCCTTGACTGGCGAAGCCAACAAGGCGGGCCTGGACTACCGCCTCATCGACCCACACGCGGCAGACTTCCCAGGTTCCAAGATCAACCTGGCCGTGGACAACATGATGCGCGTCTACCGCCAGTGGGTGGACGACAAGGGCACGCAACTTGTGTTCTGCGATATGTCCATCCCGCTGTCGGCCAGAAGCTCATATTCGTCAAAGGACCGCCGCCTGTACGTGCGCGGTGATAACGGGACCGTGGAAATGAAGCGCGGCACGATGCACACGGTACCGGGCTTTGAAAGCCTGCCCTTCTTCATCGTGCAAGGCGGTGGCAAGGATGCCAAGACTTTCGCGGTGTACGACGCAGCCAGCGGCGTGCTGATTCGCTCACGCCCAACCAAGGGCGAGGCGAAGGAATCCGCCGCCGCCATGCTCGCTGACCAAACAAAGCGCCAGCAATGGATCGAGAAGCGCGAGGCCGCAGGCGAGATCGAGCAGTCCCAGATTGACGACTACAACAACGACAACGAGGTCGAAGTCGAGAACTCGGAGGCCTTCACCCGCGAGGACATCGCCGGTATGTCTGGGGCCGCAGGCTTTTCAGTCTACGACGACATCAAAGCCAAGCTGGTGGCGCAGGGAATGCCTGCCGAGCAGATTGCCTTCATTCATGACTACACCACCCCTGTGGCCAAGGACAAACTGTTCAAGGCCGTCAACGCGGGGGATGTCCGCTTTCTGCTGGGCTCCACGGCAAAGATGGGCGCAGGCACGAACGTGCAAAAACGCCTCGTCGGCCTTCACCACATTGATGCGCCATGGCGTCCTTCTGACCTGGAGCAACGCGAGGGCCGGATCATTCGGCGCGGCAACACGCTCTACGAGCGCGACCCCAATGGTTTTGAGGTGTTCATTGGCCGGTATGCCACCGAACAAACCTATGACACCCGCCGCTGGCAAATCCTGGAACACAAGGCACGCGGCATCGAGCAACTGCGCAACTTCGATGGCTCGATCAACGAGATTGACGACATTGAGGGCGAGGCCGCAAATTCTGCCGACATGAAGGCCGCCGCTTCTGGCGATCCATTGATCCTGGAAGAAACCAAGCTGCGCAATGAAGTGAAACGCCTGGAGCGTTTGCAAGCCTCACATGCCGACGAGGTGTTGGCCATGACACGTAAGGCCCGCGACGCCGAGCAATATGCCGACAAGTACGGCCCGCGCAAGCTGTCCGAAGTCGCTGGTCTGATCGAGGCCATCAAAAAGAACCCGGTGGACAAGGATGGCTTCGCGCCAATCAAGGTTGACGGCAAGACGTTCAAGGACAAGGAGACCGCCGCCGAAGCCATTGCCAAGGCAACGTCAGTGGTGCGTGCTGGCATGTCTGAAGAAGCCGTCATCGGATATCGCGGGGTGGAGTTCAGGTTCAGTAACGCACCTGTCCAGTGGATGGTGGCCGACTCCCCCACCGGAAACATTGGCCAATGGAGCCCCACCGAGCCGTTCTCCGCCAGCGGGTTCGTTCAGCGCATGGCCAACTATGTGGGCCGCCTGCCAGCCGCACTCGCCGACACCAAAGCCAATATCGAGAAGGCCAGCAAGGATGTCGTGGCGCTGCGCGAGCAGGCCAAGCAGCCCTTTGCCCAGGGGCGTGTCCTGGACGCCGCAAGGGATGAGTACAAGAAGGTTCGGCGTGCGCTTCTGGTCAAAGGCCCTGATGTGCCACAGAGCCAGAAGGCCGATGTCGCCAACGGCATCAAGGCGCAGCGTGCCAAGCTGGAGGCCATTGGTTTTGGTGAGGCTGTGCGCGAGTTCTTCGCCACGGTGGAGAACCAAGACGGCATCAAGTTTCAAGCCGGTCAAACCTACAATCCCGCCAAGACCAGACCCACAGAAACGGATCTCAAGAATGTCCGCGCACTTAACCGTGACGTTGCCAACTACCTGCGAGAAAACGGGCAAACCGGAGACGATGGAGTTCTGGGGTATGTCCCTGGAGAGGTACGAGGAAATGAGGAAATCCGAAAGATTGCGAGATCGTTCGGTCAGTCCGTCCAGTGGTTTGCAATCAACCCAGCCCTCACACCAGAGCAGCAAAAGCGATTCGGATTCTTCAACGGTGCAGTCTCACGGGGAATAACCTTCCTCAACGCCAACACGGACCGTCCGCACATGGCGGTTCTGGGTCACGAGATTGTTCACAGGCTGCGTCAAGACAATCCCGACCTGTACGAAGAGTTTGTCGAGTTGGTGCGGCCATACGTGAAGCCGGGCGCTTACAAGCGCTGGGCGGACACGTCCAAGGTGGCCAGCACCGCCAACACGGCTGACAAGAAGCACGAAGAGTTCATGGCCGAGATCGGCTCTGATGCCTTCATGGAGCAAGGCGTCTGGGAACACATCGGTCAGAACAATCCGGCGCTGCTGTCCAAGATCGTGGAGATTGCCAAGGCACTGATCGCCACCGCAAAGTCTGCCCTGGGGTACACCAAGCAGACTGATGGCATCCTGTCCGACTACGACAAGGTGATGGAGGTCGCAGCCGATGTACTCGGGCGGTACATGGGCGGCAAGGTAGAGGCTCCGCAGCAGGGAACGGAAATCCAGTTCAATGCCAAGGACGACCCCAGCGTGTCCACCACGGCCCGCAAGGTCCAGCGCGATGCGCTGCAATTCTTCGCAAACCGTGACGAAAAAGACCTTCGCACCTTTGGCGCGTACCACCGCACGCTGTCTACCCAGTTCAATAAGGCACTCAAAGACCCCCACTACGGCAAGGTGTTCAACTACGTGAGCGCCATGCAGAACGAGGTGAGCCTGACCAGCATCCGGCCTGCCGAGTTGGCCCCCGGCATTCTCCACAAGATCGACGACATCAAATCGGCTGCCATGACCCTCATCAAGGGGAGAAAGGCCGACAAGAACCTGGTCGATGCGACAAAGGCCCTGTTCGCGGGCACGTTGGCAGGCCAGTCTGTGATCGGCGGCAAGGTGTGGAGCGACACCGAGCTGCGCAAAGACTTTGGGCTGACCGACACTGGCATTGCGCTGTACCGCCAAGCCCGGTCGGCAATTGATGCAAGCCTGGATGAGTTGGCCGCAGGCGAGGCCTACGCCATGGCACAAGGCTATGTGCCCAAGCAACTGCGCCGCCAGATCATCGATCAACCCAAGACGGCCAACGCGCTCATCGTTCAGGAATTGGACAAGCAGATTGTCATGGCCCGCGCCGTCCTCAAAGTGGCAAAGACACGCGAAGAGAGTGACTGGCGGATTGCAGAGTTGCAGGCGGTTGTCGATGATCACTTGGACACCAAGAGGCGGGTCGAAGCCGTCTTTGCCAAGTCGCGCACGCTGCAAGAAGCCGGGTACGCCCCACTCATGCGGTTTGGCGACTTCACGGTGACGGTTTCTGCAATAGACCCCACCACCGGCAACGTGGCCCGCGATGAGGATGGAGAGGCAATCACCGAGTACTTCGGCATGTTTGCAACCCAGGCCGAGGCAAATGCCATGTACAACCGGATGCGGCAGGAGTTCGGTGACGAACAAAACTACCGCGTCACCAAGGGTGTGCACTCGCGGGAACAGCACCGGATGTATCAGGGCATTTCGCCCGAGACCCTGGCGCTTTTCGCCCAAGAGATCGGTGCCGACGCGAGCTTGAAGAAGTACTACCAGGTGGCGCTCACGGAGCGCAGCGCCCTCAAGAGGCGTCTGGAACGCAAGAACACGCCCGGTTTCAGTGACGATCTGCCCCGCGTGCTGTCCAGTTTCATCACCAGCAATGGTCGGTTCGCGGCACAGCGGTATTACATGCGCGACCTGAACAACTCGATCAAGTTCATCCCCAAGGAAAAAGGGGACGTGCTGGACGAGGCGATCAAGCTGCGCGACTTCATGCTCAATCCCAACGACCCGGCAGCGCCTGTGTCGTCGGTGTTGTTTGCGTGGTTCCTTGGCGGTTCGGTGGCGGCAGCAGTGGTGAACTTGAGCCAACCCGTGATGATGACTGGACCGTACCTGTCTCAGTTCGGGGTGAAGACGGCCACGAAGTCACTGGCCGAAGCCTTGCCCTTTGCCATGGGGCGCAAGGAGATCACAGACGGCGACCTGCGTACCGCGCTCAAGCGTGCCAGCCAGGAAGGCATCGTTGATGCCCAAGAAATCTTCCACCTGTATAGCCAAGGCGCTCAGGGTGTGTCGATCAGTCTGGCCAACGCGCTTGCCAAGATCCCTGGAGCGGGCAAGGCCATCCAAGCCAGATCAGAGAGCTTGCGTGCGCGTGCGGAGGCATTTTTCACGCTGTGGGGTTCCATGTTCTCGCTGGCCGAAGGTTTCAACCGCAAGCTGACCTTCATTGCAGCTTGGAAGGTGGCCCAGGCCAACGGTGAAAAGAACCCCTACGCCTTTGCCGTTCGCGCCGTGAACGAGACACAAGGCATCTACAACAAGGTGAACCGCCCTAACTGGGCACGAGGATCGGTGGGCCGAACAGTACTGACGTTCAAGCAGTTCTCCATCATGTATGTCGAACTACTGTCGCGCATGGTCAAGCGCGGTGGGCCAGAGGGCAAGCGTGCCGCTTTGATCATGCTGGCAGTGCTGATGCTGGCTGCTGGCGAAGAAGGCTTGCCATTCGCGCAGGACTTGGACGACCTGATCGACGCCATTGGTCAGTTCATGGGCTATGACACGAACATGAAGCGCAACAAGCGCCGACTGGCTTACGAGATTCTTGGCAAGGAGACGGGCGACTTGTTCCTGTACGGCATTTCGTCACAGTTGCCGCTGGACTTCTCCAACCGACTTGGACTGGGCAACCTGGTCCCAGGTACCGGGCTGCTGAAGAACTCGGAGGAAGCCGACATCAGCCGAGACTTGGCCGAAATCGGTGGCCCTGGTGTCGGTTGGCTCTCGCAACTTTGGGACGCCAAGAAGGCGGCCACTTCCGGCAACGGGCGCAAGGCCATTGAGAACCTGATGCCCAAAGCCGTGCGCGACGTGATGGCTGGGGCCAACATGGCAGCAACCGGTTCGGCCAAGGACATGAAGGGCCGCAAGAACATGGATGTCACAGTTGGCGATGCGGTCATCAAAGCTGTGGGATTCCAGCCTACCAAGCTGGCCGAAGCCTCGCGTGCTCGCGGCCCTGTCATGCAGGACAGGGCGCTCCACAAGAGCGTGGAATCGGACATCGTGGACATGTATGCACGTGGCCTCGCGCAGAACGATCCAGCCCTTGTAAAGCAGGCTGAGCAAACGTATCAGGAGTGGAATGCGAAGAACCCGGAAACGCCCGTTCAAATCACGCCGAATCAGATTCGCCAAGCGGCTCGCCAGTACGCGATGGATCAGAACACACGGCTGATGAAGGGGATGCCAAAGGAATTGCGCGGCAAGGCTGGGCTGGATCTCGTCAAGTAGAGCCATCCGCTGTGGCGGTGGTGCCCCCCGCACTATCGCCACACTCCTGAATTTTTGGATATGTCGAATTGCTGCACCAGTTTCAGAATTGGCGCATGCAAATCAATGCCACCACGCCCGTTGAGCGCCTGATCACTGACCCGCTTGCGGGTCGGCGGTGCCTGCCCGATCCGGTGCAGGGCATGCGTCAATTGGCGGCTGGAATGAGCGTGGAACAGGTGGAATCGGCCATGCTGGCGCTCCCACAGGCTGACGCGCCAGTGGTGCACCGCTTCGGCCCCGGCATCTACATCCGTGAAGTATCGATTCCTGCCGGTGTGCTGGCCATCGGCCACGCCCAGCGGATGGAGCACATGAACGTGATGCTCAAGGGTCGGGTGACGATGCTCAACGACAACGGCACGACGACCGAACTGGTGGCACCTATGGTGTTTGTGGGCAAGCCTGGTCGAAAGATTGGCTACGTCCATGAGGACATGGTGTGGCAGAACATCTACGCCACCAACGAGACCGACATCGAGAAGCTGGAAGCAACGTACCTCGAAAAAAGCGACGCCTGGCAGCAAGACCAGAAGCTGCGCACCAGCGTGTCGGCTCTGCAAATTGACGTTGACCGCGCTGACTACCGCGCCATGCTGGAAGAAGTCGGCATCGCACACGAGGTCGCCCGCGCCCAGTCTGAAAACGAATCAGACCAGGTGCCGATGCCCATGGGCAGCTACGCAATGATGGTGGCTGACTCCCAGATCGAGGGCAAAGGCGTGTTTGCCACGGCAACGATTGCTGCTGGCACGGTCATCGCCCCTGCCCGTATCGGAGGCATGCGAACCCCGGCTGGCCGGTTCACCAACCATTCGGCCATGCCGAACGCCGTCATGGTGCAACGCCCCGGCGGCGACATTGACCTGGTGGCCACGCGCCAGATTGCTGGCTGTACAGGCGGCCAGCCAGGAGAAGAAATCACCATCGACTATCGGCAGGCCTTGCGGCTGTCGGGAATCAGGAGCTTGAAATGAGTGGAATCGCAACCGCAATCGTGGGATCCGCAGTCATTGGCGGCATTGCCTCAAACCGTGCAGCAGGCCGAGCCGCTGACGCGCAGCGCGGTGCATCAGACGCGGCTTTGCTTCAGATGCAAATCGCCCAAGACCAATGGGACAAGTACAACGAGATTTACTCCCCGCTGGAACGTCAATATGTCACCGAGGCCCAGAACTACGACAGCGCGGAGAACTATGCAAAAGCGGCTGGCGAGGCATCGGCAACGGTGGCAAGCCAGTTTGGCAAGGCCCGCGACCGCCTGACCCGCACCCCTGGGCTAGACCCATCGAGCGGGGCCTACCAGGCTGGGATTGTTGGCCTCGATCTGGCGCAAGCAGCCACAGATGCCACCCAGCAAAACGCTGCACGGCAGAAAGTTCAGGACACGGCCTATGCCCGCAAGACTGATGCGCTGAGTCTGGGTAAGGGCTTGCCTGCCAATGCACAAATCGGCCTGGCCAATGCCGCAAGCGTGCAGTCTGGCATCGCCAATCAGCAGGCCAACATGGCTGGGCAGCAAGCATCAGCGGTTGGGCAACTGTTCTCGCCAAACAACCTCATGCAGATCGGCAGGACGACCAGCAACTGGTTGGGCAACGTTGGCACGGCCAACACCTACGGCACCAACATCGGCTCGCAGCAGACAAACATGCTGCAAGCGCAAGAGCTTGGACTGTAAGGAGAACACCATGAACTTAGGACTTATGGCAGTAGCCGCCAACGCTGGCATGAAGGCTGACCGCGATCAACAGGTGTTCGACTACGAACAGAAAAAGCGCGAGTCGGATCTGTCCCTACTGGACGACAAGGCCGCATCCGAGCGTGGCATCTACCGGTTGCGGGCTGGCCTGAGCCAGCAAGGACTGGACCTGTTGCCTGGGGACACGGAAAACAAGAAGACTGCCCAGAGGACGGCGGGCATCAACGCCAATATCGGCCTGCTGAACGCCCAGGACGACCAGGAAAACCAGCCGACCACGTTGCAAATCAAGAACAACACACGGCAAGCTGACCTGATGAGGTCTGATGCCGAACTGGCAGACCTACCAAAGAAGCTGCAACAGGCATCCGTGCAAGGGTTGCTTTCTGAGGAAGCACAGCGAAGCGTTGTTCGCGGAACGATTGGTCAACTGCTGATCAATGGTGACAAAGAAGGCGCACTCCGATTTGGCAGGCAAGTGTCCCGTATGTCGAACGTGCTCACCAGTACCAATGACAATCCTCTGGCTGACTTCAAAAAAGTGCTCAAAGGCGAGTCAATGGGTAGTGATGAAGGTGGGAATCCCATTCCCGCCCCAGACGATGGCATCCTGTTCATTACTGAAGGCGGGCAGGCACATTTCAACCCGGCCAAGGCGATTACCGCCGACATGCAGAGGATGAAATCGGGCGAGTTCCAGTTTGTGCACACGGCAGACGGGTCCGTCTTCTCAGGCAACAAACAGACTGGTGCGGTTCAACAGGTCCACGCTGGAAGTCCAAAATTCAATGCCATGGCAGACCGCAGGCCGCGTGAGCTTCAGCTGTTCGATTTCTATAAGGGACTTGGGTATGACCAGAACACAGCTGAATCAAAAATCAAGGAACTTGGCCACAAGTCGCGCCAGCAGTTTGAGGCTGACTCGCTGAAGGATGCCTTGACGATGGCCCCTGGTGCCACACCAGAGGAAAAGGCAGCCAACGCCTATGCACTGGTGCGCAAAGCCGCTGACTTGGTATACGGCGGTGGCCAGCAGGCCCCTACTGGGGCCAGCAATGCACGTGCACCCCAAAGTGTCATCGACCCTCAAATCCGTGCTTTGCTGGGTATGCCTGGTGATACTGCTGCACCAGCCCAGCAGTCGGGTGCCCAGCCCGCGCCGCAAGCCCAACCACGGGCACCAGCCCGAACAGCTGAAGTGAAGTCGTCGCAAGCTTCACAACTCGCCACACCAGGACTGGACCGTGCGTCGGCATTCGATGAAAAGGACGCGACTGACGAAGGTCAGTTGGCCCTTTCAGAGCAGGCGGATCAAATAAAGAAGCGACTCCTTCAAGCCCAGTCTGACTACCGATCCGCTACCTCATTGGCGGGACGGCGAAGTGTGACGCCAGAACAGGCAGACGCAATCCGGGTAGCCATTGAAAAACTGACCCGTCAACAAGAGCAGGTTGATAGTCGGCTACTTGCTGGTCGGCGTGCCGCACTCAAGGCGCGGGGCGATGCCGCCTATAACGCCTCACGCGAGATGCAGAACGGCCGTGCCGCAGCACTGCAACAGCGCATTGGGCTCTACAGTCTTGACGAGCCCTCGCAGTGAGCGCAGAACTCGATTGCCGCCTGATTGATCTGCCGCTGTCGGAGCTGACGGCGGCAGAACTGCCCATGGCAATCATGCTGCGCAGGCGCGTCGGTGGGCTAAATGAAGCTGAGGCAAACCACGCGACCATCGTCAGCTTGGCCAACGCAGTGGCCGATGCCATCGAAAGCAGAAGCTATCGGGATTTGGTTGCGTTCATAAACGCCATGGCCGAGGTGGTTCCACCTGAAAGGCGCATTCAGGAGCGAGCAGTTGAAGTTGGCACCGCCCCTGATTTCGACGACGCCAGCAACACGATGGTCATCGTCTTGGGTGAAAGTGGTTCACCAGTTGCCGACAGAAACGGTCGGCTCATGATCTTTTCCCTCAACGAGATCAACCGCCTTGCCGCGTTGAGTTGGGCGACCCGCGAGGCGCACACGCCCACTCACTGAGCCATTGGGTGTGCCGACTGACAGGCTGCCCGATTATTTCGCTGGGCAGTTGGCGATGCAGATGGCGTACGCATCACTGCAGGCCCGCAGCAATTCCGTCTTGAACCCCACGGATGGGCCTCCTGCTACGCACGCAGAGTAGGTCGCGGTGCACTCTCGCACGCACGCTGGGGCGGCCTTGCTGGCATCTACGTCCTTGATCGAGGACGCGCATCCGGCCAACAGAGTGGCAACCAGCACCCACAGAAACTGTTTTCTCATTTTCACCCCCATTGTTGCCGCGCATCCTACGCGATGCCGTAATTGCCGATGCATACACCATGGCAGGTTGCAACGTACGGGTCCGCCCCTAGCGTCATCCCACGGATGAAGCACTCTCTGTACCTGTGCAGCATCCACCTCTTGCTCCCTGAGTGGGTTCGATCTTGTCCGTACTGTGTAGGTGGAGCCACGGCACACGTACGGCGTGCACCATCAGGCATCAACCAACTTACCCACATATGTCCTTGTTGCAGTTGATCACCCTGGTCCTTCTCTGCAATCGTCTGGTACGCAAGTTACAGGGATAGACACGAGAACGACCTGCTGATTTTTAGTTGACCTGCTATTTTATTGACGGCCTGCAGTTAATTTGATATCCTGCACAATACTGAACAACCTGCAGGTAAAACATGCCATCTGGACTCAATCAAATCATTTCGAATCACGACAAATCCATCGAAGAGGGATACCAAGCGGTGGTCAAGTTCGCTCGCAGCTCATACGCTGTTTCCAACCTCAGAGGTGGGATTGGGAAATCCACTCTGAGTTTCAATTTGGCTTGGTTGTTCACCAGGCACAGCGCAACGTTGGTGGCCGATCTTTGTCCTCAACGGAACTTGACAGAGTCATTGATGCGTGGCCAGAAGCCAGAAATCACCATCGGTGATGCACTTCGTCCAAAAGTTCTTGGACCTGCTTTCGGCGAAGTTCCAGACGACATCTCCTATCGCATCAGCCATTACAACGACCACTTCAAAGGGGGCAGGGCCGGCTACTTCGTGCCTGGAGACGGTCAGCTATTTTCCTTCCCGTCTGCGCTATACCAACAGTTGCAGCAGGCAATGGCCGCAGGCAATAAAAAGGCTGTGGGCAATATTCTGCTTAGCTTAAAGGTTGTGTTGGAAGATGAGGCTAAGGAAAAAGGATGCACCAAAATTCTGATGGACTGCAGCCCGTTTTATGGTGGCGGAACCCACCTTGCTTGGTGCGCAGCCGATGCTTTGGTCATACCTGTCCGTGTGGACGAGCATTCAATTGAGTCTCTGGACATTACCTTGGACATGTTGGCAAACCCCGCCAGTGACTTCAACGTCTGGTGTGATCGTGCTGGTGGTATGAAGACACCCAAAGTGGCGGCTATCGTGATGACTATGGTAGGTGCTCGCAGCCCGAAGAAAGGCGTGAAAGACCGTGCGTCTCAGATGTATGTTGAACGTGCTTACGCCACTGCGGCAAAGTACCCTGACCTGTTTGATGTGGATGATCCGGCAGATGCGTTCGTTATTACCGATGACTTTATGTCAGCCGGTCGAATCAGTGGTGCGGAAGGCATCCCAATCCCAAAGCTGAAAGTAGGCCAATTCCATACCGTTAATGGGAGCCGACTGCAGGTCAACCAGTCGCAGACGAAGTACCGCAAAGAATTGGAGTATTTGGCGTCAGTTCTGTAGGCCAAATACTCCAATTCCCCAACGGCTGGATTCATGAGATTCAAGGCCACCAACAACGAGCCCTTCAAGGAGCAACACCATGAACACCAACATCAACCCACTGATCGGAGCTCACTTCCGTGAAACTGTCGAATACTCAGCAGAGGCGCTGAGTGGTGCGCTGGTGCTGATGGCCGACAAGCACAGCGGGTTGTGCCGCCTGTTAAACCCGGTACTTGAGGCTCTGGAAGGTAGTTCTGATGACAGAGACGCCATAGAAGCCTCAGTAGAGGCTTTAAGCGCGGCCATCGTGTTGATGGCTGACCGGCACAGTGATCTGTGCAGGCTTCTGATGCCCATTTTGGGTGCTCTGGAATATGCGACGTCTGCCGACACCACCAGTCCTTCAAACGTGGTTGTCATCCAAATCTGACTTGTGTCTTACACTACTCGCGCACCTCAAGTGCCCCGCTTTACCTCCCTGAGCGGGCCTGTGTGACAGCAGGTTGACCCGGCCACTGTGCCGGGTTTTTCTTTCGGCGGGTACTACTGCGAATGATCATCAGCGCTCCCTGTTTTGCTTTCGCCACTCCCAAGGCGGAGTAGGTGAAGCATCCGCCCACAGCCCAGCACGCAGCCCACGTGCAAGCTTCTCTTCCGCATACAGCGTGCTGTTCTTGGGCGCGTACTTCACGTAGACCCATGCCATGCCGTTTCTGACTTGCTCAGCGTTGGCTGATCGGTTCTTGCAGGTCACGTCACCAATAGTCCTACCGTAGCGGTCAGGACCATGGGTTTCAATGGTTGCTTGCTGATCAAAGCACAGGTCTGACAGCGCTTGTTTGGACTGCGTGCCGAACGGTTGCTTCTTTTCAGGAGCATCAATGGCGTTCAGCCTGACTTTGACTTCTTCACGGCCATTGAGCACCGTGAGCGTATCGCCATCAGCCACGGCAACCACCTTGCCAGTGATCGTGTCAGCCCATGCAGTCTTGACCACCAACATGGCAATGATGGCGATGACCGCAGCGATTGCGGCCAGGCTTCTGTTGTTGTTCATCCTCTCCCCTTTTGGCCGACATGTTACCGATTCGGCAGGTTACTTCGCCACCGGCAGTTCATCCCATCGCGTGGTGTACCGGGGTGATCGGTTTTCAGAGCGCGTGGCCCAGCGTTTGGCGATGCCTGCTGCACCAGTACGCAACGTCCCACGCCCCCACACCCTGTTGACTGCATCCATGGCGGTCATCAGTTTGGACGACTTGGCGCGGGCGGCTGGATCGTCAAACAGCGTTTCTTGTCGCTGCTGTTTGGCACTCAACTCCATCAGCATCACCCCGCACTTTTTGTATGCGTAGCCCGGCCGGTAGATGTGCCTCAGACCTTTGATGGCTGCGGCGGTCAGCACACGGGTGTCATCCGATACATCCTCCAGTGGCACCACCACGCCGGGGTTGTACTGCGCATCGGTTTCCCTGAATCGGTTGGTCTGGATAAACACATAAACAGCACCGGCCACTGAGGTTTGCCTGCGCATCTTTTCGGCAGCACGGTCGATGTGCCACGCCACGGCTTCGGTCAGTTCAGCCAACTCAATGACCATGGAACCAAAGCTGCGGGACGCCATGATCTGCTGCTTGGGGTCGGCCATGTCTTCCAGTTCGAGACAGGAAGTGCCCCGCAACTCACTGACTGTGCGTTCTAGCACTACACCGAACTGCTGCCGTATCAGTTTGGCATCGGCGTTGGCCAGGTCACCCACATACCGGATTCCCATGGTTTCAAGCCGTGCGGCGATGCGTCTGCCAACACCCCACACTTCCCCCACCTCGTATTTCGTCATCCACTGCTGGCGCTGGCGGTCGGTCATGGCCGTCAGATCGCACACACCATCGAACGCCGGGTTTTTTTTTGCCAAATGATTGGCAAACTTGGCCAGTGTCTTGGATGGTGCGAACCCTGCACACACTGGTAGGCTCGTCCATTGCCGGATGCGTTGGCGCATGGCGTGCCCCATGGCCGTTGGACCTCCGTACAGGTGCGCGACCGTTTCCACCCGCAGAAAGCTTTCGTCGATGCTGTAGACCTCGGTGTCTGGACTAAACTGCTGGAGGATGTGCACGACTCGGTTGCTCATGTCGCCATACAGGGTGTAGTTCGATGACAAGGCCACGATGCCATGCTGTTGGGCCAACGCTTTCATCTGGAACCACGGAGCGCCCATCTTCACGCCCAGTGCTTTGACTTCATTGGAACGGGCCACCGCACAGCCATCGTTGTTGGACAACACCACCACCGGCACATTCGCCAACTTGGGGTTGAAGGCACGCTCACAACTCACATAGAAGTTGTTCACGTCCACCAGTCCGAACAGGGGTGGTCGTTCGTCCATTTGACTCACCTTCATGCCAAGCAGCGGCGCACCACACCGACCACCACGCCCCAGATTTCAAGCTGGCTGCCATCGGCAAACCGGATGGGTGCAAAGGCGGGGTTCTCTGCGCGGAGTTCCACGCGTTGGCCACGCTTGAACAGGCGTTTGATCGTGAATTCGCCGTCCACGGCTGCAATCACGATGTGACTGTGCCGGGCTTCAATGCTTCGATCCACCACCACTTTGTCGCCATCCACGATGCCTGCACCCACCATGGACTCACCCTGCACAGTGAACAAGAAGCTGGCATCCCGGTTGCGCACCAAGTAGTCGTTCAGGTCCAAGCCCTCTTCAATGTCATCAGCCGCTGGCGAAGGAAAGCCTGCCTGTATGCGGTGCAGCAGTAAGCGCAGTGGTGCCGACGTGGGGTACGGTGACAGGGCTTCACGAACATCCGAGACAGTGGGTGGTGCCGCGACGTTTGGTGCAGGCGATGGGTTGGTGTAAGTGACAGTGGGTGGCATGGCGCAATCTGTTGAACTGGATATATATCCAGTATTGTAGGGATTGCGGTGATCTGGTGCCAGCAGTCGGTAAAGGTTGCAGCCCGCCTAAACTGTGTGCCATGTGCGTGAACTTCACACCGGCCCATCCCACAGCGTTGCAGCGAATGACTGGCCGTGCGCCTGCCTCTGACTACGCGCCAGAAACGTTTCCCGGTTATGCCGCGCCCATCATTCGTGGCGGTGGTGCTGAATCTGATGGGCAAAGTGAATTGCGCGTTGACCTGGCTGCGTTTGGGCTGATTCCAAACTGGTCAAAAGACCGGCTGATTGGCCGACGCACCCACAACGCCCGGTCAGAGACGGTGGCCGAAAAGCCTGCCTACCGAACTGCATGGCGCAAAAGACAATTTTGCTTGGTGCCCATGGAGCGGTTCTTTGAGCCGTGCTGGAAAACAGGCCGGTCTGTGCGCTGGAGCATCCACCGCCAGGACAAGCAGCCATTTACAGTGGCAGCGATCTGGGATAGTTGGACTGACAGTTCAACAGGCGAAATCGTGGAGTCGTTTTCGATGCTGACCATCAACGCCGATGGGCATCCGGTGATGGGCCGTTTTCACAGACCGGGTGATGAAAAGCGCAGCCTTGTGGTCGTGCCGCCTGATGCGTGGAACGACTGGCTGACGGCTACCACCGAGCAGGCTGTGGAGATGCTGGTGGACATGCCTTGTGCTGATTTCGAGGCTCAACCGTTCGCTCAATCAGCTATGGAGCCTATGCAAGCCTCATTGTTGTAATGCTGGACCGTCCAATTTTTGCGCCTGCTTAAGCCAGCTACGACCCCTTCAACATGGCCGCTGGGATGAAGTTAAGGCAGTGAACAGACCCTCAAGGTCAATTCTTGGTCCCTTCTTTTCCGGTGTAAGGGTTCACATTGCCTTTTTGCGACCAGTTGTTGGACTTTGTGTTGTCCGGGTTGGTTGCGTGGTGTGAGGCAACGTAAGTTCCATCTTTTGTTGTGTGACCTTTGACACTGTGACTTCCGCCTTTAGCGAGCGCTGGTTGGGCCAAAAGGGTGAAGGACAGAGCGATGAGTGGGACGATAGTTTTCATACTGCTTTACTTTCAATGGCAATGTCGCACACCGGTGCGACGATCAACGTGACACCCTTGAGAATCAGTGCCGCCACTGTGTGGCAGCACATAGGTGCTGGTCAGCGCCATGGCGAAGATCACGGCAAATTTCATTACGTCTACTCCCTAAAAGTGGGTAGTGGACCTAAGTTCGTGCATCGGACCAATCCCTCGAACGTACAGGGCGCAGGTCTGGACGCAACCATTAAAGCTTCAACAGAGCGAGCCATAGCCCTACATTGCTGTCACTTTGCTATACGATTGCGGCTCCGCTGTATGCTGCGCGTCCTTCACACGGCAGGGGTCACATGTTCGATCCATGTATCACCCACCATATAAAACAACGACTTACGGCGCCTTCGGGTGCCGTTTTCGTTTGTCCGGTGCCTTTTCGGTGCAAATCACCTCTTCGGGTGCCGGGCATATGGTGGTCGTGCGGTGGGGCTTGGGGTTGTATTCAGGTCGCAAAGAGTTTGATCTGCATCCAAATCCCAGCGGCAGGGGCAGCTCAGAATGAAATCTCCAAGTATTTTCAGGAGCTTTTCATGTCTCTCAGCCCATCACAACGCTCTCAGTATCAGCAACTGCTGGAGCAGCAACTTTGGACCTCGAATGAGTCGGTTGAAGCCCACCGCACCCACCATACCGATGGTGGTGTGCACATTCGCACGCATCGTGGCGAAACCGATGACGATGCTGTGGTGGAAGAAATGAATCAGTTGGAGATTGGTGCCCTCCAACGTGGAACAGAAGCGGTTCACGAAATACAGGCAGCGCTGGCCCGACTGGCTGCTGGCACCTACGGTGTTTGCACCACTTGCGGAGAAGAAGTCGCTCCGCAACGTCTGGCAGTGGCCCCCGCTGCTCGCTTGTGCATGACCTGTGCCACCGCAGCAGATCGCTAAAACAATAGCTAACCCCCTAGCCAATACAGGCGACAGCGGCCATATCACCTCAAAAAATGCCGCATTTCCGGGTTTAACGGTGCAGCCGGATGGTGCAGGGCCCTGACGGGCCTGTCAGGTTTTCGCTGACAAGCCGTGTAGGCAGGGCTGACAGCAGGTACAGCCAAACGCTGATTCAAGAAAAGCTGACCGGTTTTCACAATCCACTTCAACGCATCACCGCTTTGCCAAGCGTGATAAGACCCCCAACCAGACGGTCTTGAACCCCAGGCAAACGGCGAAGTCCACTGAACACCCCAGGAGTGAACACCATGACCGCCACCAGCACGCAAGCCGCCGTAGCCCAGACTTCTGCTCCCTCCATCGCCAGCGAACAACTGCTGACCGAAATCCGCGAAGCCAACCTGACCTACCTGATGCTGGCTCAAAGCCTCATCCGCCAGGACCAGGCCGCCGCCCAGTTCCGCCTGGGCCTGACCGAAGAAGCCGCCGAGCTGCTGGGTGCCCTCTCTCCTGCACAGATCATGAAAGTGGCCTCGGGCAACATGCTGCTGTGCCGCTTCCGCGTGGAAGACGACCTGGTGTGGGACCTGCTGACCAACCACAAGCCCGGCAAAGTGGCCAACGCCGAAACCAGCCGTCTGCATGCCTCCATCCTGATGGCAGGCCGGGTGACCGAAGCGCTGTAAAGCCAAGCCCGACCAGCCCTCATCGATCGCCCAGCCAGCCGCCACGATTCACCGGAGAAGCCCCATGACCGCCGCAGCCCAGACCATCGCCACTTCCGCTCCCAAAGCCAAATCGACCCCCAAGAGCATCGTCAACGAGCAGCGCGACATCGCCAGGGCCATCGAGCTGATTCACATGGGTGCAAGGTTGCAGGTGCTGGAGAGCGAAACCAATCTGTCTTACGAGCGTTTGTTGCGCCTGTACAAGGAAGTGGCGGGCAAGTCTCCTTCCAAAGGCCAGCTGCCGTTCTCCACCGACTGGTTCCTGACCTGGCAGCCCAACATCCATGCCAGCCTGTTTGCCAACATCCACGAGTACCTGAGCAAAGCGGCCGAGCTGGACGACATCGACGTGATCACCAAAGCCTACAGGCTGTACACCGAGCAGATGACGGCCTGTGGGATTGAGCCACTGCTGAGCTTCACCCGTGCCTGGCGGCTGGTGAAGTTCATGGACAACCACATGCTGGGCATGACCCAATGCAACTGCTGCAAGGGCAAGTTTGTGACGGAGCCGTATGAGATTGCCCGCAACTTCACCTGCGGACTGTGCCAGCCGCCTGCACGCGCTGGCAAGGGCGCGGGGGCTGGGAGTTTGAAGTTGCAGTGA
>Ga0228698_1000760_pt1 | contig 20049 bp, 18 predicted proteins | sample McNCre117_Aug_MG_FD_178015 | JGI IMG/M metagenome (GOLD analysis project Ga0228698, IMG submission 178015) | Freshwater microbial communities from McNutts Creek, Athens, Georgia, United States - 1-17_Aug_MG | ecosystem: Environmental > Aquatic > Freshwater > Creek | place: USA: Georgia...
CGCAACTCCAGCAAGGGGCGCAAACCGGTGTGCACCGCCCACTTCACCGCAAAAAAGCCGGCCAGCGCCAGCAGCAGATTGGGCAACAACACGCTGAGCAGCAAACGCCGCAACCACTGCTGGCGGTAGTCGGACCCGTCCGCCAAGCGGAGCACCAGCTCCCCGGCCACGGTGTGCACCCGCTGGGCGACGATGCGGTAAGTGACGCCACCGAACTCCTCGCTGCTGAACACCGGGTCCCGGGTGGTGGGCAGCGGTCCGGTCAGCCACTCGGAACCCATCAAGACCGCGTCCTCCATGCTGACGATTGAAAAGGCCGACAAACCGCCACGGCTGTTCAAAAACTCCTCCACCGGTGGAGCCGTCAGCATGACCAACGGGGCTTCGGGTGTGACACCGCGCGCGACCACCGAATCCGCCAACAAGGGCACGAGGCCGAGCAGTTGGCGGTCTTGCTGGAGCGCAGCGCTGTCGGCCGAACGGTAGTCAAACCAGGCATTGAGCATGGCCAGCAGCACCAAGGGCAAGAGCAGCAGCAGCAGCAAGCGCCGCTGCAGTCCGGTGAACATGCCGGAGCCCACGGCCTTAACCCGCGACCAGTTCCAGGCGGTAACCGAAGCCCCGGATGGAGCGCAAGGCAATGCCGTGCGGCTCCAGCTTGCTGCGCAGGCGAGAAATGTAGACCTCCACCGCGTTGGGCGTGATTTCCTTGTCCCAGCCGGTGAGGGCTTGGAGCAATTTGTCTTTGTTGGCGGGCTTGGGGGCCTGGAGAAGCAGGTATTCCATCACCGTCCATTCCCGGGGGCCCAACTCCAGGGGATGGGCGACCTGCCCGGCGCCACGGATGCAGGCAATGCGTTGCGCCGTATCCAGCTCCAGCGCACCGAAACTGAGCACCGACGAGGTGGCCGCCTGCGAGCGCCGCAGCAGGGCGCGCAGACGGGCCAACAACTCCGGCAACTCAAAGGGTTTGACCATGTAGTCGTCCGCGCCCATGTCCAGGCCCTGCACCCGGTCCTGCAAGGCATCGCGCGCGGTGAGGATGAGCACCGGCATGGTCTGCCCTTCTTTGCGCAGGGTCTGGGTCAGCGCCAAGCCATCCATGTGGGGCAAGCCGATATCGATGACGGCAATGTCAAACGACTCGGTCTGGGTGACATCCAACGCCCGCTCGGCACTGCCGACCCAATCCACTGCGTAACCCGCATCCGTCAAACCGAGTTTGATACCGCTGGCGACCAGCACATCGTCTTCCACCAGCAGGAGTCGCATCAAATCCCTCGTGAACGCTTGATATATATGCGCGAGCAGCTACCAAATCAATAGCAGATGTCAGGCCGACCGGATCATGGTGCCAAAGGCTTGGTCCGTCAAAATTTCGAGCAAGAGCACGTGCGGCACCCGGCCGTCGATGATGTGCACCGAGTTCACGCCGCTCTTGGCAGCGTCCAGCGCGCCAGCAATTTTGGGCAACATGCCGCCGCTGATGGTGCCATCGGCAAACAATTCGTCGATGCGCTGGGCGGTCAGGTCCGTCATCAGGGCACCCTGCTTGTCGAGCACACCGCTGATGTTGGTGAGCATCATGAGCTTTTCGGCCTGCAACACGGTGGCGAGCTTGGCGGCCACCACATCGGCATTGATGTTGTAGCTCTCGTTGTTGTCGCCAAACCCAATCGGGCTCACGACGGGAATGAACGCGTCGTCCTGGAGCGCCTTCACCACGCTGGGGTCCACACTCACGATATCACCGACCTGGCCTACGTCGTGCTCTTTGGTGGGGTCCTCATGGTCCACCATCTTGAGCTTTTGAGCGCGGATCATGGCGCCGTCGCGGCCGGTCAGGCCCACGGCTTTGCCACCGGCCTGGTTGATCAGGCCCACGATGTCCTGCTGCACCTCGCCGCCCAGCACCCACTCGACCACTTCCATGGTTTCGGGGTCGGTCACGCGCATCCCCTGAATGAATTCACCCTTTTTGCCCAAGCGCTTGAGCAAGCCCTCAATTTGCGGGCCGCCCCCATGCACCACCACCGGGTTGATACCCACCAGCTTCAGCAACACCACGTCTTCTGCAAACGCTTTCTGCAGCGCCGGGTCCGTCATCGCATTGCCACCGTACTTGATCACCATGGTCTTGCCATGGAACTTACGGATGTAGGGCAAGGCCTGGGCCAGGATTTGGGCCTGGTCAAAGGGTGCGACGGCAGAAGGAGTGGCTGTGGTTTCGGTCATGGAATGCACTCAATGGGAAGGTAGTAACAGAGGCGCAAATTGTGCCGCATGTGCGTGACAAACCGTACACACGCAACAGCGCATCAAGCCGGTTGATAGCCCTGCACGTGTTTGCACATGAAGGCCTTGATGGCAGCCGCGTCGTTACGCTCCGCTGCGTCGGCCAGCACAGCAAGTTCAGATTCCAACTCGCTCCACGGCAAAAAGGGCTCGTGTGCCTTCATGATGCGGGGGTGCTCGGTAGGCTGCGGGTTATCGCCGATCAATAGCTCTTCAAAAAGCTTTTCACCCGTGCGCAAGCCTGTGACTGCAATTTCGATATCACCGGTGGGGTTGGTGGCATCCCGCACGGAGAGGCCAGAAAGCTGGATCATGCGGCGCGCCAAGTCCATGATCTTGACCGGCTCGCCCATGTCCAGCACAAACACATCACCGCCCTGCCCCATGGCCCCCGCTTGGAGTACCAGCTGCGCAGCCTCCGGAATGGTCATGAAATAGCGCGTAACTTCTTCATGCGTCACCGTGAGCGGCCCGCCTTCCGCCAACTGTTTGCGGAACAAGGGCACCACGCTACCACTCGAGCCCAAGACATTGCCGAAGCGGACCATGGAAAAGCAGGTGTCCGTATGGCTCGCGGCCAGGGCTTGCAACACCAACTCGGCTACGCGCTTGGTAGCCCCCATCACATTGGTCGGGCGCACCGCCTTATCGGTGCTGATCAGCACAAACCGTTTTACGCCCGCTTGTGCGCTCGCTTGGGCCAAGTTCAAGGTGCCGAAGACGTTGTTGCGCACCCCTTCTCCGGGGTTGTCTTCCACCATGGGAACGTGTTTGTAGGCGGCTGCGTGATAGACGATGGAAGGTTGGTACGCGTTACAAATCGCGGCCAAGCGATCGGGGTTAGACACGCTGCCCAACAGCGGCACCAACGCTACCGGCAGTTGCTGCGACTGGCAGATCTCCGCCAGCTCTTGATGAATGGCATACAATCCGAATTCATTATGTTCCAACAGCAGCAATTGGCGTGGCCGCTGTTGAACGATCTGTCGAGTTAACTCGCCACCAATACTTCCGCCTGCTCCGCTTACGAGGACTACCTGCCCCATCAAGTCTTTAGACAACAAAGCCAAGTCAGGAGGAACGGGCTCCCGCCCCAGCAAGTCTTCGATGTCCAACTCTTTGAAGTCTTGCACTGTGACTTTGCCAGATGTGAGGTCTGCCAAGCTGGGAAGAGAGCGCACGTGGACCGGAAGACTCGCCAACGATTGAATGATCCGGTTGCGCCGTTCACGAGTCGCACCGGGCATGGCGAGCAAAATGTCGGTAACTTGGTGGCGCTGCGCAACAGCAAGAATATCGGCAGACGCAAAAATAGGAACGCCGTTGATACTGCGACCTACCATGGCCGCATCATCCTCCACAAAGCCCACCAAACTGAATTGACTTGAAACTTGCAAGGCCGACGCGGTTTGTACACCCGCGGTGCCCGCTCCGTAGATAAGCAAATTGCCAGCCCGCGCTGTTCTACCTAGCAAAGGTATTCCCGCTAGCCAAAAACGCGCCATCGCACGGCTAAGCCCTACAAGAATTAAAAAAATGAGGGGCTGCAAGACCCCCAAGGTACGCGGGACTCCCTGCCATCGCTGAGTCAGCAGCACTACCGTAAGAATCAGCGAATACAGCACCACCGCCTGAGCGGTGGCATTCAAAGCTGCCTGGCCGGTATAACGAAATATAGCGCGGTAGAGCCCGAATCGGATAAATATAGGTATAGCCAGCACTGGCGAGACCACGTACACCCACCACTGGGCGTCCACCGGCGGGGCCCAGACATCCAGTCGCAGGCCAAAGGCCAGCCATGTCGACACCCACGTAAGCAGCACATCCAGAAGGACGACCGTTAACTGCTTCAGGCCACGCGGCCAAGCCAACAGACGTCTATTCATACAAAAACCATTCAATGCGTAACGTTGTCACGCTGGATAACCTTGATCGCGGTGAGGAAGAGAATTTTCATGTCAAAACCGAAAGACTGGCGCTCCAAGTATTCGCGATCCAACGCAACTTTCTGCGGAATGGGGATTTCGTCACGCCCGTTGATCTGGGCCCAGCCCGTCAGGCCGGGAGTCAGTAAGTGGATATTGTGTTCCGTTCGCATTTCGATCAAATCATGTTGGTTAAAAAGCGCCGGCCGTGGCCCCACCAAACTCATGTCTCCTCGCAGAATGCACCACAGCTGCGGAAGCTCATCCAAACTACTTTTTCGAAGGAAGGAGCCGATTGGCGTCAACCACTGATCGGGGTTCTCCAAGAGGTGTGTAGCGACCGCAGGGGTATCCACACGCATGCTGCGAAATTTTGGCATTTTGAATAGCCGATTATTTCGCCCCACCCGATTACTCCAGTACATAGCGGGACCTGCCGATGTCAAACGAACCGCCAGTGCGATGATCGAAATGGGAATGAGCAGCACCAGCCCAACAACCACTGCCATCGCCGCATCAAAAACTCGTTTCATGAATGAAACTCTTTTGCCACAAGCCTAAGCCCCTCATCCACTGTGAGCGGAGGAGTCCACTCCAGCAATTGGCGGGTTTTATTAATATCCACCTGCAAGGAGCCGCACAGGCGATCGTAAATACTTTTTTTACCACTCCAACGTGCAGCCCATTCAAGCCAAGAAACAGGCACAGAAGGTAGCAATACGTTTCGCCCCAAGGCCCGCCCCATGCGTTTCAGCAATTCAGCTGTCGACAAATCATCACCATCACTGACAAGAAAGGTCTGATTGGCTGCGGCAGGGTGGCGTGTGCACACCACGATCAAATCCACCAAATTGCCCAGCGCTACAAAGCTACGCCTGTTGTGCGTCACGGCACCCAAAGGCAGAGGCACGCCTCGATACAGCCACCGCATCATCGACAAGAAGTTAGCCTTGACACCCGGCCCATACACCAAGGGAGGGCGAATAATGACAACTTCCATACCGGTCTCTCTGGCGAGCTGCTGCAGCCCTTGCTCGGCTTCCCACTTGGAAATTCCGTACGCATCCTCAGGTGCGGGTGGGGTGTCCGCAAAGAAAGGGGCACCAAGGGCGGTCGCTTCGCCGAGGGCCTTGATGGAACTAATGAAGACAAACCGGCGCACTCCCGCCTTCGCAGCTTGCTTGGCAAGATTAACACTCAGGTCCACATTGACAGCACGGTACGCCGCCAGAGCATCCTGAACCGTTTCGCTCATGACATGCACACGTGCCGCCAGATGCACCACGCAATCCTGCCCAACCAATAGCGCATCGTTCCCGTCATAACGGGTTACCTGGACCCAAGGCTCCCCCGCGCCCGTGGACGCATGGCGGGACACCGGAGTTACCAGCGCCCCCTCTGCACGCAAACGGCAGGACAGCGCTTGGCCAAGAAAGCCGCTGGCACCAGTCACCAGAACCCGGGTGGCCAGCATGGGCGTCAACTTATCGGGCACGGTGCCACATCACTTTTACAAAAACCATGGACATAAAAAAGCGAAGCATGCTGCGAATATGCATCAAGGAATAGGCCGCACTGCGGTGGCTACTCCGTCTGGCCAGATGGGTGGCTCTGACGCCAGGAACCATGACCACACGCAGCCCCTTCAGACGTATTCTGGCGCACAGATCCACATCTTCGTAATACAAAAAGAATTTTTGGTCGAAACCACCCAGCGCCTCATAGGCATCTCGCCGAAATACCATGAACATTCCGCCCACCCAATCGGGCTCCAGCGGAACGCTACCCATCTGGTAATCCTGCCCCCTGCAGCCCCCAAACAGCTTGCAGAGTATCTTGAGAGGCGTGGGAAATTTACGCGCACTGTCTTCAATGGCGCCAACCCCATTGACAATAAGAGGCGCAACAACACCTACATAGGGGCTCTCTAAGGCATTCGTCAATACCGCAAAAATATCGGAAACGATCCGAATATCGGGATTGATGACGCAGAAAAAAAGTGCCTTTGTATGCTGAAATGCCCGATTATGATTTTCTCCAAAACCCAGCGGGGTGGTATTGCGCAATACCTGCAACGGATAGGGAAGCCGATCCAGCGAAGCCGGCAATTCCTCTGGCACATTCAGGGTCAGGATGACATCCAGACTGGTTTCCCTGCAATGTGTTACCAGATCCTGCAGGAGCGCAGCAACCAGCTGTATCTGCCCGTGGCTGACTACGGAGAGAGTAATGTCTGTCATAGGTTACTAATCTTTACGCTGACGACGCACCCAAACCACTAAATATCGTCTAATAAACTTGAGCCAAGAATATCCCAAAAGCAATATCACCACGAAATGAGAAATATTGCCCGCCTTTCCCATAAGACGGTAGTTTTCCAGTTCACTGCGCTGCATCTGCAACATGTCCGCGCTCAATCCCGACTCACCGAAAATCGGTTTGAAAATATAGGCCAGCGGGGCGCTTGCTTTTGCGACCACTCGTCCGGCCGCTGAAACCTGCATCAGGAACAAATGGTCTTCCATGAATCGCCTGCAGGGCAGGAACCGGTTTTCAAGTTTCCGGCGCACCATGAAGGACGGCGTTACAAACGGATTTTTCAGGAGCACATACAGTGGCGAGACGTTCTCAAACTTGACGCTACCGACATCCGCCCCGGTATACGGAACGGCATGGACCTGACTATGCCCATGACCAGAGACCGCCACATCGGGATGCGAATCCATGAATTGGACTTGCAACTCAATCTTGCGCGGATGCCATGCGTCATCGGCATCCAAAAACGCCACATAGTCACCCTGCGCCTGGTCCCAGCCTGCATTGCGCGCACTGGCAGCGCCTGCATTGGTATCCAGCAGCACAAGTCGGATCCAGCCCAGCGTATATCTGCCCTGCAGTTGCACCATCAGGGAACGGGTTTCGTCACCGCTGCCATCGTCGACCAGAATCACCTCTTGCGGCAATACGGTTTGCCCAGCCACCGATGCGACGGCGCGCTCCAGCGTCCGGACACATCGGAAACAAGGGATGACCACAGAAGCGGACGCGGTTGCAGTCATGCAACGGGAACCTTCAGCCGGTTCACGGTTTTCGGCTTGTAACGTAAAGCCTTGCTCTCGACCAGATGCCAGGAAGCGTAGGCCAGCAGGGACGTACCCAGCAACGACAAACCAAAGTGCAGGCCCCAACCCCAATTCTGCTCGTGGCCCCAATGCACCACCATTTGCTGCACCGGAAAGGCAAAAATGTACATTCCGTAGGACAGATCGCCCACAGGGTCTGTCAGTCTGGCGCCCGCCGAAACCCTGCGCGCAAGGTGCACCAGGCAGGCGGCACAGGCCGCCATGGCAGTGCGCTCGAAGCTGCGCTCACCCGCGAATGCAAAAAACAGAAACGCCAGCATGGCCAGCAACGCCACCATCCGGTTGTCCCGCGTCATTCGCCACGGTGCCTGCGTCCAATGGCTGTAAAGAACGCCCCACCAGAAAACCGCAATCATTTCAAAATGCGGCGAAAAGCGGGCGCCGGTGATCTTGTGCCCCCAAGACGCCAACAGCACCACAATGAGCAGATTTACAACAATCAGCGCCCCTTTGGGCGCCCGCTTGAGGCTGCCCACCATCGCCACCGAGAGGTAGCACAGAAACTCCACCGGCAGCGTCCACAGCGAGCCATTGACCACCCGGGGGTAGAGATTCTCTGCAAAAACCCCGGGCAAGTTATGCTGGTTGATGAACACTGCCGTCGCGAAATACCGCCAAGTATCCAGTGATCCGAAATATTGCTGCCATGCCAGCGTGGAAACGGCAGGTCCCAGCAGCAAGACGGTGAGTGTCACTGCCACCCACAGCGCCGGGAAGATGCGCAGCGAGCGGCGGTGAAAAAAACGCCCCCAGTCCGGATCCCGATCCCAGCTGGACCAGACCAGCATGCCACTCAAGAAAAAGAAGATGGTAACCCCAGCACCGCCAAAGGTGTTCCAGCCGAAGAACGAAGGGTCCGGCGCCCCGAGCAGCGCGAACTGGTGGCTATAAAGCACCAGCGTGGCGGCCACCAGCCGCAACAAATCGAGCGAATTCTTTTCTGCGCCCGTCGCTGTTTCGGGCTCGTTCACGTGCGGGTCCAGTACGGGGGCTTGCCCAGCAACTTGCGACCGAAATCGAGTGCACGACGTGTGAGGCGCTCGCCCATCACACGCCACAACATCCAGCGCACGAAGGCACGCAGTCTGGCAAGCGTCAAGGCCACACCCGGCCAGCGAATCCCGTGTTTGCGCTGGATACGGCGGAGCTCCTGCAGCGACTTCAACGCATTCGTGGGCTTGCTGCTGATGCCCCCCTGCCGCATTCCGGCAACGATCACGCCCGGAACAAAACGCGCAGGGGCACGCTGCAGTTCGCGCAACAGCAATTCGGTATCACCTGCAATCCGGAAACTCTCATCAAAGCCGCCGCGCTCTTCGAACACTGCGCGCCGATGCATCAAACCGGGGTGAGGCGGAAGCCCCATCACGTCCGCACGCTGTCCCAGCTTGAGGGCACAATGCGCTCCGACCACATACAGCGGCGCATCGTCCAAACCCAGCAACATGACCTGCCCATAGGCGACTTGCGTCTCCTGGGGCAAAGTCTTCAACACCTCGGCCAACTTGGCCAGCGCATCGTTACTCCAGAGGTAATCATCCGCGCCCAAGAAGCAGATCCACTCGCCATTGGCATGGCGCAACGCCTTGTTCCATGCGTTGTAAATGCCTTTGTCTGGCTCGGATATCCAATAGCCCAGCTTCGCGGCATTGGAGATCAGCACGTCAACCGTGCCATCGGTTGAGCCGCCATCAACAACGATCAACTCGACGTCTTGCAATGTCTGCGAGGCGACGCTGTCGATACACTGCTGCAACGTTGTGCCGCCGTTGTACACCGCCACAATGGCCGAAATCAGCGGGCGACGGTTGTGGATGCTCATGCGATTCGAATCACCCATGGGTCATGCCGCCGAGGCCTCTCGCACTTCAGCAACCAGGCGTCTGGCAAGTTCCGGCATTCCGGTCTGGGCGACCCATCCCAGGCGCTCACGTGCCCGACCGGCATCCCCCTGACTCCATGCGATGTCTGACGGGCGATAGAGATGTTTTTCGGTTTCCACATGGTCATTGGCATCGAGCCCCAGACAGTCAAAAACCTCTCCAACAAAATCCTTCAGTGAAACCGAAACACCCGTTGCGATGACAAAGTCCTCCGCCCGGTCCTGTTGCAACATGCGCCACATGGCATCCACATATTCCGGCGCCCACCCCCAATCCCTGACGATATCCAGCCGTCCCAAAACCAGCTTTTCCCTGGATCCACTGGCAATGCGCAAGGCACCGTCAACAATCTTGCGGGTCACAAATCGGGCGGGACGCAATGGAGACTCATGGTTGAACAGAATGCCACTGCAGGCATGCAAACCATACGCCTCCCTGTAATTGGCCACCATCCAATGCGCCGAGGCCTTGGCCACGGCATAGGGACTGCGCGGATGAAACGGCGTCAGCTCATTGGCGGGCACACAGCCCACAGCTCCAAAGCACTCACTTGAACTGGCGTGGTACATCCGAATCTTGCCCCCGAGAAACCGGATGGCTTCCAGCATATTCAGAGTTCCTACGGTAATGCTCTCCAATGTCTCTACTGGCTGTTCAAACGACAGGCCCACTGAGCTTTGGCCAGCAAGAAAATAAACCTCATCGGGCGCACAACGGCTGAGAACGGACAGCACACTCCGAAAATCCGTTGGAGCCATGGAGCACAAGTTAACGCGATCGTGCAGATTGAGCAGTCTGAGATTTCGGAAATCCGTAATTTGGGCATCCCGCGAGGTTCCCCACACTTCGTAACCCTTCTCGAGCAGAAGTTGGGCCAAGTAAGCGCCATCCTGCCCGCCCACGCCACAAATTAGTGCTTTCATTTCGCAAGCCTCCGGTACACCGCCGCAGTTTCATTTGCACAACGCTCCCAGGAAAAGCGCCTACATCGAACGTATCCCAAATCGACCAACTGGCTCCTGCGGGAGGCGGACTGCAAAACGCGCTCCAGCGCGTCACGGATACTGCCCGTGTCCGCCGGGTCGAAGTACTCTCCAGCTTCGCCCACTACTTCAGGAATAGAACTGGTATTGCTGCAAATGACTGGGCAGCCAAGCGACATTGCTTCCAGCGGCGGGATGCCGAAGCCTTCGTACATGGAAGGGTACACAAACGCGGCCGCACTGCTGTAAAGTGCCGCCAGCCGATCATCCGCGCCCCCGATCTGCACCACTTGCGCCCCGGAAATCCCAAGCTCTGCCATCAGCCCTCTTTCTGTGGGAGAGAAGGCGCCACCACCGAAACACACCACACGAAAATTGGTACGCAGCCAATCGGAGGCCGTATATGCGCGCAACAGGCCCTCAAAATTCTTGTAGCCCTGCCGGCCGCCAACATGCAGCAGGTACGGCGAATCTCCAACCAGTTCTGTAGCTGTGATCGATGAAGCCGCAAGCGCGTCGTATCCCAAGTAAGTAACCGAGATGCGCTCCTCGGGGAGCCCATGGATTTCGAGCAAATCACGGCGCGTATTCTCAGAGATGCAAAAAATATGGTCCGCACGATGCACAGCGCTTGCCTTGTACGAGGCCACCGGATCATTGACAGCAAAGCTTCCGGGAAACCGCTCGTGAATCATGTCATACACCGTCAGCACATGCGGAACCCTGCCGCCGTATGTAGGCCGTGGCGAGTAGTACGTCTCATGAACAATATCTGGCCGCATCATGGCTGCGACAGGCCGAAAAAAAGCCCCACTTAAGGTTTTGATGATTCGCCCTGTCTTCGGGAGACGTGGAATGAAATGGCCGAAAGCAATTTCAGGATTTAATTCTCGCAGATAGCCGTTGACATGCAGGGGGGCAACTATCTTTACATTAATATTGGGAATGCGAGACAGCTCCGTAGCCAATGCACAGAAATATCTGGAAATTCCACCGAATTCTTGCTCAGCGAAGATTTGAGCATCAAAGGCAATTATCATCACTGAACCGAATCCACATGCAGTGACCGCGACAGCATTAATTTGTGATCGGGCACTGTCTTTGAATCCAAGCGTCGACGCACCCAAATCTCACCGAGGCGAGAAACCACAGGGTGAGTCGCCCACCGTAGCACTTGTTCGTTGACCTTCTTCCGCGAGAGAATGTGCAATCCCCGCGCACTCACAAATTTCAATCCCAGTCGCTTGGCAATTGCCTCTAAGGTACGCCTCTGATAGAAGGAAATGTGCTGGCCGGTTTCAAATGTGTAGTACCACCATGCACCCGGATTCGGAGGTACCCCCTCAAATAACTCTGTTGTGAAAATCAACATCTCAGCGCCCCCAAAAGAAAGAGACTCCTCAATGAAGCTGACGGGATCAGAAACATGCTCTATCACTTCCATTGCGGTTATCGCGCGGCATCCATGATGTTCTTTCGAAAACTCGAACCCCTTCGCAAGAAGGTTTTCACAATATCGGTCAAACCAATAAAAGTCAAAACCGACATCCCGCATCAATCGCGTCAGCATTCCATACCCACCTGCAATATCGAGATATCGCCCTGACACAGGATCAGACCCATACAGATACAAGACACAGGACAACCTCCTGGAAATATCAATATTGCGCGCAACCAGTCCGGTGTCGGCATCAGCAATGGCCGAAGAGTACGCCTCTTCCAGCCAGCAAGGATCGCTTGCGAACAAGAAACCACATTCCGGGCAGCAGAAAAATTCCGCGGAATACTTCCGCAAGACTTTTGCACTAAACGCATGCTTCGTTCCGGATGCGCAGATTTTACAAATCATTCGAAACTCGTTTCATTTGAATAATTTTCAGTGAATTATTTATCAAAATATTGCCTCAAAAAAGTCTGCGTCAATTAACAATACTTTTAATTTTTGAAAAAATTCTGGAAAATAAAATCAGAATGTTCCCCCAGATGCCAAAGTCCTTGTCCCGCTTTGCATGCACAGGATACGATTTAAGAATTTTCCAATCTGGCCCAGCACCCACCTGTGATGGATACCAGTATTCATAAGCGGAGATAGTCTCTATTGCTTCCAATTTACATATGACTGAGAAAATCGCCTGATCATGGCGATGCTCCCTGAAACCCGGCAGACTTTCGCTTCTGGAACAAGTGTCGTCAATAAGGCTAAAACTTGCTTCAATAACGGACCGCCACTTGTCTATCAACGCCATTGATTCTTGACATTTTCGTATAAAAATAATACCTGCACCGATTGTTTGTGTGGCGGTAATATCTTCTCTATCCCGAACACCGAAATAGTCCAGCAAATCGCCCTTTATCCATTGATAATCCGGCAAATTAAGCGCTCCCACACTTGGTTTTGGCAGAGGCGGACTGGGGTCTCTTAACTGGAAGGCCAATATACCTTTTCTTGAATTTCGCGCAAGTTCGAAGTAATCTCTCAGTCTAGCAATTCCTTTCGGATTGAGATGACAACCTGCGTCTGTATATTGAAGAATGTCCCCTTCATTCATCCTCTCGAGAGTTTGGTAAATAATCTGTGGCTTCCAGCACCAATAGCCATACCCACGCGTTCCCTCAATCAATGCATTCTTATGCTTGGCTCTAAAATCCAGAGAGAGATTTAGTTCACTGCAAGAATCAATAGCATCATAAAATTCAAGCGCTTTTGCCTGCTTAGCAAGTCTATCTGCTGATCGGCGCATGGAAGAACTGGCAAAAGTCAACAATACTTTCATTTCAGTACACTCACAATCAGGCTCTGACTTTTTCCGCACTTGCAACGAATACCGTTCTTACACGCCGGAGAGCAAAGATATAGTAAATTGATGATGCAAGGACTGAGCCCCATATGGGCCCACTAACGCCAAAAACATTCACAAACACTAAGGAAGCAATAATATTTACCACTGCAAATATCACTGACATTCTGGCCTGATAAGAGATCTCCCCGACACCATTGAGATAAATTGCAATATTTCCGCCAACTGCCGTTAATATTACCCATACTGAAAACCCGAGGACAACAGCTTCACTTGGGTGAACGATATCCTTCGTCCAATACCCAATTAACAGATCACTTGCAAGATACAAACCAATAGTTAAAGTCGCAGAAAGAATCACACTCACTGCAAGGGTCAGCGCGAATGTACGCTTTATCCATGCGAAATCACCCGCTACTTGCGCCCTGGAAATCACAGGCCACAGTCCGGATAGCAAAAGGGAGAGCACCAGAGTAGGAATCGAGAACAGTCTTGCAACCACAGAATATTCAGCAACACCTTGCCCACCGACAAAACGCGACACCAGCAAGACATCCAGATTGAAAGATAGTAGTCCACAGAGTTGTATTACAAAGAATCCTCTGGCACTCTTCAGAATTTCGAAAATCGCACTCAAATTCGGCCACTCTTCGAATAAGCAAACGATTCGAAGCTTAATTTTCGAAAAAAGCAGCAAAGTACTGAAAAACTGAGACGCGATCATGCCGAATGCAGAGGCAAAAATTATCAATGGCAGACCGACGTCCAGCTCCACGCACACTGCAACTGCACACAGATTTAAAAATGCACCAATTGCCAATGAAATACCATTACGCATACCCTCTTGCATTCCAAGCCAAATCTGCTGATTGGTATTGAACAGTAGTTGCAATGCAGACACCAATGCAATGGCAACCATCGAATGCCACAATTCGCTATCCGACAATATTGGTGTTATATTGAAAAAAACTCTCCAGATCGGAAGAAATGATAAAGCAGCACCAAAAAAAGCAACTACAGCTGAAATAAAAATTAGGAATCGATAACGCTCCAAAATATATAGGAGCAAAGCTCTTTCGTTTCCGACATGGGACATCTTGGCAACATCATTTACCATAGCATTTCCCAAACCAAAGTCCGCAACCTGCAGAATAATTGGAATCGCACACAAGGCTACCCAAGTTCCGAACAGTTCGGTACCCAGATGCGTCAAAAGCAATGGCACCAATGCGATTTGAACTGCGGCCGTAATAACTCGCGCAACCGACAGTGAGCCAGCTGTCAACATTACAGTTCGCAGTCCTCTTGCCTTATTTACTGCGGTGATTAGATTTCCCCACCTTCGCTGCATTGAATTTAATATCTCAAGTTGTCACATTTTTCTGGAGAAGAAATAATAATACTTATCAGAAAATAATCCTAGATTAGTTTTTTGCACCACTGCGACTGCTCTCCGTCTTGACACGGGTCGAAAAATTTTCATCAATTTGACATTCGCTCGATGGGCAATCTCTTGAGCCATACTCTCGCCAATCCAGGTGACATGCTCGAAATTGGCAACAAGCAAACCTTCCCGAACAATTCTGACAATATTCTGATAGAAATACGGATTTGGTGTGGTCACTACAATCACGCCGTCATCCGTTAAATGACGTGCAGCAAAACTGATCAGTTTTACTGGGTCACTTACGTGTTCTATTACATCGCCTATATGAACATAGTTGAACCGTTTCCCAATATCCGTATCAGATGTTGCATCCACGCATAAACATTCAAATCCATCAGCATTTAGTCTTTCTACCATCGACTGCAAGATGTCTACTCCCAAGCATGTCGATGCGACAGATTTAATCATTCCATGCTTCCAAGTCTTCTTGTTAGCATAGTGAGTCAAGTCATGCTCGGCCACCCCGATATCTAATACGCTCTTCCCGGTAAATAGCTCAAGCAGCTTATTAAAACCTCCATGCATCGCTTCGGTTTTTGCCAAGAGTTGTTCGCGTACCAATGCATATAGTTGGGGATCGACTGGATTCTCTGTCAGCGCACGCCAGTTCGTTTCTTTTTCTGTCTGAATACTCATGTTTTACCTTTGCATATCTTGCCTAGCAGCACTATTGAGAAACATATGGGGCAAACTCGGCGCAATAAGAAAAAAATTCATTAACCTGCACCAAATACCGCTGACTGCCTAAATCTGTACGCATACTTCTGAGGGGAATATGTAACAAAGCCTGAAAGCCAACCTATATAACTATTATTTGTAGGGACGAGTGGCACTTAAAAACCCATGGAACAGAGCCGTCATTCCATCCCCACGTTCACACTGTACCCACTGGCTCTTAGCATCGCGTACTGCCTAGCCTTCGCCAAATCACTGGCCACCATCTCTTTGCACATGGCCTGCGCCGTGATCTCCGGCACCCAGCCCAGTTTCTGCTTGGCCTTGGCCGGATCTCCCAGCAGGGTTTCCACCTCAGCAGGACGGAAATAGCGATGATCGATCCTGACGATGGGTTTGTCGTTCCAATACCCGACCTCGTCCACGCCCTTTCCCTGCCAGCGCAGCGCCATGCCCAGCTCGGCCGCAGTCCATTCAATGAACTGGCGCACGCTGTACTGTTTGCCGGTGGCAATCACAAAGTCTTCAGGCTGGTCCTGCTGCAGCATCATCCACTGCATGCGCACGTAATCCTTGGCATGACCCCAGTCACGCAGAGCATCTATGTTGCCCATGTACAGGCAGTCTTCCAGGCCCTGGCTGATGTTGGCCAGGCCGCGGGTGATTTTACGGGTAACGAAGGTTTCGCCACGGCGTGGGCTTTCGTGGTTGAACAGGATGCCGTTGCAGGCATACACGCCATAGGCTTCTCGGTAGTTGACCGTGATCCAGTAGGCGTACATCTTAGCCACGGCATAAGGGCTGCGGGGGTAGAAAGGGGTGGTTTCCTTCTGGGGGGTTTCCTGCACCAGCCCGTAAAGCTCACTCGTGCTGGCCTGGTAGAAGCGCGTTTTCTTTTCAAGGCCAAGGATGCGGATGGCTTCGAGCAGGCGCAGGGTGCCCAGGGCATCCACATCGGCGGTGTATTCGGGGCTCTCAAAGCTGACCGCCACGTGGCTTTGTGCACCCAGGTTGTAGATTTCATCGGGCTGAGTTTCCTGCACGATACGCACCAGATTGCTGGTATCACTCAGGTCACCGTAGTGCAGTTTGAAACGTGCGTTATCAATGTGCGGGTCTTGGTAGATGTGGTCTACGCGGCTCGTGTTGAAGGTGCTGGCGCGGCGCTTTATGCCGTGGACTTCATAGCCTTTTTCCAGCAGGAACTCGGCAAGGTAGGAGCCATCCTGGCCAGTGACGCCGGTGATTAATGCTTTTCTATTCATATATTCATCTAACTAGAAAACTGTTTTTGAAATTGCCACGCGCTTGAGCACATTTCATCGAGCGTACGCGTCGCTTCCCAACCCAATATATTGTTTGCTTTAGCTGGGTCGGCATAGCATATGGCGACATCGCCCGCCCGCCTTGGGGCAAAGCGGTGTAACACTGTTTTTCCATTAGCCCTCTCAAAAGCGTGTAAAAGTTCCAGCACACTAGTGCCGCGTCCGGTGCCCAGATTGAATGATTCAAGCCCTTTACAGCTGCGCACAAAATCAAGTGCCGCAATATGGCCTTCCGCGAGATCCATGACATGGATATAGTCTCGGACACCAGTGCCGTCGGTGGTATCGTAGTCGTTGCCAAACACTTGAAGAAATGGCAATTGACCTATAGCAACCTGCGCTAAATAAGGCATTAAGTTGTTCGGGACACCACCAGGCACTTCCCCGATCCTTCCAGATTCATGTGCGCCAACAGGATTGAAGTACCTCAAGCAGACAATTCCCCAGTCAGGCGCTGATACTGCAAAATCCTGAAGCATTTCTTCTATTTGGAGCTTGGTACGACCGTAAGGATTTATAGCCGACCTAGGGTGTTGCTCCGTGATCGGTAAAAATCGGGGCACGCCGTACACCGTTGCGCTGGAACTAAAAATAAGCTTGTTTACCCCCGAGGAGCGCATAGCTTGAAGCAAACTAATCGTTCCTTGGACATTATTTGAGTAGTATTCAAGTGGATTACCAACTGATTCACCAACTGCTTTGAGTCCAGCGAAATGGATAACCGCTTGGACTGCATTTGCTTTAATAGTCTTTGCAATTAGTGCTGTATCACGAATATCGCCTTGGACAAAAAGCAACGCCTCGCTTGTCATCAGACGCAATGTCTCGACTACTTCGGGCCGACTATTCGTGAAATTATCAAAAATGATCGGCTCGTAACCCCTACTGGCAAGCAACGTTGCAGTGTGACTTCCAATATATCCGGTGCCACCGGTTAGCAGCACTCTCACAACTCTCGCCTCAAAAAGGCAGCGTAAGCCCGTTCAAGACCGACTTCTAAACTTACCCGAGCACACCATCCCAAGGCATTAATGCGACTGCTGTCCATCCATTTGCGGAGGGCGCCGTCGGGTTTGGTGATGTCGAAGGTGATTTGTCCTTCGTACCCTACTGCTGCGCCTACCGCATGGGCTAGCTCGGCAATCGTTACGTCGCTGCCAAAGCCGACGTTGATGTGGCTGCACATGGGGGTGGTGTTGGCTTGGTAGGTGGCCTCGTCCAGGTTCATGACAAACACGCTGGCGGCGGCCATGTCGTCTACATACAAGAATTCACGCTTGGGGGTGCCGGTGCCCCAGATGGCGACTTCAGCGGCTGCGCTCTGCTTGGCTTCGTGGAAACGGCGGATCAGTGCGGGGATGACGTGGCTGTTCTCGGGGTGGTAGTTGTCGCCCGGGCCGTAGAGGTTGGTGGGCATGACGCTGCGGTAGTCGCGCCCGTGCTGGCGGCTGTAGCTTTCGCAGAGTTTGATGCCGGCGATTTTGGCAATGGCGTAGGGTTCGTTGGTAGGCTCCAGGGTGCCGGTGAGCAAGGCACTCTCTGACATGGGCTGGGCGGCGATGCGGGGGTAGATGCAGCTGCTGCCCAAGAACAACAGCTTTTGCACGCCGTGGGTGTGTGCGGCCCGGATGACGTTGGCTTGCATCATGAGATTGTCATAGATGAAGTCGGCGGGGTAGGTGTTGTTGGCGTGGATGCCGCCTACTTTGGCTGCTGCTAGGTAGACCTGTGTGGGGCGCTCGGAGGCAAAGAAGGTTTGCACGGCGGCCTGGTTGCACAGGTCCAGCTCGGCGTGGGTGCGGGTAATGATGTCTTCCTGCTGCACGCCTTGGGCACGCAAGGTGCGCACAATCGCGCTGCCGACCATGCCGCGGTGGCCGGCTACGTAGATTTTTTCAGATGAATGCATTCAGGTCTCTTCCCACAAGAGGCCTGATTATCCATACTCAGAAATGAATCCCCCGCATCATCTGCTGCATCGCAATCGCCTCAGGCGACAACTTCTGTTTTTCCCCGGGTTTTGCGCCCTTGGCGGCCGAAGAGTCGGGAAACATACGGAAGCTAGTGTTCATGGCAATTTGGGCGATGCGGGGCACCAAGGCATGCATGACCTGCCCGGTGATGCCCAGACGCGTGGCAATTCGAACAGGTTTGCTGATGCATGCGTCCGCCACCATGTCGGCAGCTTGTTCAGGGGACAAGGTCGGCACATTGTTGTAAATGCCCGTTGGCGCAATCATGGGGGTACGCACCAAAGGCATGTTGATAGTCGTAAAGCTGATGCCTTGGTCCGCGAACTCGCTGGACGCGCAGCGCGTCCACGCATCCAGCGCCGCTTTGGACGCCACATAGGCGCTGAAGCGCGGTGCATTGGTCAGCACGCCAATCGAGCTGATGTTCACGATATGGCCTTTTTTCTTGGCCACCATGCCGGGCAACAGGCCCATGGTCACCCGCAAACAACCAAAGTAATTGAGCTGCATGGTGCGCTCATAGTCGTGAAAGCGGTCATAGCTGGACTCGATGGCGCGGCGGATGGAGCGGCCTGCGTTGTTGATCAGGAAGTCCACACCGCCATGGTTGTCGATCAACACTTTGACGAACCGATCGCAATCCGCCATATCGGCAATGTCTGCGGGATAGGCCACAAAACTGTAGCCCTTGGCCTTGGCTTCTTTGCAGGCCTCCTCCAGCTTGTCCACATCCCGACCGCAGATGATGGTCGTGGCTCCGGCCTCGGCAAACTTGTGCGCAGCAGCCAAACCGATGCCTGACGAGCCCCCGGTCACCAAGACCACCTTGCCGCCCACCGTACCGCGCAAGGAGCGATCGATGTGCAAATCCGGATCCAGATGACGCTCCCAGTAGTCCCACAAGCGCCACGCGTAGTCTTTCAAATTCGGGCATTCCACGCCCGAGCCTTTCAGCATCGCCAGCGAATCACGGCAATCAAAGCGGGTGGGGTAGTTGATGAACGTGAGCATGTCTTCGGGCAGGCTCAGGTCTTTCATGATCGCGTTGCGCACCCTGCGCACTGGGGCCAGCGCCATCAAGGTCTTGGTCACGCTGCGGGGGATGAAACCCAACAATGCCGCATTCACAAAAATATTCATCTTGGGCGCATGGGCCGCCTTGCTAAAGATGTCGAGCACATCGCCCACGCGGTAACCCACCGGATCGACCAAGTGGTAGCACTGCTTCGCAATACCCTGCTTGTGGCTGATCACGTCCAGTGCATTCACCACAAAGTCCACCGGCACGATATTTACCCTGCCGCCTTCCAACCCAATGGACGGCATCCACGGCGGCAGCAACTGCCGCATGCGCTGGATCAATTTGAAGAAGTAGTAGGGTCCGTCAATCTTGTCCATCTCGCCGGTCTGGCTATCGCCCACCACCATGGCAGGGCGGTACACCGACCACGGCACCTTGCATTCCTTGCGCACGATTTTTTCACTCTCGTGCTTGGTCATGAAATACGGATGCTCGTAGTTCTCCGCCTCGTCAAACATATCCTCGCGGAACACACCCTCGTACAAGCCGGCGGCCGCAATCGACGATACATGGTGAAAATG
>Ga0228698_1000761_pt1 | contig 19948 bp, 18 predicted proteins | sample McNCre117_Aug_MG_FD_178015 | JGI IMG/M metagenome (GOLD analysis project Ga0228698, IMG submission 178015) | Freshwater microbial communities from McNutts Creek, Athens, Georgia, United States - 1-17_Aug_MG | ecosystem: Environmental > Aquatic > Freshwater > Creek | place: USA: Georgia...
AGTCCTACCGGTTCCGGCACAGCTCAAATGAGGCCAAGGGAAAGATCAAATCAAGGGAGCAATACCGCAGGGCCGAAGCCAGTCAGGAGGTGACAAACCTCTAAAGGGCTATAGTTATCCACAGTCAACAGACTAACTGTTGGCTACAAGCCCCCTATCAAAATTGGATTGGCACGCACTGTCAAGATTCAATCGGCGCCAACAGCGATGGCTGGCCTGGAGCTTGTCCAGCTCGGCAAGACTAGCCCAAATGGTCAGGAGATCCTGCAGCTGATGAAAAGCAGGTGGCCCTGATGAGTGGTGGCAACTCGACTCGGTCATCGCTGACTTGAGCCACCAGCGTAGTAGAACTCTCTGATAACGCAAAAGACAATGCCCCAGAACACCATCACTGGTGCCGGGGCTTTCTTTCATGGGCGACTGCTACCGAATAGCGGCCGCAAACAAAAAAACCCTGTGTGCCAGAGGCATACAGGGGTTTTTGCATTTTTGGCGGAAACGGAGGGATTCGAACCCTCGATGAGGCTCTACACCCCATACTCCCTTAGCAGGGGAGCTTTCCAATCAAAAAAGCCATTTAAATTCAACAACTTACAAATGTACAATTAGTCACATCAGGAATAAAACCACCAAAAAACCACCAAACACCACTTTTCCATGACCATTCCTGACATCCCAGAAGCTCCAGAAGGCATACGCGTTCACGCTCGAAAGGGAGGCAAGTTCAGCTACGAGGCCCGCGTGAAGCGCAAGCCGCTCAAACCACTCACGAACACATTCAAAACTCTGGATGAGGCAGTCCGCTGGAAGGCCACAGTCGAGGCACTCATAGACAGCGGCGTCGACCCCAGCAGTGTAATTCCCAAGAAGGCACCTCAGGCGGCACTGGTGTCAACTTTGGTCGCTAAGCAAGGGCTAGTTCCGGAGCTCACTGGCGACCTGCTGGTCTCAGCCAATGGATTAACCGTCAGACAGGGAATCGAGAACTACCTGAAGTTCAGAGCCCAATCCCACAACAAACTACCAAGCAACCAAATCACGGACTACAACCGAGTTGCCGACGATTGGGAAGATTTTTTGATTAGCGACCTCCGCAATGAGGACATGGCAAATTACGTGTCCACGCTATTGCGCACACCGCTCAAGAGGTACGCCAAGAAGATTGAACAGGGAGAAAAAGTCGAAAACCCGAAGTGCTATGCCGAAGCGACGGTTCGCAAGTTCATCTACGCGATGAAGGTTGCCATTGAATGGCAAGCCAAGAATGGCAAAGTCAAGCTAAACGAATTCGTATTCGATTTCGAAAAGAACGTAATTCCACCTGCTTGGGCTGGCCACCGTGAACGTCGTCTGGTGGCGGGAGAAGAAGAAAAACTGTACGCCGCCGGCATCGTCCGTGGTGACATCACCTACACGCCTGACGATTGGCGCGCACTCATTGGTTTCACCTTGGAAACCGCGATGCGACAGCAGGAGCTGGCAAAGGCCGAGTGGAAGCATTTTGTAGAGGCCAACCGGATACTGCACATCCCAGCACGAAATACGAAAACCGAGAAAGCTCGAAACGTTCTACTCAGTACCAGAGCCTTAGAGATACTGGCCGCCCAGAAGAAATCCTGCCCAGATGGCTGTACTCGCATCTTTCACCAATTCTCCAGTGCTGGCTCTATTTGCGACTCATTCGCGAAGCTCACAAAGCGGGCTGGAATCGAGAAGTTGACCTTCCACGACCTCAGGCATGAAGCGACGAGTCGCCTGTGCGAATCAAAGAACCCGCTCCCCATGATGGCTTTAATGGAAATGACAGGGCATCGGTCTATGGCGACTTTCGGTGGATATGTCCACCTCATTTCCAGCACCACTAAGTTACAGTTGCCTTAGCAACTGAAGCTCGTTGGGGGTGTCAAAGGGGGTTCTTTCAGCGAATGCCGTATTCATGGGTGGGCACGGGTCGAGGTCGCTACACCCAGCATGAAACCCATTCAATGCAAGCGCCCCGCCCTACTCTTGCCAAAAGCCATAGGCGAGACCCAAGTTTTCAACTTTTACGGTCGCGCAGGGCTACTGACGGTGCTCACCAGAAACGGGCGCTTGTACACAGCATACGAATCCCCAGGTGGTATCGAGTTGCGTGATACCGATGGACACGTCCTTGAAAAGGGACCGGTGTACCGCTTCATCGTGCAGCATATTGATGCACTCAAGGAGGGCGTACCCCCTGCCCTACTAACTAGCGTCCACGCGCGTCGTAGAGTCAAGCCAGGGATGAAAGAAGCCATGTTCGGAACCCCGCGTTCCCACATCCTCTAACCGCATAACCTGGGCAGATATGAGCTGCCAGTGTTGCTCAGCGTAGCTCCCGGACCTGTATACAAAAACAGCCATCTGCCTACAATTAAGTGATGGCAATTTTGAACATTTCGCGTGTCTATGCGAAGCCGTTTGACCTGTTGCTCTGCCAACAAGGCGACGGAGAAATCTGATGCCAATAAGGCTTGGAAAATCAATGCGCCGACAGCTCAAAAGTATGGCCATCAAACAGGTGCGCGGCATCCGAGTCAACTTTCTCTTTGACGAATTGACTGCGCTCGAACGTAAAGCGATTCGGCAACTTGCAAAGGATTGGGAGCGGGACCACGAGCCCGTGCCAAACATCACCACAGGCCCTGAGCGGACGCCGCTGCGGCCTTGGACCCCCGAGCAAGTAGTAGCGTATCGCCGCATGCGCTTGGCGGGAGCTGAGACTTTTGTTGAATCAACAGCTCCTGAAGCTGGCGCTGAAAGCGCTGCTCCTGGCGATTGGGAAAGCTTCTTCCTAGAAGGCCCCACTGTTAGCGGAGATTTTGAAAGATGACCGTCGACGAGCTGATTGCAACTTTGCAAACTCTTGACCCTTCCGCCGAAGTTGTCGTCAGCACATATGACGACCGAAGTGATGTCCACCAAGTGCTCCAACTGCGGCGTGCTGACATACGTGCAATCGCTATGCGCGAGATTTCGTTTGAGCGCCCTTGGTTCGACGTTGACCACGGCGCAAAGCTGTACCAAGTTGATGACAATGGCGTACTTCAGGGGGTTGAAATTGGTTAGAAACCATGTCTTTTCAAAGTTCCATGAGCCATTCCTGAGTACCCGCAGGCGCTGATTTCCAAGGAACTGTAGAGTACCTGCACCTATGTGCGCAAACTACGTCCCAGTCACCTCTGCCGAACGCCTTCTCCAATTTTTCGGAGTTCAGCGCGGTACCAACGAGCCAGCGCACGACGTGTTCCCCGCAGGACTCGCCCCCTTCATCCGCCTGGCACCCGATGGCACTGATTCTGGAGAGCTTGTTCGCACCGTTGCTGACGGCATCTTTCGCTTCGTGCCCGACTTCGTTGCCAAGGTCGAATGGGCGCGCCGGACCTATAACGCCCGCTCCGAAAGCGTTGACACCAAAACGACGTACAAAAAGGCATGGGCAGAGGGCCACCGGTGCATCATCCCTGCCGAGGCAGTCTACGAGCCAAACTACGAGTCGGGGGAGTCGGTACGGTGGCGCATCAAGAAGGGAAACGGCCAGCCCATGGGCATTGCTGGCATCTATCGCAAGTACCTCGCACAGGACGACAGCGGCCGCGAGATGTTTGCGTTTTCGATGCTGACGGTTAACGCTGATGACCATCCATTTATGCGTCGCTTCCATGCGCCCAATGATGAAAATCGCATGGTTGTCATATTGGAACCTGAAGACTTTGAGGGGTGGCTCACCTGCCCGGTCGCCGAGGCTAAGGAGCGCTACTGCAAACAATGGCACGGAGAGCTCGTGGGCGACCCGATGCCGTTACCGAAGCACCCCAAGAAACCACCACTGAATCACGTTCAGAAACCGGTGGACCCAACTGGCAACCTATTCTGACTTTTCGACTGCTGATGCGCACCACGAGTTTCGAAAAATCCACTGCATAACCTTTTTGCAGTTGGAAATCGCCATTCACCGGGGAGTTGTCCAGTTTCAGGCTGTATGTGGTCGGTCACCGTTTAGACTTCCGTTGAACGCGATGCCTGAGAGCTGACGAAGCCGATGCATGACTTCTGCAGCGTCGTGGTGAAATACTTGCCGGACTAACAGGAACCAAACATGACACGCGTCCGTCGCCTTGAAATTCGTAATTTCCGCTCAATACAGGCCTTTGATTGGACACCATCAAATGGCGTGAATTGCCTTATTGGCCCAGGTGACAGCGGCAAGTCCACAATTCTTGATGCCTTAGACCTTGGCCTTGGAGCACGGAGGAGCGCACCTTTCGGCGACACAGACTTCTTCAGCTTGGATGTCACTCGGACCATCTCGATTGCGGTCACTCTCGGCGCGCTCCCCGACGCTCTGAAGAACATAGACACCTACGGAGAGTTCCTTCGCGGATTCGACCTCGGCGCAGGGTTGCTTGAAGACGAGCCGCGCGCTGGTCTAGAAACAGTTGTGACGCTGAGACTCGAAGTCAGGAGCGACCTTGAGCCGAGTTGGATGCTCTATTCTGACCGAGGCGCCCAGCAGCAACTGGAACGGTCCTTAGCTTGGAAAGACCGCAGCCTCCTTACACCTGCCCGAATTGGCACCTACGCGAATACAAACCTGTCTTGGGCTAAGGGCTCAGTGTTGAACAGACTCACGGAGGACCGTGCAAACCTTGGTTCGGAACTAGCCGACGCAGCACGCGCCGCCCGGGCCACCTTCGGCACGCAAGCTGGCCCACAACTCGCGCAGACACTTCAGGTAGTCACCCAGACTGCTACCAGCCTAGGAGTAGCCGTCGGTACTAGCGCTCAGGCGCTTCTTGATGCTCACTCGGTGTCGATTGGGGATGGCGCTATCGCGCTCCACAGCGAGACCGGAATTCCTTTGAGGTCGCTGGGCACTGGTTCGGGGCGACTCCTTGTCGCTGGGTTACAAAGGGCTGCAGCGGCGGCCGCCACCGTCGCACTGATAGACGAAGTCGAGTACGGACTTGAACCGCACCGCCTCATGCGGCTGCTTGACTCTCTCGGTGCGAAGGACTCGGCTCAACCGCTGCAAGTCTTTATGACTACGCATTCCCCAGTGGCCCTCAGGGAACTCTCTGGCAACCAGATTTTCGTTGTGCGGCAGCGTTTGGGCGTTCACACGGCTACATGCGCCGGTACGGACGACGGAGTCCAGGGCACATTGCGAAAAGCGGCCGAGGCCTTCTTATCCAAGTCGGTCATCGTCTGCGAGGGCGCCAGCGAGGTCGGATTCGCTCGCGGAATGGACCAGTGGTGGGTTCAATGTGGAGCGACGTCATTCCTGGCCCACGGTGGTTCATACGTGGACGCAGGTGGCGGAAGCCCCGACCAATGCTTCACACGAGGTGAGGCGTTCCTCAAGTTGGGCTATCGCGTCCTAGTATTCGTCGACGCGGACAAGCCAGTATCAACTGTCGGACTTGTCGAGAGATTCGTCGCGGCTGGCGGACACTACCTCACTTGGCGACCCGGTTTGGCACTCGAGGATGAGCTATTCCTCCATTCAAGCGATGACGCGGTGCATGCGCTACTGAATAAGGCTGACGAAATGGTTGGTCGCGAGCTCATGGCTGAGCATGTCAAGTCGAAGTCGCATGGACGAGTCTCGTTGGATGCCATTGAGGCCGAACGAATGAATGGCGGCTACACAGCTTCGAACCGAGCATTACTTGGACTTGCAGCTCGCAACAGCAAGAACGGCTGGTTCAAGTCAGTGAGTGGTTTCCAGGAAATCGCCAAGGATGTGGTCGGTCCTCACATTGCGAATGCAGAACCGGGCTTCGTCAAAATTACGAACCAGCTATGGGAGTGGACGAGTGCGGCCGCCTGAAATCGACATCTTTCAGGCGCGCCTAGGCTCAGTTACAGCCCCAGCCGGATGCGGTAAGACCCAACTTATCTCAGACGCGCTGAGTCAGCACACCGGCAACAAGCCAGTCTTGGTGCTTACGCACACCAACGCTGGAGTCACCGCTCTCCGCGCCAGACTCCAGCGTGGAAACGTCCCGAGCTCAGCTTACAGGGTGTCGACTATCGACGGTTTCGCGATGCGGCTGGCGGCCAAGTTTCCGCTCCGTGCGGGCCTCGACGAGCACGTTCTCGAACTGGTCAACCCAAACTCCGACTACCCCGCTATCCGTAGCGCCGTGCAGCGTCTTCTACAAGCAGCTCACATCAACGACCCCATCTTCTCAACATATTCCCGCTTACTGGTCGACGAGTACCAGGACTGCAACACCGCGCAACATGCCATCGTCTGTTCAATCGCACAGGTGCTGCCCACCTGCGTTCTTGGCGACCCGATGCAGGCGATATTCGGCTTCCGCGACCCGCTGGTACATTGGGAGCGTGATGCTCAGGCTGCGTTCCCACCCATTGGCGCGCTGAAGACGCCTTGGAGATGGCGCCTCGCGGGCACGGACGCATTGGGTGCCTGGCTACTTCAAGCCCGAGCATCATTGCAAGCTGGCCGCGCTGTGGACCTTCGCGGAGCGCCAGAGGGTGTACAGTGGGTTCAACTGACTCAAGGCATGGAACTGCAGCAGCGACTGATGGCTGCTCGGACGGAAGCGCCGAACCGCGACGGCCGCGTTCTGGTGATTGGCGATTCCATCAATGTCAACAGTCGACATCAACTCACTATGCAGACGCCAGGCGCCACTTCCGTTGAAGCGGTCGACCTGAAAGACCTGGTGAATTTCGCCCGCCGGTTCGACTTAGCAAATCCCAACGCGTTGCGGTTGCTTGCCGAGTTCGCAACTTCTTTGATGACCGGCGTGGGAACAGCCAACTTACTCGCGCGGGTCGAAACGATACGAAGCGGCCGAGCCCGCACGCCCGCAACGCCGGCAGAAGCCGCAGCAGTGGCGTTTATGGCGGCTCCCAGTCACATTAGGTCAATTGACCTACTCCAGTCCCTCGCGGACCAACGCGGTGCACGTGTCTATCGACCCGAAGTACTGCACTGCGGCATCTCAGCATTGAGAGCGGCTGAGGGCGGAGGTGGGTTGATTGGCGCTGCGATGCAAGCCCGCGAGCGCAATCGCCACCTGGGTCGACCGCTGGGTCGGCGCGCGGTTGGCAGTACGCTTCTTTTGAAAGGGCTGGAGGCTGACGTTGCTGTCATTCTTGAGCCCGAGCTCATGACTGCGCAACACCTTTACGTGGCTCTCACGCGAGGTGCAAGGCGAGTTGTAGTTTGCTCATCAACGCCCATGCTGACGCCCGCCGCAGTCCGATAGCGCGGACTCATTCAACAAATTTGCGTCCACTCCCTCTACGGTGACATAGGAGCCGTCGGCGACCGCTTCTCGGTCCAAATCGGACCCACGCGCACTGCACGCCCGGAGCTTTCCAAGAGGTGGGTGAAATAATTTTCTACTTCTTGGATGATTTCAGTATACTGTTGTTTTATACAGTATTACACCGAAATCCATGTCTGCCCTGCTTCAACGGATAGTTAACGCCGAGCCAACTCTAAGCTTCGATGCGTCACAGCCATTCGACGTCGGACAGCTAGCTAACAGTGTTTCGAGCGCAATATGGCGAGGCACCGAAGTCGGCCAAGCCGGACAAACAGTCGTTTCCAGCGGATTCGAGGCTCTGGATGCGCATTTACCGGGCGGCGGCTGGCCTTGCAACGCCATCACAGAGCTGCTGCAGCCACAGCCCTCGCTGTGCGAATGGAGGCTACTTTCGCCGGCCCTTGCGGGGTTGGTAGCCAGCGGAGGGCAAATCTTGCTCGTCGGTCCCCCAAAGCGCCCGCATGCCCCCGGGCTGGTCAAGTTGGGTGTCACTGAGAAGAATCTAGTCTGGATTGCAGCCGATACGCCCGCAGAGCGGCTCTGGACGACTGAACAGCTAGTCAAGGCAAATCCCCGCGGGGGCGCCATCTTGGCCTGGCTGCCTCAGGCTCGTGCTGAACAACTGCGACGCCTTCAAGTGCATGCGCAGTCATGCGACTGCCCTGTTTTCGTGTTCCGCCCAGAGGCCACCCAAATGGACGCGTCCCCTGCCCCGCTGCGCTTACTGGCAACACTTGCTACCGACTGGCAATTGCAAGTGCAGATTTTGAAGCGCAAGGGGGCGCTGATGGATGGGTCAATTTCAATTCCGTCTATCCCCGGCACCCTGGCCAGCGTTTTCACGCCCCGCCTGATGCGTCCCAGCCAACTCATTGCAAAAGCAACGGAGCCCTCCAATGTCCACGCATTGGGCAGCACTGTTAACCAACGACGCCTGCGACAGCTCGCTGCGCATTGACCCCGGCGGCGTCTCTATTTGGGCCCTTCAATTTACTCCTCGAGTTGCGAAGACGGACCATGTAGTGCTGCTAGAGGTCGAGCAAAGCCTACGGCTGTTCGGTGGCGAAGAGCACTTGCATCAGCTTGTAGAAGCCGGCGCGTTCGAGCTGGGCGTTTCTCGTCTGGCATGGGCTCCCACAAGCTTGGCTGCCCTAGCCTGCGCACGCGTCGGTGTCCGTGACGGCTTCGCCGGGCCACTTGCAAAAGTCTTGGACCCAATGCCCTACCAGTGCATTGATGCGGTGAATAAGCACGACGCAACACTCGCACGTCTTGGATGCAGAACTCTGGCAGACGTACGGCGACTACCGCGCGGAGGCATCAGCCGACGGTTTGACAGCCAACTGCTACCGGCACTCGACCAGGCCTACGGCCTGCGCCCTGAGGGATACCCTTGGGTGACTCTGCCTGAGACATTCTCTGCAAAGCTGGAACTACCTGGGCGAGTCGACACCGCTCCAGGGCTGATGTTCGGAGCCCGGCGCTTATTGCTACAAATGTGCGGTTGGCTGTCGGCCCGGCAATGTGGCGTGACTGCCTTCACACTGCACTGGTGCCACGACACGATGCGTTCAAAAGATGCAGGCGATGGTGGAGAAATTGCGATACGTACAGCGCAGCCCACACATAACGTCGACCACCTGACTCGACTGCTCAGCGAAAACCTGGCGAAAGTGACGCTCAAGGCCCCTGCGGGTGACCTGGTACTCAGCGCCACTGAAGTCAGCCCGGTCATCGAGCAGAGCCGCTCACTCATCCCCGACGACCGAGCAACTGGTGAAGCAATTGACCTGGTTCTTGAGCGAATCGAAGCGCGTCTCGGCAAAAAGCGAGTTCTCCGGCCGGTGCTCACAGAGGACACCCGTATGGAGTGGATGAACCATTGGCAACCAATGAATACAAAGCGCATTGCGACCAAAGTACGTCAGGTCTCCGGGCCGCAGCCAACTTGGATTCTCAAGAAGCCATTACGGCTTGACGTAAATGGAGACCGGCCCATGTACCAAGGACCGCTGCAGCTACTGCTGGGCCCTGAACGCGTGGAAGGCGGCTGGTGGCACCGAGTCACGGACGCAGAAGGCAACCAGCACGCCCTGAATGTCGCGCGTGACTACTGGGTAGCACTTAGCCAGCATGCCGGTGCGTTATGGATTTTTCAGCAGCGATTGCCAAAGGACACTACTGCGTCCTGGTTTTTGCATGGACTGTTCGCATGAACCAGTGCGCCTACCATGTCCCATCTACCCGCCTACGCCGAGCTACGGTGCCTCTCAAACTTCTCTTTCCTTCGGGGCGCAAGCAAGCCTGAAGAACTGGTGATTCGGGCGAAGGAGCTGGGATACTCCGCCCTCGCACTGACTGACGAATGCACCATGGCGGGCATCGTGCGGGCCCACGTGCAGGCAAAGGAGTGCGGACTGAAGCTGCTGGTTGGCTCTCAGTTCCGGGTCGATGCTGGAGCACACGGCGAGCTTGGAGCACCATTCAACCTGGTAGTTCTGGCCTGCAACCTGAACGGCTACGGCAATCTGTGCGAGTTCATCACGGGCCTGCGTCGGGCAACTGAGAAGAAAGGCACTTACCAACTGGGGCTATCTGCCATCGAAGGTGCCGTCCTGGCTGATTGCCTCGTGGTCGTGTCACCGGACCGAGGCAGCAATCCAGAACAGCTCGTGTGCCTGGGGCGATGGGCGCTTCAGCACTTCATGGGCCGATGCTGGATGGGCGTGGAGCAACTTCGTACCCTGGACGATGAAATCTGGCTCTACAAGCTCCGCCAAGTCAGCGAAGCCACAGCCATTCGCCTAGTAGCGGTAGGCGATGTACACATGCATGTGCGCTCACGCAAGCCACTGCAAGACGTCATGACCGCCATTCGTGTCTGCAAGCCACTCACAGAGTGCGGGCCAGAGCTGCAGCAAAACGCAGAGCGGCATCTTCGTACCCGACTCCGACTTGCACAGACCTTTCCGCGGGAGCTGATGGCTGAGACCCTAAATGTCGCCAATCGCTGCGATTTCTCGCTGGACGAACTGAAGTACATGTACCCCCAGGAAGTCGTGCCTGCCGGCGAGACTCCGGAGTCATACCTGCGAAGAGTCACCTATGAGGGTGCTGGCCGCCGCTGGCCAGGCGGTATGACAGCCAAGGTGCAGCGCCAGATTGAGCACGAGCTCTCACTGATTTGCGAACTGAAGTACGAGCAGTATTTCCTCACCGTCTATGACATTGTCGCTTTCGCACGGTCCCGCCACATCCTTTGCCAGGGGCGTGGCTCCGCGGCGAACAGTGCGGTCTGCTACTGCTTGGGTGTCACCGAGGTGGACCCCGCCCGTATGTCCGTCCTCTTCGAGCGGTTCATCAGCAAAGAGCGCAATGAACCACCGGACATCGACGTTGACTTTGAGCACGAGCGGCGCGAGGAAGTCATTCAATACCTTTACCAAAAGTACGGTCGCGACCGCGCCGCCCTTACTGGCGTGGTGATTTCGTACCGTCCCAAGTCGACCATACGAGACGTCGGAAAGGCACTTGGCTTCGACCTAGAGTTGCTTGAAAAGTTGGCGAAAGCCCATCGCCACTGGGACGGACGCGAGATACACACAGACCAACTGGCGGAGCTGGGGCTCAGCACGGACGACCTTGGCGTCCAACAGCTGTTGGACATTACCCGGCAGTTGATGAACTTCCCCCGTCACCTGTCGCAGCATCCCGGTGGCTTCGTTTTGACCCGAGGACCACTGTCTCGAATGGTTCCCATTGAGGCAGCCTCAATGGAGGACCGCACGGTAATCGAATGGGACAAAGATGACCTAGACGCAATGGGCCTGCTCAAAGTCGACGTGCTCGCTCTTGGCATGCTCACAGCGATTCGGAAGTCGCTGGAATTTGTAAGCATGCGCCGAGGCTTTCAGTTTCAGATGCAAGACATTCCCCCGGAAGACCCGGACACTTACGAGATGATTTGCAAAGCTGACACAGTGGGGGTGTTCCAAATCGAATCCCGTGCTCAGATGAGCATGCTGCCACGCCTGCAACCACGCTGCTTCTATGACTTGGTCATCGAGGTAGCATTGGTCCGGCCAGGCCCCATTCAAGGCGGTATGGTTCACCCGTACCTGAACCGCCGACAAGGTAAGGAACTCGTGTCTTACCCCAGTGCAGCACTTGAAGCAGCGCTGGGCCGGACTCTCGGTGTACCAGTCTTTCAGGAGCAGGTAATGCAAGTCAGCATCCTGGCGGCCGGCTTCACACCTGGCGAAGCCGACGGACTGCGCCGGGCGATGGCGGCATGGAAGCGCAAAGGCGGACTCGAGAAGTACTACGACCGCATCGTGGATGGCATGACAGCCCGTGGGTATGACAAAGAGTTCGCCATGCAAATCTTCGAGCAAATCAAGGGTTTTTCAGAGTACGGATTCCCCGAATCACACGCCGCATCATTTGCTTTGCTGGTCTACGCAAGCTGCTGGCTCAAGCACCATGAGCCCGCAGCATTCCTTGCTGCAATGCTGAACTCGCAGCCTCTGGGCTTCTACTCGCCAAGCCAGCTTGTGCAGGATGCAAAGCGACACGGCATTGAAGTGCGCCCGGTGGACGTAATGCATAGCGATGTTGATGCCACCCTTGAAGACTTGCCACATTCGCCGGCTGTTCGGCTTGGAATGCGTTTGATTTCTGGACTCAAAAGCGCCTCCGCGCAGCGGATTGTTGACGCGCGCGCGATTGCGCCCTTTGATGGAGCGGAGGACCTTTCCCGTCGAGCGAACTTGGAGCAACATGAGATGCGATTACTGGCAAGCGCAGATGCACTCGCCAGCCTCTCTGGACACCGCCGACAGCAGGTGTGGGATGCTGCGGCCCTCCATGCCCCGCCAGAGCTGCTACGTGAAGCCCCAGTGGACGAAGACATCCTGGAATTGCCCGCGGCACCAGAGGGAGAGGAAGTCGTTTTTGATTACTCAGCGCTGGGGCTGACTCTCAGGCGCCACCCGATGGCACTTTTGCGGGACCGTCTGACTGCAATGCGCTACAAGTCCTCTGGTGAATTGCATGACCTTCCCAATGGACGCTTAGTTCGCACGTGCGGAATTGTCACCGTCCGGCAGCAGCCTGCCACAGCAAATGGCGTACTGTTTGTGTCGCTTGAAGACGAGGACGGTTCAGTGCAGGTGATTGTCTGGAAGTCCGTACGAGAGAAGCAGCGGGCTCAACTGATGAACGCGAAGCTGCTCGGTGTTTACGGCACTTGGCAGCGTGAGGGAGAGGTACGCAACTTGATTGCAGGCCACCTCGTGGATTTGACGGAGCTGCTTGGTAGGCTAGCGGCACCTAGCCGAGACTTTCACTAGCACGGCCGACATCAATGGATGTCCACTTGAGTGAACCGCATCCAAGTTCAAAAAGGTACATCCAGAGGCTCAGGGAGTTCGACAGAGCGCCAGTCGGCCCAACCATTTTTAGTGCCTCCTGCAACACCACACCTCCACCGATTCGCGTAAGTTGTTGATTTTAAAGGGCGTCAGAGTCTGACCATTAATCAGCGAGGTGCAAATTACGGCGAAAGAGAACCCTAGATTCGTGCATACCTGTAGGGCCATGACCTTTCAATTTAGGCTGACCGAAATTCACCACTACCGCGATAGTGGACATTAACAGTCCGTTTAGAACGGTATGTCCCCTTCATCTTCCATATCGGGCGGAGGCGGCGGTGACTGACGCGCAGCCCGTACCGGCTCACGCGCTACCGTCCCGGCATCGCTCAAGGCTTTTTCCAAGGCCTTTTCGACCGCGTCTATCCGCTCCTTGCAGACCTTGTAGGCATCAACAGACTCCGTAACTATTTTCAGCAAGTCATCGATATTGGGTTCTTGCTGCTCACGCAACGTTTCCGCGTGTCCCTGCAGCACGCCATAGGCTTCCTTAAATGTCTTTGTTGCCATATTTCTTCCTAGAGTTGCTACCCAGTTGTGGCATTTACTTTGCCATCACTGAATTGAATTTCAATCAACGAGCTGCTCGCAGTCTGCGCAGCTCGAGCGATAGGCTTGCCGCTCGGGTCGCGAACCAGCGCGAAGCCACGTCTGAGCGTTTTTTCTGGCCCTTGCCCAGCAATCTCACGCATGAGGGCCTCGCTTCCGGCCGATGCGGCCCGAACAACTTGCTTTGCATAGGTGCCCACTGAAGCCAGCTCACTTTCTGTCTGGCCGCGGGCAACGTTGACATCTCGACGCGTCTGGTCGAGAACGGAAGCGACCAGTGATTCTGATGAAGCTGACGCCATCTGCAAGCTTCGCTTGGCATCGATTGCAACTTGCTGCCATAGCGAAGGCACTACCTGCCTTGCTTGCAAAACTTGTAGCTGCACATCTGCACGGACCTGTTGAAATGCCTTGGACGAAAAATCCGCTGCTGAATGAACTTCGTGCATGGCATCCAACTTGATGTCATTCATTAGTTCCGAGACGGCTCGCTTACCCTGCAAGATGTGGCGCATAGCCTCTGAACGAACCGAGGTGTCTAGTGCAGCGGCTTTTGCCTTCACCGACTGAACCACCCGCGCGGTGCGATTGTGAATTTGCTCATAGAAGGCTTTCGCCTCGGATGCGCGCTTTGCAACGGTTTGTTCAATACCGGCAATGACTTTTGAGGGGGTGTCGTACTTGGTATTTGCGACCTCATCGAGGACCGTGCTGTCCCGTTCATGACCAATTCCAGTCAAGACAGGCACCGGTAGGTCGCAGATGTACCTTGCCAGGTCATAGTCATTCAACCATGCCAAGTCATTCACTGCACCACCGCCACGGATGATGACAACCGCATCTAATCGACCGCCGTTTTGTACAGGCCATTGAGTCACCGCCAACTGCAATGCATCACAAATTTCCTTGGCAGCGCCTTCACCTTGAAATCGGCTGTACGAGTAGACAAAGTGGCAGACCCCGAACTGTTCGAGACGATTGGCTTCCGCCTGAAAGTCACCAAGTCCGGCACCGCCTGCCGGCGCTACGACCAAGACTTCGTTGAAGTCCCAGGGTGCCGCCAATTTTTTGTTGGCAGCAAAGACGCCCTCTGCCTGCAGGCGCTCACGGATTTCCCTCTTGCGAGCTTCGAGGTCCCCCAAGGTGTACTCAGAGTCTATGCCGTCAATTTCGATGCTGAAACCGTGAAGTGGTTTGAACACTGGCCGTGCGCGAACAAGCAACTTGATACCTGGAGCCAACTGGGCGCCTGTCGCACGCTCGAATTCCGGCAGTATGGTGTTTGCAGTGGATTGCCATATGACGGCACTAGTCTTCGCCAATACGGAGCCACCTGAGTCGCGCTCCGACACTCCCATGAATACGTGTCCACCGTTCGAGCGGAGCTCTACGACCTCAACCAATACCCAAACGCCCGCCCGGTAGGCCTGCGCTACTGCCTGCGATACACCTGCGAGCAGGCTCGACAGGGAGACGCCCTTTTTTCCGGGCACTGAGAGTTCAGTGCCTCCGACACTGGCGGTGGCAAGTTGACGGGCTGGAGCTTGCGCTGTCGCCCCGGAATTGCTGGGCAACCATCGAGCGAACGGCGCAAGTTCGCGCCCCTCGGGCACGTACCACTGGCGCTGGGCTCCGTCCCACCGAGCGCCAAGCGCCTTGGCGGCATCCTTTTCCTTGAAGTCAACGATGAGGTAGGTGTTCGCCATCAGCAGATTTTGCATGACCCGCGAGACATTCACCGTTTCTCGTACGAAGCACCTGTAGCTTCAGGGCACATGTGGCTCATTTCGGTTCAATCGTGCGATTCAGGAGACTACCAAGCCTTCTGCCAGCCAATATCAGCCGCCCCTCCAACACGGGCTTAAAACGTTCAATATAGTCTTGGCCGACCCTGCGTTCTGGGTAGTAGCCAGGCAAGGCCACGATTTGACAGGACTCCTGAGCCGTCATCGCAGCCGACGAGTCAATGTTTGCGGTACTGGATGACAACCTGGATAGACGTACTGCCATATCAGCGGGTGACTCATTCAAACTTTTGATAATCCCGCTATCCCAGAGGGCGTGTAGATTGCTCCCACGCATAAATGCCTGCAACTGGTACTGGTTGCCGCCACGGTCGTCGGCGTAGCCAGCATGCAAGGGCTGGTGCACATCGGCTACAAAATGGACGAGATACTTCAGCGCCAATAGCCGCCGCTCGTCACTTTCGGAGGACCTGAGCACTGCCACCTGCCTGTCGATGGCACCGACCACACATTTCCCGTCCGGGCAGTCACGGTCAGCCACGTATTCGCAGGTGTCACGAGGAAAATTGACGTAGTGCCAAGTAGCCGTAGCTGGGTTTCGGTGTTCGTCGGCCCAAGTGGAAATTGACGCTAACGTCTGACCTGGCTCCTGAGCAAGCAAGCGGTCAAATTCAGCTTTCGCTTTCGGGGTGAGCTGCGCTTCAGCAATGCGGGCGACAACCTGATGGCCATCCGTTCCCCATGCTCGTGCGCCTATCGCTGCGAGGCCCATTCAAGTGCCATCGCGTACTTTGCTATCCCGTAGTGTCGAATCTTCATCTAAGAAGTATCCCCCCACGCTGCATGTTCAGATTTCGGCACTAACACCACCGCCAAATTGTTCGCATCGAACTCACCAATACTCCACCCAACTTCAATAAGTGTCTGGAACCCTGCTGGCGAAACAGTCCTTGACCCGAGGAGCAAGCTGGCAGTTCGCTCAAGAGATAGGCATGGCGAGTTACACCAACTGGCTCTAGGCCCTGGCTCGCAAAAAACAAACGAATTTCCCTCGCTTGTAGAGTGCTCGCCGGCCTAGGCCTGCCAAAAAAGGCCCAGTTGAAACGACCGAACTCAAAGGTTGAATTCACTTGATTGCCCATGAAACCCCCATGCTTGGTTGCTGATGGGACTATTATTCGAGCCATGTAGCTCAATACGTGAGCCACAGAAGAAACAAAGGCCGATATGGACAGAACTGAGCGCTTTTACAAAATCGACAACCTCCTTCAAGCCAATCCGGTGGTTCCCGTAGGTCGCTTTCTTGCGGAACTTGAGGTCTCGTTGGCAACGTTCAAGCGTGATATCGAATACATGCGGGACCGACTCAATGCGCCCATCCAATGGAGCAAGCTCGACGGCGGCTATAGCTATGCAACCGGTCACAATGCCCAACCTCAAGCGCTTCCTGGTCTTTGGTTTAACGACAGTGAAGCTTATGCATTGCTCATGATGCAGTCGCTGTTAGCTGAGATGCAGCCTGGCTTGCTAGGTCCACACATTGCGCCGCTCCGTGCACGACTGCGCGCGGTGATTGAGTCTGGAAAGCACGCTGCAGTGGACGTGGAAAGCCGCATCAAGTTGCTAAATGTGGCGGCCCGGCCCGTGCCTGACAAGAATTTTGAATTGGTGGCTGCAGCGCTACTAGGGCGCTTCAGACTCCAAATCAAGTACTACAGCCGAGTCCGGGACGATGTGAGCGAGCGGGAAGTGTCTCCCCAGCTCCTCATCCATTACAGAGGCAATTGGTATCTCGGGGCCTGGTGCCATAAACAGGACGCCATGCGGTCATTTTCGATGGATGCTATTCAGCAAGCATCTGTGCTGACAAAGGTGAGTAAGTCAGTGCCAAAGAAGGAGCTGGACGGCTTCATCGGTCAAGGCTATGGAATCTTTGCTGGTTCCAACGTCAAGTGGGCCAAGATTCAGTTCTCACTCGAGCGGGCCCGATGGGTTGCACGCGAGCTTTGGCATCCGCAGCAAAAAGTACATCAAATGGACGATGGCACCCTCGTATTGGAAGTCCCATTCACAGACATTAGGGAGCTATCCATGGACATCCTTCGCCAAGGTCGCCATGCAAAAGTCTTGGAGCCCAAGGAATTGCGTGACGAAGTTGCGAGCGAACTTAAATTGGCTTTGAAAGCCTATGGGACTTAACTGCTGAAACTTCGCTCATTGCTACTGAGCCAGGGCCTTCAATAGTGCGTCCCGGGCATCCTGGTAAAACTCAATATCCAGCTTGGTCGCCATATCGTCGGATAAGTCGAACAACTGTTTGCGACATGCGACCGGCAGCAACAATGACTTTGCTCCCTTTTCTATCGCAAGCTCCGCAAGTGTCACAGCGTTGTGGACCGGTTCTATAGTGCCGCCGAGCGTGACTTCACCCACCACAACCAGGCCGCCCCTTACCGACTTACGCAACAGCGCGCTGGACAGTGCAATCAGCGAGGCCACGCCCGTCTTTGCACCGGACTTAGCAGCGTCAAATCCGCGAATTTGGACCGAAAATTCGTGCTCTCGGGGGTCCCGGTCACCAACAAGTTGCGTGGCGCGTGCATAAAGGTTTTGTTCAGCGCAGCGAATGGACTCCTTGAACGGAGAGGGCACTGGGTTGTTCAACACCCGCACACCGCTGCCGGGACCTTCTGTCACTTCCAACCGGAACAAGCCAGGATGTTCTTCCTGGCCGCCAGGACTCAGCGTCCAAATCTGGCCACATTCAAGGGGTTCATCACCGATACCACCTTGGCTTTGCAGCTCAGGAGTGGAAACAAACTTCTCCACCCCTTCTGTCCCGAGGGTGTAGCTGAAGTGAGTGTTGCGGAACTCTGCCGCGCCAATACGCTTCTGCTGCTCTTTCACGCGACGACGCACTTCCAGCGCAAGGCGCACGGCCCATTCGAGGTCCTCATCACTGACCTGCGCACTTTCGTCGGGGTAAATCAGCTTCAGCAGGCCGCTGACGGTCTTGTTGACACCATTCAGGTCGCGCCCTGAAAGCGCGCCGCCCCAGAACACACGACCTTGCAACGTCGCTACTCGACTCTGACCGCGCAACTGGGTGAAGCATTCGGACAGGAAGTCACTAACCAGACCAAAGTGGTTGGTGAACATGGTGGGGTTGAGCTTGGGTACGTCCCAACCAGGCAAGAAGCAATGGATACGGTCCATGAAGGCCGTGTCATCCCGCATTTCTGGCGGCAAAGGGCCAAACAGATGGCCAACACGCTGCTGGTGCTCCACGTCTACATCGAAGTTGCCAACCATCACGATGGAGCCATCTGCGCGGATGCTCTCTTTGCCGCGGGAGAACTCACCGCTCTCCATATAGCCTTTCATGATGTTGACGCCGTCCTTTTGGTCGAAGGACACACCAGAAACTTCGTCAAAACAGACAACGTCGTACTGGCACACCAGGCCGCGCTGTCCGCTGGCGTTGTTTACAAACATACGCGCCACGCTGGCCTTGCCGCCCGAAATCAAATGGGCATAAGGCGAAACCTGCTGAAACAAGTGCGATTTGCCTGTGCCACGGGGGCCCAGCTCTACCAGGTTGTAATTGCGCTCGACGAATGGCACCATGCGCAGAAGCAGTGCATCCTTGGCGCGGTCACTTAGGTCAGCAGGCTCAAAACCGACACTGCGCAAGAGGAAGTCACGCCACTCCTCAGTCGAAAAGGTGGCCCGCCCTTTGGCCAGGGCAGCGAGTACTTCACGCTTCGAGAGCTGTATGGCACGCAGGGAGTCAACACCAAATGGCCGCCCTCCCTTTTCTTGGGCAATAGAAGCGTCGTAACCCAAAGTGACTTCTGCATAGAAGCCGCCGGTCAGCATGCGTTCATGCTCTTTGACCATCTCTGGGGTGATGCGCACGTCATTTAGGCGAAGGCTCGGAAGAGAGGCAACGTAGGAGTCGCTCTTAGCGTCTAACCGGGCAGTAATGATGTCAATGATTTTTACGGAGCCTTGTTCGCGGGTTCGGGAGATAAACAAATTCTCTTCGCCGGCTTTCACCGTGCGAGAGCCCAATTGCTTCTGCACGATTTCCAGACCCTCTTGAATTTCGGTCTCATCGGTGGTGGCGCAGTAGCGGCCCAGCAAGAACTCCACTACGTAGGTCGGCACAGGAAACTGGCGACTGAAAGTCCGCACCAAGTCCTTGCGAACCACGTAGCCTTCAAAAGCGGCAGTGGCCTTGCGGTCCAGGTCATCTAATTCCATGACATCTCTCTTTTCATTGTCTTTATTCCCCTACCGTGGTCTGCTTCTTCTGCACCACGTTACCACCGGCGTCAAGCACCACCACAAACGCGGCGGTGCCCTCGTTGGAGTCGTCCCCAACCGCCAATGACGCCCTGCCACCTTCCAGAGCTCTGACATTCGCAACCAGCGTCGAATCGGCCAATGCCGCCTTAGTACGGATATCGACACTAAGCCCTGAAACCACTGGGCTGACCTCGACCTTGCAGCGCAACCCGGTCCAAGTGACCTTCGTGATGTCAATCTTCAATGCACTATTGGTACCACCTGAAGCTACCAGTTCCAGCACTGGTACTAGGCACTCCTGCAGAGTCAGGCCACCATGGGTGTAAACCTCGCCCGCAGTGAAATTGGAGATACCTGGGGCGAATGCAATCTGCACATCCTTGCACCAGTCCCAGCCAAAGGTCAGAGGTGTGCCATGTGACGTGTCTTTGAGAACCGCACAGCGGCCCCATCGTGTTTCTGCCTCAAATTTTGAGAGCTCCGATTTCGGCAGACCGCCAGGCACCAGCAACCAGCCATGGTCGGTAACGATGCGAAAACGCGTCCAACCAGCTTCGTTCAGCTCGGTCAACCGTTCCACAAT
>Ga0228698_1000762_pt1 | contig 19948 bp, 18 predicted proteins | sample McNCre117_Aug_MG_FD_178015 | JGI IMG/M metagenome (GOLD analysis project Ga0228698, IMG submission 178015) | Freshwater microbial communities from McNutts Creek, Athens, Georgia, United States - 1-17_Aug_MG | ecosystem: Environmental > Aquatic > Freshwater > Creek | place: USA: Georgia...
GGCGCATGGCGCCCGACGCGGCGCTGGCCGCCGGCTGGCCGGTGGCCGATCTGATTGCTGGGGCGGCGGGCTCGTCGGCCGCCACGCTGCTGACCCACGCCGGCGCGCGCTGGTTCGTCGAGCGCCTGGGCGACGACGCCACGCCGCTCTGGCTCTACGGCGCCGGCCACGTCGGCCGCGCGCTGGTGGCGGTGCTGGCCGACCTGCCGTTTCGCCTCACCTGGGTGGATAGCCGCGCCGAGATGCTCGACGAGGCCCTGGCCCAGGCCCGCCAGCGCCACCCCGGGCGGGTGATCGAGGGGCTGCATGCCGAGCGGCCGGAGGACGCTGGCGCCGACGTGATCGCCGACGCGCCGCCCGGCGCCTGGCACCTCATCATGACCCACAGCCACGACGAGGACTTCCGCCTCGTCGAGGCCCTGCTGCGCCGGGGCGCGGCGCCACCGGCCGGCCGGCTGGCCGTGCTCGGCTCCGAGTCCAAGGCCACGCGCTTTCGCCAGCGGCTGCGCCAGCGCGGCGTCGACGAGGCCACCATCGCCCGCATGGTCAGCCCCATCGGCCGCGGCGACATCAGCTCCAAGCGGCCCGCGGCCATCGCCATCGCCCTGGCTGCGCAATTGCTCGTCTGGCGCGAGCAGGCCGAACGATCCACCCAACCCCTCGCCAGCGCGGTCCGCGCCTGAGCGCCGACACTCGCCCCCCGATGACCGACGCCGCTCCCTCGCCCCCTTTGTCTCCCTCGCCCCCCGTGCCCGGCGCCACCCGCCTGCTGCGTGGGCGGGTTCTGCACTTCCTGGCCGACCCGGGCAACGCCCTGCCGCCGCGCCCGGGCAGCATGGAGCTGCTGGAGGACGGCGGCCTGTGGATCGAGGCCGGCCGCGTGCGCCGCTGCGGGCCCTGGGCTGAGGTGTGGGCCGAGGCCCAGCCGCAGCTGCCACCCGGCACGCCGGTGGACGACCACAGCGGCCGGCTCATCCTGCCTGGCTTCGTGGACACCCACGTCCACTACCCGCAGACCGACGTCATCGCCTCGCCCGGCCATGGCCTGCTCGACTGGCTGGAGCGCTACACCTTCCCCGCCGAGCGGCACTTCGCCGACCCCGCCTGGGGCGCCGAGGTGGCCCAGTTCTTCTGCGACGAGCTGCTGCGCAACGGCACCACCACCGCGCTGGTCTTCGGCACGGTGCACCCGCAGTCGGTGGACGCCTTCTTCGCCGTCGCCCAGGCCCGCGACCTGCGCATGGTCGCCGGCAAGGTGCTGATGGACCGCCTCTGCCCGGACTTCCTCGCCGACACCGCCCAGAGCGGCTACGACGACAGCCTGGCGCTGATCCAGCGCTGGCACGGCGTGGGCCGGCTGCGCTATGCGCTGACGCCGCGCTTCGCGATCACCTCCAGCGAGGCCCAGCTCGAAGCCACCGGCGCGCTGGCCCAGCGCTTCCCCGACCTGACCATCCAGAGCCACGTCGCCGAGAACCTCGCCGAGGTCGCCAAGGTGCGCGAGCTCTTCCCCCGCAGCCGCAGCTACCTCGACGTCTACGACGGCTACGGCCTGCTGCGCCCCGGCGCGGTCTACGCCCACTGCATCCACCTCGACGCCGAGGACCGCCAGCGCATGGTCGCCACCGGCACGACGGCGGCCTTCTCGCCCACCTCCAACCTCTTCCTCGGCAGCGGCCTGTTCGACCTCGGCCAGGCGCTCGACGAGGGCGTGAACGTCGGCATCGCCAGCGACGTGGGCGGCGGCACCAGCTTCAGCCTGCTGCGCACCCTGGCCGCGGGCTACCAGGTCGCCCACCTCAAGGGCTGCGTGCTCTCACCGCTGCGCGCCTTCTACCTCGCCACGTTAGCGGGCGCGCGTGCGCTGGGCGTGGCGCAGTCGATCGGCAACTTCGAGCCCGGCAAGGAGGCCGACGCCGTCGTCCTCGACCCCGCCTGCACCCCGCTGATGGCGCGCCGCATGGCCCGCGCCGAGTCGCTCGAAGAGCAGCTCTTCGCCTGGCAGACCCTGGGCGACGACCGGGCCATCTCGCACACCTACGTGCACGGCCGGCTCGCCTGGCAGCGGCCGGGGTAAGGCCCCCCGGGCGCCGGCCGTCATGGTGGCGGGCAGTTTACGCCACGCGCATGCGCCGGCGCGGGGCGGCGGCGGGCGCGGGGAGGGCGCTGGGCAGCAGCAGGTCGTCGGGCAGCAGCGAGCTGCCCAGGAGGTGGACCTCGGCCTGCTCGGGCCAGCGGTAGGCACGCAGGTCGTCCTCGTTGGGGTCGATCAGGCCCTCCAGTTGTTTGATCAGCTGGTGCAGCTCGGCGGCGCTGGCCGGCACGGTGAAGACGCTGTATTGCAGCGGGATGCCGTGGCGCTTCAGGAAGCGGTGCACCCGCACGCCGCGCTGCGGCTCTCGGATGTCGTAGGTGACGACCCAGCGGGCGGGGGCGTGCAGGCTCATGGTCGGCTCGGTCGGTTTTGGGGGGTTGGGAGGCGGCTTCAGCCCTGCAGCTCGCGCAGCGCGTGGGCGCGCAGCTGGGCCAGGTGCTCGTGCAGTGCGCCCACGCAGTGGCCGCTCCAGCGCTCGAAGAGGGCGGCCGCCTCCTGCGGGTGGTCGATGGCGGCGGCCAGCGCGCCGGCGCACAGGTTCATCTCTGCCCAGACCAGGCGGGTGAGGTCGCGCTCGAGCGCCACGGGTTCGCCCGCGCAGCACCAGTAGTGCGGCTGCAGCCCGCATTCATTCAGCCGGTGCGCCACCAGCGCCGCGGCCATGCCGTGCAGCAGCGGCGGCAGCTGCTCGGTCAGGTGATCCTGGTAGACCCAGTGCTGCTTGGCCTGCTGCCACTCCGGGGCGGTCACCGGGTGGCCGGCGGCGGCGCGCTCGGCGCCCCAGTGGCGCAGCACCACCAGGCGCTGGTGGCGCAGCCAGTGGTGATAGGCCTCGCTCCAGCCGGGCTCGTCGCCACTGAGGGCTTCGAGCGCATCGGCCAGATCCACCCCCAGGCGGTGCGCCGGCCACAGGTGGCCGATGGCCTCGCCCCGCCCATCCAGCCACGTGATGGTGATCCCGCGCTGCAGGCACAGCGCCAGCGCGGCACCGCTCCACTCTGCGGCGTCGGTGCTGACGATGCGCAGCACCCGCGCCACCGGAATGCGCTGGGCGCCGAGCTGGGGCGCATCCGGGCGGCTCACGACCAGCGCCTCTCCGGTGGAGGTGACGCGCAGGCGCTGCGGGGCCGCCAGATAGAGCGTGCGCGCGTCGGCGGCGCGGCGCTGCGCACTGGGCCGCGGCAGGGCGCCGCTGCGGGGCTCGCGGGGCGATTCAGCAGGGGGGAGCGGCTTCATGGCGGGGCGATCAGGGGGGGGATCCGGCGCAGGGCTGGCGGTGGGCTGGGGTCGGGGCCGGGGGGATCAGCCCGATTCCGAGGCCAGTGCCTCGTCGTCGGCGGGGTCGCTCTCCACCCAAGCCAGCCCTTCGCCACGCAGATGGCGCGCCAGGTCGGCCGCGCGCTGGCGCAGCCAGCGGCGCAGCGGGCGCGCCTCCTGGGCCCAGGCGGCGTGGTAGATCGACCGGCCCGCCTTGCCCAGCAGGCAGGCGCCGTGGTCGAAGCTGAAGTGCTCCTCGCGCAGGCGGCGCGAGCGCAGCAGCTCCCACACCCAGAGGTCCACGCTGGCGCGCAGCGGCTCGATCAGGTCGCAGGCCAGCGACTCGCGGCCGAAGGCCGGCCGGTGGTAGAAGCCTAGCAGCGGGTCCAGCCCGCTGATCTGGCAGGCCTGCACCGCCTCGATGTGCAGCATCGTGTAGCCCAGCGACAGGCAGACGTTGGCCGCATCGCGCGGCGGGCGGCGGTTGCGGCCTGCAAAGCCCAACGCCGGCGGCAGCACCGCCGCCAGCCCGGCAAAGTGCGCCCGCGCCGCGGCGCCCTCGATGCCGCGCAGCGAGTCGGCGTTCAGCTCGCCGGCCTCACCCGAGTCAGCGAGCCGCAGCAGCGCCGCCTCCACCGCGGCCAGCGCATCGCTCAACGGCTTGCGCGCATCGGCGCGCTCGGCCAGCCAGTGGCGCAGCACGCGGCGCTGGCGGGCCAGCTTGGCGCGCACGATGTCCCGGGCCCACTGCGCGCACCAGGGCGCATCCGTGCAGCGCAGCGCCTGCGCCATGCGCACGGCGGCGTCGCGGTGGGCGGGGCCCAGCAGCGTGGCCACGCGCCGACCGGCCCGCGGGCTGAACAGCACGGTGGTCACGCCCGCTTCGGCGAGCTTGAGCAGCACGCCGGAATCCAGCTGCGTCTGCCCGCCCTGGATGATGCAGCGCTCCAGCAGCGCGAGCGGCACCGTGCCGCGGCGCACCCCGCCCTCATACAACGCCAGCGCCTGGCCATCGCTGCGCACTTCCAAACCAGCGCGGTCGAGCAAGAGGGTGGACATCGCGGAGCTCCAGGTGATGGGTGTGGGGCAGACGGGTGGCGGGGGGCAAGGGCGCGGCAGCTGGCGCAATCGCTGCGGTCGGGCTCTCAGCCGACGTAGAAGTAATCCGGGTCGGCCGGCAACTGCGCCCGCCCGATCACCCGCGGCGGGCTGCGCGGGTCCAGGCGCAGCAGCAAGAAGCGGTCGTCCCGATCGAGGATGAAGGCCATGTCGGCCAGCACCTCGCGCTTGTCGCCCTCGGTCAGCCAGACCTCGTGCACCGACTTCTGCCCGCCGGTGGCATAGGCCCGCAGCAACTTCAGCGCGCCGATGCGGCGGCGGTCGTCACGGATGTCGTACGCGGCGAGGTAGAGGTGGCGGTGCAGGCTGGACATGGCGTGTCGAACGGATTGCCCCCATTGTTCGCCGCCCCCTGCCACGCCGGGCCCAACTGCAAGCTTGCAGTCCACACGGGCCGTTTTTCGCCCGCCTCGCCAAGCAATCCCTTCGAATTCAGGGCATCCAGTCAGACAGCTGTACCTGACTGAAACGTGTGAGCTGATCCGTCTTAATCCCTTCGAATTCAGGGCATCCAGTCAGACATGGCTCTACGAAGAGCTGGTTGCGGCCCATGGGTCTTAATCCCTTCGAATTCAGGGCATCCAGTCAGACATGAAGAGTTCGACGACACGTTCGGGCTGACGCGTCTTAATCCCTTCGAATTCAGGGCATCCAGTCAGACTTCGCGCAACGAAAGACGCGGCCCCGTCTTGGGTCTTAATCCCTTCGAATTCAGGGCATCCAGTCAGACACCAACACTCTGATCGCTGCCGCCCGTTTCCACGGTCTTAATCCCTTCGAATTCAGGGCATCCAGTCAGACAACAAGTCAAGATGACCAACCCGGTCACGGGGGTCTTAATCCCTTCGAATTCAGGGCATCCAGTCAGACCCAGGACGCCATGAACACGAACCACACCGCCAACGTCTTAATCCCTTCGAATTCAGGGCATCCAGTCAGACCTACGCCGGTACGAAGTTGTCTTCTTCCTGGGGGTCTTAATCCCTTCGAATTCAGGGCATCCAGTCAGACTGACATTGCAAGCGCATTGGAACGCTTTGAGGGTCTTAATCCCTTCGAATTCAGGGCATCCAGTCAGACATCGGTCAAAAGGTCAAGTACGAAGGGCGGATCGTCTTAATCCCTTCGAATTCAGGGCATCCAGTCAGACCAGATCCTCCGCATCAAATAGCAGGGGCTGCCCGCGTCTTAATCCCTTCGAATTCAGGGCATCCAGTCAGACCAAAGCAACGGCCTCGACGATGCGCTGTGGTGCGTCTTAATCCCTTCGAATTCAGGGCATCCAGTCAGACTCAAGTTTAAGGATTACATCTTTAGAATTTCACGTCTTAATCCCTTCGAATTCAGGGCATCCAGTCAGACTCACGGCCGCCGAGAACCGCGGGGCTGCCCACAGTCTTAATCCCTTCGAATTCAGGGCATCCAGTCAGACGGCCAGATCCGCGTGCTCGACGCCCTGGCGGCCGTCTTAATCCCTTCGAATTCAGGGCATCCAGTCAGACCCGCCAGCGTTGGTGGGGCGGCCAGCATCCCAGGTGTCTTAATCCCTTCGAATTCAGGGCATCCAGTCAGACCATACAGCCCCGACGACAACAAGATCCGCATCTGTCTTAATCCCTTCGAATTCAGGGCATCCAGTCAGACTTCCGCAAGCGCGGGCCGGGATGGCCAGGTGTGTCTTAATCCCTTCGAATTCAGGGCATCCAGTCAGACTTGGTTAGTGCATGACTTCAGCCCGCACTGACCGTCTTAATCCCTTCGAATTCAGGGCATCCAGTCAGACCAGTTCCTGCCCCGAAGGGGGGTGTGGGTGCTCAGTCTTAATCCCTTCGAATTCAGGGCATCCAGTCAGACTTCTGCCGCCGGTTCACCGCAGGAAACGGGGCTGTCTTAATCCCTTCGAATTCAGGGCATCCAGTCAGACAGCACGGTCTAAAAAGTTCAATGTTGACAACCACTTGCGGGGGTGGTTGCCAACTTTTTTTCGCCGCCGAGAGCGGCCTCTTCTGAGGCGTGGGGCAGGCGGGGTCCATGGAATCAGTTTACGCGACCGGGCGGTGGTTGTGGTGCTTCGCCCGTGGGTTGGGTTCAACCGTGAAGCCAGCTTCTGGTGATTCGGCCCTTCAAGTCCCGCAGGCCGGCGCCCGAGATGACTTCGATGCCAGCCGCTCGGGCGCGATCGAGATTCGGTTGGTGGGCTGAAAGCGCCCCTCGGTAGTCGACGATCATGCCGCGGGTGCGCAAGCCGCCTAGTTTGAGTAGGGCCTCCATTTTGTAGATGGCTTCGGTGGCCTTGTCGTCACCACCGGTACCTTCGTTGGCCAGGTTGGCCGTCTTGCATTCGATCAGGTGCAGGGTGTTGCGAAACAGGAAGGCGACGTCGGCCTCGTTGCGCGTACGCCCGTCGGGGTGGATCACCTTGACGTTCATGACAACGTCCGTGATGCGGTCGTCCTGGCCGCGCAGGTCCTGCACGGCGTTGAAGACGTGCTGTTCCAGCCAGCCGCCGTTGACAAAACTGCGAGCCGTTTCGTTCGGAAACCGCAGCGTCGGTCCATCTGTGCGGAGTTGGCCTGCGTCCTCGAACAGCGCCACCATGTCCGCTAGTGAGCGTGAGTCGAACAGTGTGTCACTCATGCGCACACTCAGTCCGGGGGCGCGATTGGCCTGTTCCGCCAGTCGGTTGAGTTGGCCCAGGGCTCGGCCGGAACTGGCTACGCGGTCAATCACACGGGCGCAGAGGTCTCGGACGTCGCGCGACACGGCTGGCTGTTGTTGCTGCTCAATCGCGAAGCCGTGGGATTCCAGCAAATCGCGGACCTTGAGTCTCGCGCGAAGGGGGCGGCTGCGTGCGCCTTCTCCAATGACAATGACTTCATCCGATTCGACGCTGACGTACAGGACCGGGCGGTCATCGGAGCGGAAGGCCTCCTGGGCGGCCACTGCCATCAACTTCGTTCCGCCGGTGACATTCAGCGCCGTGGATTCATCCTTGTGGGCGACGAGCCAGGCCAGGAAGGCCTCTTGCAGAGCGACATAGTCGTAAGCGTCGGGTAGCTCCATCAGTTCGACGGCCACGCCATTGCCTTTGCCGCGGATGACCTGGGCCAGGGCCTGGGCAGCACTTTTCATCTGCGGGCTGATGGCCAGTACGACCTTGCCAGGGCGCCAGTCGTCGTCCAGTACGGGCAGCAGATTGGGTGTGGCTTGGGCCGAGACCAGGCAAAGGTGGGTGTCGAAGCGAGTCATGTGTGTTCCAGAGGGGGGCGGGTGCCAGCCTGCGTCAACGTGTCGTCGGTCGTGATCCGAAATGCCTCGAGCCGCGCGCCGGCGCGTTCGAGTTCGTCGGCGCTGAGTTCGCGCCCGCGCCAGGCGGGCGGGAGGTCGAGGCTGAGGTGGAGGTAGCGGCCGCCGCGCGCGCAGATCTGCGCGGCGAGGTGGATGGGCAGGGTGCCGATGACGGTGTCGCCGGGCTGCACCTGCGCGGGGTCGAGGTGGGGCACCCAGTGGTCGGCGCGCAGGCCCTGTCGCGCGGCCCATTGCAGGGCGCCGGGGTGGCGGGAGATGAACCAGGTGGTCACGGTTGGGGGTGCAGGGTGTAGCCGCCCAGGCCCATGGTGGCGTTCTTGCCCAGGTGCAGCCATTGGCCCAGCCACAGCCAGGGCCAGAGTTGCGCCAGCACGGCGCGGTCGCCGCGCAGCGTCCAGCGCCCGAGCACACCGCCCAGCGGCGTTTCCTGGCGCTGGCGGGCGGAGTAGCGCGCGTCGTCGCGCCAGTGCAGGGCGCTGCGGTCGTCGCTCAGCGCTGCGGCCAGGGCCACCAGGGCGGGGGCGTCGAAGGGCGCGGGGCGGATCTCCAGGTGCAGGTCGAGCATCAGGTTGCAGCGGCGCAGCAGGTCGGCGACCAGCTTGCGTGGGCTGAGGTCGGCCGGCCGCAGGGGCCGCCCCTCGTGCTGCAGGCGCAGGGGGGTGTGGAAGTCCAGGTGCAGCGCGCCCAGCCCGTCGTCGGGCGCCTGCGGCAGGCTCAGGCACGGCGCCGCCTCGCTCAGCTGCAGCCGCCCGCTGTGCGCGTCGCGCAGCGCGTGGGCCTGGCCGTCGGCGTCGATCAGCTCGACTTGCAGCAGCCGCCCACGGACGCGCTGCTCGCCCCAGCCGGCCTGCAGCGCGCGCTCCCAGGCGTGCACGACCAGGGGCAGGTGGCGCAGGGCCTCGGTGCCGATCAGCACCTGCTGCCACTGCAGCGGCTCGCCCGCCGGCACGAGGCGGGTGCCCAGCGCTGGCGCCTCCATCACGTAGGGGTTGGGCACCTGGCTGAAGCGCTGGCCGAACTGGGTTTCACGCGGCGGCGTCTCGAAGATCGCCGGGTAGGCGCAGCTGCGGTACAGCGGGCAGGGCGGGCACTGCGCCGCGCCGGTCATGCAGGCGCCACGCCGCAGCGCCAGGCCGAACACGCTGCGCAGCAGCGAGCCGGCGTGCTCGGGCAGGTGCAGGTCGCGCTCGAAGGCGGCGGTGAAGCGGCAGCGGGCGAGGGGGAGCGGCGGCGTCACAGCGGGCATCCGTTCAGGGCAATGCGCTCGCGCAGTGGCGGCGGCAGCTCGTCGAGCAGGCAGAGGTCGACCCGCCAGGGCAGATCGCTGTCGTCGAAGTCCAGGCGCAGCGCTGCGAGCGCGCGCGCATCCGGTCGGCCGGCGATCGCCAGGTCCAGGTCGGCGTGCGGCTTGAGCGGGCCGGGCGTCGTTCCCCAACCGTTCACCCGGGAGCCGAACGCCTGCACGAGCAGGCCGGGCAGGTGGCGCAGCAGCAGCGTGCGGACCAGGGCCAGCTGAGCCGGTGAGACCTGCAGCGCCTGCGCTGCGCATAGCGTCTGCGTCATGGCTGCTTCGCCTGCGGCGGCTGCTCGCGTTGACCGCGCTGTTCCAGGGCGTGCAGCAGGGCCTGGGCGTCGGCCGCAAAGCCCGGCAGCACGGCCGCCACCTCAGCCGCTTTGGCCTCGTCATAGGTGTGCGAGGTGATGTTGCGCCGGTCGCGGTAGACCCACCAGCGCTCGGGCTCGGCCAGCAGACCCTGTTCGGCGCCCGCGCGAATCAGGCCACGAAAGCTCAGCGCGTCGACCTCGGCCGCGTTGGGCGCATCGAGTTCCAGTCGGCGCTTGAGCATCTTCCAGCACAGCTCGAAGGTGAACTCGAAGCGCTGGATGCAGGCGTCGCGCAGTTCCTCGTCGCCCGGCAAGGCCTGCCAGCGGACGAGGCCGCGCTGCAGGGCAGCGAGGGCTTTGGCGAGGGGGGTGAGGTCGAGTTGCGACATGTCAGGTGCCTCCTGAGAGCTCTGATATTGCCAGCTGCAACTCCTGCCAGCGCTCCTTGTTCGATGGTCGGCCCCAGGCCTTGGTGGCGCTGTCGGCCAAAGCAGCAGCTGCAGCCTGTCGACTGCGGGGTTCGGTCCAACCCAGCGCGGTCTTCACGAAGGATTGCCGTACCTGGTTGAACGGGCCACCCGGGTTGTAGGCGCCTGCAGCCTTGGCCTTCGCCAGTTCAGCGCGGAAGGCTTCGATGACCGGCTGGGCCAGCTTCCAGGCGGCATCTTCAGGCGTCATCTCGGCGAGTGCCTTGGCTTCAGCTGCAGCGGCGGTGGCGGCATCGGCCTGTGCTTTCGCTTCTTCCCGCCTGGTGCGGGCCTTGGCGTCTTCTGCCATCGCCCCATACCCCACCGCCGTCTTGGCCCCAAAGCCCAGCCACTCAAAGGCGTGCGCAAACGCGGCTTGCAGCAGCACCTGCCAGCGGCCACCCTCGGCCAGCGTCGGCGCCAGCCGCGCGAGGAAGGGCAGGTCGCAGCGCACGTGGAAGGCGAAACGCGAGCCCGGCGGCACGGTCAGGAAGTGGATCGGGTTGGGTTGGCCGCTGTCGTGCGGGCTGGTGCTGCCGCCGCTGCGGGCGTCGCTGCGCTGCTGGTAGTAGTGGCTCTGGTGCGGCGTCATCACCTCCACCTGCAGACTGTCGCCAGCCAGCTGGGGCAGCACGTCCCAGAAGCTGAGCGCGCCGCGCTGGTGGTTCTTGCCGCCGTCGTCGCTCTCCAGCCCGAAGAGGTGGGTGATGGCGTCCTCGGTCCAGCCCTTGGCGTCGCCCCACTCGCCGCGTTGCAGCTCGCGCGCTGCCTGGCGCAGCACGCCCTTGACACCGCTGCCCGGCAGATAGGGCAGGCCGTAGGGGTTGAGGAAGGCAAAGCCGTTCTCCAGCGGGTGTTCGTTGCCCAGGCCCGTGGTGAAGGGGGCGGTGGAGAGGGCGTCGAGGGTGAGGAGCTGGCCCTGTGCGGCGAGCGTGGATTGCCGTTGCTGAAGGGCCTCCATGCGCCGTTTGTCGTCGGGCGTGAATCGGGTCGCTGATCGTGCGGCTTCGGCTTTGCTGGCCTTCGCGATCGTCCAGTCGGCTTCCCACAGTCGCAGGTAGTTGCCAAAGCGCAGTCCGGGCGAGGCTTCCTTGAAGTCTTGACCCAGGTAGGCAGGTACAGCAGCGATGGGCATCGACCTCTCCTCAGTTCTTGCGGGCTGCAGCCATCTGCCGCAGCCACTTCAGCCACGCGAACGCCTCGGTCGTGATGGCCTGGAAGCGGCGCGCGTCGTCCATCTTGAAAAGCAGCTCCATGAAGGGCGCGAAATCCTTCGGCGTGCCGCATTGGATGGCCAGCCAGTCGCGCAGGTGCTGGGCCAGCACCTCGTGCCGGCCGCCCTTGTCGTGCAGGAAGGCCATCACCTGCATCAGGCCGCTGTTCATGATCAGGGCGGGCAGCCCTTTGGCATCGTTCACATACTTCTCATCAAGTGCGATGCCCTTGGCGGCACAGTCCCAGGCGTGCTGTGCCCGCCGTTGCTCGGCCGTTAGGCGCAGGGGCATGGCTGCAGGGGCAGCCGAGGCCGATTGGGGGGCTTTGGACTTGTTCAAGGTGAGCGTTGCCATGGTCTTCAAGCCTCCACCACGTTGGCCACGACCAGCCCGCGGCCGGTGGTGGCGTCGCCGCCCATCTGCAGCACGCCGCGGCCGAGCACGGCCTTGATCTGGGCCAGCACTTCAGCCGCGCCGAGCTTCTCGTCGGCCTTGCCGCTGCGGGTGGCGCTGGCCATCAGCGGGGCGACCAGCAGCGACTCGGGCGGGAGGTTCTCGGTGTAGAACAACTTGCCTTCGGCGGCGGTGCCAGTATCCGGGTCGATGCACACATGCGGCTCGACCAGCGTGGCGTGCTCGGCGAAGTAGCCGAAGTCGGTGTCGGACAGCACGACCAGGTCCTGCGTGAGCTTGGTGCGGAAGAAGTCGTAGGCGGCGCCAGCGGGCAGGCCCTTGGTGGCCAGGTCGCCGGCCAATGTCGGCAGGGTCGGCGACACCTTGGCTTCGTACTCGAAGGCCTCCAGGTGCAGCTTCGTGCCGCTCAGCAGCGCGGGGTTGGCGATCACGCAGTCGCCTTCTTCCACCGCGGGAATCTGCCAATCGGACTTCACACCCACCAGGCCCAGCAGCCGCTGCGCCCGCGCCAGCGCCTGCGGGCAAGTCGCGTAGACGTAGCCGCCGCGCAGGCTGCGCACCGGGAAGGCAACGAGCTGGGCGTCGCCGAAGCTCAGGGCACCCGCGTACAGATCGCCGCTCTGAGACTCGGGGCCGAACAGGCGGTCGATGTGGCCCTTGTTCCCACCGAGCGCCTCGAAGCCGTGGCGCAGCGCGCCCTTGATGCCCGAGCCGGCGAAGCTGGGGTGCTGCGTGTGGCGCTCGCGCTGAATCGGGTTGTCGATCACGCCCACGGCGCTGCCGGCGCCCATGTGCACGGGGCTGACGGCGTAGAGGAAGACGGCGGCTTGTTGTTCGAACATGGTGCGGGTCTTTCGTCAGAAGATGGGTTCAGCCCGGCTTACCAGGCGGCAAAGGTGTAGCGGTTGAAGCCCTCGGCTCGACGCTGGGCATTGTGGTGATCGGCCTCCCACAGGCCCTGTTCGGCAAGCTTGCCGAGGGCCTCGGGTGTGGCGTCGAGCTCGTCGAGCCAGTAGACGCTGCCGGTCGGGGCCACGCGCTCGGCGGGCTTGGGCTGGCGCAGGGCCAGGTCCCAGCCGCTGACGACGTCGGCGCGCGCGACCGCGGCGCAGACCACGCGTGCGCTCAGGCCAGGCCAGTGGATGCGTTGATCGGCGTCGGTGCCGGGCAGCTGCCAGCCCTGCGCGAACAGCCCGGGCGTGGTGAGCACGATGCGGGCGCGGCGCGCCTGGCTGATCGCGGCGAGGTCGGGCACGGCCGGCTGGTGACGGGCGGCGCGCACGGCAGCGCCACGGCCATCGCCGCCAAAGCGCAGCACGCCATCGGCCGGCGGCAGCGCCCCGGTCACGCTGGCCAGGAAGCCGATGTCCTGGTGCAGGGCCACCGCCTGGACGGTGAACAGCTGGCCGTCGGCCGCGCGGCGGCGTTCGGCATCGAGGCCCACGCCCACGCGCTCGTCCAGCACCCAGAGCGCGCTGGTGCGCAGCACCTGGTTGGCGCCGGGTACCCGGCCGGCCAGGTACGCCGCCCAACCGGGCTGCGTCAACCAGCATCCGCCTGCAGGCTTGCCGCGCTCAGGCTGCGGCAGCACCGGCCACTGCGCCAGCGGGGCCGAGCTCAGCAGGCCCGGCGCGGGGTGCGTGGCGCCCAGGCGGCGCAGCGCTGCGGGCTTGCCCTGACCGTCGACTTCCACCAGGAGGTCGGCCGGCATCGCGTGCAGGGATTCGATGCCGCCATCGGGCATGCGCTGCGCCAGGGTGAAGCCGGTGATGGCGAACGCGCCGGGCTCCTTGGGCGTGCCCAGCGTGGGGTGTGCCACGCGGCCCTGGGCAAAGGCGGCCAGGTCGACGCCCTCGCGTGCCAGCATGGCGCTGCGCAGGGCGCCCGCAGCCACCGACGGCCAGGGCGGCACCAGGCTTTCGCCGTAGCTGCCGGCGTCGCCGAAGAGCTTGTTGCCACGCAGGAACAGCACGTCCAGCGGCTCGATGAAGCGGTGATGAACTTCGCTCATGGTCATGCTCGTTCAGACGGTGCTGCGGGTTTCGCGGGCCAGGAACTCGGCCACGCCCATGAAGTTCGCCAGCCAGTTCAGGCGCTTTTCCGTGGGGCCGGGCTTCGGGCGCAACGCGTCGTTGAAGGCCAGCGCGGCCAAGCGCTGCGCCAGCGCGGGGGCCAGATCCTTGGCGTCGCCCTGCGCCTGACGCTGCAGTTGGTAGCCCAGCAGCGAGGCCAGCATGGCTTCATCGTCCTGCGGCAGGTCCTTCAGCCAGTCCAGGCTGTTGTAGACCGCGCGACGCGACACGCCCTCGCTGGCCAGCCAGTCACGCAGGTCGCCCAGCAGGCTCACCGGTTCGCCCCACTTGGCGATGACGGTCAGCGCCCCGCCGGATCGCTTGACCACGGTGAGGCAGAAGGCATCGCGCCCACCCGCGTTCTTGGCCCGGCTCTCGGCCGCGCGCAATTCACGCAGCACCGCACCCAGCGGCGCCTGGTGGTGGGCGATGACGGCCCCGGCGCTGGCCGTGGCGCGCTCGCCCATCATGCGCATGAGACGCAGGCGGTCCTTCTCGCGCAACAGCGCGAAGCCCCGGTGCAGCGTCAGCCCCTGGCGGTCGCGGTCCTCGGCCACGTGCGCAGGGTCGTGCCCGGCGTAGGCCACGCGCAGGCGCTGCATGGCCGGCAGCAGATCGGCCACCGGCAGCATGGCCAGCACGTCGTCACCCCCGGCGTAGATCAGCCGGCCCAGGAACTCCTGCTCCACCACATGCGGCACGACGGTGAGCGAGAAGTCGTTCAGCGCCGCGGAGATCGACAGGTGGCGGTTGGGCGACACAGCGCGCGGCTGCGCGCCGTAGGCCTGGAGCGAGGGCTCGCGCTGCGCGTGCTGGTCGAAGCCGGCGCGGGTCTGCGGGTGGAAACTTTCGCGGTAAGGAATGGCGTAGTCATCTCCACCGGCCAGCCAGGCGCCCATGCGGTCGCCGTCCATCAGCAGCAGGCTGTAGTAGGTTTCCAGCCTGCCGGCATCGCGGCCCAGGGTGCGACGCACCAGGCCCTGCAGGTCGCGGGCCGCAGCCTCGTCGTCGAGCTCACCGGCGGCGTCCAACAGGGCCGGCAGGCGCCGCGCATCGTCCAGCGCAGCGGCTGACCGGCCATGCTTGCGCATCAGCTTGCGCGGCAGGGCCACGGTTTCATCACCGTGGTCGTCCAGCGCGCGGTCGAGATCCGGCGGCGTGAGGGCGCCATGTTCCAGCCACTTGTCGAGTTGGTGGGCCAGCGACATGGTGTGGGTGGACACCACGAAGCGGTGCGCGCCCTTGGCGTCGTCGCTGTTGCCCACCAGCCGCCCGACTTCTTCGGCAAACAGCGTCGGCCACAGGCGCTTGATGGCCGGCAGCGCGCCCAGGTGCTCACCCTTCTTGGCCCAGGCCGGGCGCTTCTTGGCGATCTGCGTCCACAGCGTGCCCTGGCGCTGGCCGGGTGGCACCGCCAGTTGCGCGGGGTCGGTGGTGAGCCACTCGGTCTCGCCCGTCAGCGAGCACCTCCAGCCCGCCTGCGGCTGTTGCGTGAAGGGCCGCACCGCCTTGGCAGCGGCCAGGGCGCGCTCGGCCAGGTCGTGCACCGCCGGGTACAGGGCTCCGGTGTTGGGCGACCAGAAGGTGGTGTTGCCTCCCCAGCGCACGTCCTTCTGCAGCAGCTTCCAGGCCGGGCTGTTCAGGAACCCCGCCGGCTGTCCCGGCTGCACGCCGAAGAACGGCGCCATCGCCGCACTGAGCGCGCTCGTGTCGAGATCGTTCTGCTTCTCGGCATTGCGCGGGTGAATCAACGAGAACGGCACCGCGGCCCAATGCACCTCCGGGAAGCCATCGAGCTGCTGGCGCATCTGGCGGTGGGCGTGGCTGTCGCGCCCGCTCTCCAGGCCAGCTTCCTTCAGCAGGCGGTCCACCACGTCCTTGCCCAGCGTCTGCAGCCAGCCACGCACGGCGCGTTCCACCTGCTGCGCCAGGTCGCGGGCCTGCGAGGCCGGCACCAGCGCGACAAAGCGGTTGGGCAAGGCCGCTGCAAACAGCGGGTTGGCGTCGGTGGACTTTTCCGTCCAGGCGCAGTCCTTGAACAGGTCCGCGGGCAGCCCCAGGTCGTCGCGCAGCCAGGCGTCCACTTGCGGCACGCCGCGCAGTCGCGGGAAGAGGATGGCGTCCGGCCCCATCGCCTCGCACACCGGCTTCATGGCCTCCCAGGCCAGGCGCGCCAGCAGGTGCGAGCCGGCCCACAGGTCGGAGGTGCTGCGCGCCGCGGCGATGAAGCTCTGCACCGGGCCGATGGCCAGCGTCAGCAGCGTCACCTCGCCCTTCGGATCGGCCGCAAAAGCGCCGGCGAAGGCGGATGTCAGGTCCAGGTGGTCCCAGATGCTGTGATCGGGGATGCGGGTGTCTGCGGGCAGCAGCGGCCACAGGGCGCCGAGGCTGCCGTTGTCCTGGTCTTCGCGCAGCTCGGGGCCGAAGCGCCACAGGGCGAACAGGGTGCGAGTCCAGTCGATGTCGCCGGCGGACGTGCGCTGGATCAGGTCGGCCGTGTGCTCGAAGCAGCGAGACTTCAGGTCTTCCAGATCCGTCTCGCGCAGACCGCCCAGGTTGTACTCGGCACCGGTCAGCGGGTGGATCAGCACCGGCTTGCTGGCCCAGCGAACCTGGCTGCCGGGCGCCACCTTCAGGGTCTTCTGCTCACCCTTCTGGGTGGTGACGGTGATCTCTTGCATCGGCCATTGCGGGCGGTCGGCGGCGGCGGCCCACCAATCGGCGCGCTTCACGGTCTCGTAGATCTCCGCCGGGATGCCGTGCTTGAACAGCGCGCGGTGCAGCACCTCGTCGGTGTCGGGGGCGATCACATCGGTATCGATGCGCTGGAAACCCAGCAGGCGATGCAGCGCCCGCGAGCTGCCGCCTTCGTGGCCTTGCGGGTCGCGCAGCAGCACCAGCGCCTTCTCGGCCGGGTCGTGCAGACGGGCGTGCAGCTTGGTCTGCCAGAAGGAATCTTGGTCGATGGTCATGGTGGGTTCAGGCTGCGATGCGCGTCAAGGTCTTGTCGGCGTCAAGGCGGGCATGCACCTGCTGCCAAACCTGTTCGATGGCCCGCCGATCCGGGCGAAAAGCTGGCGGCGGCAGGCAAGGCATGTGAAAGATGACGCCATGCAGGCTCTTGCCATCGGCGCCAGGACGGACCTTGAAACGCAAGGCGTTGGGCAGGCGGAGGTTCTCGCGCTTCCAAGCCGCGACGTCGTGCTTCGTCACCGGATAGCTCAGCCAGTGGCGGTCGTGGATCTGGCCATCCGGTCGCTCATGCGGGAACTTGAACTGCGTGCGCAGCCCGATCTTGGTTTCGGCCAAGCGACGCATTACCTGCGGCCAGTCGCTCAATGCGCCCGTCTGCCAAATCAGCGGTTTGACGCCGTCGGTACCGATGGCCTGCGGCCAATCCTGCGTCAGAGCGTCACCCCAGGGCAGCGTCAGCGACTTGTCCAGCGTTGTGTCGAGTGCGGGTGCGCCGTCCAGCGGCTGCAGGCTGAAGGAGCCCCAGCCGTTGCGGCTGCGGCCGCCGAGGGTGCCGTAGAGATTCATCAGGACCAGGGCGCGCTGAAGGCGCTCGGCTTCGTCACCGGAAGGGAAAGCAATCGACAGGTCGGCGTGCTCCGTCGCCTGAATGGCGGCACGTCCCTTCAGGGCCGTGCCCTGGCTGAAGACCAGTGGTCCATAGCCCATGTAGAGCTGAGCGCCTACCGGCGTCACGCGCCCCTCGCGGTTCTTGACTTCAGGATGAGCGACGCGGTCTTGGTCCTGGCCAGCCCAGCTCTTGAGCTTTCCTTCGTCCCAGCGGCTCAGCCTCAGCCGCACCTGGCTCTTGCGGGAGTCCTTCGACTTGTCCGCGGCAACACCGAACGGCTGACCTTCGGCCCGCCGCATGTCGTTGATCGACACGCCCTGGGGGTGATCCGCCGCATACACCACCCGCCACCACTGGCGCAGCAGTGCCTTGATCGGCGGTGTGCGCCACTGCGCGCTCTGCTCGGCGTTGCCGAGAAAGGCCGGGGTGTGAAACTGCAGCCGGTACTTCAGTTCGATCACGGAAATCCTCCTGTCTTCAACGCGATGCAGCGCGCCGCGCCGTCATCGCCACGTTCCAGCGCGCCAGGCTGTCGCTGGCGCGGTTGCAGATCCAGCGCTCGATGGCGGCTGTGACGGTTTCGCCGTCCTCGTCCAGCTCGGCCAGATGGCGCACCGGGTCCTCGAGCGTGCGCAGCGCCTCGATCAGGGCGCGCTCGCCCAGGCCATGCACCGTGAAGCGGGCCTGCGAGTCCTGCTTGCATTCGGCCTCGATGTGCTTCCAGCACTGGCTGTGGAACAGCTGGCGTTCGCGCAGCGGTTCGCCGCTGGCGGCGTCCAGCGCGGGCGACAGGCGCCAGCGGTGCTTGAGGCCATTGCGCGAGATGTCCACGTAGCGAAGGGCGCCATCCTGGCCCGTGACCAGGTACAGGCAGGGGCCGCCCGCCTTCCAGAAGTCCGGATCGAGCACTTCGAATTGGGCCTGCAGCCAGGGGCCGTGTCGCGCGTCGGTGGCCGGCACGTTGCGAATCCAGCGCTGTCCGCCCAGCCCGTGCAGGGACAGGACGGCGCGGGCGCAGTGCAGGAGTTGCGCGACGGGGGCGGGCAGGGAGGCAGTCATTGTTTCGGAACCTTGGGGGAACAGGCCGGACTGTGCCGGGCCTTCAGCGCGGCGCGTCCGATTGCAAGCTTGCGGCGCTGGTGGGCGCATCGGGCAGGACGACGGTGATGGACTCGGGCGCCAGCGGTATGCGGTAGCGCTTCGGGCGCTGTGGCGCGCCGTCGTCGAAGTACAGGGCGTCACGCCCTGGCGGCAGGGCCTCGCGCAGCACGCTGCGCAAGCGCGACAGGTGCGGCGAAACCTTGCTGCCGCTGCAGTCCTGGCGCAGGGAGTCTTCGAATTGGTTCGGCATGTGCATCAGACCCACGGCCGCGCGCAGGTCGCCGAGCAGTTCTTCGGCCCAGGCTGGGTCGTGCTGGTCGCGCAGGGGGGCGGGCAGTGCCGGTTTGCCCTGGCGTGCGCGCTGGGCCAGCGCGGCGATCAGTGCGAACTGGGTCGGGGTCAGCGGCAGGCGGTGACCGTCGGCCACCACCGAGCGCTGCGCCACGTCGAGCCTCAGGGTCGGCGGCACGAGTCGCGCGTTGGCCGCAGCCACGGTGTCGGCAAAGCTGTTGCGCCCCTCCAGCAAGGCCCGGGGCAGGCCCTGCCTCAGTCGCACAAACGGGATCTCGGCGAGGCGCACCTCGGCTGTGGAGGCATCCGCCAGGTCGCGGCCATCCCGGGTGGCGATGACCTGAGGCCTTGGCGTCGGGTAGAAGAACTCCCAGGACGACTCGAATGGCGCACTGACCAGCACATGCGACAGCCGGTCCTGCTCGCGGCCGAACAGCGACAGCGCGTAGCCGGCGTAGAAGCCCATGGTCTTGCGCCCACCCGCGATGCTCACGTGCAAGGCACAGTGGTCGTCGGCAGTGAAGCGGCGCACCAGCTCGGTGACCGCATCGGCCATGCAGGCGTTGTCGGACTCGGTTCGAATGTCGGCGAGGGGTTCGCCGCTGGCGTCACGAACCAGGTGGATCTGCTCCGATCCGAACGTGATGGGTGGGAGTTCGTAATCGCTGCGCAGCCGCTCGAAGCAACCGGGCTGTTCGGACAGCAATGCCAGCCTGACGCGCTGAGCGCCTTCGGTGGTTGTGAGAACGTGAACCTCAGTGGGTATGAAACGTTCGTCCGGCGGTGCCGACACCGCCAATGCGTAGATGGTCTCTGTGACGACCTGGGGACTCAGGCCGCACACGGTGAACAGGATGCGCCGGACATGGGCATGAGGCCGCTTGTCCAGGTCGATGCCTGCAGCAGGAACCCCCGATTCAGCCGGACTTCCGGCATCCTCCACTCGATCTGACCGCACCCGTCTCCCTCGTCGCGTCATCCATCATCACCAGCCCTTCAGAGTTGCACGTGAAGAACTGTTTTCTTGCGATTCTGGCATCAGCGTGGCCCCAACCTTGTGCGGCGAGCAGCGGGCTGCCCCTTGAATCGGGGGTTGGGTGGAGTTCGTGGATCGACGTTTGCTTTTTGAGTCAAGTCGATCCACCTTCTTCCCTCGATGAAGGGAGACCGTTGCTCCGAATCGTCAGCCCAGCCAGCCCTTGATCCGCGCGCCCAGCACCTCGCGGCTGATGCCGTAGCGGTCGTGCAGGGTGGGCAGGGCGCCGGCGTCCAGGAAGGCGTCGGGCAGGCCGGCGAGCTGGAAGCCGGCGGGCTGCACGCGGTGGCGCAGCAGGGCGCTGGCCACCGCCTCGCCCAGGCCGCCGACCACCGAGTGGTTCTCTGCGACCACCACCAGGCGGGGCTTGGCGCCCACGGCGGCG
>Ga0228698_1000763_pt1 | contig 19945 bp, 12 predicted proteins | sample McNCre117_Aug_MG_FD_178015 | JGI IMG/M metagenome (GOLD analysis project Ga0228698, IMG submission 178015) | Freshwater microbial communities from McNutts Creek, Athens, Georgia, United States - 1-17_Aug_MG | ecosystem: Environmental > Aquatic > Freshwater > Creek | place: USA: Georgia...
GCCTCGGCGCGCAGTCCCAGCACTGCCTTCCAGCGCGGCGCGAAGGCCCAGCTGTCCTGGGCCCACAGGCTTTGCAGCTGGGTCTTGCCGCCGACGTTGCTGGCCATGTTGCCGGCGGCATCGGTGATCCAGTTGCCCGTGACGCCGGACGTCAGGTAGCTGAGGCGGTAGTTCGCGAGTTGCCAGCCCATGTCGACGATATGGGCGCCCTTGAGTCCGTCGGGGCGCCAGGTGCCCTTGAGGTCGAGCGTGTTCCAGCCCGTGCCGCTTCCGTCGGCCAGGGTGCCGGCGCCACCCGTGGCAGCGCCAGGCAGCACCGTCGTGTTCTGGCGCTTGATGTCCCGGCTGTAGTCGTAGAGGCTGGTTGCCACTTCCCAGTCCCAGACGCCCTGGGTATGGCTTTTGAGCGAGAAGCCGTGCATGGCGTGGGTCAGGCTTTCGTTGCTGAGCACGAAGTCGCCGGCCCCGAGCGCAGCATAGTCCCGGCCGTTGATGTTGACCTTGCCGCTGTAGACCGGCTGGCCGGCGGTGTCACGCAGATAGGACTGCGGCCGGCCCTCGGCGTTGTTCTGCCAGAGTCCGAGCACGTAGGAGGCGCGCAGCTCGGGCGTGACGTCGTAGACGAGCTTGAGCTTGAGGTGGTCCTGCTGGCTGTGGTACTGGGTGCCGGAGCCGATGACGTAGATGTCCTGGCCGAGGTAGTTCCTGGCGGCGACCGCGCCACTGACCACCTGGCCGGCCGAAGTGGCCGTGCCGCTGGCCAGCGTGCGGCTGGCGAAGGTCAGTGGCTGGCCGCTGCTGTCGCTGTGGCTGAAGTTGAGCAGCCAGGACCAGTCGCCCGACTTGTTGCCGACTGAGGCGCTGGTCTGCCAGGCCTTGTAGGTCGCATCGCTGCCGTAGAGCGAGAACGGCTGCGAGGCATAGCTGGCCTTGGCATGGACCTCGAACCGGGTCGGCATGCGCGTGACGTAATCGACCACGGCGCCGGCCGAGTTGCCGGGGTAGGCCGCCGAGAACGGGCCGTACATCACATCGACGCGTTCGATCTCCTCCGGCGTGACCATCCCCCAGCGCGGCGGAAAACTCAGGCCGCCGACGCCGTTGCCGAGGTAGTTCGACAGCAGCATGCCGTCGGCGTAAACGGCAGAGCGCGCGCTGTTGCCGGTGCCCGAGGCCCGGCTGGAGAGGATGGCGTGGTTGTAGTCGCCGTCGTAGCGCTTGCGCACCAGCAGGCTGGGGAAGTACTTGAGCGCGTCCTCGCTGTCGGCCGCGTTGACGGTTTCCTCGATCTGGCGCGCCGTGATGCCTTCCATCGTGGTCGGGATCTGGGTCGGCAGTGACGAGGGGCGGCCGGCATCGACGGTCACGACGCCGAGGTTCTTGACGGGTGCCTGCTCCGGCACGCTGGTCTGGGCAAAGGCGATGCCACTGCAGCTGCCCGACAGGGCGAGCAGCAGGGGCTTGAGAGCAAATGGTTTGTTCTGACGCATGGCTTGAATGCAGAGAGCGATGGCTGCACGCGCGCGATTGCGTGCGCGTCCTGGTTGGACCTGGGGCAGCAGACAAGGGCCGGAACCGTGCCGGCGTTCGCAGTGAAACCCGACGCGCGCAGCCCCGCTCAGGGGAAGGCGTGCGGGTGCTTCAAGCCAGCAGCGGGGGCGCGCGTGGCTGCGCACTCAGCCAGACCGGGCTGGTGCGCGCCGCCTGGTAGAAGGCCGGGGGCATCCCGGCATAGGTCGCAGGCAGGATCGGGCTGGTTTCGGCGGCAGGAGGCAGTCCGGTGCTGTCGTGGTGCAGGTGACAGAAGGGGCAGTCCTTGAGTCGGCTCGCGGCCTGACCGGGCGGGCTGTCCGGCCCGGCGTCGTGCGGCTGAATCATCACCATGCCGGTCGAGGAGCAGATCTCCATGCTGCCTAGCTGCTCGGACGTGGCCCGCATGGCCTGCGCGGCCAGCGGCAGCAGCGCGTTCATGACCAGCGCCAGCATGGCGAACCATGCGCTCAGGTGGCGGGTCGAACGGCGTGTGGACATGGCGGGATTATAGGTGCAGCAGGCGGCGTCGCCGTGGTTCAGCTGCGCTCCTGCGGTTCGCTGTGCTCGTGCCAGATGCGCTGGAACTCGTGCTCGCAGGCCAGGAAGGCATCGACCACCAGCGGATCGAACCAGCTGCCGCGACCGGCGACGATGATCTCGCGCACCTGGGGCGCCGGCAGCGGTGCCTTGTAGGCACGCCGGCACATCATCGCGTCATAGGCATCGGCGAGCGCGACCAGGCGCGCGCTGGCCGGAATGGCTGCGCTGCGCAGGCCGTGCGGATAACCGCTGCCGTCCCAGCGTTCGTGGTGGCACAGCGCCATGTCGCGCGCTATGCGCAGGAAGGCCAGCGGGCCGTCGGCGTCCTCCGACGCCTTGCTGCGTCCGCCCAGCGTGGCGACGGTCTGGTCCAGCATGCCTTGCAGTGCCTGTCCACCGATCTCGGCATGCGAGCGCACGGTGGCGAGTTCCTCGGGCGTGAGTCTGCCGGCCTTGTTCAGAATCTGATCCGATACGCCGATCTTGCCGATGTCGTAGAGTGCGGCGGCGCGCACCATGGCCTGCAGCCGGCCGTTGCCGAGCGCCTCGTGGTAGCCGGGCTGCTGGAGCAAGTGCTCGCCGAGCAGCTGCACGTAGCGCTGGATCCGGTCGAGCCGGGCGCTCGATTCGCGGCACAGCGCCTCGGCCAGCGAGGCCAGGCCGCGCACGCCGACGCCGAGGATCTCGATCTCGCCGCGCAGCTCGGCATTCTGGCGCGCCAGCGCCTCGCGCGCGAGCTTGAGTTCGAGCTGGGTCCGCACGCGCGCGCGCAGCACCGGCGGGCGCACCGGCTTGGGCAGGTAATCGACCGCGCCCAGCTGCAGTCCGAGGATCTCGTCCTCGGACTCACCCTTGGCGGTCAGGAAGATGACGGGGATGGTGGCGGTCGCGGGATCGCTCTTGAGCCGGCGGCAGACTTCGTAGCCGTCCATGCCCGGCATCATGATGTCGAGCAGCACCAGATCGGGGCAGGGCTGGCCGTGCGCCAGTTGCAGCGCCTGCTGGCCGCTGCTGGCCAGCAGCACCTCGCATTCGTGCTTGAGGATGTGGCCGATCAGCTGCAGGTTGGCAGGGGTGTCATCGATCACCAGTACGGTGGGTTTGCGGGCCGGGTCGGCGGGCTTCATCGCGGGCATCGTGGCGTATTCATCTGAGCTGGAGTTGCAATTGTTCCAGTTCTTGCTGCGCCGCGTCAAAGTCGAACAGCGCGAATGCCGTGGCCAGCCGGTCGCAGGCGCGCGGGGCGAGTGCGCGCAGTATCGGCGTGGCGACCTGAAAACGCTCGCAGGCCTGGGCATCGCTGTCCTGCACCAATTCCAGCAGGCGCGCGCAGTGCTGCCGCGCGATCTGGCATTCGGTCAAGGGTGTTGGCAGGGTGGCGCCGGTCGTGGCCAGCGCCGGCGGCTCCGCAGCGGGGACTCCGGCCTCGGGTGGGGGCAGATCCAGGCGGACCTGGAACCAGAACCGGCTGCCACGCCCGGGGCCGCTGTCAACGCCGACCGCGCCATCCATGCTTTCGGCCAGGATGCGTGCCACCGCCAGTCCCATGCCGATGCCGCCATGGGCACGGCTGGCCGAGCCGTCTCCTTGCTCGAAGCGGCGGAACAGCCGCTGGATCTTGACCGCATCCAGGCCGATGCCGCTGTCCTGGACCCCGATTTCGAGCCGCACCGCGTCGGTGTCGCGCGCTGCGATGCCGGCCTCGACCCGGATGCCGCCGCAGGCGGTGAACTTGATCGCGTTGTCGAGGTAATGGCGCAGCACCTGGCACAGGCGCTCGGCGTCGCCCACGACCTGCAGCGGGAGGTCGTGGGCCAGCACGAGTTCGAAGTCCAGGCCCTTGGCACGGCCCAGCAGCCGCCATGGCTCGCAGGCGCGTCGCAGCGCATCGGCCAGCGTGAAGCGTTCACGCGCGAGTTCGAGCCGCCCGGCCTCAAGCTGGGAGAAGTCGATCAGGTCGTTGATCAGCAGCAGCAGTTGCTGGCTCGACTGCTCGATGCGCTCCAGGTACTCGCTCTGTTCGGGGCTCAGGGCGGTTTCGCGCATCAGATAGGCAAAACCGAGGATGCCGTTCATCGGCGTGCGCAGTTCGTGGCTGATGTTGGCGAGAAATTCGCGCTTGGCAGCCTCGGCGTCGGGCCGGTCTGACTGGCGTTGATCGTGATCGGGCAAGCGCTGCATGCGGCTCATCGTTCCGTGGCGGGCGCCTGCTGCGATGAAACGGGCCTTGGGGGCCTGGTCTGGAAAGGGGCAAGGGCGGCGCCCGCCGCCGTGCCCGCTTGGTCCCTCCGACAGGAATCGAACCTGTATTTGCCGCTTAGGAGGCAGCCGTTCTATCCATTGAACTACGGAGAGGGTGGCTGAGATTGTAGCGGCGCTGGCGGCATTTTTCCGTACCGGCGCAGCCTATCGCGGGCTGGCGTCGAACTTGTGGGTGAAGATCAGGTCGAGCGCGTTATCGTCGCCGGCCTGGGCGCGCAGCGACAGAAAGCGCGAGACATCGTAGAACACCGAGACCGTGCCGAGCATGCCGATGACGCTGCGCGAATAGCTCAGGTAGAGCTGGTCGCTCAGCCGCTTGCCGAGCCGCAGCGCGGTGGCGCCGCCGCTGCCGTCGGCCTTGGCTGCCTCGTTGTACAGCGAGAGTTCGTCGAGGCCGAGGGCGCGGTTGAGTGCGCCGTCGCTCTGGCGGCCGCGTCCGGCCAGCAGCGCCAGCGCCGCCTGCTGCAACAGCATCGATTCGGCGCCGACGCCACTGGCCGGGCGGCCCAGCAGCAGCCAGGCCAGCTTCTCGTTGTCGGGCAGATCGGGATCGGCGTAGAGCCGCACGCGCGGCGCCTGGGCCGAACCCGTGACCTGCACGCCGACGCGCTGGTCCTGGATCGTGCGCAGCGCCAGGATCTCCAGTCCCGGGTTGTCATACGGGCCATGGAAGTTGATCTGGCCTTCGCTGATGTCGAGCCGCTGGCCGTAGGCGCGGTAGTGGCCACGCGCGGTGTGTACCAGTCCGCTGGCTTGGGGCTGGTTCTGCCCCGGCTCGGCCGACAGCCGCAGCTGGCCCTTGAGGTAGGTGTCCAGGCCCAGGCCGCGCAGCTGGAAGTCGTCGCCGAGCCCGAGTTCGAGTCCGACCCGGAGCCGCACCGGGCTGGCATTGGCGGTCGCTGCGCTGCCGGATGGCCCGCGCACGATGACGTCCGCCCCCAGCCTGGGCGCGTTGTCGTCCGGCAGCAGGATCAGGGCCTGGTCGATCCGCAGCTGGCCGCCGAGGTCGAGCAGGCTGCCTTGCAGCTGCGCGTCGAGCTGGCCCGACAGGCTCAGGCGCCGGTCGGCGCGCGCGAACAGGCGCAGCCGTTCGGCCCGCAGCTTCAGGTCGATGCGGGGTTCGCGCCGTGGTGGGGCTGCGTCCGTAGCCGCCGTGCTGCGCGCCCAAGTCGCCGTGCCGCTGCCGAGCAGCCAGCCGCCGTCCTGGCCGCCGGCGCCGCGCAGGCGCAGGCTGTCTATGGTCAGCGTCTCGCCGGACAGGCTCGCCTCCAGCCGGCCGTCGCTGAATTCCAGTCCATCGACCAGCGAGCGCAGCGCCAGGTCGCCGGCGCGCAGCGTGCCGCTCCATGCGGGCCGGGCCCTGCTGCCGCCGACCGTGACATCGGCCGTCAGGCTGCCGCGCATGCGCCAGCCGGGTGGCGCCAGTCGCGACCACAGGCCGACCTGCGGCAGGCTGGCCTGTATCCGTCCCGACAGCACGGCCTCTTCGGGCCAGGACCAGCCGGGCGACGCACGGGACGGAGGCTTGAGTCGGGTGCCGAAATCGGCCTGGATCTGGCCCGCGTTGCGGCTGAGCCAGCGCAGCTGGCCGTGCAGCTGGCTGTCGTTGAGTTCGAGGCTGGCGCTGGCTTCGTCGAGTCCGATCGCGAGGTGCCGGGCATTGGAGCCTTCGCCCGTGAGCAGGGCCAGGTCGCCGCTGCTGCGCCGCAGCGTCACCTTGGCCTGGGGCCTGGATGCGCGACTGTCGGGGCCGGCTTGCAGCGGCAAGCCGAACTCCCAGTCACCCTGCATCAGCACTTCGCCGCTGAGCCCGGCTTGGCTCAAGGGCCCCTGGGGCGCTGCCGGGCTGGCCAGCAGCGCGTCAATCCAGCTCAGCGCCAGACCGCTGGCGTGGCCTCGGGTGTCGAGTCGATCCGGCGACCCGCGCACGGTCTCCCACGAGACGCGGGCCGGCGCATGCGCCTTGTGGTCTGCGGTCTGGCCATCGCGGGGCTCCAGCGTGAGCAGCAGCTCGCCCGGTGTCACCAGCAGGGAGCGGCCCTGCTGCCAGTCGATCCGGGTGCCGCCTGCAGTCTGCAGGCGGGCGCTGAGCGTCTGGGCCGGGCCGGTCGCCTGCAATGTGGCCAGGTCGAGTTCGATGCCAGCCCGGATGCCCAGGGCATCGCGGTTGATTTCGCCATGGGCGTGCAGCTCGGAGCGCGCGCTCCAGCCGGGCCAGCCGAATTCGCCGTCCTGGCTGATGGCGATCTTCCTGTCCTGGCCATTGAGCGTGGCGCTCCAGTGCGTGAGCTGCAGCGGCGGGATGTCCTGATCGGCAGGCCAGTCGATGCGCCCATCCGGCAGCTTCAGCGTGGCGTTCCATTGCCGTGGCGCCGGCCCTGCGGGACGCAGCGGACCACTCCAGTCAGCCAGGAGCGTGGCCTGGCCAGCGGGCTTGGCGTCGCGCAGCGCGGCAGGAATCCGGTTGCCGAGGCCGAGTTGCGGCAGCAGGCGGTCGATGCGCCCGAGGCCATCGCGCCACCAGCGTTGGAGGCTGCCGGCATCGGAAATCTCCAGCTTGGCCGCGCCGCCGCGCGCATCCTGGGTCAGGCGGGCTTGCGCGCCCGGCAGTTCGAGCATCAGGGCCACCACCGGCGCCCCGCCGCCGAGCGGCCAGCTGCCCTGGCCGTGCAGCGTGGCGCCCGGCAGGTCAATGTCGGCCTGTGCCAGTTCCAGCGCCTGACTGCTCCAGCGCCCGCGAGCCTGCAGGCGCGGCGCGGGCAGGGCGGTGACCTCCCTGGCGCTGTTCGAGGTCGGGCCGAGCGCCAGTTCGAAGGCGGTGCTGGCTGCTGTCGCCGGATCGCCGGTCCGGGCCTCGGCCTTCAGTTCGAATGGCTGCACGGTCAGGCTGCTCAGCAGACGTCTAGGTTGCGCGATGCGCGCCAGCAGACGGCCTTCCCCATCACCGAGGTGCTGCCACCAGGCCTCGGACTTGCCGTTGGCAGCGGGGCGCAGCCGGCCGCTGGCCTGCAGCTGGCCGCCCGTCAGATCGGCATCGAGCTGATCAAGTCGCCACTGCGTGCCGTCGTGCTCCAGCCGGGCGCGCAGGCGCTCGATCGGCAGTGCGCCCCGGTCCCAGGGGCCGGCGCTGCGGTTGCGCAGTTCGCCCGCCAGCTGCCAGCGCTGGGGGTCGTCGGGTCCGGGGGCGACATGCTTGATCTGCCAGCGGCCTTGCAGCTGGGTCGCGGGCGCGTGCGGCCACAGCATGGCCAGATCAAGCTGGTCGAGTTCGAGTTCGGCCGAGCGCAGCGGCAGCTCGGCCCAGGGTAACAGCGTGGCTTGCGCCTGCAGCAGTGGGCCGGCCGCCGCACGTGGGTCCGACGCCGACTGGGTGCTGACGCTGGCTGTGAGCGCCAGTCCCGCATCGCGTCCGCCCAGCGGGCCGCTGGCGCTGGCCTGGGCCGCGAGCGTCTGCGCCCGGCCGCTGGGCAGCGTCGTGCGGAGTTCGCCTTCCAGGCGTGCCTCCAATTGCAGCGGCATGCGCGCCTGCAGCGTTGCCTGCAGCCGGTAGTCGCCCTGGGCCCAGCGCAGCTGGGTGACCTCCAGTCGATGCTGGCCCCCGGATTCTGAGGTCGGGGTTTCATAACGGTAGCGGGCCTGCAGCGGCCCGAGATCGATCGCCATGCCGTTGTCCAGGTGCAAGGCGGTTATCTGCAGCGGCACCTGCACCGAGCGCAGCCAGGGCAGTTCCAGGGTGGCGGGCGGCTCGGGCGTGGGACCGGGGGCACGCTGGTCGCTCACGCGCAGCCGCGCGAGTTGGACCTGGGTCAGCGCCAGTTCCCGGCGCAGCAGCAGGTCCGGCCACAGGCTGGCGGGCCAGTCGAGTTCCAGCCCTTCGAGTTCGATTTCGAGTCCGGCATGCCGCCAGCGCAGATAGCCGATGCGGCCACCCGCGCGCAGGCTGCCCTGGGCTTCGCGCACCAGCAGCACGTCGGGTTCACCGCTCCAGCGCGCCAGCCAGTCCGATGCCCAGTCCAGCGTCCGCGCCAGCGACTGCGGCTGGGCCGCCCAGAGCCAGGCCGACAGCAGCAGGGCCAGCAGCAGCGCGACCGCGCCGCCAAGCAGCCGCAGTGACAGCGCCAGGCCGGTGGCGAGCACGCGGCCGATGCCGTGCCAGCGTGTGGGAGGCGGACTGGTGGGCGGACTCAAAACGTGAACCCCACGCTCATGTGCAGGCGCAGCGCGCGGCGTTGCGCGCCCCAGGCCAGGTCGAGCTGCAAGGGGCCGACCGGACTGCGATAGCGTACCCCCGTGCCGACGCCGACCTGGGGGCTCAGGTCGTGCGCATGGTCGGCGACCGTGCCGGCATCAAGGAACAGCACGCTCTCCCATGGGCTGCGCCGGCCGTCGAACCAGAGCGGCCGCTGCCACTCCAGGCTGACCAGCGCCAGCAGCCGGCCCGGATCGACGCCGCCGTCGCTGCGCGCCACGCCGATGCCGCGCAGCGGATAGCCGCGCACGCTGCCTTCTCCGCCGGCCAGGAAGCGCTGGGTCGCGGGCACCGGGCTGTCCTCGCGGGCCCAGACCGCACCGCCTTCGAGCCGCAGCGCCCAGCGCCCGGCGCGCGTGGCGTCGTCGCCAGCGGGCAGATAGCCCTGCCAGCGCGCGCGTCCGCGCAGAAACGGGTGATTCTCTTGTGACAGCGTCAGGCCGGCGCCTATTTCGAGCGCCAGCCCCTGGCCTCGGGTCGGGAACAGCAGATCGTCGAAGCCGCGATGCGTCCAGCCATAGCTGGCGCTGACCGACGAGGCGGCCTCCGCCTGGGCCGCGAGCGCCGGATCGGTGATCTGGCTGCGGTCGTACTGGAGCAGGAACTGGCGGTCCTGCCGGCTGCCGAGCTGGGCCCGGCCGGCGCGCAGCTGCTGGCTCTCGGTCACGCGCAGCTGGTCTTCCTGGCGCTGCAGCTGGCCCGCGACCACCGAGCGCCAGCCGAGTTCATCGACCGGCGAGGCCAGTTCCTCGCTCAGCGTGCTGGCGCTGCGTTCGAGCTTGAGCTTGGAGGTGGCGCGCCAGTCCAGCAGCGGCAGGCGGTGCTGGACATGCTCCAGGCTCAGGCGTGCGCCGTTGTCGGTGCTGGCGCCCACGCCGACGACCAGCTTCTGGCGCAGCGCCTCGCGCACGCGCACCACCACCGTCGCCCGTTCGGGATCGGCCTCGGCGTCGAGCAGCAGGAAGGCGGATTCGTAGTAGCCGCTGGCGAGCAGGCGCTGCTGCGCGAGCTGCAGCAGATCCTCGTCGTAGACCTGGCCCGGGCGCACGCCGGCGAGCCGCAGCAGGCCGCTCACCATGTCGGTGTCGTAGCGCTCGCCGCCCTCGACCCGGATCGCGCCGAAGCGGTACGGCGCGCCGGATTCGAACTCGACCTGCAGCCGCGCCTGGCCGCTGGCCGGATCGATGTCGGCCAGGCTGTGGCTGATCCGGGCCTGGGGGTAGCGCTGGCGGGTCAGCGCGTGCAGGGCCTGGCCCTTGGCCTCGTCCCAGGCCTCCTGGGTGAAAGGCCGGCCCACCGGCAGTGACCAGGCCGGCAGCAGCCGCTCGCGTTGCGCCGCTGCCTCGGGGTTGTCCCGCACGTCGCCGTGCAGCACGAGTTCGACCGCGCTGATCCGCACCGGCGTCCCGGGCTCGATCGTGACGCGCACGGTCGGCGGCCCCACGCCCGCCTCGGTCGGCTCGATCAGCCTAAGGTCCAGGGTCGGCGCGAAATAGCCCTGGCTGCCGAGCAGGGCGCGGATGTCGTCGGGCGCTGTCAGCAGCAGCCGCTCCAGCTCGGGCCGGCTCAGGTCGCGCAGGCGCTGGAAGCGCTGCAGCTCGGAATGGCGTCGCACCAGCTCGGCCAGCGGCGCGGGCGCGAGGACTTCCAGCTCGAACCGCAGCGCGCGCGCGTCGGCGGCATCGGGCGCAGCTTCGGCAGGGGCAGCTTGCGCCACAGGTGCTGGCGCGAGCATCTCATCCGTCACCGGGTCCGGGGCCTGCTGCGCGATCGCCCCTGTACCGCCCAGGCCGGCGGCGAGCACGACGGCGGCCCCGAGCCGGCGCCACGAGCACGCGTCCGGTCCTGGTGCGAGGCAGATCACTTGTTCAGTGCGCGCATCGCCTGCTCCAGCCCCTGCAGCGTCAGCGGGTACATGCGCTGGCCCATCAGCTGCTGGATCAGTGCGACGCTCTGGCGGTAGGGCCAGACCCCCTGCGGCTCGGGATTGATCCAGGCGCAGTGCGGAAAGGCGTGGGTCAGGCGCTGCAGCCATTCGGCGCCGGTTTCGGGGTTGTCGTACTCGACGCTGCCGTGGCGCTGCAGGATCTCGTACGGGCTCATGGTCGCGTCGCCGACCAGGATCAGCTTGTAGTCCTGGTTGTACTTGCGGATCACGTCCCAGGTTTCGAACTTCTCGCTGTAGCGGCGCCGGTTGTCGCGCCACAGCTGGTCGTAGACGCAATTGTGGAAGTAGTAGAACTCCAGGTGCTTGAATTCGCCGCGCGCGGCCGAGAACAGCTCCGCGACCCGGTGCACATGGTCGTCCATGCTGCCGCCGACATCCATCAGCAGCAGCACCTTGACGTTGTTGTGGCGCTCGGGCACCATGCGCAGGTCGAGGTAGCCGGCGTTGGCCGCCGTCGCGCGTATCGTGTCGGGCAGGTCGAGTTCGAGCGCCTGGCCCTCGCGCGCGAACTTGCGCAGCCGCCGCAGCGCCATCTTCAGGTTGCGCGTGCCGAGTTCCTGCGTGTCGTCGTAGTCGCGGTAGACGCGCTGCTCCCAGACCTTGACCGCGCTGCGGTGCTCGCTTTCGCCGCCGATGCGCACGCCCTGCGGGTTGTGGCCGCCGTGCCCGAACGGGCTGGTGCCGCCGGTGCCGATCCACTTGCTGCCGCCGGCGTGGCGCTCCTGCTGCTCCTCCAGCCGTTTCTTGAGCGTCTCCATCAGCTCGTTCCAGTCCAGCTTCGGCGCGTTCGCCTTGCGCTCGTCCGACAGCAGGCGCTCGAACTCCTGGCGCAGCCAGTCGGCCGGGATCTCGCGCCGGAAGTCGGCGCGCTCCTGCACACCCTTGAAGTAGGCGGCGAAGGCGCGGTCGAACTTGTCGAAATGCTTCTCGTCCTTGACCAGCGCGGTGCGCGCCAGGAAGTAGAAGTCGTCGAGCGTGCAGGCCTCGGCGTGCGGGCCGACCACATCGGCCTGGAGGCATTCGAGCAGGGTCAGGAATTCCTTGACCGAGACCGGCAGCCGGGCCGCGCGCAGCGTGTAGAAGAAGTCGATCAGCATGGCGTCGGGGCCGCGATGGTGGACGGTCTCAGCGATGCCTCTGGTTCATCCGGACCAGCTTGTCGAACAGGGCGATGTCCTGCTCGTTCTTGAGCAGCGCGCCGACCAGCGGCGGCACGCTGAGCTGGCGGTCGGCGCCGTGCAGCGCCTCGGGCGGGATGTCCTCGGCCAGCAGCAGCGCGAGCCAGTCGAGCAGCTCGCTGGTGCTGGGCTTCTTCTTGAGCCCGGGCAGGGCACGGATGTCGAAGAAGGCCTGCAGCGCGGCGCGCAGCAGCTCGTCCTTGAGGTCCGGGAAATGCACTGCGACGATCTGGCGCATCGTCTCGGCGTCGGGGAACTGGATGTAGTGGAAGAAGCAGCGGCGCAGGAAGGCGTCGGGCAGCTCCTTCTCGTTGTTCGAGGTGATGAAGACCAGCGGCCGGTGTCTGGCCCGCACCAGCTCGCGCGTCTCGTAGCAGTAGAACTCCATGCGATCGAGTTCGCGCAGCAGGTCGTTGGGGAATTCGATGTCGGCCTTGTCGATCTCGTCGATCAGCAAGGCGACCGGCTGATCGGCGGTGAAGGCCTGCCAGAGCACGCCCTTGACGATGTAGTTGTGGATGTCCCGCACGCGCTCGTCATTGAGCTGGCTGTCGCGCAGGCGGCTGACCGCATCGTATTCGTACAGGCCCTGCTGCGCCTTGGTGGTGGACTTGACGTGCCACTGCAGCAGTGGCAGGCCGAGCGCGGCCGAGGCCTCCTCGGCCAGCATGGTCTTGCCGGTGCCGGGCTCGCCCTTGACGAGCAGCGGACGCCGCAACCGCAGCGCCGCATTGACCGCGAGTTTCAGATCCTGGGTGGCGACGTAGTGGTCGGAGCCGGTGAATTGTGGTGTCATTTCGAAAAGGAAGACGGTGTCACTACCGATGGCATCGACAACAGTTGATGCCGATAATCGAGTCTATATAAATTTTCAGAAACCTTGTGGGGCGTGCAAATGAAGCAGAAATTCGTTTTCCTGCCAGCGCTTGTCGCTGCAAGTGTTGCCCTGGCTTTTGCCGCACACGCGCAAACGGACGGGGATGCGGCGGTCGGCAAGACCAAGGCGGCCATGTGCATAGGCTGCCACGGCATTCCGGGCTATCAGAGCAGCTTTCCCGAGATCCACAAGGTGCCCAAGATCGCGGGCCAGTCCGGGCCGTATCTCGCGGCGGCGCTGACGGCCTACCAGAAGGGGGAGCGCAGGCATCCGACCATGCGCGGCATCGCCGGCTCCCTGGGCGAGCAGGACATCGCCGACCTGGCCGCCTTCTATGCCGGCCTGAACCCCGGCGCCAAGGCGCCGCAGGCCCTCCAGCCGGCGCCGCCAGCGGTCGCCGCGCTGCTGCAGAAGGGGGCCTGCGTTTCCTGCCATGGCGCCAACCTGAGCCAGCCGATCGATCCGAGCTATCCGAAGCTCGCGGGCCAGCATCCTGATTATCTCTATGTGGCGCTGAAGTCCTACACCATCGATGGCAATCCGCATGTCGGCCGCGCCAACCCCATCATGGGCGCAATGGCCAGGCAGTTCAAGCTCTCCGAACTCAAGGAACTCGCCAGATTCATCGGCGGCCTCGATGGCGAACTCGCGACCGTGCCGCAGGCGCGCTTCCGCTGAGGAATATTTTGTAGAAAATATATAGATTTGTTACAATTTAATAATATTCGCAATAAAGATATCAAAATTGCATTTTTTTTGTGTCAGATATCAACTGAAGGCGGCGGCAGTCCCGCGTGGTCCGCAGTCGAGGGCGCGCCTCGCCTGGCTCATGCTGTGTGCCGGTATCGCAGGTACCGGCGTGGCACAGGCTGACCCAGAGTTCGAGTCGGAGTATTTCGAAGCCATCCCGACCGTGCTGACGGTCAGCCGGCTGGAGCAGCCGCTGCGGGACGCACCGGGCGCGGTGACCGTGATCGACCGCGCGATGATCCGGCGTTCGGGCGCGCGCGACGTGGCCGAGCTGCTGCGGCTGGTGCCCGGCTACTTGGTTGCGGGCGCGACGGGTGCGACCCCGAACGCGGCCTACCATGTGCCGCAGGACTCATACGGCATCCGCAACCTGGTGCTGGTCGATGGCCGCTCGGTCTATTCGTCTTTCTTCCTGGGTGACACCCAGCGCGGCCTGATGGCCGTCATGCCCGAGGACATCGAGCGCATCGAAGTCTTGCGCGGCGCCAATTCGGCGGCCTATGGCGCCAACGCGATGTTCGGCGTCATCAACATCGTGACCCGCCATGCCCTCGACAGCCAGGGGCTGGAGCTGGGTCTGAGCGCGGGATCGAGCGATGTGCGCGACTCGCGCTTTCGCATCGGCTGGGGTGACGAGGTGGCGTCCTACCGCCTGTCGGCTGGCACGCGCGCCGACAGCGGCTACGTGAATGCCTACGATGATCGCCAGCTCAAGATGCTGAACTGGCGTGCCGATCTGAAGCCGCAGCCGGACGATGATCTGATGCTGACCGCCGGCGTCCATGAGCTGCGCTCGGGTCGTGGCGAATACGGCAATCCAGGGGAGCCCACGCGGACCACCGAATACGAAGACTGGTATCTGCAGGGGCGCTGGCAGCGCCAGCTGTCGGCGACGGGACAGCTGCAGCTGTCGGCCGATGTCGCGCAGGAGCGCTATGCCGACGCCACTCCTTATGCACCGATTCCCGGCGTCATGCTCGACTACGGGGCCCGGGGCCAGCGCATGAACCTCGAACTGCAGCGCAGCGACAGCCTGGGGTCCGATCTGCGTGCCGTCTGGGGCCTGGGCTGGAAGCAGGAACAGGCTTCGTCGCAGGCGCTCTACCACCGTCCCGATCCGGTCGGCTTTCACGAGGCGCGCGCCTTCGGCCATCTGGAGTGGCGCCCGACCGAGCGCTGGACCGCCAATGCCGGCGCCTTCGTGGCCCAGCACAGCCTGAGCGGCAGCTACGTCGCGCCACGGCTGATGCTGAACCACCACTTCACGCCCGAGCAGACCGTGCGTTTCGGCGTCAACCGCTCGTTGCGCAGCAGCAGCCTGCTTGAGACTTTCGGTGACGTGCGCTACTACCACAGCCCGTCGGGTCTGCTGGTCGGCCGCTCCTGGCTGGGGGATCCGGCGATCCGGCCGGAAAGGCTGCGCAGCGAGGAGATCTCGTATCTCGGTGACTTCAGATCCTGGCATCTGGGCCTGGATCTGCGCGCCTACCGCGAAAGCGTCAGCGACTGGGTCAGCGTCGTGGCGAACCCTCTCTATCTGGCCCACTGGGGGAATCCCACCATTCCCCGCCAGTTGTTCGAAAACGTCGGGGCTTATACGGTGCGTGGTCTTGAGTACCAGCTGCGCTGGACGCCGGGACCGGACACCCGGCTGCAGTGGCAGCAGAACTTCAGCCAGCTCGACTGGACGGATGTCGCGCGCGCGTCGAGCAACCAGCCGCCGGCGCGTGCCAGCACGCTGGCCTGGTTCCAGAGCCTGCCCGGTCGCATCGACATGACCTTGCTCTGGTCCGAACGCGGCCAGATGACCTGGAGCCAGGAGGCGCAGTGGCTGCCCTCGATGCGGCGTGTCGATCTGCGCCTGGCTCATGCCTGGCAGATGGAGCGTGGCAAGGCCGAACTCGCGTTCATGGTCCAGGGGCTCAACGGCGATGTCGTCGAGGGCCAGCTCGGGTATTTGCTCGGGCGTCGCGCCTTCCTGACCCTGAGGCTGGAGCAGTAAGCTGGACCCGGGCCGTCGCCTCTGGCTGCGATCCGCGTTGGCCGGTGCCTGCAGCGCCCGGCTGGCCTCGGCCGACGCAGCCGAGCCCGAGGTCTGGCTGGCATTGTCGGACCACGGCGGCGCGGGGGCCGAAGCGGCGCGCCTGCTGCAGGATCTGGTCGAGCGCGACGGGCGGCTGTCGCCGGCCTGGCGGGTCGGTACCTGGGCCGAGCTGCCGGCCAATCCCGAGGTGTCACCGCAATTGCTCGTCACTTTCGGTGCGGCGGCGTTTCGTGTCGGCATCGAGCGTGCCCTGGTCACGCCGGTGCTGGGTCGGGCGCCGATGCTCGCGGCCCTGGTATCACAGGCCAGCTATCTGGATCTGGCGCCGAAATCGGCCTTGCGCAGCTCGGCGGTCTGGCTTGATCAGCCGCCCGAGCGCTACGCCGAGCTGCTGCGCCAGGCCTTGCCCGAGCACCGGCGCGTGGGTGTGCTGTTCGGTCCCGATTCCGTGGTCTGGCGGTCGGCGCTGGCACGTGCGCTGGCCGCGCGCGGCCAGACGCTGCTGGAGGCCACCCTGGCGAGCGACGAGCGCGCGCTCTATCCGGCGCTGCGCAGCCTGCTCGACGAGGCGGATGTCCTGCTGGCCTTGCCCGACAAGCAGGTCTACAGCCCGGCCAACGTCCCCAACATCCTGCTGGCCGCTTATCGGCGGCGCGTGCCCCTGGTCAGCTATTCGGCTGCCCATGCGCGGGCTGGAGCCGTGCTGGCACTGCATACCACGCCGCAGGACGTGGCGCGCCAGGTTGCGGCGGTGTTGCGCCAGGTGCTGACGGGGCGGGGATTGCCGCCGCCGCGCCTGGCCGATGAGGGTTCGATCGCGGTCAACGAGCAGGTGGCGCGCTCCCTGGGTCTGACGTTTCCGTCATCCCAGGTGCTGGCCCGCACCATTCATTTACGGGAGGCAGAGCCTTGAAACGGTTTTTCGGCATGCGCAGTCGCCTGTTGCTGGCCGCCGCATTGCCGGCGATGCTGGCCATCGGCCTGCTGCTGCAGGGTTTTCTGACGCGTCACCACAGCGCCATGACGGCCGCCCTGCGTGATCGGGCGCAGGCGACCGCACGTCAGCTCGCCGGTGCGGCGGAGTTTCCGTTGTTTGCCGGCAACGTCGAGCTGCTGCAGCACTTGGCCGAAGGCGTGCCGGCGGCCGATGTCGAGGTCGAGGGCGTGCTGATCTGTGAACTGGATCAGCGTGTGCTGGCGGCGGCAGGGCAGTTGAGCGCGCCTCTGCCCGTTCTGGGGCCCGAGGGCGAAACGCGGATCAGGGGTGGGCGGCTGCTGGTGTCGGTACCGATCCGGGTCAGTGCGCTGGCCGATGATGAGCTGTATGGCGATTCCGCAGCGGTCCAGGCCTCGGCGCGCGCCGGCTTGCTCGGGCATGTCGTGGTCGAGATGAGCATGGAGGCGCTGGTGCGCGAGCGGCGCGAGCTGATGCTGTGGGCGTTGCTGGCCGCCGGCACCGGGCTGCTGTGCGCCGGTCTGCTGTCGGTGGCGATCGCTTCGAGCGTGACTCGGCCGATCGCGCGCATCAGCCGGGCCGTGGCGCGGCTCGCCGGTGGCGATCTGCATGCCCGCGTCGAGCCCGACTTGGCCGGCGTGCTCGAACCGTTGGCGCTCGGCATCAACGAGATGGCGGGCAGTCTGGCCCGGCACCAGGACGAGTTGCAGCAACGGGTGCATGAGGCGACCGAGGAGCTGCGCCGGCAGAAGGAGGCCGCCGAGCACGCCGCCCGCATCGATCCGCTGACCGGCCTGCTGAATCGGCGGGCCTTCAGCGAGGCGGCCGACTCCGAAATCCGGCAGGCACAGCGCTATGAGTTGCCGCTGTCTCTGGTCGCCATCGATCTTGACCACTTCAAGTCCATCAACGACAGCCTGGGCCATTCCGGTGGCGACGCGGTGCTGCAGCATTTCTCCCGCCTGATGGTCGAGCAGCTGCGCGCCGTGGACCTGGTGGGGCGGCTCGGGGGCGAGGAGTTTGCGTTGCTGCTGCCGAGTACCGGTGCGCAGGCCGCCGCCCAGGCGGCGCAGCGCCTGCGTGAGGCGGTGGCCGCCAGCCGGCCGCTGATCCAGGGGAGCGAGTTCGGCTATAGCGCCAGTTTCGGCGTCGCCGAACTCGATCCGCAGCATCCGCGTCTCGATGAACTGCTGGGCCGCGCCGATGCGGCCCTCTACGTGGCCAAGCGCCACGGTCGCAACCGGGTCGAGCTGGCGCCATCGGTGGCCGACGCTGGTGGCCCAGGCTGACAGTGCCGCCCGGGCCGGTCGGGCCTCAACCCAGGCGGGCGCGGTGGCGTTCGATCTGGGCGCGCACCTGGGCCGGCGCGGTGCCACCGACGGTGTTGCGTGCGTTCAGGCTGCCGCGCAGCGACAGGCAGTCATAGACATCCGATTCGATCGAGGCATGGAAGCCCTGCAGCACGGCCAGCGGCAGTTCTGACAGATCGACGCCGTGGCTGCTGGCGGCCTTGACCGCGTGCGCGACGGTCTCGTGCGCGTCGCGGAACGGCACGCCCTTCTTGACCAGGTAGTCGGCCAGATCGGTCGCGGTCGCGTAGCCCTTCCTGGCAGCGTCTTCCATGGCCGGCGCGTTGACGGTGATGCCGCCTTCCTTGACGCCGGTGGCCGGGTCGAGCTGACCGCCAATCATCTCGGCGAAGATGCGCAGTGTGTCCTTGAGGGTATCTACGCTGTCGAACAGCGGTTCCTTGTCTTCCTGGTTGTCCTTGTTGTAGGCCAGCGGCTGACCCTTCATCAGCGTGATCAGGCCCATCAGGTGTCCGACGACGCGGCCGGTCTTGCCGCGCGCAAGTTCGGGCACGTCCGGGTTCTTCTTCTGCGGCATGATGGAGCTGCCGGTGGTGAAGCGGTCGGCAATCCGGATGAAGGCGAAGTTCTGGCTCATCCAGATGATCAGCTCTTCCGACAGGCGGCTGATGTGGACCATGCACAGCGTGGCGGCGGCGCTGAACTCGATCGCGAAGTCCCGGTCGCTGACCGCATCGAGGCTGTTCTGGCACAGCTGGGCGTTGCCCGGGCCATCGACCATGCCGAGCGTGCGCGCCACGCGCGCACGGTCCAGCGGGTAGGTGGTGCCGGCCAGCGCGGCGCTGCCCAGCGGCAGCCGGTTGGTGCGACGGCGCACGTCCGAGAAGCGCTCGGCGTCGCGCGCGAACATTTCGACATAGGCCAGCAGGTGGTGACCGAAGCTGACCGGCTGCGCGACCTGCAGATGGGTGAAGCCGGGCAGGATCACCTCGACATTGCGCTCGGCGACCTCGACCAGCGCCTGCTGCAGCTCGCCGAGCAGGCTGGTGACGATATCGATCTCGCCGCGCAGCCACAGGCGTACATCGGTCGCAACCTGGTCGTTGCGGCTGCGGCCGGTGTGCAGCCGCTTGCCGGCGTCGCCGACGAGCTGGGTCAGGCGGGCCTCGATGTTCAGGTGCACGTCTTCCAGGTCGAGCTTCCACTCGAAGGCGCCGGATTCGATCTCGGTGCGGATCTGCGCCATGCCGCGCTGGATCGCGGCGTAGTCGTCGGCACCGATGATGCCCTGGGCACAGAGCATCTCGGCGTGTGCCAGGCTGCCGGTGATGTCGGCGTCCCACAGGCGCTGGTCGAAGAACACGCTGGCGGTGTAGCGCTTGACCAGCTCGCTCATGGGTTCGGAGAACAGGGCCGACCAGGCCTGGGATTTGGTGTCGAGCTGGTTTTTGGACATGGCAGGTGCGGAAGCGTTCGGCTCCCGGAAATAGTCAAAGGGGAGGGTAATGGGGTGAGGGCGCCGATTTTATCGGTCCGCGCACCGGCGGGGACACCGAGGGACGCCGTGCTAGCATCCGCCGTCGATCCTCTCCAACCGAAGCCCACTGCCGTGACCGCCGCAACGCCCTCCCTGAAGCTGACCATCGCCACCCGTGAAAGCCGCCTGGCCCTGTGGCAGGCCGAGCATGTCCAGTCCCTGCTGCGCGCGCGCGGCCACGCGGTCGGGCTGCTCGGCATGACGACCCAGGGCGACCAGATCCTGGACCGGGCCCTGAGCAAGGTCGGCGGCAAGGGCCTGTTCGTCAAGGAGCTTGAAGTCGCGCTCGAAGAAGGGCGCGCGGACCTCGCCGTGCATTCGCTCAAGGACGTGCCGATGGAGCTGCCGCCCGGCTTCGAGCTGGCCTGCGTGATGGAGCGCGAGGACCCGCGCGACGCCTGGGTCTCGCCATCGTGCGCCGGCCTGGCCGATCTGCCCGAGGGCGCGGTCGTCGGGACTTCGAGCCTGCGCCGCGTCGTGCTGCTGCGCGCCGCGCTGGCGGCGCTGGGCCGCGACGATGTGCGCATCGAGCCGCTGCGCGGCAACCTCGACACGCGGCTACGCAAGCTCGACGAAGGCCAGTACCACGCGATCGTGCTGGCCGCCGCCGGGCTCAAGCGCCTGGGCCTGCAGGCGCGCATCCGCCGGATCTTCGAGCCGTCCGAGATGCTGCCGGCGGCTGGCCAGGGCGCGCTCGGCATCGAGGTGCGCAGCCGGCCCGAGGTCGCCATGGCCCTGGCGCCGCTGGCCCACCAGCCGACC
>Ga0228698_1000764_pt1 | contig 19872 bp, 17 predicted proteins | sample McNCre117_Aug_MG_FD_178015 | JGI IMG/M metagenome (GOLD analysis project Ga0228698, IMG submission 178015) | Freshwater microbial communities from McNutts Creek, Athens, Georgia, United States - 1-17_Aug_MG | ecosystem: Environmental > Aquatic > Freshwater > Creek | place: USA: Georgia...
GGATGCCGCGCTTGAGGCCCTCTTCGCCCAGGTAGGCGCCCCAGGCCCAGGCCGCGACCATCAGGTGGATGGTGTTGCCCTTGGGGCTGACGCCCAACTTCTGCGAGCCGACCCAGGTCAGCGGGCGGATGTAGCCGGACTCCAGCTTGTTCTCGCGGATCACGGCCTTCTGCGCCTCCTCGACCTGCTCGATCGTGAAGGGAATCTTCATGCGCAGGATCTTGGCGCTGTTGAACAGGCGCTCGGTGTGCTCGCGCAGGCGGAAGATCGCCGTGCCGTTCACCGTGTTGTAGGCGCGCACGCCCTCGAAGGCGCCGCAGCCATAGTGCAGCGTGTGCGTCAGCACGTGGATCTTGGCGTCACGCCAGTCCACCATCTGACCATCCATCCAAATCTTGCCGTCGCGATCGTCCATGCCCATCACAGATCCCTTTCAGTGGGTCGGCGATTGTAGTCGGCGGTCGGCCAGCTTGAAGCCGATCAGCGCGCGCAGACGGTTGGGCGCGACCGGCTTGTACAGCAGATGGCAACCCAACACCTGGGCCATGGCCTCATCGTCGCCATCCACGCGGCCGGTCACCATGACCACCGCCAGCTCGGCACCGAAATGCGCGCGCAGCCGATCGATCACATCGGCACCGCGGTGCCCATCGGCCAGATGCTGATCGACGATCAGCAGCTCGGGCGCCTGGGGCTCAGCCCCTAGCCAAGCCTGCACCTCGGCCATCGAGGCCAGCTCACTCACCTCGGCGCGCCAGCTGCGCAACAGCCCGACCATCGCGCTGCGCGCAGCGGCATCGTCCTCGACGACCACGATCTGCCGGCCGGCCAGCGTCAGCTCCGGCCACCCCCCGCCCACCACCGCCGTCGCCGCCGCACCCGACGACTGTGGCCGCCGCCCAACCGGCAGGTCGAGCCGGAACACCGAGCCGCGCCCCGGCACCGACGCCACCTGCAGCGCCGCGCCCATCAACCGCGCCAGCCGCTGCGCGATCGCCAGACCCAGGCCGCTGCCGCCTCGCGGCGTGCCGGCCATCGCTCGCGCGGGGCCGACCTGGTAGAACTCGTCGAAGAGGTGCGGCAGCGCCTCGGCCGGGATGCCCACGCCGCTGTCCCAGACCTCCAGGCGCAGCAGCGCACCGCGCAGGCGGCAGCCCACCAGCACGCCGCCGTCCTCGGTGTAGCGCACCGCATTGGCCACCAGATTGCGCAGCACCCGCTCCACCAGCAGCGGGTCGGCATTCACCCAGCGCGCGCCGCCGCGAAAGCGCAGCGCCAACCCCTTGTCGAAGGCCTGCGGCTCGAAATGCGGCCGCAGCCGGTCGTAGAGCGCTTGCAGGGGAAAGTCGCGCGCATGCACCTCGACGCCCCCGGCATCCAGACGGCTCAGGTCGAGCAGCTCGCCGAACAGCGTTTCCAGCACCGCCACCGAGTCGGCGATGTTGCCGGCCAGCTGCGCGGTGTCGTCCTCCTGGGCACGCTGGCGCAGCGTTTCGGCGAACAGCGCCAACGCATGCAAGGGCTGGCTCAGGTCGTGGCTGGCCGCCGCGAGAAAGCGCGTCTTGGCGCGGTTGGCCTCTTCGGCCTGGCTGCGTGCGGCCTCGGCGGCGGCCTTTTCGTGCGCGAGCTGGGCCGCCAGCTGCTCGTTTCCGACCTTCAGCGCCAGCAGGCTGTCGAAGGCGAGGCGGTACTGCCCGCCGATCACCACCGTGACCACAAACCCCCCGGCAATCAGGCCGGCCATCGGCAGACTGTGCGGCAAGCCATCGGCCGCCACATGCATCACCATCGGCGCAAAACACAGCAGCGTGTAGGCGGTGAACACGCGCATGCTCGTGGCCGGCGAGCCGATGCAGTAGCTGTACGCCAGCAGGATCAGCGCGGTGTTGTGAAAGCCCTGCCCATCCTCGTAGAAGATGGCCACCGCCAGTGCCCAAACCGCGCCGCAAGCCAGGCTGTTGCCGTCCCAGGCCTCCTGCCAGTGGCGCCAGTTCGGCGGCAGTGCGCCGCCACACGATTGCGCGCGCCGAAACGACCGCGCCACCGCCACGCGCAGCCCCCAGACCGACGCGAACAGCATCGCCCAGGCCAGCAACCAGACCGGCGGCGCCCAATTCCAGAACAGCACCAGCAGCGCCAGCGCGCCCAGCAAGTGGCCCAGCAGGGCCGCCGGCGTCCGGGCGTACAGGCTGGCGATCAGATCGGGATCGAGCACGTCCGCACGCTGGGACAACTCCCCGGCTCGCGGCGTCATCGCCCGCTCCTGAGCCTCAGCTGCGCACAGGGCGCAGCGCCTGGCGCCCGCCCTCCTGCATCTGGCTGACCGCCAGCACCGCTTGAGTCCGGGAGTTGACGCCCAGGCTGCGCAGCACCGCGGCCACGTGGTCCTTCACGGTCTCGACCGACAGGTTCAACTCACGGGCGATCACCTTGTTCGCCTTGCCCTGCAAGAGCAGGGCGAGCACCTCGCACTGGCGAGTGGTCAACCCCAGGCCTTCGACGGCCAGCGGCACCGCCGGCGAGGGGGCTGGCGCTCGCTGGGAAGACTCAGAGCTGCCATCGATGTCAAAGGCCACCACCGCCGAGCGCGACTCGGGCGACAGCGGCCCGGTGTCGGCCACGGGCAACGCCGCGCCATCGCTGGGGAGGTGGGCCATCGGAGGCACATAGATGCCCCCCGCCAGCACCAGGTGCAACGCATCGAAGAGCAGTTCTGTGCTGGCCCGTTTGGGCACAAAGCCCATCGCACCGCCGTCGATGGCGCGAATCACGTCGCTCGCGCGCTCAGACCCGGAAATCACCACCACGGGAATGGCCGGATGCTCCGCACGCAGGTAGGCCAGCAGGTCGAAACCCGGCCCGTCGCCCAATTGGAGATCCAGCAGCACGAGATCAAAGCTGCGGTCACGCCGAAGCAATGCACGGGCTTCGGCCCCCGACTCCACCCCCGTGACCACCACCTCCTGCCCAAGATCGCGAATCACGTAGCGAATCGCCGCAAGGATCAGCGGGTGGTCGTCGATCAACAAGACCTTCATGGACTCTTCCGCCCTGCGCCCAACCACAGGCGGTATTCCTGCACGCAAACTACAGGCCAGCATCCTAGAAGACCTCTGCGACGAAACACCTCCCCCAAAAGTAGGAGATCAATTCAACGAATATTGGTGTAAGGGACCAACCTGAATCACTTGCCCTCAGGCATCGACATCGAGCCCATGCACGATGGTTTGCCACTGGGCTTGGTCGCGCTCGAATTTGGTCGCCGCCACATCCCACAACGACAGCCCCTGCGCGGCAAGGTGCAGGTAATTGTGGGTGTCGCGCAACTGCCCGAGAACAGGCACTTCGAGTCGATCCAGGAAAAGCCGCAACTGGTCGGCCGCCCAGGTGTGCTCACGCACTCGATTGGCGATCACGCCGATGCGCACGTTTGAATGCTTGCGTCGTGCACGCAAGGTGTCGATGAAGCCCTGAGTGGCATGAATGTCGAACACACTGGGCTGCAAGGGCACAAGCACCTGGTCCGCCAGTTTCATGACCGCATCCAAACGCTTTCCAGCCAGCCCCGCGGGCGTATCGAGCACAGCAAAGCGCGCGTGGCGAGGCGGTCGCGACACGTCGTCCGCCTCGACGTCCCATTGGCCGATCTGCGGCACATCCGCAGGCCGCAACGACAGCCACAGTCGGGACGACTCTTGCCGGTCGACGTCGCCGAGGAGCACGGCACGACCGGTTGGCGTCGCCTCGGTCTCGCCCACATGCCAGGCCAGCCAACCAGCCAAGTTGGTCGCAATCGTCGACTTGCCGGCTCCGCCTTTCGGATTGGCCACCACGAACACCGTCATTTCCGTGTCTCCTATCTTGCTTCACCGCACCCGTGAGCGCAGTGTATCGAGCCCCCGAAAGCCCCGATCGCCTGCGAAACTCCGGCCCATGACCCCCCTGCCGTCTTCCCAGGCCCGGGTGCTGCTGCTGGTGGCCCACCCCGACCTGCGCCGCTCGCGCGTCAACCGCCGCCTGCTCGATGCCGCCCGCCGGCTGGCCGGCGCGCACCTCGACGGGCGCCTCGAAGTGCGCGACCTCTATGCGCTCTACCCCGACTTCGCGATCGACGTCGAGGCCGAGCAGGCCGCACTCGAGCGCGCCGATCTGATCGTCTGGCAGCACCCGATGCAGTGGTACAGCATGCCCGCGCTGATGAAGCTCTGGCTCGATGAGGTGCTGCGCTACGGCTGGGCCTACGGCCACCACCGTCGCGCGCTGGCGGGCAAGGACCTCTGGCTGCTGCTGTCCACGGGCGGCAGCGCGGCGGCCTTCCAGCCCAGCGGCTACAACCGGCGCTTCCTGGACGCCTTCCTGCCGCCCTACGAGCAGACCGCGGCAATGTGCGGCCTGCGCCTGCTGCCACCTCTGGTGCTGCACGACGCGCTGCGGGTGGATGACACCGCGCTGGCGGGCCACGTGCACAGGGTGATCGAGCGCCTGTCGAACTACCCCGACTGGCCCGAGCTGGCCGAGCTGGCGCCCTGCGACGCCTGCGAGCCGCCGGAGGCCGACCGCCCCGACGACCGCACCGACGCCGCCGTCGCCGTCGCCCCACCGGAGCTGCGCCCATGACCGCGCACTGGCTCACGCACAGCCTGATCTTCATGGCCGCCGCGGTGATCGCGGTGCCGCTGGCGCGCGCGCTCGGGCTGGGCGCGATCATCGGCTACCTGGGCGCCGGCATCGCGATCGGGCCCTTCGGCCTGCGCCTGGTGGCCGATCCGGACACCACGCTGGAGTTCGCCGAATTCGGCGTCGTGCTGATGCTCTTCCTCGTCGGCCTGGAGCTGGAGCCGCGCCGGCTGTGGGCCCTGCGCCGGCCGATCTTCGGCGCCGGGAGCCTGCAGCTGCTGGGCTGCGCCGCGCTGGTCGGTGCCGCGGCCTGGCTGCTGGGCGTGCCCTGGCGCTGGGCGGTGGTGGCCGCGCTCGGGCTGGCGCTGTCGTCCACCGCGGTGGCGCTGCAGGTCATGGGCGAGCGCAACCTGCTGCCCACGCGCAGCGGCCAGACCGGCTTTGCGATCCTGCTGTTCCAGGACGTCGCCGCGATCCCGATCCTGGCGCTGCTGCCGCTGCTGGGCCGCAAGGGCGAGGCCTCCGGCAACCCCTGGATCGACGCGGCGCAGGCGCTGGCCGTGATCGCGGCCATCGTCGTGGTCGGCCGCCTGCTGCTGCGCCACGGCCTGCGCTGGGTGGCCGCCAGCCGCACGCCGGAGGTCTTCACCGCCGCGGCGCTCGGGCTGGTCGCCGGCATCGCGGTGCTGATGGAGGAGGTGGGCCTGTCGATGGCGCTGGGCGCCTTCCTCGGCGGCGTGCTGCTGGCCGAGAGCGAGTACAAGCGCGAGCTGGAAACCGACGTCGAGCCCTTCAAGGGCCTGCTGCTCGGCCTGTTCTTCATGGCCGTGGGCATGAGCATCGACTTCGCGGCGCTGCGCCAGCACCCCTGGATCGTCGCGGGCATCGTGTCTGGCTTTCTTGCGCTCAAGGCCCTGCTGCTGGCCGCCCTCGCGCGGCGTCTGAACCTGCCGAAGGCCGAGCGCCCAGTGTGGGTGCTGCTGCTCGCGCAGGGCGGTGAGTTCGCCTTCGTGGTCTTCCAGCAGGCGGTGGATGCGCACATCTTCCGCGACGCGGTGGGCTCGCTGCTGACGGGCAGCGTGGCGCTGTCGATGCTGGTGACGCCGCTGCTGCTGGTCGCGCTGGACCGCTGGGTGGCGCCGCGCCTGGCCGCCGCGCGGCGCGGCGAGGTCGCGCCCGAGCACCACCTGGCCGAGCCGCAGGACGCGCCGGTGATCCTCTGCGGCTTTGGCCGCTACGGCCAGATCATCGGCCGCCTGCTCTACGCCAACGGGCTCAAGGCCACCATCCTGGAGCACGACGCCGACCAGGTGGCGGTGGTGCGCCGCTTCGGCTTCACCGCCTACTACGGCGACTCCACCCGGCTGGACCTGCTGCGCACCGCTGGAGCCGCCCAGGCGCGCGTCATCGTGGTGGCGGTGGACGACGTGGACCAGAGCCTGGCGATCGTCGACCTGGCGCGCGAGCACTTCCCGCAGGCCACGCTGGTGGTGCGCGCGCGCAACCTGCAGCACCACTACGCACTGCGCGAACGCGGCGTCGAGCACATCGAGCGCGAGACCTTCGAGTCCGCCCTGGCCAGCGGGCGCAGCGTGCTCACCGCGTTGGGCTGGGAGCCGCACCGCGCCTGGCAGCTGGCGGGGCGCTTCCGCCGACTGAATCAAGCCATCATCGAGCGCACCTGGCCGCACCGCCAGGACAGTCAGAAGCTGGTGGCCATCGCCAAGCAGGGCAGCCAGCAGCTCGAAGAGCTCTTCGCGCAGGAGCGCGCCGAGCGCGAGCGGCAGCGCCAGGGCGTGTGGGGCCCCTGAGCGGGGGCCGCCACGGCCTCAGGAAAAGAGCGCCCGCTGCCCGTCGCGCAGCAGGTTCTTCTGCACCTTGCCCATCGCGTTGCGCGGCAGCTCGGGGACGATGAAGGCGCGCTTGGGCACCTTGTAGTTGGCGATCTTGGCCTTCAGCGCGCCGACCAGCGCGTCGGCGTCCAGCGTGGCGCCGGCCTTGGGCACGATGAAGGCGATCACGCCCTCGCCGAAGTCCGGGTGCGGCACACCGACCACGGCGGATTCGGCGACGCCGGCCATGTCGTTGAGGTAGCCCTCGATCTCGGCCGGGTAGACGTTGTAGCCGCCGGTGATGATCAGGTCCTTGCTGCGCCCGACGATGGTCAGGTAGCCAGCGGCGTCGAAGCTGCCCACGTCGCCCGTCTTGAACCAGCCGTCCGCGGTGAACTCCTCGGCCGTCTTCTCCGGCATGCGCCAGTAGCCGGCAAACACGTTGGGGCCGCGCACCTGCACATGGCCGATCTCGCCGGCCGGCAGCGGAGCGAACGCATCGTCCACCACCCGCACGCCCACGCCGGGCAGGGCGGGGCCGACCGTGCCGCCGATGCGCTCGCCGTCGCTGGCGCGGCAGGGGTTGGAGGTCAGCATCGCGGTTTCGCTCATGCCGTAGCGTTCCAGGATGGTGTGGCCCGTGCGCTCCTGCCAGTCGCGGAAGGTCTCGATCAGCAGCGGCGCCGAGCCGGAGATGAACAGGCGCATGCCCGCGCAGGCCGCGCGCGTCAGCCCGGCCTCCTGCAGCAGGCGCACGTAGAGCGTGGGCACGCCCATGAAGACGGTGGCGCGCGGCAGGCGTTCGACCACCGCCTTGGGGTCGAACTTGTTCAGCCAGAGCATCTTCGAGCCGTTGAGCAGCGCCCCGTGGCTGGCGACGAAGAGGCCGTGCACGTGGAAGATCGGCAGCGCGTGGATCAGGACGTCGCCCCCCCGGCCGGAGGCCAGATCCGGAGACTTCCAGTCCCAGTAGCTCTTGAGCACTTGGGCGTTGGACAGCAAGTTGCCGTGGCTGAGCATCGCGCCCTTGCTGCGTCCGGTGGTGCCGCTGGTGTAGAGGATGGCGGCCAGGTCGCCGGCCGCCTTCACCGCCGGGGTGTGCGTGCCGGGGAAATGGGCCGACCGGTCCAGCAGCGTGCCCGTGCGGTCCTCATTGAGCGTGAAGACGTGCGCCACGCCCTTGCCGAAGGCCAGCCGGCTGATCCAGGGGAAGTTCCGGCCGGCGCAGACCACCACCGCCGGCTCGGCGTTGCCGATGAAGTAGTCCAGCTCGGCTTCCTGGTAGGCGGTGTTCAGCGGCAGGTAGACGAAGCCGGCGCGCAGCGTGGCGAGGTACAGCAGCAGCGCCTCGACCGACTTTTCGACGTGCACCGCCACGCGGCTGCCCGGCGCGATCTCCAGCGAGCCGAGCAGGTTCGCGATCATCGCCGTGGCGCGGTCCAGGTCGCGCCAGCTGTACAGCGCACCGGTCTCGGTTTCGATCGCGGGGGCGTCCAGGTCGGCCGGAAAGGCGGCGCGCAGCGCGACGAAGAGGTTCTGGTTCGACACGATTCAGGCTCCGGTGAAGCGCGGCGCGCGCTTTTCGATGAAGGCGGTGATGCCCTCGCGGTGGTCCGGGCCGCTGGCGTAGGCGGCCAGCTCGGCACGCTGGGTCTCGCTGAAGTGGAACTGCGCGGCCACCAGCCGCAGCGTGCGCTTGTTCAGCCGGGCGGCGCGCGGCGCGCCGGCGGCGATGCGCTTGGCGGTGGCCTCGGCCTCGGCGGCCACCGCGTCGTCGGCCACCACGCGGTGCACCAGGCCGCGCTGCAGCGCGGTGGGCGCGTCCAGCAGGCGGGCTTCGAGCAGGATCTCGGCGGCGGTGGCCAGACCAGCGACGCGGGCCACGCCGGCCAGCTCGTCGGGCGCCATCGGGAAACCCAGCCGCGCGATCGGCGCGCCGAAGCGGCTGCTGGCACCGGCGATGCGCAGGTCGCACTGGCAGGCGATTTCCAGCCCGCCGCCGACGCAGGCGCGCTCGATCTGAGCCACCAGCGGCACGTCGCAGCGGTACATCGCGTCCAGCGCCGGGCCGACGACCTGCTCGTGGAAGTGGCGCAGCCGCGCCTCGTCGAAGCGGAAGGCCGGGAACTCCTCGATGTCCCCGCCCGATACGAAGCAGCCGCCCTCCCCGCGCAGGACCACCGCGCGCAGCGCCGGCTCGCGCTCGGCCAGGCCGTCGAAGACCTCGCGCAGGCGCTGCCACATCGCCACGCTGACGGCGTTGAGCTTGCCGGGGTTGGACAGGGTGAGCAGCGCCACATCGGCGAGCTCGGGGTGCGGGGCGAAGGTGACGCTGGACACAGGCGAAGGGGTGAAGAAGCCGCGACCCCGCCAGTGTCGCACCCACAGCCGCCCCACGGCCCACGACGGCCCCCGCCCGCCCCGCGGGGCTCAATGCTCTTCGAGGTGCGGCGTCGACTGCCCCTCGGCCGGCAGGCCGGTCTCGGCGTCGATCCAGTCCGCCAGGCCCAGCTCCAGCTCGGCCTCGCGCAGCGACTCGCCCTCCTCGGGCGCCTCCTCGTTGTACAGCTCGCGGTCGGTGCGGGCCTCGCCACGGCTGGCGAAGGGGCCGAAGGCCTGGCCGCCGGCGCTGGCCAGCCAGTACCAGCCGTCCGGGCGGCGCACGAAGGCGTCCGCATCGTCGAGGGGGCGATCACTCGGGGCCGCTTCGATCACCCGCGCCGCCCCGAGCGGGAGCAGGGGCTTGGGTCGGTGAGAGGTCTTGTCCATGGAACCACTGTGGAACCGCGGCGGCGCCGACACCTTGCGCCCGGTCAAGGCGGCGCCGCGCCGCGACGCCCCCGCGGCACCCGTTCGCACCAAGCGCGACGGAATGCCCGACCCGAAAACCAGCATCCTGTCTCGAAATTAGACGGGCCTCCCGGTACCGACCTGCGGCCCCGTTGACCGAGCGCAAGCCGCCGGTCCGTGGCAGGCGCATCGTGACGGCTGTGTGACGGACCTCACGCCGCCGTGTCCTCGCAGCGGGGCCCGCCCACGGGAAGCGCGGCGACCTGCTGTACGCCGCGCTCCGCGCAGGAGACACCGACATGGCCACCCCCCTCCCCGCCCCCGCGTCCTTCGCGGCGGTCGTCGCGCCCGAGTCCCTGGCGCTGCAACGCTTCTACCACTGGGAATCCAGCAACCCCGACCGCGTCGCCCTCACCCAGCCGATGGGCGGTGACACGGTGCGCGACTTCAGCTGGTCCGCCGTCGGCGATCAGGTGCGGCGCATGGCCGCGCACCTGCGCGCGCAGGGCTGGGAGCCCGGCTCGAAGGTGGCCATCCTGTCGAAGAACTGCGCCTGGTGGCTGATGAGCGACCTGGCGATCTGGATGGCCGGCCACGTCTCGGTGCCGCTGTACCCGACGCTGGCGCCCGAGACGATCCGCCACATCCTGACGCACAGCGAGGCGCGCGCCTGCTTCGTCGGCAAGCTCGACGGCTGGGCCGGCATGAAGCCCGGCGTGCCCGCCGACCTGCCCTGCATCGCCTACCCGCTGTCGCCACCCGACGCGGTGGCTGCCTATGAGGGCTGGGACGCCCTCTGCGCGCGCAACACCCCGCTGGCCGGCCAGCCGGTGCGCGACGCCGACGAGCTGGCGACGATCATCTACACCTCCGGCACCACCGGCCTGCCCAAGGGCGTGATGCACGCCTTCGGCGCCTTCGCCTACGCGCTGGAGCAGGGCACGAAGCGCATCGACCTCGGCCCTGACGACCGCATGCTGTCGTACCTGCCGCTGGCGCACGTGGTCGAGCGCGTGCTGGTCGAGCACGGCTGGCTCTTCACCGGCATGCACCTGTACTTCGCCGACACCCTGGACACCTTCACCGCCGACATGCAGCGCGCGCGGCCGACGGTGTTCTTCTCGGTGCCGCGGCTGTGGGTCAAGTTCCAGCACGGCGTGCACCACAAGCTGCCCGAGGCCACGCTGAACCGGCTGCTGCGCCTGCCGATCATCGGCGCTCTGATCCGCCGCAAGATCCTGCGCACCCTCGGGCTGGACCAGTGCCGCATCACCGCGGGGGGCGCAGCGCCCATGCCCCTGGGGCTGCTGACCTGGTACCGCCGCCTGGGCCTGCCGATCAACGAGGGCTACGGCATGACCGAGAACCTCGCGCTGTCGCACTTCACGCTGCCCGGGCGCAAACAGGAGGGCACGGTCGGGCCGCCCTACCCCGGCGTCGAGGCGCGCATCGACCCCGCCAACGGCGAGATCCAGATGCGCAGCCCGGCGATGATGCTCGGCTACTTCAAGCAGCCCGAGCTGACGCGTCAGGCCTTCACCGCCGACGGCTGGCTGCACACCGGCGACAAGGGCAGCATCGACGCCGAGGGCCTGCTGCGCATCACCGGGCGCGTCAAAGACCTGTTCAAGACCAGCAAGGGCAAGTACGTCGCCCCGGCCCCCATCGAGGACCGGCTCGTGATGCACGAGGCGCTGGAGGCCTGCGTCGTCACCGGCGCCAACCTCGGCCAGCCGCTGGGCATCGCCATGCTCAACGCCGAGACCATCGCCCGCCTGGGCGATGACGCGGTGCGCTCGCAGATCGAGGCCTCACTGGCCGAGCACCTCGCCGCGGTCAACGCCCTGCTCGACCCGCACGAGCAGCTGGCCTGCCTGGTGGCCGTCACCAGCGCCTGGACGGTGGACAACGACATCATCACGCCCACCTTCAAGGTCAAGCGCAACCGCATCGAGGACGTCTACGCCCGCCACTACGAGGCCTGGGTGGCCTCGGGGCGCAAGGTGATCTGGCTGGCGGGGTGACGTCGGCGGGTAGCGGGTCAGGCCCGGCTCAGCCCCGCAGCCCGTCGAACAGCAGCTTGGCGCCGCTGAGCGCCATGCCGCCCCAGACCAGGCGGTAGAACCAGGTCGGCGAGATGTGCTTCGTCGCCCACACGCCCAGGCGCACGCCGGCCCAGGCGGCGGGCAGCAGCAGCACGGAGGTGGCGAGGTTGCGCAGGTCGATCAGGCCGAGCAGGCCATAGGGCAGCCACTTCGAGAAGTTGATCGTCGCGAAGAAGACCGCGCTGGTGCCGGCAAACGCCAGCGGCTCCATGCGCCGCGGCAGCAGCGCCATCGCGATCGGCGGGCCGCCCGCGTGGGCCACGAAGCTGGTGAAGCCGGAGAACCCGGCCAGCCCCGCGCACTGCCAGGGGCCGGGCGGCGGCGCATCGGCGCGTGGCGGGCGCAGGAACTGCAGCGCCAGGAAGCCCAGCGTCACCGCACCGACGATGCCCGCGACGGTCGACGACTTCAGCAGCCCAAAGCTCGCCCAGCCGAGTGCGATGCCCAGCAGCCCGGCGGGCAGCAGCTGCTTGAGCACGCCCCAGTCGGGGCTGCGGCGCAGCGTCCACAGCCCCATGGCGTCGGCCGCGCAGAGGATGGGCAGCATGATCGCCGCCGCCTGCGGCACGGTGACCACCAGCGCCAGCATGGGCGTGGCCAGCGAGCCGATGCCCGAGGCGAAGCCAGACTTGGACAGCCCGATCAGCATCGCTGCCGGCAGCGCCAGCGCATAGAAGTGCCAGTCGGTGGTCATGTGGGACCCTCGGTCGACGGGGACGTCGGCTCAGCCACCTCAGACGATCGCACAGGCATCGTCGAAGTCCAGACGGGCGCCGCGTGGGCGCAGGCCGGCCGGGTCGCCGTGGCCGAGGTTGCAGACCACCAGGGTTTTGACGGCGGTGCCGGACCAGAACTCGGCGTCCACCGCGGCGGCGTCGAAGCCCGCCATCGGGCCGCAGTCCAGGCCCAGCGCGCGGGCGGCGAGGAGGAAGTAGCCGATCTGCAGGCCGGTGTTGAGCGTGGACATCGCCTCGCGCGCGGCCGGCTGACCCGCCAGGCGCTCACCGGCGGCGGCCATGTGCGGCGCCAGCAGCGGCATGCGGGTGTGGAAGTCGACGTCGCGGCCCAGGATGGCCACCGCCGGGGCGGCGCCGGTCTTGGCGCGGTTGCCCTCGGCCATCAGCGGCAGCAGGCGCGCGCGGGCCTCGGGGGATTGCACGAAGCGCACCCGCAGCGGGCAGACGTTCATCGCCGTGGGGCCCCACTTGGACAGGTCGTGCAGCGCGCGCAGCTGCTCGGGCGTCACCGCCTCGTCGCGCCAGGCGTTGTGGGTGCGGGCTTCGGTGAAGAGCTGGGCCAGGGCGGCGGCGTCAAGGGGCTGGGTCATCGCAGAGGGGGCGCTCGGGCGCCGTGAAGGGCAATGGAGGCAGAATTGTGCGATGTTCACACCCAGCCAGCACGACGTCCGGAGATTCTTCTGCGAGGCCTGGCGCAAGCAGTGCGCCGGCGAGCCGCTGGCGCCGATGGAGACGCTCGCCGCCGAGTGGATCGCGCGCCACCCGGAGTACCACGCCGACCTCGCCGACGTGGACGCCGCGCTGGCGGCGGTCTACAGCGTCGAGGGCGGTCGCACCAACCCCTTCCTGCACCTGTCGATGCACCTGTCGATCAGCGAGCAGTGCTCGATCGACCAACCGCGCGGCATCCGCCAGGCCGTCGAGCTGCTGGCCGCCAAGCGCAGCGACCTGCACACCGCGCACCACGAGGTGATGGACTGCCTGGGCGAAATGATCTGGGCCTCACAGCGCAGCGGCCAGCCGCCCGACCCGCACGCCTACCTCGAACGGGTGCGCGCCCGAGCGACCCGCTGATCGACGCCCCTTTGGCGGCAGGGCGCACTGCAGCCCCGACCACAACCCGACCGCCAGCACCGCCGCGGGGGCCCTGCTAGGCTCGGCCGATGTCTGCTTCTCCGCCAGCCGCCGCCCGTTCCGCCCCCTCGCGCCCCAGCGCCGCGATCGCCGCCACCGCACTCGGCCTGCTGCTGGGCCTGCAGCCGCTGACCACCGACCTCTACCTGCCCGCCTTCCCGGCGCTGACCCGCGACCTGGCCGCGCCGATGCACCTGGCGCAGCTGACCATGTCGGCGCTGCTGCTGGCCTTCGGCGCCGCCCAGCTCGTCTGGGGCCCGGTGGCCGACCGCTGGGGCCGCCGCCCGGTGCTGCAGGCCGGGCTGGCGCTCTACCTGCTGGCCAGCCTGGGCTCGATGCTGGCCGGCGACATCGGCCTGCTGATTGCCGCTCGCGTCGTGCAAGGCCTGGGCCTGGCCGCTGCGGTGGTGGTGGCCCGCGCCACGGTGCGCGACCTCTACGAGCCGCACGAGGGCGCGCACGTGATGTCGCTGGCGCTGTCGGGCCTCGGCCTGATCGCCATCAGCAGCCCGATCGTGGGCGGCTACGTCGCCCAGCAGTTCGGCTGGCGCGGCACCTTCGCCTTCATCGCCCTGTTTGCGCTGGGCGTGGCGGCCTTCGTGCACCTGAAGCTGCCCGAGACGCTGGCGCAGCGCAACCCACAGGCCCTGCACCCGCCGACGCTGGCGCGCAACTGGCGGCGCATCGTCGCGCACCCCACCTTTATGGCCTGGACCAGCCTGACGGCCTGCACCTACGGCGCGCTGTTCATCTTCCTGGCCGGCTCGCCCTTCGTCTACATCGAGACGCTCGGCCTGTCGCCCACGCTCTATGGGCTGGTGCTGGGCTCGAGCTCGATCTCCTACCTGGTGGGCACCTTCGTCTGCCGCAGCTGGCTGCCGCGCCACGGCATGACGGGCACCATCGCCCGCGCCAGCGCCTTCACCCTCGTCGGCGGGTTGTCGATGGGCGCGCTCTCGCTGGCCGGCGTGCAGGCGGTCTGGGCGATCGCACTGCCGCAGATGGCCATCGCCTTCGGCCACGGCATGCACCAGTCCTGCGGCCAGGCCGGCGCGGTCGGTCCGTTCCGCGAGCAGGCCGGCACCGCCTCGGCGCTGTCGGGCTTCGTGCTGGCGGCGGTGGCCTTCGGCATCGGCCGCTGGCTGGGCTGGGCGATGGACGGCAGCGCCCGCCCGGTGGCGCTGGGCATCGCCTTCTGGACCACGCTGACCGCCGTGATCGGCTGGACGCTGGTGCGCCGCCACGGCGCGCCCGCCGCCCCCCGCCCCGGGGCCGCCGCCGTCGCCCAGACCTGAGGCGGCAGCGGCCCGCGGCCCGCGCCGCGCTGCTCTAATTCGCCCATGGACCCCCGACAGTTGCCCGTTCTGGCCCTCGCCGGCCCCACCGCCAGCGGCAAAACCGCCGCGGCCCTCGCGCTCGCCCGCGCCTGGCAAGCCGCTGGCGTGCCGGTGGAGATCGTCAGCGTCGATTCGGCGCTCGTCTACCGCGGCATGGACATCGGCAGCGCCAAGCCGACCGCGGCCGAACGGGCCGAATGCCCGCACCACCTGATCGACCTGATCGAGCCGACGCAGGCCTACTCGGCGGCCGAGTTCGTTGCCGACGCCACCCGCCTGGTCGGCGAGATCCGAGCACGCGGCGCGCTGCCGCTGCTGGTGGGCGGCACGATGCTCTACTTCAAGGCGCTCTTCGGCGGCATGGACGAACTGCCCGCCGCCGACGCCGCAGTTCGTGCCGCGATCGACGCGCGGGCCCGGGAGCTGGGCTGGCCGGCGCTGCACGCCGAACTTGCGCAGGTCGACCCGGTCACCGCCGCCCGGCTGGCCCCGCGCGACGCTCAGCGCATCCAGCGCGCGCTGGAGGTCTGGCAGGTCAGCGGCCAGCCGCTGTCGAGCTTCCACAGTGGCCGCTTCGACCGCGACGCCGCGCCTGAGCCGCTGACCGTGGCCAGCCAGCCCTGCCGACTGATCGCGCTGGAACCCAGCGACCGCGCCTGGCTGCACGCACGCATCGCCCAGCGCTTCGAGCAGATGCTGGCCGAGGGCCTGGTCGACGAGGTGCGGCGCCTGCGCGCGCGCGGCGACCTGCACCTGGACCTGCCGTCGATGCGCTGCGTCGGCTACCGCCAGGTCTGGGAGACGCTCGACGGCAGCGCGCCGGAGCGGACGCTGACCGCGCGCGGCATCGCCGCCACCCGCCAACTCGCCAAGCGCCAGCTCACCTGGCTGCGCAGCCTGCCGCAGCGCGAAGTCCTGGCCTGCGACGACCCGCAGGCGCTGGCCACCCTGCTCGGCCGCTGCGGCCCCGCTGCGCCGACCTCACCCGCCCAAGCCGCATGACCGCCGTCAAGCCCGCCGCGTTGCTGGAGGTGCAGGGCCTGTCCAAGCACTACGGCGGCACGCCCGTGTTTCAGGAGGTTGGCCTGCGCGTCGGCCGCGGCGAGGTGGTGGCGCTGCTGGGCGAGTCGGGCGTCGGCAAATCCACGCTGCTGAACTGCATCGCCGGGCTGGACACGCCCGACGCCGGCTCGGTGCACATCGCCGGGCACGACGTGGGCGCGCTGAGCGAACCCGCCGCGGCGCTGCTGCGGCGCAGCCAGCTCGGCTTCGTCTTCCAGGCCTTTCACGTGCTGCCCCACCTGACGGTGGCCGACAACGTCGCGCTGCCGCTGCTGCTGCAGGGCCTGCGCGACCGCGCCGAGCTGACGCAGCGCGTGGACGGACTGCTCGACGCCGTGGGCCTGCCCGGCTACGGCGCGCGCCACCCGCGCCAGCTCTCCGGCGGGCAGCTGCAGCGCGTGGCCATCGCCCGCGCGCTGGTGCACCGCCCGGCGCTGATCCTGGCCGACGAGCCCACCGGCAACCTCGACCCGGCCACCGCGCTGCGCATCCTCGACCTGCTGGTCGAGCAAGCCCGCGCGCAGCAGACCGCCTGCCTGATCGTCACCCACGCCCAGGCCGCCGCCGAGCGCGCCGACCGCAGCCTGTGGCTGACGACCAACGGGATCCGGGCTCGCTGAGGCCCCGGCAGCCTCTGCGCAGCGCTGTCGCCACAAAGATACAAATCGTTGCGATCAAATCCCTCAGGTGGTTTCTGGATTGACGTTAATCAAGCGCATCATCTGCGTGCTGCTTCACAGTCGCCGCCTTGACCTTGCGCTCGAGCAATCGCGCTGCGGGGCGTGACCCTGACCGACTCATGCCGATCGAACTGTTCCGCCAGGGCGAATGCCTGCGCCTGATGTTTTGCGACATGCACGCCGAACACGGTGAGGCGGTGCAGAGCAACCAGTTCCTGATCGTCAACGGCGACACTGGCGCGATCATCGATCCCGGCGGCAACCTGGCCTACCACGCGCTGTACCTGGGGATGGTGGAGCACTTCCCGCCCAACCGGCTGTCGGCCATCCTGGCCTCGCACGCCGACCCGGACATCATCGGCTCGCTCGATCGCTGGCTGACCGGCACGCAGGCCAAGGTCTACATCTCGACGGTGTGGGAACGCTTCGCGCCGCACTTCTGCAAGCCCGGCAAGACCGAGGGCCGCATCATCGGCATCCCCGACCCGGGCATGCACATCCGCGTGGGGCTGGGTGACCTGATCGCGCTGCCGGCGCACTTCCTGCACGCCGAGGGCAACTTCCACTTCTGGGATCCGCCCAGCCGCATCCTCTTCTCGGGCGACCTGGGCGTGTCCCTGGGGCGCGACCCGAACGAGCCGATCCGCTCGCTGCGCGAGGCCATTCCGTACATGGAGCCCTTTCACCGCCGCTACATGGTCAGCGGCAAGGCGCTGAAGTTCTGGGCCCGCATGGTCTCGCGCCTACCGATCTCGATGATCGTGCCGCAGCACGGCGCCCCGCTGGTTGGCGCCGCGGTGTCGGAGTTCATCGCCTGGGTGCAGACGCTGGACTGCGGCATCGACCTGATGACGCAAGAGCACTACAGCATCCCGCTGTGACCACCAGGGCGAGCGTGAGCGCGTCGGGGCGCGCGCCGCGGCTGCTGGCCCTGCTGACGTTGGCGCAATGGCGCCATCACCCCGGGCAGACGCTGCTGGCGCTGCTGGCCATTGCGCTCGGCGTAGCGCTGGCGTTCTCGGTGCACCTGATCAACGCCTCGGCGCTGGCGGAGTTCGGCCAGGCGGTGCGCGCCGTCAACGGCCAGCCCGACGCGGTGCTGCGCCCGGCCGAAGGCAGCCGTCTCGATGAGGCCGCCTACCCCCGCGCGGCCCTGCACCCCGCGGTGCGGCTGGCCAGCCCGGTGCTGGAGATCGACACACAGACGCTCGTCACGGCCCCGCCCGACGCCGCCTTCGCCTCCGCCTCCGCCCCCCGCGCCAGCCTGACCCGGGACGGCAAGCAGCCGCTGCGGATCCTCGGCATCGACGCGCTGCGCGCCCCCGCGGTGGCGCCCGAGCTGCTGCCGCGCCTGCGCGAGGGCGCGGACCGCCTGGCGCTGCTCGACCCCGACCGCGTCTTCCTCAACCCCGCGGCGCAGCGCCTGTGGGGCGGGCTGCCCGAGGAGGTCAGCGTGCAAGCGGGCGACCGGCTGATCCACCTGGCCGTGGCCGGCAGCGTCGCCGCCGAAGGGCCGCCGCTGCTGGTGATGGACCTGGCCGGCGCGCAGCAGCACTTCGGCCGGCTCGGCCAACTCAGCCGCATCGACCTGCGCCTGGCGGGGGGCAGCAACGCCACCGCGCTGCGGGACGACCTCAACCGCGGCCAGCCCGCGCAGGCCCGGCTGCGCCTGGCGCCGGTGCAGGAGGCGGCCCAGCGCGTGTCCAACCTCTCGCGCGCCTACCGCGTCAACCTCGGCGTGCTGTCGCTGGTGGCGCTGTTTACCGGCGCCTTCCTGGTGTTCTCGGTGCAGTCGCTGTCGGTGGCCAAGCGCATCCCGCAGCTGGCGCTGCTGGGCGTGCTGGGCCTGGGCGCGCGCGAGCGGCTGTGGCTGGTGCAGCTCGAATCGCTGGCGCTGGGCGTCGTCGGCGCGCTGCTCGGCCTCGCGCTGGGCACGGCCCTGGCGCTGGGGGCCCTGCAGTGGCTGGGCGGCGACCTGGGCAGTGGCCTGCTCGGCGGTGGGGCGCCGCCGCTGCAGTGGTCGAGTGCGGCCGCCGCGGTGTACGGCGCCCTGGGTGTGGCCGCGGCCTGGGTCGGCGGCTGGGCCCCGGCGCGCCAGGCCGCCCAGATCGCCCCGGCGCAGAGCCTGAAAGGCCTGGGCCACGACGATGGCCGAGGACGCAGCGCCTGGCGCGGCCCGGCGCTGCTGGCGCTGGGCGTGGCGCTGGCCTTTCTGCCGCCGCTGGGGGATGTGCCGCTGGCCGCCTACCTCAGCGTGGCGCTGCTGCTGCTGGGCGGCATCCTCTGCGTGCCGCTGGGCGTGGGGCTGCTGCTGGCCGGGCTGCGCCGGCCGATGCAGCCCGTGGCGCTGCTGGCCATCGAGCGCGCCCGCGACCAGCGCGCCAGCGCCACCGTCGCGGTGGCCGGCGTGGTCGCCAGCCTGGCGCTGTCGGTGGCGCTGACGGTGATGGTGGCGAGCTTCCGCGACTCGGTGACGCGCTGGCTGGACGTCGTGCTGCCGGCCGACCTCTACGCCCGCACCGCCACCGGCAGCAGCCAGGCCGACGCCGCCTGGCTCGGCCCGGACTTCCTGCGCCGCGCCGCCGCACTGCCGGGCGTGGCGCGCCTGCAGGCACAGCGGCTGCAGCCCCTGTCGCTGGCGGCCGACCAGCCGCCGCTGACGCTGCTGGCGCGCGAGCTCGGCCCCGACGCCGGCGACCTGCCGCTGGTGGGCCGCCCCCTCGACGCGCGCGACTGGCCCCGCGGCACAGACGGCCTGCCCCTGCCCGCCCTGTTCGCCAGCGAAGCGGCGATCGCACTGCACGGCCTGCGCCCCGGCCAGGTCCTCGACCTGCCGCTGCCCGACGGGCGCCGCCTGCGCGTGGGGCTGCGCGGCGTCTGGCGCGACTACGCCCGCCAGCAGGGCACGCTGGTGATCGACCGGCGCGACTGGCAGGCCGCCACCGGCGACGCCCGCGTCAACGACCTGGCCCTCTGGCTCGCGCCCGGGGCCGACCCCGCCGCCGTGCGCGAGGGGCTGCGCCGCCTCGCCCCCGACCCGGCGCTGCTGGAGCTGGCCACGCCGGGCGAGATCCGCGCCACCTCGCTGCAGATCTTCGACCGCAGCTTCGCGGTCACCTACTGGCTGCAGGCGGTGGCGGTGGCCATCGGCCTGTTCGGCATCGCCGCCAGCTTCTCCGGCCAGGTGCTGGCGCGGCGGCGCGAGTTTGGTGCGCTGCAGCACCTGGGGGCCAGCCGCGCCCAGGTGCTGGCGCTGGTCAGCGCCGAGGGCGCCGTCTGGACCAGCGTGGGCTCGCTGCTGGGCCTGGCGCTGGGCCTGGCGGTGGCGGTGGTGCTGGTGCACGTGGTCAACCCGCAGAGCTTCCACTGGACGATGGAGCTCTCACTGCCGCTGGGGCGGCTGGCCCTGCTGGCGCTGGCGGTGCTGCTCGCCGGCACCCTGACCGCCTGGTTCTCGGGCCGCGCCGCCGCCAGCCGACAGATGGCCCAGGCGGTGAAGGAGGACTGGTGATGAACGACGGCCGACCGCCGCGCCCCCTGCGGCGGCGCGACTGGCTCGCGGCGCTGGCCGCCGCCGG
>Ga0228698_1000765_pt1 | contig 19872 bp, 13 predicted proteins | sample McNCre117_Aug_MG_FD_178015 | JGI IMG/M metagenome (GOLD analysis project Ga0228698, IMG submission 178015) | Freshwater microbial communities from McNutts Creek, Athens, Georgia, United States - 1-17_Aug_MG | ecosystem: Environmental > Aquatic > Freshwater > Creek | place: USA: Georgia...
CGTTGAGTCGGTGCATGACAACCTGGTCCTGATCTGGGGCATCGTGACCGTGGTGCTAATGGCAATTCTGAGCGAAACCGGAATTGCCTACCTGGTGGTTTACCAGCGCGAACAAGAACAACTCCAGGAACAGAACAGCCTGGCCAACCAGGCTTTGGTCGAACATGCCCAGCAACTGATCAGCCAGGCTGATTGGGTGCTGCATGCCACGCGAGATCTGGCAGAAAAAGGTTATCCGGCACAAGCGCTGGAACATCTGATCGACAGCCTCCACCTGGAGAATTCGATTTTTGAAAAATGCTATCTAATTGGTGGCAATGGCTTGCCCGTTCTGCCTACGGCCAAGCGTCACAACGGCGGAAGCGCCACCGATAGCGATTACTTCCGATTCCATCAAGCACATGCACAAGATGTGCTCTATATCAGCCCCACATACATCGACCAGATCACGGGCCAGCCGCAGTTTCATATCAGCCGGCGCGTAAACGATGGACAGCGACGTTTTGCCGGAGTAGTGCTGGTGACGCTGGAATCCACGGCACTGACACGCTACTACGGTCAGCTGATCACAGGCGCTGACAGCGTGGCGGTGTTGCTGGGCGCGGACGACCACCTCATTCGTGCCCGACTGCCGCTACCGGATGCCACGCAATTCGAGGAACCCTTGCGATCGCCGTTGTGGGAGCTGCACCGTACCGAGTTCGGCCATTTCAAGACCACCAGCATGGTGGACGGAATCGAACGCCAGTATGCCTACCGCCGCCTGCAGGGCCTGCCACTGGTCATGGTGACGGGCTTCTCGGATAACGATGTACACCGCAATGTGCTCGCCAGCCTGAAACCGATCGTCTTGGGAGCCGTGCTGGCAATCGCGGTGGTACTGGCAATGGCCTTCATGCTGGCAGCGGCGTTGCGCAGGCGCGACGAACAGGACCGCTTTCTGTCCATGATCAGCCACGAACTGCGAACCCCGATGTCGGTGATCCGCATGGTTTCGGTTTCCCATGCCATGCCCGAAGTCATCAGGGGCCGGGTGGTGCGGGCCGTCAACGACATGAATGCCATCATCGACAGCGCCCTGCAGGCAGATCGCCTGCGCCACGGCCGTGTGCGTGCCCATGTCAGTGATTGCGATCTGGGCGAACTGCTGCAGACTGCCTGGCAGAATGCCCGGGAACCGGAACGCCTTCAGATCGATGATCCTCCCATGGGCAGCGTGCGGACCGATCCACAGTTGTTCAAGGTGATCACGAGCAACCTGATCGATAACGCCCTCAAGTATGGCGCCACCAGCAGCCCGGTCCATGTGGAAGCGTTGGCGAGGGAGCACCAGCACAAGCCGGGTATAGCCATTGTCGTGACCAACCAGATTGGCACGGTGGGCGTGCCCGATGCGCGACAGGTGTTCCACAAGTTCTACCGCGCGCCCGGCGCGCGTGGCAAGACAGGCTCCGGCTTGGGCTTGCACATTGCCGAGGGTCTGGCCCGCCTGCTCGGTGGTCATCTGAAGTATTCGACCCGGGATGACACGGTACAGTTCACGTTATGGATTCCACTTTGAAGATAATCGTCGTCGAAGACCACGACGAACTGCGCGAAGTGACGGTCGAAGCCCTCCATGCGGCAGGGCACGATGTGCGTGGCGTGGATTGCGCCGAGGCGCTCGACGAAGCCCTTGCCGTGTTCTCGGCCGATGTACTGGTGCTGGACCTGAACCTGCCGGGCGAGGACGGCATCAGCATTGCCAGGCGCCTGCGCAAGGTGCAGCCCCACACCGGCATCATCATGGTCACCGCGCGCGATGCGGCCAAGGATGTGCTCAGCGGCTACGACAGCGGCGCCGACATCTACCTGACCAAACCCACCTCGCCCGAGGAGCTGGGTGCGGCCATCCGGGCGCTGGCGCGGCGTATTCGTCCGACAGCGGCCATCGGCGAACTGGCACTCACACTCGACACGGCCCTGCTGCAACTCAAAGGCCCGCAGGACAGCATTGATGTCTCCGACCAGGAAAGCCAGTTGCTCAGCGCCCTGGCACGCGCGCGCGACCATCGCCTGGAAACCTGGCAATTGCTGGAATTGACCGGAAAATCGACCTCGGCCAACGACAAGAAGGCATTGGCCGTACAAATTGTTCGATTGCGAAAGAAACTGATTGACATCGGCGCAGCAGAGCCCGTCATCAAATCCATTCGTTCCACCGGCTACCAGCTGTGTGTGGTGCTGGAAATCATCGGATAAGACTGCCGCCGTTTCCGATCCAACCGTACCCATGTAGCACTCTGTAGCAAACAGTAGTGCTACGAAACCCTGTGTAGTTTTGTGATTGTTGATTTTGCCAATATCAAGGCAATCAACTGACAAAACTACCAATGCTCGCAGAGAGCCCCCACCTTGTTCTGAATCTAAGCACCTTGCAGCTGCAAGGGGCCGGGACGCGCATCGACGTCACGGACCCTGAAAGCCAGTTGCTGTGCGCACTGGCACGGGCGCCCGGCTGCCGCATGGAAGCCGCCGCCCTGCTGGAGCAATTCGCCATACCACTGGACGACGCCGGCAAACGTGCCTTGGGCGTGCGCGTGGTGCGCCTGCGCAAGAAGTTGCTCGCCGCAGGCGCCAGCAAACCCACCATCAAGTCGATTCGCTGCAGCGGCTACCAGCTTTGCGTACCGCTTGCCATCCATACCCGTGCGAGCAGAGACCCCCTGCCATCCCGACAACCTCCGAACCACCATGTCTGATCAATACACCCACTTCACACGCACAGTTCTTTCGCGGGCATGGCCGACCGTGGCACTTGTGATGTTGGCCGGTGCTGCACAGGGACAAACCGCCCCCGATGCCGGATCTCTCATGCGCGAAGCCGAGCGCCAGCCCCGCGCACTGCCCGCTCCAGCGGTTCTTCCTTCCGTTCCACAGGCGACGCCTGCCCCCTCTGAAGACGCCGTGCGCGTGCTGGCCAAAGCCTTCGAGTTCAGCGGCAACAAGCTGCTCGCGCAGTCCGACTTGCAAGCCGCCGTGGCCCCCTGGCTGGGCCGGGAGCTGAGTTTCTCCGAATTGCAGCATGTGATTGAGGCGGTCACGCAGACCTACCGCCAGCGAGGCTGGTTCGTCCTGGTCAAGCTGCCGGCACAGGACGTGAGCGAAGGCACGATCCACCTTCAAATCATGGAAAGCCGGCTCGGCCAGATCCGCATCGACGCCGAAGGCAAAGACCTGCGTATCCAGCGCGATGTGCTGATCGGCGCCATGACCGCGCGCCAGCAAGTTGGCGAACCGCTCAACATGGACGCGATTGATCGTGGCGGCAGCCTCATCAACGATCTGCCCGGCGTGACTGCCGCGACGGTGCTGGCCGCCGGACAGGAGGCGGGGACGTCGGACGTCATCGTCAAGGTGCAGGACAAATCCTTGTGGTCCGGCTCGGTTCAGCTGGACAACACCGGCAGCCGCTCGACCGGGGATCAGAAGCTCAGCTTCAGTGGGTCAGTCAACAACCCCGGCGGCATCGGCGACCAGATCAGCCTGAACACCAGCGCCACCGAGGGCAGCCATTACTTCCGAGCGGGCTACACGCTGCCCGTGGGACATGACGGCTGGCGACTCGGTGTGAATGCTTCCACCCTGGACTACAAGCTGATCGGTCCGGACTTTGCCGCCCTCAATGCCAAGGGCGATGCACAGACGCAGGGCCTGCAGCTGAGCTACCCGCTGTGGCGCGGGGGCCTGGAGAACGTGACCTTCGGCGCGGCTTACGACTGGAAGACCTACGACAACGCCATGAATGGCTTGCAGGCATCGTACAAGCACATTCATGTGGGCACGTTGTCGCTCAATGGCGACCACCTTGACGACTGGGGCAATGGTGGCATGACGCTGTGGGGCACCAGCGTAACGACGGGTCGGCTGGATCTGTCGGGCAATGCCAACAACCAGAGCGCTGACCAGTCCGGTCCGCATGCCGAAGGCCAGTTCGACAAGTTCAGCGCCAACATTGCGCGCCTGCAGCGCCTGACATCCGGCCTGAGCCTGTGGGCCTCGGTCAATGCGCAACGCGCAGGCAAGAACCTCGACTCATCAGAAAAGATGTCGCTCGGTGGCCCTTCGGGCGTGCGTGCCTACCCGGTGATGGAGGCCGTGGGCGATGACGGAATGCTGAGCACGCTGGAGATGCGCTACAGCCTCGACACCGAGTGGCAGCTGACGGCTTTCTACGACTATGGCCGCATCCATCGCGACCACAACGCCAGTTACCCCGGCGCACCCGAGCTGCAAAACGTCGCACTGGCCGGGCGCGGCGTGGGCGTCAACTGGACCCAGCCGGGGCAATGGGCCGTGCGGGCCGCACTGGCGCACCGCAATGGCAGCAATCCGCTCGCCAATCAGCAGAACGGCACCGACCAGGACGGCAGCCTGAAGAAATACCGCCTCTGGCTGACCGGCATTTTCAGCTTCTGACGCCTCCCTTTATTTAATTTTTTACATCATGAACAAAATCCATCGGATCGTCTGGAGCGCCGCGCGTGGCGCCTTTGTGGTCGCCCATGAACTGGCCCGCGCAGGGGGCAAGACCAGCACGCGCTCCCGCACGCCGGGAGCGTGCCTGGAACCCACGGCTGGTGCGGAATCAGGCCTCCGTGCCTCCGCACTGACAATGGCCGTGTGCCTGGCCGTGGCAGGCGTCACACTGCCCGTGAGCACCTGGGCCCAGCCTGCCGCCAATGCCTTGCCGACCGGCGGGCAGATCGTGGGAGGCAACGCAGCGGGCAGCATTGCCAGCGCCGGCAATGCCATGACGGTCACGCAGAACCAGCAGCGCATGATCGCCAACTGGAACAGCTTCTCGATCGGCAGCGCGGCCAGCGTGAACTTCCAGCAGCCCACCGGCGGCGTGGCGCTCAACCGCGTGACCGGCAACCAGCCTTCCGAGATCTTTGGTCGCCTGACTTCCAATGGCAGCGTCTATCTGATCAACCCCAATGGCGTGTTGTTTGGTCGTACCGCAGAGGTCGATGTCGGTTCGCTCGCGGCCAGTACACAGAACATGAGCGATGCCGATTTCATGGCCGGCAAAGCCTTGTTCAGCCGCAACGGCAGCACCGGCAGCGTGGTCAACGAAGGTCAGATCAATGCTGCGCTCGGAGGTTACATCGCGCTGCTGGCGCCCGAGGTGCGCAACGGCGGCGTGATCGTCGCACGCATGGGCACGGTGGTCATGGCAGCCGGCGACGCGGTGGAGTTGCAGTTCGACGGCAGCAAGCTCGCCAATGTGCGCGTGGACCCCGCCACCATCGCCAGCCTGATCGACAACCGCAACGCGGTGCAGGCCCCCGATGGGCAAATCATTCTGTCGGCCCCTGCCGTGAGCAAGCTGCAAGCCTCGGCCATCAGGAACAGCGGCACGCTGGATGCCAGCAGCCTGACCCAGAAGGGCGGTCGCATCGTGCTGACGGCAGACGACGTTCAACTGTCGAGCACCAGCGTCATCGGGGCCAGCGGCGCCACGGGCGGCGGCACCGTGCTGGTCGGCGGCGACTGGCAGGGCAGCAACGGCATCTACCAGGCCACGACCGTCAGCATGGCGGCGGGGGCGAAGATCGACGCCAGCGCCACGCAAAACGGTGACGGCGGCAAGGTTGTGCTGTGGTCCGACGTTCAGAAAGCCAACGGTCACACCAGCGTGGCTGGCAGCATCAAGGCCGAAGGTGCGGGTAATCAGGCGACAGGGGGGAATGTCGAAACTTCTGGTCATCAATTGACGATCGCGAGTTCTGCGAGTGTCAAGACCGGCGGCGGGGAATGGTTGCTCGACCCCCTCGACATCACCATTGACACCAGCCTGGCGAACACCATTCAGACCGCGCTCACCAGTGGCAACGTGACTGTCACGACCTCGGGCAGTAATACGCCGAGCACCAGCAGCGGCGAGAGCAGCGGCAATGGCGACATGTTTGTCAATGCCAGCATAAATTGGAATCAGAACAAACTCACGCTGCAAGCGGGTCGTTATCTGACGATCAGCGCACCGCTCAATGTGACCGGGAGCGGCGGTTTCGCCGGCAGTTCCACCTACACGACAACGACGCAAAACCCGGGTCGCAGCTTCATTGGCAAGATCAACTTCAACGCCAGCGGTTGGCTACAAATCGATGGCACCAGCTACACTGTGGTCAATAGCGCAGCCGATCTTGATCACATGGTTGCAAATAGCAATTATGCACTGGGGTCGGACATCACCCTGACCGGCAACTGGACTCCAGTCGTTGGCTATTACGGGAGGGTGAATGGCTTGGGACACACCATCAGCGGACTGAATACCAGTACACGCACTGCGGACAACAGCGGTTTGTTTGCGACAACGACAGGCATTACCCGCATCGAGAATCTGGGACTGATCGGCGCCAATATCGGTGGCTATAACAATGTCGGCGGCTTTATTGGTTCGGTCAGTTCCAATACAGCCACCTTGAACAACGTATTTGTCGATTCGACATCGACAGTGGTCCCTGACACCAGTGCCGCAACGCGCAATGCCGTAGGCGGCATGGTCGGGCTGGTCGATACCTACGGCACCATCATTCTTAGGGATGCATACAATGCCGCTGCCGTCCATGGTGGTTCAGCGAACACACTCAACTACGTGGGTGGTTTGGTAGGGCGGATCATGGGCGGCAGTACCAGCTTGAATAATAGCGCCAACAGTGGCGAGATTGTCGGGGGTAATCCGGCTACCAAAAATACGCCCTCTTCGCTGGGTTATGCTGTCGGCGGCTTGTTCGGTAGTCACGAATACTATTTTTCTGGCAATCAATCAAATCTTAGAAATACAGGTGCCATCTATGGCGGTAACTCTGTTGGTGGAATAGGCGGTTTTGCCCGAAGCGCAAGTAGCGCCATAATGTCTTATCTAACCAATACTGGATCTATCACTGGCGATTATTATGTGGGCGGTTTGTTTGGCCAATATTCGGCGTTGGATGCCATTGGCAACAACACCAATAACCTGACGCTGAGCAACAGCTACAACAAAGGGGATATTAAATCGACGTCCACCATTGCCGGCGGCTTGATTGGCGTGCTTGATTTCCGAGGTGGGGCTTATCAATCTTCTGTCGCAACCTTTACGCTTGATCAATCCTTCAATTCAGGTTCGATTACAGGCCTCGGAACGGGTGCAGGGGGCTTGATTGGAAATGGAAATTTCCTCGGAGTTATCAACTGCGGATCGAATGGCTGTACATACAACACCTTATCCTCTCAGTACATCATTCAGGATTCCTATAACGCCGGCGCAGTCAGAGCCACGAGCGCAGGTTCAATTTTTGGTTACCTGATAAGAGGGGGAGCTGGTGTCGTTCGCAGGTACTACAACACGGGTACTTTGAGTGGCACCAACGTGGGAGAAATTGCAGGGTATGTGGACCCTTATAACCTGTCCTACTATGTCTTCATTGAAAACTCTTACCACCCGATTGGTTACGCGGCGTTTGGCATCAATGCCAATACAAATGTGGCCTTGGGAACGAACGGCAGCTTTAGCACCAATGCGCTAACCTCACTCCCAAGCGGCTTCAGCTCCAGCATTTGGAGTCAAGACGCCGGGGTAAATGGTGGACACCCCTATTTATCCCAGAATATGCCAACCACGCGCATCACCATTGCGGTGGATGCATTGTCCATGACCTATGGTGGAGTCGCACCGACCCTGGCCGGCCACTACACGGTGACGGGGTGTGATAGCTGTGTCGCCTTGGGCTGGGGCAGCCTGCTGGGGGCAACCACCAATGCGGGCAGCTACGCCTACAGCACGACCAACCTGCTGACACCCAGTTTCGGCAGTGGCAATGCCTCCGATTACAGCATTGTGTACAGCGCAAGCAACGCTTTCACGGTCAACCAGAAGTCCATTACCTTATCGGGTACCAAGGTTTACGACAGCTTGAGCAGCATTGCCTATTCAGCCCTCTCGGTGGCTTCGGGCGTGGTGAACGGCGACAGCGTTTCGGTCTCCAGTGGTTCGGCAACAATGTCCGGCAAGGATGTGGGTGGCCACACGCTGACCGACATGAGCGGTCTGACGCTTTCGAACAGCAACTACACACTGACCGGCGGTTCCGGCAGCGTGACGGTGAGCAAGCGCGACCTGCAACTGAATGCCACCAAGACTTACGATGGCACCACCACACTGGGCAGCGGTACTGTCACCTTGGGTGGTTTGCAGAATGGTGAAACGCTGAACTACAGCGATGTGACCCTGAGCGACGCCAATGTGGCGACAGCGAATAAATACGTGACCGCCATCACACTGGCCAATGGCACGGGCGACATCAACAACTACCAGTTGCCGTCCCTGCTGTCCCAAGGCGTTCTGAACAACGCCACCATCAACAAGGCAACGCTGACCGTCAGTGGCAGCAAGACCTACGATGGCGGTATCGGCATGCCCAATCAGCTGACGCTGGGCGGTTTTGTGGGCAATGAAACGGTGGGCTACAGCAGCGCGACCATTTCCAATTCGCATGTAGCCACGGTCAACAAATACGTCAATTCCATCACATTGACGGACGGCGATAACGGTGGTTTGGCCAGCAACTACCAGATCAATGCCGGCTATGACGCTTCTACCAACCATGTCGCGGTCAATGCCGCGACGTTGACACCGACGATCAGCAACACGGGCGTGACCAAGGTCTATGACGGCAGCGTCAGCACCACGCTGACACCGACTTACACCTTCAGCGGCTTGATTGCCGGGGATACGACCGCGACACTGACCAACACCAGCAAGGCTTACAACAGCAAGGATGTGGCCAGCGCCAACCAGATCACGGTGAGCGGGTTGGCCATTTCTGGCGTCACGGGCAACAACAATTCCCAGAGTACGGACTATGTGCTGGATAGCAGCAGCAAGACGGTAGCAGCCAGTGTGACAGCCAAAGCGTTGACGGTCAGCGGCTTGGGCAGCCAGAACAAGACCTATGACGGAACGACCACGGCCACAGTGACTGGAACGGCCGCACTGCAAGCCGCGATTGCCCCGGGTACTGGCAGCAGCGGGGATGGCAAGGCCTACACGAACGATGCGGTCAACCTGAGCGGCACAGCGGTTGGCGACTTCAACAGCAAAAACGTGACCGGTGCAACCAGCGTTGCCTTCACGGGCTTGAGCCTGAGTGGAGCCGATGCGGGCAACTACACCCTGACACAACATGCGAACAACACCACGGCACGGATCACGCCCAAGACACTGACTGTCAACGGTATCACAGCGTCAGACAAGGCGTATGACGGCGCGAGGGCGGCCAATGTGAACACGTCCGATGTATCGTTGCAAGCGGGCGGCATGGTGGCAGGGGATTCGGTAACGGTGTCATCCGTCGGAACCTTCAGCGACAAGAATGTCGGGACTGGCAAGACGGTCTCGCTGGTCAACACCTACGGCGGCACCGATCTGGGGAACTACACCGTCATCGACCAAGCCAGCACCACGGCCAGCATCACGCGCCTGGCATCGGTTGCCTGGATCGGTGGAACAACGGGCAACTGGTTCAACCCGGCCAACTGGGCAGGCGGAGCTGTACCCGATCTGGCCAACGTGGCCCAGGTGTCGATTCCGGCCAATGTGGTGGTTTCGTTCAACAATGCCAACCTTTCGGGACAGGCTTCGGGTGGCACCGTTCAGATCGACGGACTGGGAAGCGCGCAAGGTGGGCTGAACATGCAGGCCGGCACGCTGCAAGTGGGGACGAGCGGCGTGACACTGAACGCGCTCTCTCAAAGTGGCGGCACGCTCACCAGCACCGGAGCCGTGGACCTAGGCACATTCGCGCAAACCGGCGGCAGTGCCCAGACTTCGGCGGGCTTTAGCGCCAGTACGGGTTACAGCCAATCCGGCCCGGGAACTGTGACCGTGGGCGGCACCACGACCATCGGATCGACCAGTGGCAACGTGAGCTTGGGCAACCTGAGCACCGGGGCACTGGTGATCAATAACCAGGGTGGCAGCGTCGGCCAGAGCGCCGGCACCCACGTCAGCAGCGGCACCACCACGGTCACGGCACGCAACGCCAATGGCTCCGCCGCCGACATCACCCTGGGCAACGCGGGCAACGACCTCGGCGGCACCGTCAGCACCGACGGCGCCAACGTCACCCTGCGCGACGACACCGGCGGCCTGACCCTGGGCGACACCACCGCCACCGGCACCCTGACGGTGGACAGCCACGGTGGCCGCATTGATCAGGCAGTGGGGACGGCCCTGAACGTGACGGGCACGACCCAGGTAACGGCGCTTGATGGCAGCAGTCCGGCTGACATCACACTGGGCAGCCCGTCGAATCGCTTCGGTGGCTTGCTGACGGCCAATGGCCGCGATGTGAATATCAACGCCGATGGTCCGCTGGATATCGACGTCACAGCTTCGGGTACTGCAACCGTGAGTGCAAGCGGCAACCTGAATGCCACGCTGGCGGTGACAGGTGATGCCTCGCTCACCAGTGGTGGTGATCTGAATCTGGGAGGACGTGCCGGTAATCTTCAAGCCAGCAGCGCAGGGACTGTGAACTTCCGTGCGCTGGATGTGGATGGAGCATTATCGGTTTCGGCCAAGAAGGACATCACGCAAACCGGCCCGCTGTCGGTAGGTGGTCAGGCCAGCTTCAAGTCTGAAATAGGCACTCTTATTCTTTCGGAAAACAACCAGTTCTCGGGTGGACTGATCCGTGAAGACAACGTTTCACGTTCCAGCGCCGCCAACGTGGTTGGTGTCATCAGTGGCACGGGCAATGTGCCGGGGCTGAGTACCGGCTCCGCATATGCCTCCGGCAATACCACATCGACCACGAAAACGGAAACCAGCAGTTCCACCATCACGACAAATGTGAGCAACCTTTTTGCCAGTGCAGGCATCACAGGCGCCACGGTGGCAGTGACACTCAAGACTGCGGGAGAGCAAAGCAGTATTGCAACCGGTTTTTCGAGCATCCAGTTGTTCGATCCGACAACGGTACCGGCTGCAACGGGGTTCAATTTCACACTCCCTCAAGGCACATTCAAGCATGTCGATCCGAAAATGGCGGTTTCACTGGAGGCAACGGGCAGCAATGGACAACCTTTGCCCGACTGGCTCAAGTTTGATGCTGGCACGGGTCGATTTACAGGACAACCCCCTGAAGGCGTGCGAGAGCTGGACATTCGCGTGACAGCCCACGCTGCGGCTGGCGGGGATGCATCAACCAGCCTGATGCTACGCTTTGGCGACCTCACAAATTGATTACGATAAGTCTTTCATGAAAAACCTCAAGAAAATCTACTGTGCCGGATTTCTCTGGATAGCCCTATCGGGGGCGATGGCTACACCCCCTGTTGCCACCGGCAGTCGTGACAATGATCCGGTGTCGTCTGCGCTGTTCGAACAGCGTTTACAGGTGGCATTGGTACGTGGCCAGGCCGACACACCTCAATTGCGTGAAACAATCAAGCAAGATCTGATCAATCGCCAGCTATTGCTCAAGGAAGCGCAGCGTCAAGGCATCGACAAAGATGCTGCCTATATCAGGCAGTTTGCCATAGTGCGCGAAGACATGATGGCAGACTGGTTGCTTCAAAAGCAGAGTAACCCAGCTTCAATCTCGGCCGCTGAAATCAAGGCGGAATACGACCGACAGGTCAAGATGCTGGGCACCGCAACTGATCTGAAAGAATACGAACTGCATCTGATCATCTCGCCTTCCAAGGACATGGCGGGAGAAGTGATCAAGGAGCTGAACAATGGAGTGTCATTTGAAAAAGTGGCACGTGAAAAATCCATCGACTCTAGTCGAGCACAAGGAGGAATGGTGGGCTGGGTGCTGCCACAATTAATCACTCCAAATATCTCAGGCGTGATGGAAAATCTATCCAAGGGAGCAACTTCAGCCATCCCCATAGAAACACCATCAGGCTGGGCCGTAATTCGAGTGAATGACATTCGCCCGTACCGGATTCCGACACTGGAGGAGTCGCATGATCGACTGCTTCCTGCCGTGGTGCTGCGCAAACGGATTGAATTCATTCAAGGCTTGAGGCAAGCCGCCAACATGAAACCTTGAGATCAGGATGCAAATGGGGCTTTGCTGAGCAAAGCCCCCCCTACGCTGCAACTGGCGCGCGAACTGTCGCAGCTGATCCAGCCGATCTCGTTCAGCGCACCTTGCGGATGACCCGCTTCAGGTACGGGCCGGCAGCACCGTGCCCCAGCATTCGCCGAAGCCGATGCGGGCGGCGCCGGCCTGCTCGCACCAGCCCCGGATCACGACCGCGTCGCCATCCTCCAGGAAGGTGCGGCGCTCGCCGTTGGGCAGCATGACCGGGTGCTTGCCACCCTGGGTCAGCTCGATCAGGGCGCCGGCCTGGTCCGGCGTCGGGCCCGACAGCGTGCCGCTGCCGAACAGGTCGCCCGGCTGCAGGTTGCAGCCGTTGACGGTGTGGTGCGTGACCATCTGCGCCACGGTCCAGTAGGCGTGGCGGTAGCTGGTGCGGCAGATCTGCGCGTCGGCCTGGGCCTCGGCCCGCATCCTCTCGGTCTGCAGGCCGACCTGGAGCTGGATGTCGAGCGCGCCGCCCTGGCGGTTCGCCACGCTGTCCAGATACGGCAGCGGCTGCGGATCGCCTTCGGGCCGCGCGAACGGCACGCGGTACGGCGCCAGCGCCTCCAGCGTCACGATCCAGGGCGAAAGGGTCGAGGCGAAGTTCTTCGACAGGAAGGGGCCGAGCGGCTGGTATTCCCAGGCCTGGATGTCGCGCGCCGACCAGTCGTTGAGCAGGCAGATGCCGAACACATGGTCCTCGGCCGCCTCGATGCCTATCGATTCGCCCTGCTCGTTGCCGGGGCCGATGAAGATGCCGAGTTCGAGTTCGATGTCGAGCCGCTTGCTCGGCGCCAGCACCGGTGCCTCGGCGTCGGGCGCCTTGAGCTGGCCCTTCGGACGCCGGAACGCCTGACCCGAGATGCCGATGCTCGACGCGCGGCCGTGGTAACCGATCGGCACCCACTTGTAGTTCGGCAGCAGCGGATTGTCCGGGCGGAACAGGCTGCCGATGTTGGTCGCGTGGTGCACCGAGGTGTAGAAGTCGGTGTAGTCGCCGATGCGCGCCGGCACCGTGTATTCCACCGCTGCCTGCGGCACCAGGCAGGCCCGCACGGCGGCCATGGTGTCGTCAGCCGCCCCCTCATTGAGCAGGTCGAACAGGCCGTGGCGCAAGACCCGCCAGGCCGCCGGGCCCAGGGCCATCAGCGCGTTCAGGCTGCTCTGGGCACCGGCTTGGGCCGCCTCGGCCGCCAGCCCTTGCAACAGACCGGCCGCGCCGAGCCGCGCCAGATCGATGATCTGGTCGCCGATGGCCACGCCACCCCGGAAGGCCTCGTCCGAGCCCTGGCGGCGGAACACGCCGAACGGCAGGTTCTGGATCGGGAAATCGGTGCCGGCCCGGTTGGCGGACTCCACCCAGCTGCGTGCCGCCGGGTCGTGGGTAGGGTTGAGCGTCGTCATGTCAGGAGGCCATGCTGCCGTCGTGCATCCAGGCCGCGTGCTTCGGGGCGCGCTTGGTCCGGTCCCACTCGTCGATCATCTCCCACTTCACCGCGTCGAGCATCTGCATCATCTTGGGCGTGCCGCAGTCCCAGGCCAGCTCCAGGCGGTGGCCGTTGGGGTCGAAGAAGTAGATCGACTTGAAGATGGTGTGGTCGGTCGGACCGACGACCTCGATGCCTTCGGCTTCGAGTCTGGCCTTGGTGTCGATCAGGTCCTGGTAGGAATCCACCTTCAGCGCCAGGTGCTGGACCCAGGACGGGGTGTTGTCGTCGCGACCCATCGGCGGCTGGCCCGGCAGCTCGAAGAAGGCCAGGATGTTGCCGTCACCCGCGTCCATGAAGATGTGCATGTAGGGGTCGGGGGCCTTGGTCGAGGGCACCTCGTTCTCGGCGATGGCCAGCACGAAGTTCATGCCGAGGTGTTTCTGGTACCACTCGACGGTCTGCTTGGCGTCCTTGCAGCGGTAGGCGACATGGTGGATTTTCTGGATCAGCATCTTGTGTCCTCTGGGTGTGTAGGTCTATGAATAGGGCCGGAGCAACGGAAACACCGCGTCAGTCGAGCTTGACGCCGATCTTGGTGATCAGCGCGCCCCACTTCTCGCGTTCGGCCTTAGCGAAGCTCGCCATCTGGGCCGGGGTGCCCGGCATGGTCTCCAGGCCCATGGCCTGCAGGCGGGCCTTGATCGCGGTCTGGCCCAGCGCGGTCTGCAACGCGGCCGAGAGCTTGCCGACGAACTCGGGCGCGCTGCCGGTCGGCACGACCAGACCCTGCCAGGCATAGGCCTCGAAGCCCTTGAGGCCCTGCTCCTGCAGGGTCGGGATCTCGGGCATGGCTGCCAGCCGCTTCGGACTCGCGACACCGATGACCTTGAGCTTCTTGCCCGCGATGAAGGGATAGGCGCTCGCGCTATCGACCCACATGGCGGGAATCTGGCCACCGACCAGATCCTGCATGCCGGGCGCAACGCCCTTGTACGGCACGTGGATCATCGTGAGGCCGCTTTGCTCGCGGAACATCTCGCCGGCCAGGTGATGCGGGCTGCCGAGGCCGGCCGAGCCCCAGTTCACGCCATCCTTCTGGGTTCTGGCCCAGGTGGAGAATTCCTTCAGGTTGCTGACCGGCACCGAATTCGACACGGCCAGGAACATCGGGAAACGCACCAGCAGACCGACCGGCTGGAAGTCCTTCTCGGCGTTGTAGTTGAGCTTGTTGAACAGGGTCGGATTGGCCGCCAGCGTCGCGAAATCGGCCGTGAACATGATGTTGCCGAAGTCGCGCGAACGCGCCACGTACTCGGCCGCGATGTTGGTGCCGGCGCCGGGCTTGTTGGTCACGATGATGACGCGCCCGAGGGTCTTGGACATCGACTCGGCCAGCAGGCGGGCCACGACATCGGAACCGCCGCCGGCCGGGTAGCCGACCACCCATTCGAGCGGCTTGTCCTGGGCCTGGGCCGCGAGCCCCGCGCCCGCGAGGGCCAGCCCGATCAATGACTGCATGAACTGCTTGCGCTGCATCTTGTCTCCTTCCGGTGGTCCGGTCTATCGATGTCGTATGCCCTCATTGAATGCCAGATCCATATATCATGCAAACGGTTTTTTCTTATGGATTGATAGGTTTATCCGATGAATGTGACCTTGCGCCAGCTGCGCGCCTTCCTCGCGGTGGCGCGCACCGGCAGCTTCACGCTGGCGGCCGAGAGCCTGTACATCACGCAGTCGGCCCTGAGCGGCCTGATCAAGGAGCTGGAGCAGACCCTGGGCACGCGGCTGGTGGACCGCAGCACGCGGCGCGTCTACCTGACCGAGATCGGCGCACGCCTGCATCCGATGCTCGATGCCGCGCTGCAGGACCTCGACGACGTGCTCGATCGCGTGCTCGACCCGCACGCGATGCAGTCGGGCGTGGTGCGGATCGCGGCCTCGCAATTGCTGGCCTCGACGCTGCTGCCCGACCTGATCGCGGCCTACCAGGCGCAGCACCCGGGCAACAGCGTCAAGCTGGTCGATACCCCGGTCGAGAGCGTGATGGCGCGCGTGTTCGCAGGCGAGGTCGAGCTGGGCATCGGGCCCGAGCGCGAGCCGAATTCGGACATCAGCTCGACCCGGCTGTTCGACGGCCCGTTCATGGCGGTGTTTCCACCCACGCATGCGCTGGCCGGCCTCGCGCGGCTGCGCTGGACCGACCTGGCCAGCCATCCGGTCATCACGCTGCAGGGCCAGTTCACCGAGCGCCTGACCCAGGACCTGCGCGCGGCAGCGCCGACGCTGGCCTTCGCGCCTGCGGTCGAGGTCGCCTACATGTCCACCGCGCTGTCGATGGCCAAGGCCGGACTCGGCGTCGCGCTGTGCATTCCCTACGCGGCCTCGCTGGTCGAACTTTACGGCCTCAGGATGAGCCCGCTGGAGGCACCCGAGATCCGGCGCGGCTTCGACGTCTTCACGCGCCGGGGCCGCTCGCTGTCACCGGCCGCGCAGAGCTTCCTGGATTTCATCGGCCCGAGGATACGGGCGATGCCGTATCTGCGCTGAAGCGGCGTGGCCACGCGCCTGCCGGGACCTTGGGCACGTTGCTGCGACATCAATGCCGAAGCGGTTGAAATCACCAAAAACTGATATAGTAGAGCATGATTTTCATATAGAAAATCTTATTCGCGCCAGTAACGATATGGAAATCTCCAATACTCGCACCTAATCCAGCAATTCAAGTTCAGCGTGGTGACGGGCGTGGATTTTGTCGAACTTCCCTCGGCAAGAACGAGAAATAATTGCTTCAAAATTCTTTTTTCGTTTTAATCGGAAATAAAAATGAACATTCAGTCTGGTTATGGAATTCCTGCCTACCGAGGTATGAATCAGACCCGCATTTCTAATCCAGGGGCCGTGACGACGCCATCGACCTTTGCGGATGCCTTGGCGGCGCAAGGAGCCGAAGCTTCGACCACGCAAGTCAGTATTTCCGACGCCGCACGCCAAGTCGCCAGTCCAGCAAGAACGCCCACGCAAGGCCGAACGTCCATGCAGGAAGATGCTCTGAAGTACGCGGCTTCCAATCCACAAGGCGCCGAACAACTCGTGTATAACATGGTGACAATACCCAGCAGGATCCTCTACGACATTAGGGATCAGCTTCTCCCGGGAAGAGGAGGCGAGCCACTGAACAAGCTTGCTTCGACGGGACGAATCATCGACGATACCTTCAAGGAAAACTTTGCCAAGGAAGCTACCGTGGTTGATGCGCAGCGCAAGGCGATCTACGAATCGGAGAAGTCCAAGGGAACCCCCATCGATCAGATCCTCGCCAAGCTTTTTGATCATATGAACTCGCAGTCCAGGGATTACCTCGAAGCCACCGGCCTGTACCATATGAACTCGCAGTCTAGGGATTACATCGAAGCGACCGGCGGATTCGTGGTCGTGGGCGGTAAGGCGGCGTAGTTCTCGCTTGCCTTTTCCCATCCCCTGAGCTGCACTCAGCCCGGAGACTTCGAACCCGTGCTCAAAGCGCCAGCAGCTGCTGGCGGAAGGTCTCGGGAATAGGCGCCGGCCGGCGACTGGCCAGATCGACGCAGACCAGGCCGATCTTGCCGAGCGCGATCTCGCGGCCATCGGCGGCGTCGCTGACGCGATAGACCAGATCGAGCCCCTTGGCCGCCAGGTCGTCCGGCGTCATCTCGATGCGCAGGGTCTGGCCGTAGAAGGCCTCGCCCTTGTACTGCACCCCTTGGTCACCGACGAAGAAGGCGTGGCCCTCGACATCGGTCGGGGAATGGCCAAACCAGGCGAAGAAGCGGGTGCGCGCCTCGGCCACCAGATTGAGCAGCTGCACGTTGTCGAGGTGGCCACCCTCGTTGATGTGGGCGTAGTAGATCGGCAGCTCGATCGAGTAGGCGTAGCGCACGGCGGGCTGGAACTGGAGGCGGGGCATGGCGGGGCGGGGAAGTGGACAAGGAGCTGCTAGCGTAGCAGCTCGGGCTGGCGCGGCGCGACCACATGGAGCGCAGCGGGCGCTAAAGTGTCCGCACCTCATCACACAAGGAGAACCTCATGATCGTTTTCGTCACCGGCGCATCGGCCGGCTTCGGCGCCGCGATTGCCCGCGCCTTCGTGCAAGGCGGCCACCGCGTGGTCGCGACCGCACGCCGCCTCGACCGCCTGCAGGCACTGGCCGACGAACTCGGCGATGCGCTGCTGCCGCTGGAACTCGACGTGCGCGACCGCGCCGCGGTCGAGGCAGTGCCGGCTGCGCTGCCGGCCGACTTCGCCGCCATCGACGTGCTGGTCAACAACGCCGGGCTGGCGCTCGGCATGGAGCCCGCGCAGCGCGCCAGCCTCGACGACTGGCAGACCATGATCGACACCAACTGCACCGGCCTGGTCCAGGTCACGCGCGCGCTGCTGCCCGGCATGGTCGAGCGCCGGCGCGGCCTGGTGGTCAACCTCGGCTCGACCGCCGGCAACTGGCCCTACGCCGGCGGCAACGTCTATGGCGCGACCAAGGCCTTCGTGCGCCAGTTCAGCCTGAATCTGCGCACCGACCTGCACGGCACCGGCGTGCGCGTCAGCAACGTCGAGCCCGGCCTGTGCGGCGGCACCGAGTTCTCGAACGTGCGCTTCCACGGTGACGACGAGCGCGCCGCCGGCGTCTACGCCAACGTCCAGCCGCTGACGGCCGAGGACATCGCGAACTCGGTCTACTGGATCGCGACCCAGCCGGCCCACGTCAACGTCAACAGCATCGAGCTGATGCCGGTCGCGCAGACCTTCGGCGGCCTGGCCGTGCACCGGGACTGAAAACCGGCCACCGCGCTGGCGGCCGGAGCTGCCTCAGGCCGGCCGCAGCGCCTCGTCGAGCACCTCGACCCAGTGCCGCACCGGCGTCCCGGTGCCGCTCTGCAGGTGCTGGATGCAGCCGACGTTGGCGCTGACGATGGCCTGCGGCGCCAGCGCGCCGAGCTGCTCCAGCTTGCGATCGCGCAGCTGGTAGGCCAGCTCGGGCTGCAGCACGCTATAGGTGCCGGCCGAGCCGCAGCACAGGTGGCTCTCGCTGCGCGCCAGCTCGACCTCGAAGCCGAGTTCGCGCAGCTCGGTCTCGATGCCGCCGCGCAGCTTCTGGCCATGCTGCAGCGTGCAGGGCGGGTGGAAGGCCAGCCGCCGCGTCGCGCCGAGGCGCACGCGGTCGCGCAGCAGCGGCACCAGCGCCGGCAGCAGCTCGCCGAGATCGCGCGTCAGCTCCGAGATGCGGCGCGCGCGCGCGGCGTAGGCCGGGTCGTGCGCCAGCGCCTGACCGTAGTCCTTGACCATCAGGCCGCAGCCCGAGGCGTTCATCACGATCGCCTCCACCGCGCCGGACTCGACCAGCGGCCACCAGGCGTCGATGTTGCGCCGCATGTCGGCCAGCCCGCCCTCGTGGTCGTTCAGGTGGCTGCGGATCGCGCCGCAGCAGCCCGCGCCCGACGGCACGACGACCTGGATGCCGGCGGCATCGAGCACGCGCGCGGTCGCGGCGTTGATGTTGGGGCTCAGCGAGGGCTGGACGCAGCCGGCCAGCATCAGCATCTTGCGCGCGTGCTCGCGCGTCGGCCACTCGTGCGCGCGCGCCGGCGCGGCCGGCGGGATCTTGTTGGCCAGCGACTCGGGCAGCAGCGGGCGCGCCAGGCGGCCGAGCTTGAGCGCCGGATCGAACAGCGGCGAGGTCAGGCCCTCCTTCAGCAGCCAGCGCCGGGCGCGCTCGCCGGCCGGACGCTGCACCTTGCGCTCGACCACCTCGCGGCCGAGCTCGACCAGGCGGCCGTACTCGACGCCGCTCGGGCAGGTGCTCTCGCAGTTGCGGCAGGTCAGGCAGCGGTCCAGGTGCTGCTGGGTGCTGCGGCTCGGCTCGGCGCCCTCGAACACCTGCTTCATCAGGTAGATGCGGCCGCGCGGGCCATCGAGTTCGTCGCCGAGCAGCTGGTAGGTCGGACAGGTGGCGGTGCAGAAGCCGCAGTGCACGCACTTGCGCAGGATGGCTTCGGCGGCCTCGCCTTCCCGCGTGCCCTCGAATTCAGGAGCGAGTCGGGTTTGCATGGTGGAAATCTCGCGTCAGAGGTCGGAATAGAGCCGGCCCGGGTTGAACAGGCCGTGCGGGTCGAAGGCGCGCTTGAGTTCGCGCTGAATCCGCAGCAGCGGCGCGGCCGGGCGGGTGAACACCTCGCTGCGGTCCGTGCCGCGCAGCAGCGTCGCGTGGCCGCCCGCCACAGTGGCGGCCGCGCGCACGGCGAGCGGATCGGCGTCGCCGCGCAGCCAGCGCTGCGCGCCGC
>Ga0228698_1000766_pt1 | contig 19860 bp, 17 predicted proteins | sample McNCre117_Aug_MG_FD_178015 | JGI IMG/M metagenome (GOLD analysis project Ga0228698, IMG submission 178015) | Freshwater microbial communities from McNutts Creek, Athens, Georgia, United States - 1-17_Aug_MG | ecosystem: Environmental > Aquatic > Freshwater > Creek | place: USA: Georgia...
CCAGATGGAGCAGGCCGGTGGGCGACGGCGCCAGCCGGCCGCAATAATTGGGTTCGGGATTTTTCACCGCTGAATCTCGCCATTCTACGCCAATTTGGGCCGAGGCCAAATAATTAGCGTGAATTAGTGCTGATTAGCGGTTCAAAGAAGCCATGTCCAAGCTCCTTTGCGTCTACTGCTCCTCCAGCGACCGGCTGGATCCGAAATACACGGCGGCCGCGGAGCAGCTGGGCCGGGAGCTCGTCGCCCGCGGCTGGGGCCTGGTCTACGGCGGCGGCAAGACCGGCCTGATGGGCGCCGTGGCGCGGGCCGTCAAGGCGAGCGGCGGCCGCGTGGTCGGGGTGATCCCCGAGTTCATGAAGGCCCGCGAGCTGGCCTACGACGAGGCGGACGAGCTGGTGACCGTCGTGACGATGCGCGAGCGCAAGCTCCTGATGGAGGCGCGGGCCGACGCCTTCGTGGCGCTGCCGGGCGGCTTCGGCACGCTCGAGGAGATCCTGGAGATCCTCACGCTCCGCCAGCTCGATGTCGTGAAGAAACCCTGCGTGTTCTTCAACCAGGAGGGGTTCTACGACGACCTGCTCCGGCTGTTCGGGCGGATGCTGGCGGAGCAGTTCTTCAAGCCCTCGAACATGGGCCTGTTCCGGGTGGCGGCGACGGTGCCGGACATCTTTACGCAGATCGAGGCCGCCCGCCACGCGCCGGCGGAGTCGAAGTGGTTCCAGACGCGTTAGCGATACAGCCGGATCACGTCCTCGGAACGGACCCAGCCGGCCTGGCCGCCCGCGAAGCTGAGCTTTGTCCAGCCCAGGAAGGTCTTCTCGGCGACGGCGATCGAGCCGGCGGAAAGCGCCGACACCTTCTGCGTCGTATCGACCTCCGTCGGGATGCTGCGGAGCGTCGAGGCCTTCCACACGAGCACGGCGTCGGGCTGGGCCAGCGGGCCGTAGGTGTGCAGGCTGAACGTGGCCGCGGCGGCCAGCAGGATGGCGAGGAGGGTGGTGATGAGCGCCGTGGGCCGGGCCCAGCCGCCGATGCGGCCATAGCCCTTCAGGAGCAGGACGACGAGGGCGGCGGCAATGAGCAAGGCGGCGCCCACGAGCACGAACTGCCATTCGCCCGGCGTCGCCCACCGGGCGAGCTGGTGCGCTCCCTCGCCGCGGGAGAGCTCGACGAGCTCGGGCGGCGCCAGGCCGGAGCGCTGCAGGCCCAGCGCGAGATCCCAGCGGGTGGTGTCGGCGCGGGCATTGAGCAGGAATGCGCCGGTCCAGTAACCGGTCGCCTCGGCCCAGCGGTCCTGCTGGGCCAGCGCGAGCCCGAGGTTGTGGCGGGCGGTCCAGTCGGACGGCGCGGCGGCGAGCGCGGTGCGCCAGCCGGCTTCGGCGGCCGGGAAGTCGGCGGCCTTGTAGTGCTCGGCGGCGACATCGGCGTGCGCCGCGACCGGCGCGAGCAGCAGGGCGAGCGTGAACAGGAACGGCAGCAGGTTGCGCCCGGCGAAGAGCGAGGATGGCGGCCAGCCGGGCACCTTGACGGCCTGCAGGGCGCCCTCGGCGCGGTTCATCCAGTCGGCGGGCAACTGGCTCTCGCGGCTGTGCAGCGCCCGGTCGGCCTCGGACCAGAGCCGCGCCCAGGCCGAAGCCGCGTCGGACGAGTGCCTGGTCACGCAGGCATGGACCAGCGGCGAACCGGGGGCGGCGTGCGGGATTTCCCACAGCCCGGCTGTTTCCGTCTGCCAGGCCTTGAGCTGGGGGTTGCGCGCTGAGGGCTGGGAGCCGGAGGAACGCAGCTCGGTCAGCGCGGCAGCCAGGCGGGCGCGGGCCAGGCGGCGCAGGCGCTGCGGGTCGCGCTCGCGGGAGCGGAGGGCGGCGAGGGCCAGCCAGACCGACAGCACGCAGAGGACGGAGGAGAGCAGGCAGGCGACAACGAGCGACTGGGTGGGCAGGGGAACAAGGCCGGTGGCGGATCCGGTGAGGGGATCGCGCGGCAGGTTTTCCGGCGGCACCGGCGCCACGGCGGCGGGCAGGACGGGTGCGGCCGGCGCGCTCGCGGGTGCGCCGATGGAGAATTGCACCGGCGCCCCGGAGCCGGCCGGCGCCTGCACCGGGGCCGAGCCGGCGGTGATGGTCACCGTCACGGGCTCGCTGGCGATGGTGCGGTAGCTGCCGGACTTGGTGTCGAAGTAGGTGAAGCGCACGGGGGCGAGCCGGTAGGTGCCGGGCTTGGTGGGCACGAGCACCACGTCCTCGGTGAGGGCGCCCTCGAACAGGGTGCCATCCTTCATCGTGCGCTTGGATTTCGGCTGCACGACCTGGAAGTCGTTGGACACCTCGCGCTCGGGCAGCCCGGTGATGTCGGGCCAGTTGCCCGTGCCGGCCAGCTCGAGCGTCCACGTGACGGGCTCGCCGACGGCGGCGGTGACCGGCACGACCTTGGAGGTGAAGCCGAACTCGCCGACGGCGCCGCCGAAGGCCAGCGGGGCGGGGGGCAGGGGCTTGATGGTCAGGGCCAGCGGGTCCGACTCGATCGAGCGCTGCTCGACGGTGGGCTGGGCGAAGAGCCCGAAGCCGGAGGTGCCGACCATCAGGTTCACCATCTGGGTGGCGGGCTTGAAAGTGTAGTTGCCGGGCTGCTTGGCGTAGGCGCGGGTGGACTGCTGGAGCACGACGAAGCGCTCGCCGCGGAGGATCGCCTCGTTGAGTTCGGGCTTGCTCCAGTCCTCGGTCACCAGCGGGGCGGCGGGCCATTCCACGTTGGTGGCGATCGAGTGGTAATAGCGCCGCACGATGTTCAGGTTGTAGGTGACCGGGAAAACCTCGCCGGCCCAGAAGGCATCGCGGGTCGTGGTGACCTTGGCGACGGCCACGTCGTTCACGGCGAGGCCGGAGCTGCCGACGGTGGCGTCGCCCACGGTGAACGTGGCGGCCTTGACGGTCAGCGCGCCCTTGTCGGTCTTCACCTCGAAGGCCGGGATGGTGAGGGTGCTGCGCTTGGCCGGCCGCACGGGGAAGACGAGGGAGAAGCGGCGCGTCACGGTCAGGTTGACCATGTTCATCTCGCTGCTTTGCGAGGGCCGGCCGAACTGCAGGCCGTCTACCTTGGGCAGGGCCGGGTCGCCGTCGGGCTCGCAATTCTCGAACACGAGGGCGAGGTCGCTGACCTGGTTGAAGCCCAGCTGGCCGCCGGGCGGTTCCCAGCGCACGGTCTGGGCGAGGCCGAGCGTCTGGCCGACGGCGAGGCCCAGCAGGAGAAGGAAAGCGAAGAAGGGGATGCGGCGCATACGGTTTACCAATTCTTGCCCGTGGTCTTGGGCTTCGGTTGCGGGCCCTGCATGAGTTGCTGGAGCTTGGCGGGGGAATCCTGGTTGCGGACCTGCTCGAGTTTCTGGAGCGGCATCGCGAGCTCGGCGTCGACCGGCTCGGCGGGTTTCTTTTCCTGCTGGCCGCCGACTTTCTGCGTGCCCGGGGGCGGCGGCGCGGGCTTCGGCTCGGCCTTCTTCTGGTCGGGCTTCTCCTTCATGTCGCCGAAGGCATCCTTGTTCTGCTGCTGTGGTTGCTGGTCCTTCTGGTCCTGGCCCTGCTGGTCCTGCTTCGGTTGATCCTGCTGATCCTTGTTCTGGTCCTGGTTTTGCTGATCCTTCTGCTGCTGTTTGTCCTGCTTCTGCTGGTCCTTCTTGTCCTGCTTGGGCGGCTCTTCCTTCTTGAGCAAGTCCTGCAGTTCCTGCCGCACGCGCGGCCAGTCCGCGGCCGCGCCATCGAGCTTCTCGCCGGCGTCGACGGCCGACAGGGCGTCGCGGATGACATTCTCCGGCGGTTGCTGCTGGGCCGACTTCACGCGCTGGCCGTAGGTGATGGTGGTCTGGGCCATCTCGGAATATTCCCGGGCGTTGACGGCGTCCTTGGCCGCGAGGCGGGCCACGGTGGTGGCGAGCGGCTTGGCGAGGGGATCCTCGCCGCCGCCCTCGGCGGCGCGAACAGGGGATGGAAGGCAGATGACGGAGGACAGAAGAACCAAGGCGGCGGTTGCGATGGCCGTATTCTGACCCCGGGCCTCTGGCTTCCGGCCCCGGGCTTTGCCCAGCGGCAAAGCCCGCTCGCGCGGGCGGACGGGGAACTCCGACCAGAAGCTGATGAGCAGCAGGAGCAGGCCGGGGGCGAGGAACCACTGGAAGCGCTCGATGAGGCGGGCGGTGTTCTTCTCGGCAAACTCGCCCTTGCGGCCGGCCTCGACGGTTTTCCGGAGCAGGGCCGGCAGGTCCACCCACGCGCTGGCGTCGGTGTAGGCGCCGCCGGTCACCTGCGCGAGTTCCTGGAGCGTTGAGCTGTTGAGGCGCGACATGACGACGGCGCCGCGCTCGTCCTTCACCAGGCCGCCGCCGGCCTCGGGGATGAAGGAGCCCTGCGCGGTGCCGACGCCGAGGCTGATGACGCGGATACCCTTGGTCTTGAGCGCGCCGGTCAGGCCCTTCCAGTCGTCCTCGGTGCTTTCACCGTCGCTGAGGATGATCAGGTAGCGGTCGGCGGTCGAGGTGCCGAAGGCCTGCATCGAGGCCTCGAGCATCGCCTTGTAGTTCGAGCCGCCCTCGGGGAGGTAATCGGGGGTCAGCGCCGGCAGGAACTCCCGCAACACCTCGTAGTCGGCGCTGAGCGGGCTCTGCAGGAACGCGGTGCCGGCGAACAGCACGAGGCCGACGCGCTCGCCCTTCAGGCCGTCGAGCAGCGAGCTGATGAGCAGCTTGCTGCGGTCGAGGCGCGAGGGCTTGACGTCCTGGGCCAGCATGGAGCGCGACAGGTCCACGGCGATGAGCACCTCGCGTGACTGGTCGAAAACCTTTTCCTCGATCACGCCCCACTGCGGGCGGGCAAGGGCGACGAGGCACAGGGCCAGGCCGAACCAGAGCCAGATCCGCGGGCGGTTCTCGGCGGTGGTGTGCTTTGCCCCCAGTGAGACATCGATCGCGCCGGCCCAGGCCCGGGCGATCTTCGGCCAGGCGGCCACGGCGCGCGCGGTGTGGCGGGCCAGCTCCCACGAGAAGAGCAGCACGAGCGGCGCGAGCAGCCAGAGGAGGTGCGGCGAGTGGAAGCTCATGCGGCGGACGCCGCGGGTTTGCGGCGGAAGGGGCGTTGCGGCGGCAGGGCCAGGAGGGCGCCGAGGAAAAGCAGCCCCGCGCCGGGGGCGGCGAAGTAGAGGAACAGCTCGGTCGTGAGCAGGTAGGACTTGGCGGTGAACTCGATCTTCTGGGCCTGGTCGATGGCGGCGAAGGCCTTCTCGGCCGTGTCGACGTCGAAGGCGCGGAAGAACTTGCCGCCGGTCGCGTCGGAAATGGTTCGGAGCTGGCCCTCGTCGAGGTCGGAGATCACGCGGCGGGTGCCGAGCCGCCGGCCGGCGTCGTCAAAGACCGGCATGGGCACGAGGCCGTCGCGGCCCGCGCCGATGGTGTAGACCGGCAGGCCGCGCGACTTGGCGATCCCGGTGGCCTGCTCGGGCGTCAGCACGCCGCGGTTGTTGGCGCCGTCGGTCATGAGCACGATGAACGCGCCCTTGCGCCGGTTGCCCTCCTCGCGGCCGGCCTGCTCGAGGCGCGTGAGCGCCACGCCGAGGCCGTCGCCGATGGCGGTGCCGTCCTCGATCATGCCGATCTTCAGGCGCTCGATCTGCCGGGCGAGCCAGTCGTGGTCGAAGGTGAGCGGGGCGAGGGTGTAGGCGCGGCCGGAGAAGACCACGAGGCCGATGCGGTCGCTGGTGCGCTGGCTGATGAAGGCCTGGATGATGGGCTTGATGGCCTGCAGCCGGTTGATGCGCTCGCCGCCGCGCTCGTAATCCTCCGCCAGCATCGAGCCGGAAAGGTCGATCGCGAGCATGAGGTCGTAGCCCTGCTGCTTCACCTCGCGCTTGTCCTCGACGATCTGCGGGCGGGCGAGGGCGACGATGAGCAGGACGAGCCCGGCCATGGCGAGGGTGGCGGGCCAGCGCGAGGTCGGGATGAGCGACGGCCGGTGCCACGCCGCGGCGAAGGGCACCACCAGCACCGGGGCGCCGCGCCGGCCGCGCACCCAGATGAGCAGCGGCAGGATGAGCAGCGCGAGCAGCCAGAGCGGGTCATGGAGGGCGTAGTCCTTCATGGTTCAGCGGCGCTTGCCCGCCGCCATGCGGCGGTGGAAGAAACGGACAAGGGCGTCGAGGCGTTCCTCATCGGTGCGGACGGTGAGCCGGCTCAGGACGTTGGGAAAGATGCCGCGGAAGGCGGCCTCGCGTGATTCCACCCAACCGGCGTGGGCCTCGCGCTGGGCGGCGGACGCGCCGTTGAGGTTGACCAGCCGGCCGGCGACCGGGTCGTAGGTGGTCAGGATGCGGTCGAAGGGCAGCTCGCGCTCCCAGGGGTCGTCGACGCGGAAGCCCATCGTCTGGTAGCGGCGCGAGAGCACGCTCCAGCCCTCGGGCTCGACCCGCGGCGGAAAATCGCCGAGCCAGATCAGGATGCTGTGGCGCGGCGCGGCCTTGGCCAGCAGGCGCCAGGGGACGAAATTGCCGTTGCTGCCGGCGGCGGCCTCGAGCGGCGGCGGCGGCTGGCCCAGCAGCGTGGCGGCGGCATGGAGGATCTGGCCGCGGCCGCGGACGGGCTCCTTCAGGGTGTAGCCCGCGGGCGAGGCGTGGAGGAAGCCGACGCGGTCGCGGTTGACGGCGCCGAGCATCATGACGAGGCCGGCCAGCTCGAGCAGCGCCTCGCGCTTGGACTGCGCGCCGGAGCCGAACTGCAGGCTCACGCTGTCCTCGAACAGCAGCAGCAGCGACACCTCGCGTTCCTCGATGAACTTCTTGCGGTAGGGCTCGCCCAGCCGGGCGGTGACGTTCCAGTCGATGTCGCGGATGTCGTCGCCGAAGGTGTATTTGACGACCTGGTCGAACTCCATGCCGCGGCCGCGGAAGGCGGAGCGGTATTCGCCGCTGAGCACGTTCTCCACGGCGTGGCGCACGCGCCACTCGAGCTGCCGGAGCAGCGCGAGCTGGGACGTGACCAGCGAGGCGGACGCGTTGACGGGCGACGGCGGCATAGGCGCGGGCGGCGTCAGACCTTGGCCGGGACGGGGGTGCGGACCAGGACCTGGTCGAGGATCTTGTCGGAGGTGAGGCCCTCGGCCTCGGCCTCGTAGGTGAGGCCGACGCGGTGGCGGAGGGCGTCGTGGAAGATTTCCTGGACGAGGGCGGGGGAGAGGTAGTCGCCGCCCCGGAGCCAGGCGAGGGCGCGGCCGGCCTGGAAGAGGGCGAGCGAGGCGCGCGGCGAGGCGCCGAAGTTGAGCAGGCGCTTGGAGGCGCCGCCCTCGGCCTGGGCGGCGAGGTCGCGGGAGCTGCGGACGAGGGCGAGGATGTAGGCCTGCACGGCGGGCGAGACGTGGATGGCGTCGACCTGCTGGCGGAGCTCGAGCAGCTCGGCGCCGCTGGAGACGGCCTTGAGCTCGGGCTGCTTGGTGACCTGGCCCCACTTCTCCATCATCTGGGATTCCTCGGCGGCGGAAGGGTAGTCGACGAGCAGCTTGAACAGGAAGCGGTCGGTCTGCGCCTCGGGCAACGGGTAGGTGCCTTCCTGCTCCACGGGGTTCTGGGTGGCCATCACGAAGAAGGGCTTGGGCAGGATGTGCGAGCCGCCGCCGATGGTGACCTGGCGTTCCTGCATGGCCTCGAGGAGGGCGGACTGGACCTTGGCGGGGGCGCGGTTGATTTCGTCGGCGAGGACGAGGTTGGCGAAGATCGGGCCCTTGTGGGTCGTGAATCCGCCGTCCTTGGGGGAGAAGATCATGGTGCCGACGACGTCGCTCGGCAGCAGGTCCGGCGTGAACTGGATGCGCTCGAACTGGACGCCGAGGGCCGTGCCGAGGGACTTGATGAGGAGCGTCTTGGCGAGGCCGGGCATGCCCTCGAGGAGGACATGGCCGTTGGCCAGCAGGGCGACCAGCATGCGCTCGATGACAGCGTCCTGGCCGATGACGGCCTGACCGATTTCCGTGCGGAGTTTTTGGGACCAAGTGGGACCGTTGATCATGGCAGGGGAGTTAGGAGGGCGGGGTGAGCAGTGACAAGTGCCGAGAGGCTGGCAGCAGCAAAGCGACAAAGCGGGGCAAAAGGAGGTGGTTTGACTGCAAACCCCGGGTTGGGTTTCACTCTGGGCAACAAAAACATGGCTGATTTTCCGGATATCGTGGAAGCGTCGCTGCGGGCGCGATTTGTCTCCCTTGGGGTGCGCCCGGGCGAGGTGGAGGAGCAGTTCATCCGCGGGACCGGCGCCGGGGGCCAGAAGATCAACAAGACCTCGTCCACCGTGGTGCTCCGGCACCGGCCGACCGGGGTGGAGGTGCGCTGCCAGCGCGAACGCAGCCAATCGGTCAACCGGCTGCTGGCCTGGTCGGAGCTGGCCGGGAAGCTGGAGTGGCGCCGGGCCGAGGCGGCCAGCCAGAAGCAGGCGGTGCGGGAACTGGCCCGCCGGCAGACCCGCCAGAAGTCCCGCGGCCAGAAGGCGCGGATGATCGAGGCCAAGAAACACCGGGCGAAGCACAAGTCCGCGCGCGGCCGCGTCAGCGGCGAGTGGTAGATTCTGCTTTGCCGCCCCGGTTCATCGGCCCATAGTGGCGTCATGAACCCAGCCGATCAACCCATCGAGGAAGCCCGCCGCGCGGGGATCGACCTGGATCTGCTGGATTCCAACCTGGCGCTCACCTATGAGCAGCGTGCCTTGCGGCACGAGTCGGCGCTGGAATTGGTGCTGGCATTGAGAGAAGCCGGAGCTGCCCATGAAAAGTCTCCACCTGCTGCTCCAGCAACTCGCTGACGCGGGCTTTGAATTCGTGGTGGTGGGAGGCTATGCAGGCGTCCTGCACGGCTCGTCCTACGTTACGGATGATCTTGATATCTGCGCGGTTTTGACCTCCGAGAATGTCGACAAACTACGCAGGGCACTGGCCGATCTCCAGCCGCGGCATCGCATGACCCACAATAAGCTTTCTTTTTTGGATCACCCGCCCGTGGGGCAGCCTGTCAACAATCTATATCTGGAGACCGAGGGTGGAATTCTGGATGTCCTCACCAATGTCCTTGGGGTGGGCGATTATCACCGGTTGCGACAAAACGCACTCGAGATCCCCCTCTTCGGGCGAAAATGCCATGTCATCTCTCTTGAAGACCTGATCCAAGCCAAGGAAGCGATGGGCCGGGAAAAGGACCTGCTGACCGCGAAGGAATTGCGGGCGATCGCCGCCAGGAGAAAATCCCGCTGACTCAGCTCCGGGTGAAGGCGGCGATGGTGACCGCGACGCCCGCCACGAGGATCACGTTGGCAAGCAGGCCCAGGTTGCGCTCGAACCAGCCGGGCGGTTTCGCCAGTTCCCCGCTGAGAATGGCCTCGGCGGATTTCCGGGCGTCAATGCGGTGCTCCTTGCGGCGGGCGAGGTCGCGCCGGGCGCTTGCCGCGAAACCGCGCAAAATGACGCCGGCCATCACGAGGGTGACGCCGATGGCCAGCAGGGTCTCGTAGTCGGGGAGCTTCATCCGATGGCCTCGACCTTCGCGTCCACGCGCACCGTGCCGTGCTTGGACTCATTGATGAAATTGGCGCCGAAGTAGACGGAAGCCGGGTCCACCGGGTCGCGGCGGTAGCGTGCGAGGGTCTTGAGCGGCTCCTTGCCGCGCTCGCCGGTGGCCTGGTCGGTCGTGGTGATGATGCAGCGGTCGCTTTTGCCCGCGGCGCGCAGCACGGCGCCGCCGATGCGGAGGCCCGGCCATTCATCCTCGGCGAAGGCCGGGCAGCCGGCGATGACGAGGTTGGGGCGGAAGCGGTCCATCGGCACCGGTTCGCCGGCGTTTTCCCGGATGTGGTCGTTCAGGTCGGCGAGGGAGGCTTCGCTGACCACGAGAATGGGCGAGCCGTCGGCGAAGCTGAAGACATCACCCGGATGCGCGGCCTTTTTCAGGACCGGGCGGCGGAACTTTTCCCCGATGCGCACGAGCCGGCACTTGATCCGGAGAAAATCCCCGAGCCACGCCGCCACCGCCGGGCCGCAGTCCTCGGCCTGAAGGCCTTCGCTCTTCCAGATGGCCACGGTGCGGAGCGGTGCGGCCGGGTCGGAGGCCGTCGGGACGCTGATGCTTCCGGCGCCCTCGGCGGAGAGGGTGAGGGTGTCCGGGGCAAGGGCGGTACTGACCAGGGCCATGCGAGGGAGCTGCCGCTGCGTCTGGAATCTGCCGGTCTCGTCGACCACGAGGAAGCGCCGGTCGCCGGCGAAGCCGAGCTCGTCAATCTCCGCGGCGGGCACGGAAAAGCCGCGGAGGGATTTTACCGGATAAATATGCAGGGCCGAGACGTGCATGGGGTAAAGACTGGGGGCGTGCGGTGGCGGGGCAATCAGGCAGCGGCTGTGCCGCCTATTTTCTACGGTAGGTGGCGAGGTAGTGCTGGACGCCGGCCTTGGTGACGAATCCGGTCGGCGTCGTGCCGTCGAGCCCGTAGCAGACGCGCAGCCGGTCGCCGACCTGCTGGAGGATGCACGGGATGACGCGGCCCTGGTTGGGTCCCTCGGTGCCGGTCAGCGTGAGGGTCTGGCCGTCGAGCACGTAGGTGCCGCGGTCGGCGACCTGTCCGGCAAAGCGCACGACGTAGGTGACCCCGGTCAGTTCCAGTTCGACGCGCAGCGCGAGCATGTCGGGCGCATTCTCGCCGGCCAGCTCGGCCTTGATCATTTCCCAGCGGCCTGTGAGCGCTGCGCCCATGCCTCACGCCCGCTTGATGACGTCGCGCGGGGTGGTCTCGACGGTGGCGGGGTCGGCGAGTTCCTTCACGCCCTTGGCGCCGAGCTCGGAGAACTTGCGGGCGCCGGGCAGCAGCGTCTGCTCGAAGGAGCCGACGGCCGAGTTGTAGGCCTTGCTGGCGGTCTCGAGGCCGCGGCCGACCTTGTCGAGGTTGTCGGCGAAGCCGGCGATGCGGTCGTAGAGCTGGCGGCCGAGGTCGGCGATGACCTGCGCGTTGCGCGACACGTCCTCCTGGCGCCAGCCGTAGGCGGTGGCCTTCAGCAGGGCGATGAGCGTGGCGGGCGTGGCGAGCAGGACTTTCTTCCCGATGGCGCGGTCGATCAGCGACGGGTCGGCCTGCAGCGCGCCGGCGAGGAACTGGTCGCCCGGCAGGAAGAGCACGACGAACTCGGGCGAAGGCTGGAACTGTGCCCAGTAATCCTTGGCGCCGAGCGCGTCGATATGGGAGCGCACCTTGGCGGCGTGTTCGGCCAGCTTGGTGGAGCGGACGTGGTCGTCGGCCGCGTTGACGGCCTCGCGGTAGGCGTCGTTCGGCGCCTTGGCGTCGATGACGATCTGCTGGCCGCCGGGGAGGCGGACGATGAGGTCGGGGCGGAAGCCGCCGGCGGACTGCTGCTCGGTGAAGTCGCAGTAGCTCGACATGCCGGACATCTCGACGACGCGGCGGAGCTGGAGCTCGCCCCAGGTGCCGGCGGTGGTGGTCGAGCGCAGGGCGGTGGTGAGCTTGGCGGCCTCGGCCTGGAGGGAGACCTGCGCGGTGCCGAGGGATTTCAGCTGCTCGGACAGCTGGCCGTAGGCGCCGGCGCGGGCCTTCTCGATCTCGCCGATCTTGGCGTCGACCTTCTCGAGGGACTCCTTGAGCGGCTTGACCATCGAGTCGATGGCCTGCTGGCGCTTGCCGAGTTCGTCGGCCGACTGCTGGTGGAGCTTGCCGAAGGTCTCGCGGGCCAGCTCGAGGAAGGACTGGTTGTTGGAGCGGAGGGCGTCGGCGGAGAGGGCCTTGAAGGATTCGAGCAGCTTGGCCTGCGCCTCCTTGAGGGCGCCGCGCTCGGTCTCAAGCTCGGTGGCCCGCGCGCGGAGGACGGTCAGCTCGGCCTCGAGCTTGGCCACCTGCTCGGTGGCGAGGCGGGCGCGCTCGACCGCGGCGGCGGCGCGGGCCTGGGCCACGAACCAGCCCAGGGCGGCGCCGACCGCGAGGCCGATGAGGATGAAAACAATCTCCATTGTTACCACCTATGCCGCGATTGCGGCCGGCCGCAAGCCCGCTCAGGCGCTGGCACGCAGCGAGCCGAACGAGATCTGGATGTCCGTGCCCTTGATGCCGGGGCCGGCCTGCAGGGTGCCGCCATGGATGCGCAGGATTTCCCGGGCGAGGAAGACGGAAAGCCGGCCCTCGTTGGGGGTCGTGCCCGGGGCGGGCAGGGGCAGGATGCCGTCGAGCTCGAGGCGCTTGCCCTCGATGGTGACGATCGCGGTGCGCTGGGAGTCGGCGCCGGCGGTGCGCAGGGTGAGGAGCAGGCCCGTGGTGCCCTCATCGGGCCGGTTGGCCCCGAGCGCGTCGAAGATGGCGATGAACGCGAAGCGGAGCAGGTTGGGATCAACCGAGAAGACAAGCTGCTCCTCGGAAAAACGGGTGCCCAGGCCCCGGGTGGTGGCCAGGTCGGTCAGCAGGGCGGTGAGCTCGACGGGCTGGGCGACGGGCGCGGCGATCTCGCCCAGGACGGTGGCGTGCTCCGCCAGGCGCTGGAGCTTCTGGATCTCGGTGGTCAGGGCGACCTCGGAGGCGATCAGGGCGGCGCCGTCGGCCGGCGGCAGGGTTGCGGCCAAGGGCGGGCGGCTTTGGTTGCGGGTGAGAAGCTGGGAAAAGGTGACGAGCGAGACGAGCGGATTGGAGAGTTCGTGGCTCAGGGTCAGGCCGAGGTTCTTGAAGATGGCGCGGCGGTGCTGCTCGTGCTCGGCGCGGATGCGGTCGATCTCCGGCGCGGCCTCCTCCCACTGGACCCACACGCCGTCGATCTCGGGGGCCGGGCCGGCCGTGACGCGGAAGCGGTGCGGCGGACGGGCGGGCTGCACGACGGCCTTCTGCGCATGCAAAGCCTCGCTGGCGACGGCGCGGACCTCGACCGGCAGGTCCATCGAGGCGATCTCGGCGCGGGAAAGCACGCGGGAGCCGGAGAGGTATTTGGCGCGGAGGGCGGCGCCGGCCTCCGCGTGCGCCAGTTCCTCGAGCTGGGCGGAGCGCTCCAGGCAGCGTTCGAGCAGGCGGCCGTGCAGGACGGCGCGGAACTTGTCGCTCTCGCGATAGGCGGCGCCGTCGGCGCGCGGGCCAAGGGCCATCCAGCCGAGCAGCTGGCCGGAGGCGTGGAGGGGGATCAGGAGCCGGGCGCCCCAGCTGTGCAGCTGCTGGCGGATCGGGGCGTCGATGGCGGGATCATCGGGTCCGGCCCATTGCGAGACGTCGAGCGCGGCGGGGTGGTCCTCGAGCCAGAGCGACAGCGGGTGGCCGGCCTCGCAGCGGTGCGCGTCATCATCCGAGACGAAGGCGTCGAAGCGGCGGAAGAAAAACAGGACCTTGCCTGATTTCAGGATGTAACGGCCGGCGCGGCGGAATTCGTCGAGCAGGCGCGTGCGGTCGCCGAGATGGGTGAGGGCGCTCTCGAGGAAATCCCACGACTCGACCGGCTCGGCGGCAGCCGGGGCGGGCACGGTTTCGCGGGGGAAGGGCGCCTCGCTGCGCCGGGTGCGCTCGAGTGTGGTTTGCAGCTGGGCGTTCTTGTCGGCGATCTCCTCGAGGAGGCCGACCGACTCGGCGAGGCGGGTGCGGCTGTCGTCGTAGCTGAGGAAAAGGCGGGCGGCGCGGTTCTGGCGGGCCTGCTCGAAGGGCAGGCTGTGCGGCTGGCCGACGAGGATGACGAGGGTGCCGGTGCCGCAGGCCAGCCGGGTGCGCGGATCGTTGATGTCGGTGATCCAGACGCGCGAGCCGGGGCGCAGGAGGTCACGCTGGAGATCGGCCGGGCGGGCGAACCCGGCGGTTTCGCGCGGGTGGAGCTGGTTCTTCCATGCGGCTTCGAGACCGGGGTCGGGCGTGGTCAGGATGAGGGTGGCGGGCATGGAAACGTGATGCGGAAGGTAGCGCCGGGACGCTCGATGTCAGGCACAATGATGGTCGCCTTGTGTTCGTGCAAGATATCCGCGCATACCGCCAGGCCCAGGCCCATGCCCTTGGTCTTCGTGGAGACGAAGGGGTGGAACAGCCGCGCGCGCTGGTCGGGCGGGATGCCCGGGCCGTTGTCGCTGACCTCGAGGATGACGCTGCCGTTGGGCGAATTGCGGGTGCGGAGGTCGACGCGGCGGTCGGTTTCCTGCATCTCGAGGGCCTGAAAGGCATTGATGAGAAGATTGATCAGGACCTGACGGATGGCGCTGGCGTCGGCCCAGACGGCGTCCGCCGTGGCGGCGTAGGTGCTGGTCAGGGAAATCCGGGCCTCGGCGGCGCGGGTGAGCATGAGGTCGACGGTCTCGCGGGCGACGGCGTGGAGGGAGATGCGATCCATCTGGTGCCGGCGGGGGTTGGAGAGGTCGAGGAGCTGCTGGGTGAGGCTGTCGATGCGGTCCACCTCGGCGGGGATGAGGACATTGAACCGGCGCCGGAACTCCGGGTCGTCGAAGCGGGTGGGCAGGAGATGGGCGAAGGTCTTGATCGAGACGAGGGGGTTGCGGATCTCGTGGGCGAGGCTGGCGCCGAGCAGGCCGATGGTCGCGAGCTGCTCGGACTGGCGGGCCTGCAGGGTCAGGCGGGAGCGCGCCAGGATGTTGTCCATGAACTCGGCGATTTCCTGGGCCAGCTGCACCTCCGGGTAGGTGAACGGCCGGTGGTTCACCTTGGTGCCGAGGACCAGCAGGAGCGACGGCGTGGTGCTGCCCCGCGGGGCGGTGACGATGAGACCGAGGTCGAACTCGGTGAGGAACTGGCGCAGATCGACGAGGCCCGGCTCGGCGCGCTGGCGCTGCAGGCTCTCGGGCGTGCTCCAGCCGGTCCGGCAGAGGGCCGCGTGGGCCGGGCGGTCCTTGGTGAACTCGAGGTCGCCCGAGGCGTAGACCTCGCCGCTGTCGAAGAGGAGGCGGGCGTAGTTGGCCTGGCCCCAGGTGCGCAGCACGCCCTCGAAGGCGGCGACGAGCTTGTCCGGGTTGGGCTCGCTGCGCGCGAGGTCGATCATGGTGCGGCGGATCGCAGCGATGTTCTGCTCGGGGCTGAGGCGGAACCACTCGCGGGTCTTGCGCTCGAGCAGGAAGGCGAAGGCGCTGCAGGCGGCCACGCTCAGCAGCAGGTTCACCCCCGGAGGCATTAAGTCTTTCAGCAGGAAATCGCCGCCGAGGATGCCCAGGGTGAGCATCAGCACGAGCACCAGCCGCTGCAGGACGGAGAGGAGGACCTGGCGGGCGTCAAAGATCCGGTGGACCGTCACGGCCCAAGCGGTCAGCATGTAGAACGCGAGAATGATCAGCGGACTGAGTCGCGACAGGAAGCGCAGGTCGGAATAGCTGCCGACCGCGGTGATCGCGAGGGCCATGAGGCAGCTCAGGCCGCTGTTAAAGGTCAGGAACTGGAGCTCGATCCGGCGCACGCCCTGTTCCCGGCGGAGCAGCCGGTAGGATTGCACGACCAGGAAGGCATAGAGAAAAATACTGACCAGGGTGTAGATCAGGTAACCGGCGCCCCGCTTGGGATTGTCCGGGGTGGATCCCCGGGGAATGAAGAGGTCGGTGAAGCAAAGCACGGCGAGCACGGCGCCGATCAGGAGCCACGGCCACGATCGGCGCAGGGTCTTCACGGCCTGCCCCTCGGCCGTGAGGATGGATTCCATGAACAGCCAGACGATCCACGGGAAAAATGCACCGACGGCGGAAGCCGCGCGCAGCCAAGGTACGGGATCCACAACCGGGGAGCTTTCGCCCGCGCGCAGGGCAAAGAACACAAAGAGCAGCCACGCGGTCGAACCCACCGAAGCCAGGGCAAAGACCTGGTTGGTGAAGCGCCGGGCGTTGATCCAGAGCACCCCCGCGCCGATGGCGACGGTCAGCAAAGCGGCGAAGAATATCAGCGGGGACATTACTTTTCGACGACCAAGGCGGCATTGCTGCCCGACAGGCCGTGACTGTTGACCACCGCCAGCTTTATCGGCAGGCGGCGGGGCTGCCCCGACAAGTTGAGCGGACAGGCGGGGTCGGGTGTTTCCCAGTTCACGGTTGGCGGTATCACCCCATGGAACAAGCTCAGGGCCGCGCTCGCCGTCTGGATGGGCCCGGAGGCACCCAAGGCGGTGCCAATGGCACCCTTTATCGAACTGACGGGAATCTCGGCCAGCCGGCTGCCATACAAATGCGCCATGGCGCGGGCCTCGTTGGCATCGATCACCCGGTGCCCGGTGCCCCAGGCGTTGATGAAGTCCACTTCGTCGGGCCGCCGCAGCGCGTTTGCCAGGGCCTGCCGGATGCTGTCGACCAAGCCCATGGCGGTTTTCCCGTCCTGATCATTGGCGTAACTATATCCGGTAATCCAGGCGACGGCGGGTCGCGGGCTGCTCTCGGGCTCGAGCACGAAGATGCAGGCGCCCTCGCCAAGCACGCCGGTGGACCGCCACAGGTCGAAGGGCCGACAGGCCTTCCCGGGGGTGTCATGGGTGGCCGGGCTGAGTTCGGACGCGTTGAACCCGAGCATCGGGTAGTAGGAAAGCGGACACTCACTGCCTCCGCAGATTGCCAGATCGGTCTGGCCGCTGGCCACGAGGTCGGCGGCCTGCCCGACGGCATCGAGGCCGGAGCAGCAGGAGGTCTGCATCGTGAGCATGCGGGCCGGTACATCCAGCCACTCGACGATTTTTCCGGCCACATTGGCGACCGAGGCCTCATACATGATGCTGCCCGGTGTGTAGCGGGCCCCTTTTTTCATGACCAGCTCCATGCCGCGCCCGATCTTGTCGAAGTCCATGATGGACGTTCCCGTCAGGACGACCGGGTTGTGCGGGGCGATTTCCTCGGCGGTGAGTCCGGCGTCCTGCAGCGCCAGGATGGCAGCCACCAGGCTGAACTGGGTGTGTCGTGAAAGGCGCCGGGGATTTTCGTCCGGAGCGTAGCGCTTCAGGTCAAAATCCGGGATTTCGGCTCCGACGAACTGGCCTGCCGCGGGATCGAACCGGGTGATGGCACGGACGCGGCTGACCGGTTCGTTGATGCCCCGGTAGAATTCCTCGCGACCGATGCCGGCCGGCGTGACCGGCCCGATGCCGGTGATCTTAACGCGGCGACGCATGGGCGGGCCGCGGAATGCGCGCGGCTGGTGGGGTGGAGGGCGCCAGGGAGTGGTTCAATGCGGCTGAAGGTGAAGGCGGTGGGGATGAAGCGCGGGAGTGCATGCCCGCGCCGGCATCACCGATTTGTTGGCCGACTCTGGCGGTGACGGCAAGCCTCGGTATCGCAAAAGAGATTTGCGCCGCGCCGGGCCCGTACCCAGAACAACGCCAGCATGACCGCCCCGGAATTCGAAGCCCGCCTCGTCGACTGGGCCCGCGCCCAGCCCGGGATCGAGGCCTTGGTGCAGATCGGCTCGCGCGTGCAGCCGGGCGCGGTGGTCGATGCGTGGTCGGACTGGGATTACCACCTGATGGTCCGCGATCCCGGCCGCTATGAAAACCGCGAGTGGCCCGCGCAGATCGCGCCGTGCTGGTCGGCGCACCTGGAGCGCACGCCGCGCGGCGTGATGAAGGTGAGCGCGCTCTTTGCGGGCGGCTGGGAGGCCGACTTCGTCCTGCTGCCGGCCTGGCAGATGAAGCTGGTCTATTGGGCCATGGCGCACCCGGGCCTGCAGCCGCTGTATCCGCGGGCGCTGCGGCAGGGCGTGGCCGGCACCCGCGTCTGGGTGCGACCGGGCTACCGGGTCGTGCTGGGCGGCCCCGCCTGGGAAAACCGGCTGGCGGCGCTGGCCGTCGCGGGGCCGGAAGGGGTCTTCTCGCCCGAGGATTTCCGATACCACACCGCCGGCTTCTGGCGGCACGCGGCGTGGACGGCCAGGAAAATCCGGCGCGGCGAGCTGCGTGCGGCGCAGCGCGGGATGCACCTGGAGTTGCGCGAGCACACCTACGCCCTGCTGGCGGAGGAGGCCCGGCTGGCCGGGCGCACCCCGCGGCCCGAGGCGCGCCAGGCGGAACGGTGGCTCGCGGACCGGCGGTTGCAGCAGACGGAGCCCGGCACCGGGCCGGGGGCGCCGGGGCTGGCCCGCACGCTGCTGGCCGAGCTGGAGCTCTTTCGCGAGGTCTCGCAGGCGGTCGCGGCCGGGCGCGGGTTCACCGCGCCGGATCATGCCGCGGTGGAAAACTGGCTGCGGGCGGAGCTCGCGCCGCTGGCCGGCTGACGCGTCGCGTCAGTGCGCGGCGAGCGGGAACTCCAGCGTGAAGACGGTGCCGCCGCCCGGGCGGGCCTCCACCTTCATCTCCGCCTGGTGCGCGACGGCGATGTGCCGGCAGATGGTCATGCCGAGCCCGGTGCCATGCGGCTTGGTGGACTCGATCGGCTTGCGCAGGATGACCGCCATGACCTCGGGCGGGAGGCCGCTGCCGTTGTCGGCGATCGCGAGCACGGCCCGGCCGGCGTTCTTCCGGATGGAAAGGATGACGCGGGTCGCGCCGGCCTCGAGGGAGTTCTTGATGAGGTTTTGCAGCACCCGCATGATCTCGTAGCGGACCCCGGTGACGGCGACGTCGGCTTCGCCCTCGATCTCGATCCGCGGCGAATCAAAGAAAAGCACGGCGCGGGTTTCCTCGGCCGCGTCGCGCAGGGTAAAGGTGTCGCTCTTCCCGGCGTGCTTCGTGCTCTGGCGCCAAGACTCGGCCAGGTGGAGGCAGAAGGAGGAGCAGTGCTCGAGCCGCTGAGCGTAGTGGACGATGCGGTCGATCGAGGCGGAGCTGCCGGACAGGCTCTGGGCCTCGTCGAGCAGCATGTTCGTGTAGCCGATGGTCACGACGAGCGGGTTGCAGATGTCGTGCACCATCTCTGCGGCGGCCTGGCCGTAGCCGACGTGCATCTGGTGCTTCTTCTGCTCGGTCTTCACCGACTCATACATGCCCTCGAGCTGCCGGAAGAGGGCCGCGCGCTTCTTGCGCTCCAGCGCCTGGGCGGCGTGGCGGCGCACCGCGGCCTGCAGCACGTCCACGTCGAAGGGCTTCTTGAGATATTCGTTGGCCCCGAGGCTGATGGCGGCCTGGGCCGACGCGAGCGCACCATAGCCGGTCATCATGATGACGGCGACATCGCCGTCGATGCGGCGCAGCTCCTCGAGGCCCTGGATGCCGTTCTTCTGCGGCATGCGGATGTCCATGACCACGACGGCGAACGATTCCTTGCGGATCAACTCGAGGCCGCGATCCACCCGGTCGACGGTCTGCACCGCGAACTCGTCCTGCAGCAGGTAGCTCATGCTTTCGCGCGGGCCCAGCTCGTCGTCGATGACGAGGACCTTCGGGCGGCCCGGGGTCGTGGCAGGGGAGGTCGGCGAAGTGTCAAGCATAGGTGAAATTGCGGGCAGGCTGGAGGTGCCCCCCCGGTTTGGCAATCCGAAGCTTGGTTGGGCGCCCGGGGAAACGACTCGTTTGCTAAATAATCGTTATTTTCAGCCGGAGGGCCGTCAATGGCCGACGAGCACCACCGGCCGGCGCAGCGAGGTGTTGGCGATCGTCGGGCCGCGGCCCACCCGGAAAGCGATGGCCGGGCGGTTGAGGTCGACGCCAAACTCGTTTTTGAAACGCCCACCGATCGAGCGCAGGACGGACTGCTCGACGGGTGAGAGGACCGGGTTTTCGCCGGGGCGCCGTTCGCGTTCCTCGCGATAAACCAGGAGGGTGGTGCCCAGCGGTTGCAGGGCCAGGTTCCGGCGGGTGACCTCCAGCCAGAGGTTCTCGAATCCCAGGCCCAGCCGGAACCAGTCCAGCGGCGAATCCTTCTCGGCGGTGAGCACGAACACGGCGGCCGACTTGCGGATCAGGTCGAGACAGCCGACGAAGGCCATGATCCGCTCGA
>Ga0228698_1000767_pt1 | contig 19829 bp, 12 predicted proteins | sample McNCre117_Aug_MG_FD_178015 | JGI IMG/M metagenome (GOLD analysis project Ga0228698, IMG submission 178015) | Freshwater microbial communities from McNutts Creek, Athens, Georgia, United States - 1-17_Aug_MG | ecosystem: Environmental > Aquatic > Freshwater > Creek | place: USA: Georgia...
CCATCATCTCCGGCATGGGCGAGCTGCACCTGGAAATCATCGTCGACCGCATGAAGCGCGAGTTCGGCGTGGAAGCCAACGTCGGCAAGCCGCAGGTCGCGTACCGCGAAACCATCCGCGCGAAGGTCACCGACGTCGAAGGCAAGTTCGTGCGTCAGTCGGGCGGCAAGGGCCAGTATGGCCACGTCGTGCTGACCATCGAGCCGCAGGAAGCCGGCAAGGGCTTCGAGTTCGTCGACGCCATCAAGGGCGGCGTGGTGCCGCGCGAGTACATCCCCGCGGTGGAAAAGGGCCTGATCGACACGCTGCCCAACGGCGTGCTGGCCGGCTTCCCGGTGGTGGACGTCAAGGTCACGCTGACCTTCGGTTCGTACCACGACGTGGACTCGAACGAAAACGCCTTCAAGATGGCGGCCTCGATCGGCTTCAAGGACGGTTGCCGCAAGGCCTCGCCGGTGATCCTGGAGCCGATGATGGCCGTGGAAGTCGAGACCCCGGAAGACTACGCCGGCACCGTGATGGGCGATTTGTCCTCGCGTCGCGGCATGGTCCAGGGCATGGACGACATGGTCGGCGGCGGCAAGATCATCAAGGCCGAAGTTCCGCTGTCCGAAATGTTTGGCTACTCCACCTCGCTGCGCTCGGCCACCCAAGGCCGCGCGACCTACACGATGGAGTTCAAGCACTACAGCGAAGCGCCGCGCAACGTGGCCGAGGCCATCATCACCGCTCGCGCGAAGTGATGACGCGGCGCGGCCACCCGACTCCGGTCGGGTGATCGCGCCACCCCCGGTGGCTGCGGCCACCGGGTTCCAATTTCAAGCCGGTCTTCGCCCCCGGGACGTGCATTGCCGGTGCTGCACGAATCAACCCCGAAGCGGAAACCTTAAACCCCTCACCGGCAACGCTCTTTCTTGGAGAAAGCAATGGCAAAGGAAAAGTTCGAACGGACCAAGCCGCACGTCAACGTGGGCACCATCGGTCACGTGGACCATGGCAAGACGACGCTGACGGCAGCGATCACGACCGTTCTGGCGGCTAAGTTTGGCGGCTCCGCCAAGGCTTACGACCAGATCGACGCGGCGCCGGAAGAAAAGGCCCGTGGCATCACCATCAACACCGCGCACGTTGAGTACGAGACGGCCAACCGTCACTATGCGCACGTTGACTGCCCGGGGCACGCCGACTACGTCAAGAACATGATCACCGGCGCGGCCCAGATGGACGGCGCGATCCTGGTGTGCTCGGCCGCTGACGGCCCGATGCCCCAGACCCGCGAGCACATCCTGCTGTCGCGTCAGGTGGGCGTGCCTTACATCATCGTCTTCCTGAACAAGGCCGACATGGTGGACGACGAAGAGCTGCTCGAGCTGGTCGAAATGGAAGTTCGCGAGCTCCTGTCGAAGTACGACTTCCCGGGCGACGACACCCCGATCGTCAAGGGTTCGGCCAAGCTGGCGCTGGAAGGCGACAAGGGTCCCCTGGGCGAAGAAGCCATCATGAAGCTGGCTGAGGCGCTGGACACCTACATCCCGACGCCCGAGCGCGCTGTGGACGGCACCTTCCTGATGCCCGTGGAAGACGTGTTCTCGATCTCGGGTCGCGGCACCGTGGTGACCGGCCGTATCGAGCGCGGCGTGGTCAAGGTCGGCGAAGAAATCGAAATCGTCGGCATCAAGGCCACCCAGAAGACCACCTGCACCGGCGTGGAAATGTTCCGCAAGCTGCTGGACCAAGGTCAAGCTGGCGACAACGTGGGCATCCTGCTGCGCGGCACCAAGCGTGAAGACGTCGAGCGCGGCCAAGTGCTGTGCAAGCCGGGCTCCATCAAGCCGCACACCCACTTCACCGGTGAGGTGTACGTCCTGTCGAAGGAAGAGGGTGGCCGCCATACCCCGTTCTTCAACAACTACCGCCCGCAGTTCTACTTCCGCACCACCGACGTGACCGGCGCCATCCAGCTGCCGGCCGACAAGGAAATGGTGATGCCGGGCGACAACGTGTCGATCGAAGTCAAGCTGATCGCCCCGATCGCCATGGAAGAAGGCCTGCGCTTCGCCATCCGTGAAGGCGGCCGCACCGTCGGCGCCGGCGTCGTCGCCAAGATCATCGAGTAATTATTTCCGAAAGGCAGCAGGGGTATAGCTCAATTGGCAGAGCGTCGGTCTCCAAAACCGAAGGTTGGGGGTTCGATTCCCTCTGCCCCTGCCAAGTCTGACTGAATCAGTTCAGGCTTGTGGCCTCTCCGGAGGTTGCCAACCGGCCCGCGAAACGCCTCATGGCCTCGCGGGCTTTGCTGCTGATGCCTGAAAAACGGCGTGTTCGGTGGCTTCTGCGCGGTGTTGTTTCCGCGGATCGAGTAATTGTGATGAGTGCTCCTCAACAAGTCGAAACCGTCAATACGGGGGCGGACAAGGCCAAGCTGGCGGCGGCGGGTGTGCTGCTTCTGGGTGGCCTGGTGGCCTTCTACCTGTTGGCCAAGCAAGGTCCCTACGTGCAATGGGCGGTGCTGCTGGTGCTTCTGGCGGCTGCGGTTGGGGCCTTCTTTGCTTCCGAGCAGGGCAAGTCGCTGGTTGCCTATGGCCGTGAGTCCGTGCGTGAACTCAAAAAGGTCGTGTGGCCGACGCGCAAGGAAGCCCTGCAGATGACGGGCTACGTGTTTGCCTTTGTGGTGGTCATGGGCCTGTTCCTGTGGTTCACCGACAAGACGCTGGAGTGGGTGCTGTACGACCTGGTCCTGGGCTGGAAGCGCTGATCGTTCGAAGCGGGAAGAACAGATGACTGATGGTGTGAGCAATCCCCCCGCCGTGCCGCTGCGCTGGTATGTCGTGCATGCCTACTCGGGCATGGAGAAGGCGGTCGAGCGCAATCTGCGTGAGCGTGTCGACCGTGCGGGTGTGCAGGCCAAGTTTGGCCGCATCCTGGTGCCGACCGAAGAAGTGGTCGAGATGAAGAACGGCAAGAAGGCCGTCACCGAGCGCCGCTTCTTCCCGGGCTATGTGCTGGTCGAGATGGTGATGGACGACGAGTCCTGGCACCTGGTCAAGAACACCAGCAAGGTCACCGGCTTCGTCGGTGGCGCCAAGAATCGCCCGGTGCCCATCTCGGAAGACGAGGTCATGAAGATCGTCAACCAGATGCAGGAAGGCATCGAGAAGCCGCGCCCCAAGGTGGAATGGGAAGTCGGCGAGGTGGTGCGCGTCAAGGAAGGCCCGTTCACCGACTTCAACGGCGCGATCGAGGAAGTCAACTACGACAAGAGCAAGCTGCGCGTGTCGGTCACGATCTTCGGTCGTGCCACGCCGGTCGAGCTGGACTTCCACCAGATCGAAAAGGTCTGAGCGCCTCACGCGCCAGGCGATGAATTCAGCGCGGCCGAGCTGACCCGGCGGCCGCGGTTTCCAACGGGTCACAACACGAGGAGCTCTGGGGTAAATCCCCGGGGCGCTTGAACTCGACAAGGAGCCATTCATGGCAAAGAAGATCGTCGGCTTCATCAAGCTGCAAGTTCCGGCGGGCAAGGCCAATCCTTCGCCCCCGATCGGTCCCGCGCTGGGTCAGCGTGGTCTGAACATCATGGAGTTCTGCAAGGCGTTCAACGCGCAGACGCAGCAGGGCTTCGAGCCCGGCATGAAGCTGCCCGTGGTGATCACCGCCTACGCGGACAAGTCCTTCACCTTCATCATCAAGTCGCCGCCGGCGACCGCGCTGCTGAAGAAGGCCGCCAAGATCGACAAGGGCTCGTCGCGCCCGCACGTCGAGAAGGTCGCCAAGCTGACCCGTGCGCAGCTCGAAGAAATCGCGAAGATCAAGGTCAAGGACCTGACTGCCGCGAACCTGGACGCAGCCGTCAAGACCATCGCCGGCTCTGCCCGCTCGATGGGCATCAACGTGGAAGGGGTCTGACACCATGGCCAAGCTCACCAAGCGTCAGAAAGCCCTGCAGGGCAAGGTCGACACCGTCAAGCTGTACCCGATCGATCAGGCCCTGGTCCTGGTCAAGGAGTGCGCAGGCGCGAAGTTCGATGAGTCCATCGACGTGGCTGTGCAACTCGGCGTCGACGCCAAGAAGTCGGACCAAGTCGTTCGCGGCGCGGTCGTGATGCCCAACGGCACCGGCAAGACCAAGCGCGTGGCGGTGTTCACGCAAGGCGCCAAGGCTGAAGAAGCCAAGGCCGCCGGCGCCGACGTCGTCGGCATGGACGACCTGGCCGCCGAGGTCAAGGCGGGCAACATCAACTTCGACGTGGTCATCGCCTCGCCGGACGCGATGCGCGTGGTCGGTCAACTCGGTCAGATCCTGGGCCCGCGCGGCCTGATGCCGAACCCGAAGGTCGGCACCGTGACCCCGGACGTCGCCACCGCGGTGCGCAACGCCAAGGCCGGTCAGGTTCAGTTCCGCGTCGACAAGAACGGCATCATCCACGGCACCATCGGCCGTCGCTCGTTCGGTGACGACAAGCTCAAGGGCAACCTGCAGGCTCTGCTGGAAGCGCTGAATAAGGCCAAGCCGGCGACCAGCAAGGGCGTGTACCTGCGCAAGGTTGCGGTGTCGTCGACCATGGGTGTTGGCGTGCGCGTCGAAGTGCCGAGCATCACCGCTGGCACGGTCGCCCAAGGCTGATCCTGAAAGATCAAGGCGTCTGCGAGTCTGGCAGGCGCTGATGAATTGGTGGGCCGCTTGCCTTCGGGTGGGCGGGCCATCCAAGACCGCTGGTGAGTCGAGACGCTCTGCGCCTCGCCTCTTAATGACGCATGTGGGGCAACCCGCATCCCGCCAGCGCAGATGGCGTCCCCGCCGCGAAGAAGGAAGTTTCGGTGAAACGAGGCCTCGTTCGGAGTCGGCTTGGTCGCTGCAACCTGGGTGCAGGGGCGTGGTCGCAAGGCCGCACCGCTGCGATCAATGTGAGGAGTAGACCTTGAGTCTCAACCGCAACGAGAAGGCTGCCGTCATCTCGGACGTGTCCGCGCAAGTGGCCAAGTCCCAGACCCTGGCGCTGGCCGAGTACCGTGGCCTCACCGTCGAAGCCTTGAACAAGATGCGCGTCGATGCGCGCGCCAAGGGTGTGTACCTTCACGTGCTGAAGAACACCCTGGCGCGTCGTGCCGTCGCAGGCAGCCCGTTCGAGGTCGCGTCGGACGCCATGGTCGGTCCGCTGATCTACGGCTTTTCGGAAGACGCCGTGGCCGCGGCGAAAGTCTTTGCTGACTTCGCCAAGTCCAACGACAAGCTGGTCATCAAGGGTGGCGCCTACGCAGGCAAGGCCCTGAATGCCGACGGCATCAAGGCCTTGGCTTCTGTGCCGAGCCGTGAAGTGCTGCTGGCCCAGATCGCCGGCCTGCTCAAGTCGCCGGTCCAGCGCATGGCTGGCGTGCTGGCGGCCCTGGCCGAGAAGCGCGGTGGCGGTGCCGAAGCACCCGCCGAAGCCGCTGCTGCAGCCTGAGCTGTTCCCTGTTTCACTGAATCACTGATTTCGAGGTAATCCAAATGGCATTCGACAAAGACGCCTTCCTGACCGCCCTGGACGGCATGTCCGTCATGGAACTGAACGACTTGGTCAAGGCGATCGAAGAGAAGTTCGGCGTGTCCGCCGCTTCGATGGCCGCTCCGGCTGCCGGCGGTGCTGGTGGTGGCGCTGCCCCGGCTGCTGAAGAGAAGACCGAATTCAACGTCGTGCTGCTCGAAGCCGGCGCCAACAAGGTCTCCGTCATCAAGGCCGTGCGCGAGCTGACCGGCCTGGGTCTGAAGGAAGCCAAGGACCTGGTCGATGGCGCTCCGAAGAACGTCAAGGAAGGCATCGCCAAGGCCGACGCCGAAGCCGCCGTCAAGAAGCTGGTGGAAGCCGGCGCCAAGGCCGAGCTGAAGTAATCGGCCTGGTTCTGCGAGGCTGGCGGCCCTTCCGAGGGCGCCAGCCTTTTTGTGCTTCAGGGTTTGGCCTCGCGGCGAAGCCCTGGAGAACAGCTGGAAAGGCCCATCGGGGTATCCTTGATGGTCTTTCCAAGTGTTCTCTGAACCGACTGCGGAGAACGGGTTTGGTCGGACTCCGGTGCAATGCCGGGGTTGTCCGCCAGCGGCTGGTAGTGGCCAGCCACCAAGCTTCAGGTGCAACACCTGGTGCCAGTCGTCCCGACTTTTCGGCCCGAAAACCCCCGTCCTGGCCCGATGGGCGGTACGCGGCACGGAGTGATTGATGGCGCAAGCAACCCCCTACAGCTACACCGAGCGCAAGCGGATTCGCAAAAGCTTCGGCAAACGCGCGAGTGTGCTGAATGTTCCCTACCTCCTGACCATGCAGAAGGACAGCTACGTCGCTTTCCTTCAGAAGGACGTGGCGCCACAGAAGCGCAAGCCCGAAGGGCTGCAGGCAGCATTCCTTTCCGCTTTCCCGATCATGTCGCACAACGGCATGGTCGAGATGAAGTTCCTCGAATTCAACATCGCTAAACCGCCGTTCGACGTGCGTGAGTGCCAGCAACGGGGGCTTACCTTCGCTGCCGCGGTGCGTGCGCGTCTGCAGATGATCATTTACGACCGCGAGACCTCGACCTCGCAGTCCAAGGTGGTCAAGGAGGTGAAGGAGCAAGAGGTCTACATGGGCGAAGTGCCCCTGATGACCGACTACGGCTCGTTCATCGTCAACGGCACCGAGCGCGTGATCGTCTCGCAGCTGCACCGCTCGCCGGGCGTGTTCTTCGAGCACGACAAGGGCAAGACCCACAGCTCGGGCAAGCTGCTGTTCTCGGCGCGGATCATTCCGTACCGCGGCTCGTGGCTGGACTTCGAATTCGACCCGAAGGACGTCCTGTACTTCCGCGTCGACCGCCGCCGCAAGATGCCGGTCACGATCCTGCTCAAGGCCATCGGCCTGAACCCCGAGCAGATCCTGGCGCACTTCTTCGTCAACGATCACTTCCGTCTGATGGACTCCGGTGCCCAGATGGAGCTGGTGACCGACCGACTGAAGGGCGAGATCGCTCGCTTCGACGTCACCGACAAGTCGGGTACGGTGCTGGTCGAGAAGGACAAGCGCATCACCGCCAAGCACATCCGCCAGCTGGAAGCCTCGGGTACGCAGTTCATCAGCGTGCCGGAAGACTTCCTGGTCGGCCGTGTGATCGCACGCAACATGGTCGACCCGGACACCGGCGAGATCGTGGCCAAGGCCAACGAGGAGCTGACGGAGTCGCTGCTCAAGAAGCTGCGCGTTGCTGGCATCAAGGAACTGCCCTGCCTGTACACCAACGAGCTGAACCAGGGCGCCTACATCAGCCAGACGCTGGCCGGTGACGAAACCGCCGACCAGCTGGCCGCGCGTGTGGCGATCTACCGCATGATGCGCCCAGGTGAGCCGCCGACCGAAGACGCGGTCGAGGCGCTGTTCCATCGCCTGTTCTACTCGGCCGACACCTACGACCTGTCGCGCGTGGGCCGCATGAAGTTCAACGCCCGCGTGAGCCGTGATGGTTCCGAAGGCCCGATGACCCTGACCAACGAGGACATCCTCGACGTGGTCAAGATCCTCGTCAGCCTGCGCAATGGCAACGGCGAAGTCGACGACATCGATCACCTGGGCAACCGCCGCGTGCGCTGCGTCGGTGAACTCGCCGAGAACCAGTACCGCAGCGGTCTGGCTCGCATCGAGAAGGCCGTCAAGGAGCGTTTGGGCCAGGCCGAGACCGAAGCCCTGATGCCGCACGACCTGATCAACTCCAAGCCGATTTCCGCGGCGCTCAAGGAGTTTTTCGGTGCGTCGCAGCTGTCGCAGTTCATGGACCAGACCAACCCGCTGTCCGAGATCACGCACAAGCGGCGCGTCTCGGCCCTGGGCCCGGGCGGTCTGACCCGCGAGCGCGCCGGCTTCGAAGTCCGCGACGTGCACCCGACCCACTACGGCCGCGTCTGCCCGATCGAAACGCCGGAAGGCCCGAACATCGGTCTGATCAACTCGCTGGCCCTGTATGCGCGCCTGAACGAGTACGGCTTCCTGGAAACGCCGTATCGCCGCGTGCAAGACGGTGTGGCCACCACCCAGATCGACTACCTGTCGGCCATCGAGGAAGGCAAGTACGTCATCGCTCAGGCCAACGCCAAGCTCGACGCCGACAGCCGCCTGATCGACGAGCTGGTCTCGGCGCGCGAAAAGGGCGACTCGGTGCTGACCTCGCCGGAGCGCATCCAGTACATGGACGTGGCGCCGACGCAGATCGTGTCGGTGGCGGCTTCGCTGGTGCCCTTCCTGGAGCACGATGACGCGAACCGCGCACTGATGGGCGCCAACATGCAGCGTCAGGCCGTGCCGACGCTGCGCCCGGAGAAGGCCCTCGTCGGCACCGGCGTCGAGCGCGTCGCTGCGGTCGACTCGGGCACCGTCGTGACGGCCCGCCGCGGTGGCGTGGTGGACTACGTTGACACCAACCGCATCGTGATCCGCGTGAACGACGCGGAGACGGTGGCCGGCGAAGTGGGCGTGGACATCTACAACCTCATCAAGTACCACCGCTCCAACCAGAACACGAACATCCACCAGCGTCCGATCGTCAGCCGCGGCCACCAGGTCGGTGCCGGCGACGTGATCGCCGATGGCGCGTCGACCGACCTGGGCGAGCTCGCGCTCGGCCAGAACATGCTGGTCGCGTTCATGCCCTGGAACGGCTACAACTTCGAAGACTCGATCCTGATCAGCGAGCGCGTCGTCGGCGACGACCGCTACACCTCGATCCACATCGAGGAACTGGTCGTGATGGCCCGCGACACCAAGCTGGGCCCTGAGGACATCACGCGCGACATCCCGAACCTGTCCGAGCAGCAACTGGCTCGCCTGGACGAGTCGGGCATCGTCTACATCGGCGCCGAAGTGCAGCCGGGCGACGTGCTGGTTGGCAAGGTCACGCCGAAGGGCGAAACCACGCTGACGCCGGAAGAGAAGCTGCTGCGTGCGATCTTCGGTGAGAAGGCCTCCGACGTGAAGGACACCAGCCTGCGCGTCGACCAGGGCACCGCCGGCACCGTCATCGACGTGCAGGTCTTCACCCGCGAAGGCATCCAACGCGACAAGCGCGCCCAGCAGATCATCGACGACGAGCTCAAGCGCTTCCGCCTGGACCTGAACGACCAGCTGCGCATCGTGGAAGCCGACGCCTTCGACCGGATCGAGAAGCTCCTGGTCGGTCGCGTCGTCAACGGCGGCCCGCGCAAGATCGCCAAGGGCGCGGTCATCGACCGTGCCTACCTGGCCGAGGTCGAGAAGTACCACTGGTTCGACATCCGCCCGGCTGAGGACGAGATCGCCAATCAGCTCGAATCGATCAAGAACGCGCTGGAGCAGACCCGCCACAGCTTCGACCTCGCCTTCGAAGAGAAGCGCAAGAAGCTGACCCAGGGCGACGAGCTCCCGGCGGGCGTGCTGAAGATGGTCAAGGTGTACCTGGCCGTCAAGCGCCGCCTGCAGCCTGGCGACAAGATGGCCGGCCGTCACGGCAACAAGGGCGTGGTCTCCAAGATCACCCCGATCGAAGACATGCCGTACATGGCCGACGGCACCCCCGCCGACATCGTGCTCAACCCGCTGGGCGTGCCCTCGCGGATGAACGTGGGTCAGGTTCTGGAGGTGCACCTGGGCTGGGCCGGCAAGGGCCTGGGGCAGCGCATCGGTGACCTGCTGCAGCAGGAGGCCCGCGCTTCCGAGCTGCGCGCCTTCCTCGACCAGATCTACAACCAGTCGGGTGGCCGCAAGGAAAGCCTGGACGAGCTCTCCGACGAAGAGGTCGTGTCGATGGCCCAGGAGCTGTCGAAGGGCGTGCCCTTCGCCACCCCGGTGTTCGACGGTGCCAAGGAAGAAGAAATCCGCGGCATGCTGAAGCTGGCGTACCCGGACGACATCGCCGCCAAGAAGGGCCTGACCGAGACGCGTACCCAGGCGTACCTGTACGACGGGCGCACCGGTGAGCGCTTCGAGCGTCCGACCACGGTGGGCTACATGCACGTGCTGAAGCTGCACCACTTGGTGGACGACAAGATGCACGCCCGCTCGACCGGCCCGTACTCGCTGGTGACGCAGCAGCCGCTGGGCGGCAAGGCCCAGTTCGGTGGTCAGCGCTTCGGTGAAATGGAAGTCTGGGCGCTGGAAGCCTACGGCGCGGCTTACGTGCTGCAGGAAATGCTGACCGTGAAGTCCGATGACGTGAACGGCCGCACCAAGGTGTACGAGAACATCGTCAAGGGTGAGCACTCGATCGACGCCGGCATGCCGGAATCGTTCAACGTGCTGATCAAGGAAATTCGTTCGCTCGGTATCGACATCGAGCTCGAGCGCAACTAAGCAAGGAGAGAAGGTATGAAGGGATTACTCGACCTTTTCAAGCAGTTCACCCCCGACGAACACTTCGACGCGATCCGCATCGGGCTGGCCAGCCCGGAGAAGATCCGTTCGTGGTCGTTCGGCGAGGTGAAGAAGCCCGAGACGATCAACTACCGCACCTTCAAGCCCGAGCGTGACGGCCTGTTCTGCGCGAAGATCTTCGGCCCGATCAAGGACTACGAGTGCCTGTGCGGCAAGTACAAGCGCCTGAAGCACCGCGGCGTGATCTGCGAGAAGTGCGGCGTCGAAGTGACCCAGACCAAGGTCCGCCGTGACCGCATGGGCCACATCGAACTGGCCGCGCCCTGCGCGCACATCTGGTTCCTGAAGTCGCTGCCGTCGCGTCTGGGCCTGGTGCTCGACATGACGCTGCGCGACATCGAGCGCGTGCTGTACTTCGAAGCCTACGTGGTCGTCGACCCCGGCATGACCCCGCTGAAGAAGTTCAGCATCATGAGCGAGGACGACTACGACGCGAAGCGCCAAGAGTACGGCGATGAGTTCGTCGCGCTGATGGGCGCCGAGGGCATCAAGTCGCTGCTGGAAGACATTGAGCTCGACACCGAGATCGAGCGTCTGCGCGGCGACATGACCGGCTCCGAGCTGAAGGTCAAGAAGAACTCCAAGCGCCTGAAGGTCATGGAGGCCTTCAAGAAGTCCGGCATCAAGCCCAACTGGATGGTGATGGAGGTTCTGCCGGTGCTGCCGCCGGACCTGCGTCCGCTGGTGCCGCTGGACGGCGGTCGTTTTGCGACCTCCGACCTGAACGACCTGTACCGCCGCGTCATCAACCGGAACAACCGTCTGGCTCGCCTGCTCGAGCTGAAGGCGCCGGAGATCATCGTGCGCAACGAAAAGCGCATGCTGCAGGAAGCCGTCGACTCGCTGCTCGACAACGGCCGCCGTGGCAAGGCCATGACCGGCGCGAACAAGCGCGCGCTGAAGTCTCTGGCCGACATGATCAAGGGCAAGGGCGGCCGCTTCCGGCAAAACCTGCTGGGTAAGCGCGTCGACTACTCGGGCCGTTCGGTCATCACCGTGGGCCCGTACCTCAAGCTGCACCAGTGCGGCCTGCCCAAGCTGATGGCGCTGGAGCTGTTCAAGCCCTTCATCTTCAGCCGTCTGGAAGCGATGGGCATCGCCTCCACGATCAAGCAGGCGAAGAAGGAAGTGGAAGCCGGCACGCCGGTGGTGTGGGACATCCTGGAAGAGGTGATCAAGGAACACCCGATCCTGCTGAACCGCGCCCCGACGCTGCACCGCCTGGGCATCCAGGCCTTCGAGCCCGTGCTGATCGAAGGCAAGGCCATTCAGCTGCACCCGCTGGTCTGCTCGGCGTTCAACGCCGACTTCGACGGTGACCAGATGGCCGTTCACGTGCCGCTGTCCATCGAAGCGCAGATGGAAGCGCGCGCCCTGATGCTGGCGTCGAACAACGTGCTCTTCCCGGCCTCGGGCGAGCCGTCGATCGTGCCGTCGCAGGACGTGGTGCTGGGTCTGTACTACGCGACCCGTGAGCGCATCAACGGCCGCGGCGAAGGCATGATCTTCACCGACACGGTCGAAGTGCAGCGCGCGCTGGACAACGGCGCCGTCGAGCTGACCGCCAAGATCAACGTGCGCCTGACCGAGTACAGCCGTGCCGAGAGCGGCGAGTGGGTGCCCTCGACCAAGCTGGTCGAGACCACGGTCGGTCGTGCGCTGCTGTCCGAGATCCTGCCGCGAGGCCTGCCGTTCAGCCACATGAACAAGGCGCTCAAGAAGAAGGAAATCTCGCGCCTGATCAACGCCTCCTTCCGCAAGTGCGGCCTGAAGGAGACGGTGGTCTTCGCCGACAAGCTGCTGCAGTCGGGCTTCCGCCTGGCCACGCGCGCGGGCATCTCGATCGCCATCGACGACATGCTCGTGCCCAAGGAGAAGGCCGGCCTGATCGAGCGCGCCGAGAACGAGGTCAAGGAGATCGAGCAGCAGTACGTCTCCGGTCTGGTGACCGCCGGCGAGCGCTACAACAAGGTGGTGGACATCTGGGGCAAGACCAGCGACGAAGTCGGCAAGGTCATGATGAGCCAGCTGTCCAAGCAGAAGACCGTCGACCGCAACGGCAAGGAAGTCGATCAGGAGTCGTTCAACTCCATCTACATGATGGCCGACTCCGGGGCGCGGGGTTCCGCCGCCCAGATCCGCCAGCTCGCCGGCATGCGCGGCCTGATGGCCAAGCCGGACGGCTCGATCATCGAGACGCCGATCACGGCGAACTTCCGCGAAGGCCTGAACGTTCTGCAGTACTTCATCTCCACCCACGGTGCTCGTAAGGGCCTGGCGGACACGGCGCTGAAGACCGCGAACTCGGGTTACCTGACCCGTCGTCTGGTCGACGTGACGCAGGATCTGGTGGTCACCGAGGACGATTGCGGCACCGACAACGGCTTTGCCGTGCGGGCCCTGGTCGAAGGCGGTGAAGTCATCGAATCGCTGCGCGACCGCATCCTCGGCCGCGTCACTGCGGTCGACGTGATCCATCCCGAGACCCAGGAAACCCTGGTCAGTGGTGGCCAGATGCTCGACGAGGACGTGATGGACGTGCTCGAGGCCGCTGGCGTCGACGAAGTCAAGGTCCGCACCCCGCTGACCTGCGACACGCGTTACGGCATCTGCGCCAAGTGCTACGGCCGCGATCTGGGTCGCGGTGGCCAGGTCAACACCGGTGAGGCCGTGGGCGTGATCGCCGCGCAGTCGATCGGTGAGCCGGGCACGCAGCTGACGATGCGGACCTTCCACATCGGCGGTGCGGCGTCGCGTGCGGCGGTGGCCTCCAGCGTGGAGGCCAAGTCCGAGGGCTACATCGGCTTCAACAGCACGATGCGTTACGTGACCAACGCCAAGGGCGAGCTGGTGGTGATTTCGCGTTCCGGCGAAATCATCATCTCCGACCAGCACGGCCGCGAGCGTGAGCGCCACAAGGTGCCCTACGGCGCCACGCTGAACATCAAGGCCGACCAGCACATCAAGGCCGGCACGATCCTGGGCAACTGGGACCCGCTGACTCGCCCGATCATCACCGAGTTCGCCGGCAAGATGCGCTTCGAGAACGTCGAGGAAGGCGTGACCGTGGCCAAGCAGGTGGACGAAGTGACGGGCCTGTCCACGCTGGTGGTCATCGACCCGAAGCGCCGTGGCGCCGCCAAGGTGGTGCGCCCGCAGGTCAAGCTGCTGGACGCCAACGCGCAGGAAGTGAAGATCCCTGGCACCGACCACTCGGTGACCATCGGCTTCCCGATCGGCGCGCTGATCCAGGTGCGTGACGGTCAGGACGTGGCCCCCGGCGAAGTGCTGGCGCGTATTCCGGTCGAAGGCCAGAAGACCCGCGACATCACTGGCGGTCTGCCGCGCGTGGCCGAGCTGTTCGAAGCCCGTTCGCCCAAGGACAAGGGCATCCTGGCCGAGATGACCGGCACGGTGTCCTTCGGCAAGGAGACCAAGGGCAAGGTGCGTCTGCAGATCACCGACCCGGACGGCAAGGTCTACGAAGAGCTGGTGCCCAAGGAAAAGAACATCCTGGTGCACGAAGGCCAGGTGGTCAACAAGGGCGAAAACATCGTCGACGGTCCGGCCGATCCGCAGGACATCCTGCGTCTGCTGGGCGTCGAGGAGCTGGCGCGCTACATCGTCGACGAAGTGCAGGACGTCTACCGTCTGCAGGGCGTGAAGATCAACGACAAGCACATCGAGGTGATCGTTCGCCAGATGCTGCGCCGCGTGCAGATCGTCAACCCCGGCGACTCGACGTACATCGCGGGTGAACAGGTCGAACGCTCCGAGCTGTTCAACACCAACGACCGTCTGCGCGGCGAGGACAAGATCCCCGCCACCTACGCCGACATGCTGCTGGGCATCACCAAGGCCTCGCTGTCCACCGACTCGTTCATCTCCGCGGCGTCCTTCCAGGAAACCACCCGCGTGCTGACCGAAGCGGCCATCATGGGCAAGCGCGACGAGCTGCGTGGCTTGAAGGAAAACGTGACCGTGGGTCGTCTGATCCCCGCCGGTACCGGCCTGGCTTACCACCAGGCCCGCAAGGCGAAGGAAGAAATGGACGACAACGAGCGCCGCCTGATCGCGATGCAGGAAGCCCAGGACGCCTTCGCCGCGGTGGACGCCGAAACGGCTGCCGCTGCGGATGCCGCCGCCGCTTCAGCAGCCAGCGACGACTGATCGAGTGGATCAAATCGGGGGGGCTTCAGGCCCGCCCGATGGGTGTTGCAAGCACCCTCGAAGAAAACTTCAGAAAGTGCTTGCAAACAGCGAAAGATCCATCCTATAATAATCTTCTCAGTCGCGGAGTGGAGCAGTCTGGTAGCTCGTTGGGCTCATAACCCAAAGGTCGCAGGTTCAAATCCTGCCTCCGCAACCAAAATTCGGAACCCGATGCATCGCAAGGTGCATCGGGTTTTTGTTTTGGGGCGCCACCCTGACGCCCCGGCCCTTCAAAGTCAACCCATCGTCATCAGCGACGCATTGCCGCCCGCAGCGGCCGTGTTGACGCTCAGGGCCCGCTCGACGACGAGCCGCTCCAGCGGCACCGCGCAGTCACCGGGGGCCAGCCGCTCAACGCCGATCACCGGCCCCGGCCGAGCCGCCAGCAGCCGCTGCACCTCACCCAGCTGCTCGACCGAGCCATGCAACAGCACCGCATCGAAGCGTGCGACCGGGTCCGTCCAATCGCGCGCCAAGTCCACCTGAGTCTGCACCTCGGCAGGCAGCTGCTCGCGCAAGGCCGCATGCTCGACGGGCCAGACCGCACGGCAGCCGACCGCCAGCGCCGCCGCAAGCTGGATCAATCGATCGCCGTCTGCATCGGCCAGGCACAGCACCGCGTTGCGAGGGGCAATGCGGTAGACGTTGCGCTCACCCGTCGGACCGACCAGCTCGCGACGGTCGCTGGCCGGCAGGCAGGCCAAGAGGCGCGGGCAGGCCAGCGCGGCCGCAGGACACGCCGTCTGCGCCCAGACGGCCAGGGCATCCAAGGCCGGGGAGGGCGGTGGCTGCTTGGAATCGGTGGCCTCATCCGGCAGGGCGCGCCGCAGCACATCCGCAGGTTGGGTGGCCAGTAGCCGCGGGAGGTACAGCGGGCCGCCCGCCTTTGGGCCAGTCCCTGACAGCCCTTCGCCGCCGAAGGGCTGCACGCCGACGACCGCGCCGACCATGTTGCGATTGACGTAGACGTTGCCGACCTGAGCCGCCTCGACGACGCGGGCGATGGTTTCATCGATCCGGGTGTGCAGCCCCAGCGTCAGGCCATAGCCGCTGCCGTTGATCTGGCTGAGCAGGCCGTCGAGCTCGCCGCGGCGGTAGCGCAGCAGGTGCAGCACCGGGCCGAAGACCTCGCGGCCGAGGCGCGAGAGGCGATCGATCTCGATCAGCGTAGGGACCACGAAGTGACCGGCGTCGAGCGGCGCCTCCAGCGGCGCACAGACTTGATGCACCCGCTGCCCCTGTGATCGCAGGGCCTCGATGTGCCGCTCGATGCTGGCCTTGGCCTCGGCGTCGATCACCGGGCCCACGTCCGTATGCAGGCGGGTCGGGTGCCCCAGTCGCAGCTCGGCCATCGCACCCAGGAGCATGTTGCGCACGCGGTCGGCCACCTCGTCTTGCACGCAGAGCACCCGCAGCGCCGAGCAGCGTTGGCCGGCGCTGTCTAAGGCCGAGGTCAGCACGTCGCTCACCACCTGTTCGGTCAGGGCGGAGGAGTCCACGATCATGGCGTTCTGCCCGCCGGTCTCGGCGATCAACGCGATGGCGCGGCCCTGCTCGTCGACCCGGCCGGCGAGGCTGCTCTGCAGCAGCCGGGCCACCTCGGTCGAGCCGGTGAACAGCACGCCGCGCACGCGCAGGTCGGCCACCAATCGCGCACCCACCACCGCACCCGCGCCGGGCAGGAGCTGCAGGGCGGCGCGCGGCACGCCCGCGTCCCATAAGGCCTGCACCGCGCGGGCGGCGATCAGCGGCGTCTGCTCGGCCGGTTTGGCCAGCACGACGTTGCCCGCCGCCAGCGCGGCGGCCACCTGGCCCACGAAGATCGCGAGCGGGAAATTCCAGGGGCTGATGCACACCACCGGACCGCGCGCGCGGTGGGTGGCGTTGTCGAAGTCGACGCGCACCTGCTGGGCGTAGTAGTGCAGGAAGTCCACCGCCTCGCGCACTTCGCTCACGGCATTGGCGGCGGTCTTGCCCGCCTCGCGCATCAACAGGTCGATCAGCGACGGCGTGTCCGCCTCCAGCCGCGCAGCGGCGGCGTCGAGGCGCTCGGCCCGTTCGGCGGGCGGGCGGGCGGCCCAGTCGGCGGCCGCACGCGCGGCGTATCCCAGTGCTGCATCCACCTCTGCGGCGGTGGCGTCCCGCACGTCCCCCACCCGCTCCCGCGTGTCGGCGGGCTGGGTGAGCGCGACCCAGGCGTTGGCCATCGCACCAGGAGCGGGTCCGCCCAACATCGGTTCGGCGCGCAGGCGCTCCGGGCGGGGGGGGCGGCTGCTCTGCAGTTGGGCGGCCAGCTCAGCCAGCTGGGCCTCGCTGGTCAGATCGAGGCCGCGGGAGTTGGACCGCGACGGCCCGAAGAGCGCACCAGGCAGTGGAATGCCTGGGTGCGGCAGCCCGATGCGGCCCTCGCGGCGGGCCAGGGCGTCGATCTGTTCGACGGGGTTGCGCACCAGCTCGTCGATCGACAGGGTGGCGTCGGCGATCCGGTTGACGAAGGAGGTGTTGGCGCCGTTCTCCAGCAGCCGGCGCACGAGGTAGGCCAGCAGCGTTTCGTGGGTGCCCACCGGGGCGTAGATGCGGCAGGGCCGGCCGAGCTTGCCCTGGGCTGGCTCGCCAACCACCTGCTCATACAGCGGTTCGCCCATGCCGTGCAGGCACTGGAATTCGTACTGCTGCTGCCCATAGCGGCTCGGGTCGGCCAGCTCATGGATCGTCGCCAGCGTGTGGGCGTTGTGGGTAGCGAACTGCGGGTAGATCTGCTCGGGCGCAGAGAGCAGCCGGCGAGCGCAGGCGATGTAGGCGGCGTCGGTGTGCGATTTCCGGGTGTAGACGGGGTAGTCGGGTTGGCCGTCGACCTGGGCGCGCTTGATCTCACTGTCCCAATAGGCGCCCTTGACGAGCCGCACCATCAACCGCCGATCGCTGCGCCGCGCCAGGTCGATCAGGTGCTCGACCACCGCGGGGCAGCGCTTCTGGTAGGCCTGGATGACGCAGCCCAGCCCAGCCCAGCCGCGCAGCTGCGGCTCCATCGCCAGGCGCTCCAGCAGGTCGAGCGACAGCTCCAGGCGATCGGCCTCTTCGGCGTCGATGTTCAGGCCGATGTCGTGGCGCTTGGCCTGGGCGCACAGGCGCAGCAAGGCGGGATAGAGCTCAGCCATCACGCGGTCGTACTGCCCGCGGCTGTAGCGTGGGTGCAGCGCAGAGAGCTTGATGGAGATGCCTGGGCCGTCGAACACGCCGCGGCCTGCCGACGCGTGGCCGATGGCGTCGATCGCCGTTTCGTAGTCGCGCCGGTAACGCTCGGCGTCGCGGGCGGTCAGGGCCGCCTCGCCCAGCATGTCGAAGGAGTAGCGGAAGCCGAGGCGCTCCTGCGCCTCGGCGTTGCGCAGCGCCTCGGCGATGGTCTCGCCGGTGACGAACTGCTCGCCCATCATGCGCATCGCCAGGTCCACCCCTTTGCGGATCAGCGGCTCGCCGCCCAGGGCCACCAGCCGGCCCATCGCAGCGGAGAGCCCGGTCTCGCTGTGCGTGGCCACCAGCCGACCGGTGATCAGCAGGCCCCAGGTGGCGGCGTTGACGAAGAGCGAGGCGCTGCGTCCAAGGTGCGTGGCCCACTGGCCCTGAGTGATCTTGTCGCGGATTAGCTGGTCGCGGGTCGCGTTGTCGGGGATGCGCAGCAGCGCTTCGGCCAGGCACATCAGCGCGACGCCTTCCTGCGAAGACAGGGCGTACTCTTGCAGCAGGTTCTGCACCAGCCCGGCTCGCCCCGCCGAGGCCTTGCGTTGTCGCAGGCCCTGGGCTAAGCGTGCCGCCAGGGCTTGCGCGCGTGCAGCCATCTCGGCGGGCAGCCGAGCGCCCTCGAGCAGGCGCGCGACGGCTTCGGGCTCAGGCGTGCGCGTCGCTGCGGTGATGGCGCGACGCAGCGGCGTGGCGGCGAAGGCCGAGGGCTCGAAGAAGGCGAACTCGCCTGGCGTTGACGATGGAAGGGCGGCAGAGGGGTGGAGCAGGGCGTTCATGGAGTGGAGGGCACCGGGGTCAGCGCAGTTGCTCCATGATCTCGATATTGCCCTGAGTTTTTCTTTGTTCTTGAGGGCCCACTTGGTGAGAAGTTCGATCCATGCCTGACCTTGCCGACCTCGACCGAATCGACCGCCGCATCCTGTTGCAGCTCCAGGAAGACGGGCGCATCTCCAACCTGCGCCTGGCCGAGGCCGTGGCGCTATCGCCGACCGCTGTGCTCGCGAGGGTGCAACGACTGACGCGCGACGGCTACATCCTTGGCTATCAGGCGCTGCTGAACCCCAAGCAGCTCGACGCCGGGCTGCTGGTGTTCGTCGAGGTGCTGCTGGATCGGACGACGCCGAACGTCTTCGACCAGTTTCGCGCCGCAGTGGCGGTGCACCCTGAGATTCTGGAGTGCCACATGGTGGCGGGGGGATTCGACTACCTGCTCAAGACGCGGGTGGCCGACATGTCGGCGTACCGGGACTTCGCGGGGGGCGTGCTCTGGCAACTGCCCGGCGTGCGTGAAACGCGCACCTACGCGGTCATGGAGGAGGTTAAGAGTGCCAACAAGCTGCACATCGTGACCTGAGCCTGTCGGCGCACTGGCGCAAACAGAGGTCATCAGGGACGGGCGAAAAAAAACCCGCGTCGGCGGTGCCGAGGCGGGTTCTGCGCAAGGCCGCGGTGGTCAGGCCACCGGGGCAGGCAGGATCACTGCAGCTTGATCTCGACGTCCACGCCAGCCGGCAGGTCGAGCTTCATCAGCGCGTCAACGGTCTTGTCCGTCGGGTCGACGATGTCCATCAGGCGCTGGTGGGTGCGGATCTCGAACTGGTCGCGCGACGTCTTGTTGACGTGCGGCGAGCGCAGGATGTCGAAGCGCTGCATGCGGGTCGGCAGGGGCACGGGGCCCTTGACGATCGCGCCGGTGCGCTTGGCGGTGTCCACGATCTCGAGCGCCGACTGGTCGATCAGCTTGTAATCGAAAGCCTTCAGGCGGATGCGGATCTTTTGCTTTTGCATGGTTTTTCCTTAAAGAGCGTTGGCGACCCGAGGGTCGCCGGTTCGGGATGTGGCGGATGTCTCCAGCCGCCACAGCCACGCAAAAGACTTACTCGATGATCTTGGCGACGACGCCGGCGCCGACGGTGCGGCCGCCTTCACGGATGGCGAAGCGCAGGCCTTCTTCCATGGCGATCGGGGCGATCAGCT
>Ga0228698_1000768_pt1 | contig 19806 bp, 18 predicted proteins | sample McNCre117_Aug_MG_FD_178015 | JGI IMG/M metagenome (GOLD analysis project Ga0228698, IMG submission 178015) | Freshwater microbial communities from McNutts Creek, Athens, Georgia, United States - 1-17_Aug_MG | ecosystem: Environmental > Aquatic > Freshwater > Creek | place: USA: Georgia...
GACGCCCGGCTGGTGGACACCAGCTACCTGGTCGAATCCGATTCGCCCCTGGCCATCGTCACCGACAAGGACGCCGACGGCCTGGAGATGATCCGCCACTCCACCGCCCACCTGCTGGCCTATGCCGTCAAGACGCTGTTCCCCGAGGCGCAGGTCACCATCGGGCCGACGGTCGAGAACGGCTTTTATTACGACTTTGCCTACAAGCGCCCGTTCACGCCCGACGACCTGGCGGCCATCGAGAACAAGATGACCGAGCTGGCCCGCAAGGACGAACCCGTGGTGCGCCGCGTGCTGCCCCGCGACGAGGCCGTGGCCTATTTCAAGAGCCTGGGCGAGCAGTACAAGGCCGGGATCATCGAAAGCATCCCGGCTGACCAGGACGTGTCCCTGTACCGCGAAGGCGCCTTCGAAGACCTGTGCCGCGGCCCCCACGTGCCGTCCACCGGCAAGCTCAAGCATTTCAAGCTGATGAAGGTGGCTGGTGCCTACTGGCGCGGCGACCAGGCCAACGAGCAACTGCAGCGCATCTACGGCACCGCCTGGGCCAGCAAGGACGATCTGCAGGGTTACCTGCGCATGCTCGAAGAAGCCGAAAAGCGCGACCACCGCCGCCTGGGCCGTGATCTGGATCTCTTCCACATCGACGAGCATTCGCCCGGTACGGTCTTTTGGCACCCCAAGGGCTGGACACTGTGGCAAGAGGTAGAGCAGTACATGCGCGGCGTGTACCGCGACAACGGCTACCTCGAGGTCAAGGGTCCGCAGATCCTGGACCAGGGCCTGTGGGAAAAAACCGGCCACTGGGACAAGTACCGCGAGAACATGTTCGTCACCGAGAGCGAAAAGCGCGACTACGCGCTCAAGCCGATGAACTGCCCCGGCCACATCCTGATCTTCAAGCAGGGCATCAAGAGCTACCGCGACTTGCCGCTGCGCTTTGGTGAATTTGGCCAATGCCACCGCAATGAGCCCACCGGCGGCCTGCACGGCATCATGCGCGTGCGCGCCTTCACGCAGGACGACGGCCACATCTTCTGCACCGAAGACCAGATCCAATCCGAGGTGATCGCCTTCACCACGCTGCTGCAAAAGGTCTACAAGGATTTCGGCTTCAGCGACATCATCTACAAGCTCTCAACACGCCCTGAAAAGCGCATCGGCACCGAAGAAAGCTGGGACCGCGCCGAGGCCGCGCTGGCCGAAGGCCTGCGTGCATCGGGCTGCAACTTCGAGTATTTGCCGGGCGAGGGCGCTTTTTATGGCCCCAAGATCGAGTACACGCTCAAAGACGCGCTGGGCCGCCCCTGGCAGTGCGGCACCATCCAGGTTGATCCCAACCTGCCCGAGCGTCTGGACGCCGAGTTCGTGGGCGAAGACGGCTCGCGCCACCGGCCCATCATGTTGCACCGCGCCATCGTGGGCAGCCTCGAGCGTTTCATCGGCATCCTGATCGAACAGCACGCCGGTGCCTTGCCCGCTTGGCTGTCGCCGGTGCAGGTGGTGGTGGCCAGCATCACCGACTCGCAGGCCGAATATGTGGCCGAAGTGGCGAAAGCGCTGCAAAAACAAGGGCTTAGAGTGCAAACTGATTTGCGCAACGAAAAGATCACGTATAAAATCCGCGAGCATTCGTTGCAAAAGGTCCCGTACATCCTGGTCGCTGGCGACAAGGAGAAGGCAAGCGGGGCCGTTGCCGTGCGCGCTCGAGGCAACCTCGACCTGGGCGTGATGCCGTTGAGCGACTTCATTGCCAAGCTCGCCGACGACATCACCCGCAAGGCCTGATGTCCCGCCTGCCAGCGCGCACGTTCGTTTTTGCTTCTGTTCGGTCTCGCCCATTGCTTGCCTTGGGGTAGAGGCCATGAATGGTTTGAAGGGGTTAGCACCATCGCTACTTTTCTTGATCGCCGGACGCCCAACGTCGAGCGCAAGCATCGTCTCAACCGCGAAATCATGGCGCCCAGCGTGCGTCTGAACGGGGTCAACAACGAGCCTCTGGGTATCGTCAGCATCATGGAAGCGCTTCGCCTGTCCGGCGAGGCCGATGTCGATCTCGTCGAGATCGCACCCACTGCTGATCCCCCGGTCTGCCGCTTGATGGACTACGGCAAGTTCAAGTACCAGGAGCAAAAGAAGGCCGCTGAAGCCAAGTCCAAGCAAAAGGTCATCGAGGTCAAGGAAGTCAAGTTCCGCCCCGGCACCGATGACGGCGACTACGCGATCAAGATGCGCAATCTGCGCCGCTTCATCGCTGAAGACGGCGACAAGGGCAAGGTCACGCTGCGTTTCCGCGGCCGCGAGATCACCCACCAGGATATCGGCATGCGCATGCTGGAACGCATCCGTGATGAACTGGCTGATGTGGCGGTGGTTGAGCACATGCCCAAGCTCGAAGGCCGCCAGATGATCATGGTGCTGGCGCCCAAGAAAAAGCAGTAAGTGTTGTGCGGGCTTGCCTGGTGCAGGCCCTGTTGGATGAATGAAATTCCGTGCCGGGGTCTGGTCACCGCGGCAACTGGAAAGAAGCTGCTGCAGGCTTCACAAGTGTGGCAACACCCGTTGCAACCGCCTGCAGACGGCAACCTAGAAGGAGCAGTCATGCCCAAAATGAAGACCAAGAGCAGCGCGAAGAAGCGCTTTCGTGTTCGTCCGGGTGGCACCGTCAAGCGCGGTCAGGCGTTCAAGCGCCACATCCTGACCAAGAAGACCACCAAGAACAAGCGGCAGTTGCGCGGTTCGGTCTCGGTCCACGAGACCAACATGGGTCACATGGCACAAATGCTGCCATTTGCCGGTCTCTGATCAACGACGAACTAGAAGGAGCTATTCATGCCTCGCGTCAAACGTGGTGTAACCGCCCGTGCTCGTCACAAGAAGATCCTCGCTCTGGCCAAGGGCTATCGCGGTCGTCGCAAGAATGTCTTCCGCATCGCCAAACAGGCGGTGATGAAGGCAGGTCAATACGCCTACCGTGACCGCCGTACCCGCAAGCGCGTGTTCCGCGCGCTGTGGATCGCCCGTATCAACGCCGCCGCGCGTGGTCTGGGCATCACCTACAGCAAGTTCATGGCTGGTCTGAAGAAGGCCTCCATCGACATCGATCGCAAGATGTTGGCTGAACTGGCTGTCAACGATCCGGCCGCTTTTGGCAGCATCGTCGCCAAGGTGAAGGCCCAACTCGCTTGAGCTCCTGCCGCCTGGTGATGAGCCGGGCGGTCACAAGCAACACCACCGGGTTCAGGCTCGGGGGTGCTTGCAGGATTCAAAGGTCGTCACCTGTGGGCGGCCTTTTTTGCTTTTTGCACGACATGAACGATCTTGATCAACTGGTAGCCGCCGCGCAAACCGACTTCGCCGCCGCACCGACGCCCGCCGAACTTGAAAACGCCAAGGCCCGTTTCCTGGGCAAGGCCGGCAAGCTCACCGAGTTGCTCAAGGGCCTGGGTGCCCTGTCGCACGAAGAGAAAAAAACCCGCGGCGCCGACATCAACCGCGCCAAGCAGCAGATCGAAGCCGCGCTGGCTGAGCGCCGGCAGGCGCTGGCCGATGCCGAGTTGCAGGCGCAGCTCAAGGCCGAAGCCCTGGATGTCACCTTGCCTGGCCGCCAGCGCGGCACAGGCGGCCTGCACCCGGTATCGCGCACCATCGAGCGCATCGAGGCCATCTTTGGATCCATGGGTTTTGACGTGGCCGAAGGCCCCGAGATCGAAACCGACTGGATGAGTTTCACCGCGCTGAACAACCCCGAGAACCACCCGGCGCGTTCGATGCAGGACACGTTTTACGTGGACATGAAGGACGATCAGGGCCGTTGGCTGAACCTGCGCCCGCACACCTCGCCCATGCAGGTGCGTTATGCGCGCGCGCATGCCGCACGCCATGCCGGTGTGGACCCCATGCCCGAGATCCGCGTCATCGCGCCCGGCCGTACCTACCGTGTCGACAGCGATGCCACGCACTCGCCCATGTTCCACCAGTGCGAAGGCCTGTGGATCGGTGAGAACGTCAGCTTCAAGGACCTGAAGGTGGTGTTCACCGAGTTCTGCCGCAAGTTCTTCGAGAGCGACGACCTGCAGTTGCGCTTCCGTCCGTCGTTCTTCCCCTTCACCGAGCCCTCGGCCGAGATCGACATCGCCTTTGCCTCGGGGCCCTTGAAGGGCCGCTGGCTGGAGGTGGGCGGCTCGGGTCAGGTGCACCCCAATGTGGTTCGCAATTACGGGCTCGATCCCGAACGGCACATCGGCTTTGCCTTTGGCATGGGCATGGATCGCCTGACCATGCTGCGCTATGGCGTGAACGACCTGCGGCAGTTCTTCGACGGCGATCTGCGCTTTCTGCGCCAGTTCCGTTGAACTGACCACAACCTCGCACGCCCCGGGCGCCCCCAAGACATATCCTCCTCACGATCATGCAATTCCCTGAATCCTGGCTGCGCGAGTTCTGCAACCCGCCGATCTCCACCGCCGAACTGGCCGATCTGCTGACCATGGCCGGCCTGGAGGTTGAAGACCTTCAGCCGGCCGCGCCGCCGTTTTCGGGCGTGGTGGTGGGCGAGATCATCGAGGCCGTGCAACACCCGAACGCCGACCGCTTGCGCGTGTGCAAGGTGCGGGCGGGCGCGCATTCGCCCGTCGAGGGCCTGCAGATCGTCTGTGGCGCGCCCAATGCCCGTGTGGGCATCCGCGTGCCCTTGGCGCTCGATGGTGCCAGCCTGCCGCCGGCTGAAGGCCAGGACACCCCATTCCGCATCAAGACCGGCAAGCTGCGCGGCGTGGAAAGCCAGGGCATGCTGTGCTCGGCCAAGGAGCTGAAGCTGGCCGACGACCATGGTGGCCTGCTGGAGCTGGCCGCCGACGCACCCGTGGGCGCCGACATCCGCCAGGTGCTGAACCTCGACGACACGCTGTTCACCCTCAAGCTCACGCCCAACCTGGCGCATGCGCTCAGTGTCTTCGGTGTGGCGCGCGAGGTGTCGGCGCTCACCGGCTCGCCGCTGCTCAAACCCGAGCCCACGCCCGCTGCCGTTACTCATGCGCAAACCTTGCCGGTCACCATCTGCGCACCTGATCTGTGCGGGCGCTTCTCGGGCCGCGTGATCCAAAACGTCAACACCCAAGCCAAGACGCCGGCCTGGATAGTCGACCGGCTGGCGCGTTGCGGGCAGCGCTCGGTCACTGCCCTGGTCGACATCTCCAACTACGTGATGTTCGAGCTGGGGCAACCCTCGCACATCTTCGATCTGGACGCCATCTCGGTGCCGCTGCAGGTGCGTTGGGGCGTCAAGGGCGAAACCCTGAAACTGCTCAATGGCAACACCGTTGAGCTGGACGAGCAGGTGGGTGTGGTGGCCGATGCCAAGGGCGTTGAATCGCTGGCCGGCATCATGGGTGGCGACGCCACGGCGGTGTCCGACAACACCCGTTCGGTCTATGTCGAGGCCGCATACTGGTGGCCCGAAGCCGTGGCCGGTCGATCACGCCGTTTCAATTTCAGCACCGACGCAGGCCATCGCTTTGAGCGCGGCGTTGATCCAGCCCAGACCGTGGCCGCGATCGAGCGCATCACCGCACTCATCCAGTCGATCTGCGGCGGCGAAGCCGGCCCCATCGATGACCAGCTCGTCAATGTGCCCGCCAAGCAACCGGTGTCCTTGCGCGTGGCCCGTTGTGCAAAGGTCATCGGCATGCCGGTGACGCAGGCCGATTGCGTGCAGGTTTTCAATCGCCTGGGCCTGTCCTTCACCGAGCAGCCCGGCGTGCTGACCGTGGTGCCGCCCAGCTGGCGCTTTGATCTGGCCATCGAAGAAGACCTGATCGAGGAGGTCGCCCGCATCATCGGTTATGACAAGTTGCCTTCGTCGGCGCCCATTGCTCCGGTGATGCCGCGTGAGCAGCGTGAGGCCCGCCGCAGCACCTTCGCCGTGCGCCATGCCTTGGCCGCTCTGGACTACCAGGAAACCATCAACTTCAGCTTTGTTGAGCAGCGCTGGGAGACCGAGCTGGCCGGCAACCCCGATCCCATCAAGGTGCTGAACCCCATCGCCGCACCCTTGTCGGTGATGCGCTCAAGCCTGATGGGCAGCCTGGTGCAGGTGTTGCGCCACAACCTGTCGCGCAAGACCGAGCGGGTGCGGGTGTTCGAGCTGGGCCGCGTGTCGATGCGCGACGCCACGGTGCAAGCCAGCGACAGCACCGTGGCCGGCATCGCCCAGCCCATGCGGGTGGCGGGCCTGGCCTACGGGCCGGCCGACAACACCCAATGGGCCAGCAAGGAGCGCCCGGTCGACTTCTTTGACGTGAAGGGTGATGTGCAAGCCCTGCTGGCACCGCGCGCCGTGCAGTTTGAAGCCGCAGCGCATCCCGCCCTGCACCCCGGTCGCAGCGCCAAGGTCACTCTGGATGGCGTGGCCATCGGCTTCATTGGCGAATTGCACCCGCAGTGGCGCCAGGGCTACGAACTGCCCCAGGCGCCCGTGCTGTTCGAGCTGGACCTGAATGCCGTCTGCGCTCAGCACGTGCCCGCAGCAACCGGCATCGCCAGGCACCAGAGCGCCTGGCGTGACCTGGCACTGGTGGTGCCCGAAGCCGCCACCCACGATGCCCTGGTGGCCGCCCTGCGCGCCGACGACAAGGGCCTGGTGCGTCAGGTCACGCTGTTTGACGTCTACAAGCCGGCATCGCCCACGGCCGATCTGGCCCAGGGCGAACGCAGCATGGCGGTGCGCCTCGAATTGCTGGACGAGGCGGGCACCCTGACCGAAGATCGCATCGAGGCGGCCATCACGGCTGCATTGGCGCGCGCCGCAACGTCTGTGGGTGCGCGTCTGCGTGCCTGATCGAACAGAAAGCCGGTCTCCATGAGCCAGGACATCACCACCGATCGCGTGTTCTTGCCTTCGCTTGAAACGCCCACCCTGACCAAGGCTGAGTTGGCCGAGCTGCTGTTTGACCGTCTGGGTCTGAACAAGCGCGAGTCCAAAGACATGGTCGAGGCCTTCTTTGAGTTGGTTCACGGCACCCTGGTGCAGGGCGATGATGTGAAGCTGTCGGGTTTCGGCAACTTCAACATCCGCCGCAAGGCGCCGCGCCCAGGGCGCAATCCGCGCACCGGCGAGTCCATCCCCATCAAGGCCCGCAATGTGGTGACTTTTCACGCCAGCCACAAGCTCAAGGCTGTCGTGCAAGGAGATGCACCACTTGAGGACGAGTTCGAGTAGAGTCTGAGTTTTACTCGACACCTCGTTGATTTTCATGGAGAAACTGCTGCCTGCCATCCCGGCCAAGCGTTACTTCACGATAGGTGAGGTGAGCGACCTGTGCGGCGTCAAGCCCTATGTGCTGCGCTACTGGGAGCAAGAGTTCTCCCAGCTCAAGCCCATGAAGCGGCGGGGCAACCGCCGCTATTACCAGCACCACGAGGTGCTGCTCATCCGTCGCATCCGCGAACTGCTCTACGACCAGGGCTTCACCATCAGCGGCGCACGCAACCAGCTCGGTGATCTGGCCGGTGGTGTGAGTGGCCGGCACGATGTCATCGAAGACCATGGCCCTGAAGCCCTGGCACACCTGGCCGATGACGGCGACGGCCTCGACAGCATCGAGGAAGGCCAGCCCTTGCCCGTACCTGAAGTGTTGGAACTGGCCCCTTCACAACTTCGCGCCGAGCTTTTATCCATTCGTGCGTTGCTGGGCTCGTAAAAAGCCAAATTTCAGGCTACAATCTGAGGCTCAGTCGGGGCGTAGCGCAGCCTGGTAGCGCACTTGCATGGGGTGCAAGGGGTCGCGAGTTCGAATCCCGCCGTCCCGACCAACTGAACGAAAAGCCCAGCATCGCGAGATGCTGGGCTTTGTCGTTTCTGGGTGCCGGCAAAGCGGCCTTGCAAACCAGGGCCGGGCGGCCCTGGCTGGCTTCAACACATCACTGCGAAGCCGCCGAGGCAGCCGGTGCCGCAGCGCTGGCGCCATCGGCCGCGGCGCTGGGGGCAGCCGGGGCGGTCATGGCGGCCGGTGCCGTGGCGGTGGGGCTGGCATGGCTGGTCGACTGGCTCATCGGCAGCAGCGGCACGATCAGCAGTGCCACGATGTTGATGATCTTGATCAGCGGGTTGACAGCGGGGCCGGCGGTGTCCTTGTAGGGGTCACCCACGGTGTCACCGGTCACGGCGCTCTTGTGGGCCTCCGAGCCCTTCTTGTGCAGCACACCGTCACTGTCGGTGAAGCCTTCCTCGATCAGCTTCTTGGCATTGTCCCAGGCGCCACCGCCGGTACACATGCTGATGCCCACAAAGAGGCCGGTCACGATCGTGCCCATCAGCAAGCCGCCCAGTGCTGCCGGGCCCAGTGCCATGCCCACCACAACCGGCACCACCACGGGCAGCAGCGAGGGGACGATCATCTCCTTGATGGCTGCCGTGGTGAGCATGTCGACCGCAGCGCTGTAATCAGGCTTTTTCTTGCCAGCCATGATTTCACCGCCCTGGAACTGGCGACGCACTTCGACCACCACCGAGCCTGCTGCGCGGCCCACGGCTTCCATGGCCATGGCGGCAAACAGGTAGGGGATCAGGCCACCGATGAACAGGCCCACGATCACCATGTGGTTGGACAGGTCGAAGGTGACATGCATGCCACGCGATTCCAGCGCATGCGTGTAGTCGGCAAACAGCACCAGCGCAGCCAGACCGGCCGAGCCGATGGCGTAGCCCTTGGTCACCGCCTTGGTGGTGTTGCCCACGGCGTCCAGCGGGTCGGTCACGTCGCGCACGCTGTCGGGCAACTCGGCCATCTCGGCAATGCCGCCACCGTTGTCGGTGATGGGGCCGTAGGCGTCCAGTGCCACGATGATGCCGGCCATGCTGAGCATGGCGGTGGCGGCGATCGCGATGCCGTACAGGCCGGCCAGCGAGTAGGCCGTGATGATGGCCAGGCAGACGAACAGCACCGGCCAGGCCGTCGATTTCATGCTGACGCCCAGGCCGGCGATCACGTTGGTGCCGTGGCCGGTGGTGGAGGCTTGCGCCACGTGCTGCACCGGGCCGAACTGCGTACCGGTGTAGTACTCGGTGATCCACACCATGGCCGCCGTCAACACCAGGCCAATGGTGCAGGCACCAAACAGGGCCATCGAGCTGACCTTGCCGCCTGCAGCCAGTTCAAGCCCGGTCGGGAACATGGCGTTGGTGACAAAGTAGAAGGCGATCAGCGAGATCACGCCGGCCACGATCAGGCCCTTGTACAGCGCGGGCATCACGTTCTTCATGCCGGGCGAAGCCTTCACGAAGCTACAGCCGATGATCGACGCGATGATGGACACCCCACCCAGCAGCAGCGGGTACACGGCTGCAGCCATGCTGCCTGCAGCCGAAACCAGCAGTGCGCCCAAGGCCATCGTGGCAATCAGCGTGACGGCATAGGTTTCGAACAGGTCGGCGGCCATGCCGGCGCAGTCACCCACGTTGTCGCCCACGTTGTCGGCGATCACGGCAGGGTTGCGGGGGTCGTCTTCGGGGATGCCGGCTTCCACCTTGCCCACCAGGTCGGCACCGACGTCAGCGCCCTTGGTGAAGATGCCGCCGCCCAGGCGCGCAAAGATCGAGATCAGGCTGGAGCCGAAGGCCAGGCCCAGCAGCGGCTTGAGCGTGGCCGGATCGGCTTGCGTGCCGCCGCTCAGTTGCCAGAAGAAGATGCCCACACCCAGCAGGCCCAGACCCACCACCAGCATGCCGGTGATGGCGCCGCCCTTGAACGCGACATCCAGCGCCGGGCCGATGCCCTTGGTGGCGGCCTGCGTGGTGCGCACGTTGGCGCGCACCGACACGTTCATGCCGATGAAACCGCAAGCGCCCGACAGCACGGCGCCCAGCACGAAGCCGACAGCCGTGCTGCGGCCCAGGAAGGCGTAGATCAGCACGGCCAGCACCACGCCGACGATACCGATGGTCTTGTACTGGCGGGCCAGGTAGGCGGCTGCGCCTTGCTGGATGGCCGCAGCAATTTCCTGCATGCGGGCATTGCCCGCGTCCTGACTCAGAATCCAGCTGCGCTGGATGAACCCGTAAAGCACGGCAGCAAGACCGCACGCCAGCGCCACATAAAGCGCCATATTGGTGGATATCAAGATATCTCCTTCCTCGCTACAAGCCCTGTGATGGATGCGCCACCGCTGTGTTTTGCCTGGTCAATCGTGAAGATTCACCGGGCGGGGGTCGCGAAACCAATGTAAGGGAAGCCCTCGGCGAACGTCACGGTGTTTTCCTGCGGTATCGCAAACTCGGGCATTTCGTCAGGGCGAGGCAAGGGCACTTCGTAGAATGCGGGTTTCCCCCTCCTATCGAGTCCAATCCATGAGCCTTCACAACGTGACGCCGGGCGCCAAGGCCCCCGAAGAATTCAATGTGATCATCGAGATCCCCATGAATGCGGATCCCATCAAGTACGAGGTGGATCACGACACGGGCGCGCTGTTTGTCGACCGCTTCATGAGCACGGCCATGCACTACCCGTGCAACTACGGCTACATCCCCAACACCCTGTCCGATGACGGTGACCCGGTGGACGTGCTGGTGATCACCCCGGTGCCGCTGATCCCGGGCGTGGTGGTCACCTGCCGCGCCATCGGCATGATGAAGATGGACGACGAAGCCGGCGGCGACAACAAGCTGCTGGCCGTGCCCATCGACAAGGTGCTGTCGATCTACAGCCAGTGGAAGAAGCCTGAAGACCTGAACCCCCTGCGCCTGAAGACCATCCAGCACTTCTTTGAGCACTACAAGGACCTGGAGCCCGGCAAGTGGGTGAAGGTGCTGGGCTGGACCGGCCCCGAAGGCGCCCACCAGGAGATCCTGGCCGGCATCGCCAACTTCGAAGCCGACCACAAGAAGGACTGAGCTGGCGCTCATGCCTGCACCTCACCAGGGCCCGGGCCCTGGTGTGAGGCCTGTTCAAGCCCCGCCGCGTGCGGGGTTTGTCGTTTTCAGAGCGCCTTGCTCAGCAGCTTGAAGTCGGGGTCTTCCGGGAAGGCGTGGCTCTCAAAGCCCAGGCTCTTCATCAGCCGCAGCATGTTGGGTTGTTGGCCAGCACCAGGCCATCGATTTCGCTCAGGCCCTTGGCGCGGGCAAACTCCATGATCGACAGCATCAGGCGCGAACCCAGTCCCTGGCCGTTGAAGTCATCGGCCACCGCCAGCGAGAACTCGCAACTGGTTTGATCGGGGTTGGTGATGTAGCGCGACACACCGATGATGCGTTCGGTTTCGGCGAATTCGCCTTCGCCCACCGCCTCGCGTTGCCGATGCACGGCCACCAGGGCCATCTCGCGGTCGTAATCGATCAGCGTGTAGCGCGCCAGCATGCGGGCAGGCAACTCGGGCATGGTGCTGGCAAAGCGGAAGTAGCGGCTCTCTTGCGACATGCCGCGCACAAAGGCTTGCAGCATGTCGGCGTCATCGGGCTGGATCGGGCGGATGGTGTAAAGCCCACCCCCCTTCATGGGCCATTCGCGCTCGTAGGCACTGGGGTAGGGCAGGATGGCCAAGTGCCCAAAGTCGCCCCCCGCGTGGCCCGAAGGCGGGGCGTGGTCGATCACGATGCGTGCATCCACAGCCACGGCGCCGGTTTCGTCCACGATGATGGGGTTGATGTCCATCTCGCGCAGCTGGGGCAGGGCGCACACCATTTCTGACACGCGCAGCAGGATCTGCTCAATGCCTTCCAGATCGGCTTCTGGCACGCCGCGCCATTCGGCCAGCATCTCGGCCACCCGGGCCCGCTCGATCAGGCGACGCGCCAGAAACTGGTTCAGCGGGGGCAGTTCCATCGCGCGGTCAGCGATCAGCTCGATCATGGTGCCGCCCGCACCGAAGGTGATGACCGGGCCGAAGGGGTCATCGGTGGTCAGGCCGATGTAGATCTCGCGGCCATGGCGCTTGCCCGACATGGGCTGGATGGTGACGCCGTTGATGCGCGCACCCGGCTGGGCACGTTTGACCGCCGCCAACATGTCGTTGTAGGTGTCGCGCACCTGGGTGGCGGTCATCACGTTCAGCGCCACGCCCTGCACATCACTCTTGTGGCTGATGTCCGGCGAGTCGATCTTCAGCGCCACCGGGTAACCCAGCTGCGCCGCGATCAGCATGGCCTCGTTGGCGTTGCGCGCCAGCATGGTGCGCGTGACCGGAATGTGGAAGGCGGCCAGCAGGGCCTTGGACTCCATCTCGGTGAGCACCTTGCGGCGTTCGGCCAGCACCCCCTCGATCAACAGCCGGGCGCCTTCGGTGTCGGGCTTGGCCAGGTGCGACAGCGGCGGCGGTGTCTGCTGCAGCAACTGTTGGTTTTGGTAGAAGCTGGCGATGTTGCCAAAGGCGTCCACCGCGGCTTCGGGGGTGCGGAAACTGGGGATGGCCACCGCGTTCAAGGCGTCACGGGCACCCTTGACGCGCTCGTCCCCCATCCAGCATGCCAGCACCGGCTTGCCCGTGAGGCGAAAGACCTCGGTGACACCCTTGGCCAGCGCGGCGGGGTCGCTGTCGGGCTTGGGTGAATAGATGGCCAGCATGCCATCGGTGCCCGCGTCCTTGCCGCAGGCCAGCAGCGCGGCGCTGTAGTGCTCGGGTTGAGCATCTTCACCCAGGTCGATCACCGATAACAAGCTGCTGCCGGGCGGCAGGCGCGGCGCCAGATCAGCCTGCGACGCCGGGTTGAGCGCCGCCACCTCCAGGCCGATTTCATTGGCCCAGTCGGCGGCGATCACACCCGGCCCGCCACCATTGGTCACGATGGCCAGGCGCTTGCCCACCGGGCGATACCGTGAGGCCAGGCACTTGGCAGCTGAAAACAGCTGCGTGAACATGCGCACCCGCACCGCACCGGCGCGGCGCAACGCGGCCTCAAACACGTCGTCGCTGCCCACGATGGCCGCCGAGTGCGTCAGGGCGGCCTTGCTGCCGGCGGGCCGACGACCGGCCTTCATCACCACCACCGGCTTGGCGTAGGCAGCGGCGCGCAGCGCGCTCATGAAGCGACGCGCGTTGCGGATGCCTTCCATGTAGACCAGGATGGATTGCGTGGACGAGTCATTGGCCAGGAAATCCAGGGCCTGCGGCAGATCGACGGCCGTGTTCGGGCCCAGCGAGATGACAGCCGAGAAACCCACGCCGTTCTGTTGCGCCCAATCCAGGATGGACGACGTCAGGGCGCCCGATTGCGAAATCAGGCCCAGGGGCCCGGGCGCTGCCAGCTTGCCGCAGGCGCTGGCGTTGAGCTTGAGGTGCGGACGCTGGAAGCCCAGGCTGTTGGGCCCCAGCATGTGGATCTGGTGCCGCTTGGCAATCGTCAACAGGTCGGCACAGTCAGTGGGGCTGAGCCCTGCGGATAACACCAGCGCGGCGCGGCAACGGATGCGGCCGGTCACCTCCAGGGCGGCCGCGATCTGGTCGTTTGGCAGGGCGATGATCGCCAGATCAGCGCGAGAGTGCGCCAGATCTGCCAGCGTGCCCGACATGTGGATGTCCAGGTGGGTGACGGTGCCCTGGTAGCCTTCGTCGGCCAGGGCTGCCAGCAGCGCGTGGGCGTAACGAGTCTGGCCGTCGGGCTGCGTGGCATCGCCCGCGAACACGACGATGGAGGCAGGTGAGAACAGCGCGGTGAGGTAGTGTTTGTCCATGTGGGGTTCGGGTAAACCCTTGATTTGGTCGATGGCCGAGGATAGGTCAGCCGGGGCAGTTCCGAGCATGAACCCGATTGCGCTGGCTCAATCTGTGGTCTTGTAGGGTGAGTGGTCCTGCAATTCGTTCACATAGGCGGCCACACCCGCACCTTCGCGGTGCAGAAAATGTTCGACAGCACGCGCAAATTCGGGATGTGCCAGCCAATGCGTGGAGTGCGTGACAGTGGGCAGCAAGCCCCGGGCCATCTTGTGTTCACCCTGCGCGCCGCCTTCAAAGCGCTGCAGGCCTTGCGCCATGCACCAGGCCAGCGGCTGGTAATAGCAGGCCTCGAAATGCGCACAGGGGATGTATTCGGTGCAGCCCCAGTATCGCCCCCAGGCCTGGCCGCGTTGGCGATCGATGGCCACCAGTGATGCGGCCACCGGGGCGCCGTCTCGCCAGCCGACAAACATCAGCCAGTGTTCCGGCATCGTCTGGGCCAACTGCTGGAAAAAAGCCAAGCTGAGATAGGGCTTGGAGCGGTGCGCGCGGTAGGTGAGCGTGTAGCAGTGATGAAAGAACTGCCAGAGTTGGTCGGTGATGTGCGGCCCCTCGTGCGCGGTGAAGACCACGCCCGCCTCCACCACTTTGCGCCGCTCTTGCTGGATCTTCTTGCGCTTGTCGCGTTGCAGGCTGGCCAGGAAGGCCTCGAAATCGGGCCAGGGTGCCTGTGCCTGCTGTTCCCAGTGAAACTGCACCGAACGCCGCGGCATGTAGCCTGCGGCAACCGGCCCTGCGGTCTCGCCCTCGGGCTGAAACAGCAGGTGGATCGACGATGCGCCGTGCATCTGCTGGCATTGCGACAGGCCGGCCAGCAGCGCAGCCCTTGATTGCGGGCCGTCAGCCATCAAGCGTGTACCGGTGACCGGTGTGAAGGGCACGGCCACCAGCAGCTTGGGGTAGTAGGCCAGGCCATGTTGCTGGTAGGCATCGGCCCAGGCCCAGTCAAACACGTATTCGCCATAGCTGTGGCCCTTGAGATAAGCCGGGCAGGCCGCCACCAGGTCGTCGCCTCGGTGCACGCAGACAAAGCGTGGTGTCCAACCGGTGGCCGCCACGGCGCAAGCACTGTCGTGCAGCGCCAGCAGAAACTCGTGGCGCATGAATGGCGTGGGTTGCTGTTGCAGATCCAGCAACCGATTCCAGGCCTTGCCATCAATCTGGCCTGGGTCATCGATCAGCCGGATAACATGACCGCTCACTGAAGCTCCTTGGATTGTTTGCTCACATATGGCCTCTTCGACTTCCCCATTGCGCCTGGCGCTGGCACAGTTCAACGCGACGGTGGGCGATCTGTCCGGCAATGCTGCGCGCATTGTTGCGTGTGCTCGGCAGGCACACGCCGGTGGGGCCAAAGTGCTGCTCACCCCCGAGTTGGGCCTGACCGGCTACCCGCCTGAAGACCTGCTGCTGCGCCCGGCCTTCATGGCCGCCTGCGCGCAGGCCTTGGCTGATCTGGCGGTGGCGCTGCGCGAGTTCGACGGCCTGACCGTGGTGGTCGGCCATCCGCACCAGTTCGGGCAACAGGGCGACACCCGCTCGCGCTCGCACATGGTGCAGCAGCGCTTCAATGCGGCCTCGGTGCTGGTTGGCGGTGCAATTGAGGCCACCTACTGCAAGCGTGAACTGCCCAATTACCAGGTGTTTGACGAGCGGCGCTACTTTGCGTCCGGGCGCGATGCGGGCCTCGGGCCGGTGGTCTTTGAAGTCGAAGGCCGCCGACTGGGCCTGCTGATCTGCGAAGACGCGTGGCACGAAGAGCCTGCGCGGGCGGCCATGCAGGCGGGTGCCCAGGCCTTGTGTGTCATCAACGCCTCGCCGTTCCACCTCGACAAGGCCGGCGAGCGAGAAGAGCGCATGGCGCAACGCGTGGCGGCAACGGGCCTGCCGCTCTTCTACACCCACCTGGTGGGCGGACAGGACGAAGTCGTCTTTGACGGGGCATCGTTTGCGCTGGATGCCCAAGGCCAGGTGGCTGCGCGCGGCCTGTCTTTTGAAGAAGACTTGTTGCGGGTGGATTGGCTGGCCGACGGCACTTTGAGGGGCCTGGCGCCCCTGGCACCAGTGCCCTCATCGGACGAGCAGGGCTGGACGGCGCTGGTGGTGGGCGTGCGCGACTATGTGCGCAAGAACGGCTTCCCGGGGGTGCTGATCGGCCTGAGTGGCGGTGTGGATTCGGCCATGGTGCTGGCCATCGCCGTGGACGCCCTGGGTGCAGACAAGGTTCGTGCCGTCATGATGCCTTCGCCCTACACGGCCGACATCTCATGCATCGACGCGCGAGACATGGCCCAGCGACTGGGCGTGCGCTACGACGAGATCTCGATCGAGCCCATGGTGCGGGCCTTTGAAGCCAGCCTGGCCACTGAGTTCGCCGGCCGCGCCGTGGACGCCACCGAAGAAAACATCCAGGCGCGTGTGCGCGGCACCTTGCTGATGGCGCTGTCCAACAAGTTCGGCGCCATTGTGCTGACCACCGGCAACAAAAGCGAGATGGCCACGGGCTACTGCACCCTGTATGGCGACATGGCGGGCGGCTTCGCCGTGATCAAGGACGTTGCCAAGACCCTGGTGTATCGCCTGTGCCACTGGAAGAACCAGCAGGCCAATCTGCGCAGCGATGGCAGCACCGGCCCGGTGATCCCCGAACGCATCCTGACACGCGCGCCGTCGGCTGAACTGCGACCCGATCAGAAGGATCAGGACAGCCTGCCGCCGTACGAAGTGCTCGACGCCATCCTGTCGCGCTACATGGAAGAAGACCAGTCCATTGCCGAGATCGTGGCAGCCGGTTTTGATCCTGCCGATGTCGAGCAGGTCACGCGGCTCATCAAGATCAACGAATACAAGCGCAGGCAATCGCCCATCGGGATCCGGATCACGCATCGGGCGTTCGGCCGCGATTGGCGTTATCCCATCACCTCGAAATTCCGTGCTTAAATTCGCCACAGTCCCTGTATCCGGAGCCCTTCATGAAGCAGATCACCGCCATCATCAAACCCTTCAAGCTCGAAGAAGTGCGTGAAGCCCTGGCCGACGTCGGCGTCTCGGGCTTGACGGTCACCGAAGTCAAGGGTTTTGGCCGCCAGAAGGGCCACACCGAGCTCTATCGCGGCGCCGAGTACGTGGTCGACTTCCTGCCCAAGGTCAAGGTTGAGCTGGTCATCAAGGACAGCGATGTGGACCGCTGCGTCGAGGCCATCGTCAAGGCCGCCAAGACGGGCAAGATCGGTGACGGCAAGATCTTCGTCACCCCGGTCGAGCAGGTCATCCGCATCCGCACCGGCGAGACCGACGAATCGGCCGTTTGATCAGATGCCGCTGAGGTCCATGCGGGCGCCCGGTTGCGCCTTGCTGGCCAGCAGATCGAGCAGGGCGTCCACCTGCTCGCTTGAGCACAGCATGTCCATCTGATCCTGGCCCATGAAGCCCTCTTGCGCGGCGTGCAACAAAAAGGGCATCAGCCTGGCCCAGTAGCCCTGCGTGTCCAGCAGGCCAACGGGGCACTGGTGGTAGTTCAGGTGCCGCCAGGTCCAAACCTCGAACAGCTCTTCGAAGGTGCCAATGCCGCCTGGCATGGCCAAGAAGGCATCCGCGTGCCGGGCCATCAGGGCCTTGCGCTGGTGCATGTTCTGGACGATGTGCAATTCGCTGAGGCCGCGGTGCCCCACTTCGGATTGCATCAGCGCCTCAGGAATCACACCCACGACGCGACCGCCTGCGGCCAGCGTGGCATCGGCCACCCGGCCCATCAAGCCCGAGCGGCCGCCGCCATACACCAGTTGCCAGCCGCGTCGGCCGATGGCCGTGCCCAGCGCATCAGCAAGCTGGCCATAGGCCGGGTGCACCCCTGGCCGGGCACCGCAATACACACAGATGGAGAAACTGGTTGCGGTGGGCGAGGTCATGATGAGAAGCGATGGAAGGCCACGCCGGCCCAGCAGGCCAGGCAGATGAGCAGGGCGATCAGGACAGCGGCGCTGCCGTAATCCTTGGCGCGGCGGGAGAGTTCGTGGTGATCGAAGGAGATGCGATCAACCGTGGCTTCGATGGCCGAATTCAGCAACTCGACGATCAGCACCAGCCCCAGGCTGGAGGCCAGAAGCAGCCTTTCAAGCCAGTCCTGACCCAACCACCATGCCACCGGCAGCAACACGGCAGCCGCCACCACCTCTTGGCGAAATGCGGCCTCATGGCGGCAGGCACTGACGAGGCCGTTCCACGAGTAGCCCGCAGCGTGAACAATGCGATCCAGCCCTGTTCGGCCCTTGTGCGGATTGCTGCTGCTCATGGCCAACCGTCCATCATCGACGATGCGGCAGGGCAGGGCGATGGCTGATGAGGCGGGTGCCACAAACTGCGTCATGCCAAAACTGACGGTCGGGCCGCAGGAAAACCAGGCTGGCATAGGCCACCACGCCAGCGAACATGCCGCCGAACAGTGCCGGCCCGCTGTGCAGGCCATAGAGCATCAGGCAGGCCTGCGCCGGCAAAAACCACAGCCAGCACAGCAGATACCGAGCCAGTGCACGCGCTTGGCTGACAGCTTGGCCATGGACATCAACCAGGCGCACATGCCAGGCCTTCATGGCCACGGTCTGGCCGCCACGTGACCAGAACCACGTGAAGTAGATGCCCAGGATGACAAAGAGAAAGGCCTGCAGGCCAGCCTTGCCCACCAGGGCATGGCGTTGTTGGGTGAGGCTGGAGTACAGGTATCCCGAAACCATCAGCACACCGAACATCAGCACACCTTCGTAGGTGAAGGCTGCCATCCGGATCAGCAGGCGTGGGGCCTGCAGGATCGTGTGCTCAGGAGACGGGCCCGGCGTTGGTGCCGCTGGATCCCTGCTCATGGCTGCGATGCAGCAGAGGCGCCAGCCTGAGGGCCCTTTTGCGGCAGCAAGGTGCCTGGGTCAACCAGACCCGGTTGCGCAGCGATCTTGGGTTGACCCGGCTTGTGTTGTACCAAGGGCGGTTTGGGCGGTGGTGCGGTCACCAGCGTCGTGGTGGCACCGGGGCCACTTTGAACGACCGTGGCACCAATCGACTTGGGTTTGGCGGGCGCCGACGCGACAGTGCCCTTGGCGGCGGCCGCTGCATTGCCCGATGCCGGCAGGCCGGCCTTGCTGCTGGCATGCGCACTCTTTTGCGCCAGCGCACGGCGCTGTTCGTCGGGCAGCGCCTGGTAGGCCTCCCATTTGGCCTGCTTCTGCTCGGGCGTCAGTTGCTTGCTTTCCTGGAAGGAAAGTCGTGCCCGGCCACGCTCTGCAGGTGACAGTCTGGCCCATTCAGTCATGCGCTCTTGAACGCGCTTTTGCTCCGTGGGCGGCAAGGCAGGGAACCGGGAGGCCACCTCCAACCATTTGGCCTTGCGCTGTGCGTCGATCTGAGGCCAATCTCGCTCAAGCGGCGCCAGGGCGGCGCGCTGCGCCGCAGTCAGTGTTGACCAAGCCGGCCCCTCGCCGGACGGCCGGCTGGCGGCCTCGTGCGCCGCCCCCGCGGCCAGCGTCATAGCCGGAAGCGAAATCAGTCCCGCCAGAACACAAGTCAGCGCAAGGGCGGAGAGACGCTTGGCGGCGGTCACGTCAAGGAGGGCTCAAGGCGCTTCGATGCTGCGCAAGAACTCGGAAAAGCCGGGGTCGCCGTATGCAGCCGGTGGCAGTTCGTCAGCCAGCAGGGCGCTGTCAATTTCAGCGGCGGCGGCAATCTGCTCGGAATTGTGGTGCTGCTGGATGAGCACCAGACCCGCCACCAGCACAGCCAAGGGCAGCGCCGAAGCCAGACGCAGCCAGATGGAAGGCGGGCCACCCAGCACCGCAGACCGGCCTGACACGCCCACCAACTGGGGCGCAGACACCATCCTGGCGGCTTTGCGGTGCACGCTGGCCAACGCCAGCGCGCGCTCACGGCCGAAACGCAGACGTTCAGAGATGTCGTGGGGCAGCTCGCTCACACCCTGGTTGAGCAAGGCCGTCATGCGCATGGCGACCTGGGCTTCAAGCGCCTCGGTGTGAGGACAGGGTGCCTGGCGTGCTGTGGTGTGTGTGTTTTTTGTCATGGCGCGATTCCCTTGATCCGAAGAGCCTTGGCCAATGCCTG
>Ga0228698_1000769_pt1 | contig 19795 bp, 15 predicted proteins | sample McNCre117_Aug_MG_FD_178015 | JGI IMG/M metagenome (GOLD analysis project Ga0228698, IMG submission 178015) | Freshwater microbial communities from McNutts Creek, Athens, Georgia, United States - 1-17_Aug_MG | ecosystem: Environmental > Aquatic > Freshwater > Creek | place: USA: Georgia...
TTCGGGCTGCCGAGGCTTTTGTTGCCGGCATACCACGCGGCAAAATTCGTCGTGACCATCAGTCCGATCTCAAAGTGCAGGTGGGCGCGGTCCTTCGGGATGGCGGCACTGCCCTCGCTGCGGCCCATGGTGGCGATGGTCTGCCCGCGCGTCACGGTCGCCCCCGGCGCGATGCCCGGGGCGATCTTCGCGAGGTGCGCGTAGAGCGTGTAGACCGCCGGCGCGGCGCCGGGGTGCTCGAGCACGAGGTAGCGGCCGTAGTTGCTGTTGCCGGGGGCGGCGTTCACATGGCGCACAACCCCGTCCATGGCGGCGAAGACCGCGTCGGCCGGTTCGCCGCGGGCGTCGCGCGACACCGCGCGGATGTCGAGACCCTCGTGGAACTGCGCCCCGTGGCTGCGCACGCAGCCGAAGAGGCCCGACTCGGGGTCCCCCGAGACCGTCGGCTGCACCCAGGCCTGATAGTCGCGACCCTGCTCCCACGCGCGGTTGGGCGTCGGCCAGCTGAACTCGATGCGCTGGGCCGGCGCGAACGGGGCGGCCAGCAGGCTGAGGGCGAGCAGCGCGGCTTTCGACACGGCGGTCAGCGGCCTTTCTTGGCAATCGCCGCCGAGGTGCGCTTCAGCCGCTCCGCAATGGGCGGCAGCTGCTCGCTCGGCAGCTCCAGGAACACCAGCAGGTTTCCGTCCGCGACCGGCTGGTCGAGGCGGCGGGCGCCGATCGGCGTGTCGTTGAGCGTCAGCACGAGCCGGCTGCCGGGATTCGCCGCGCTCAGGCGGTAGAGGTCGCGCGCGGCGGCCGTCGTGAACTGGAAATTGAGGCACCAGCCCAGGTCGGTGGTCTTGCCGAACTCAACGTTGGCGATGTCGTATTCGGTGAGGACGGGCTTGGGGTTGACGTCCAGCAGGACCTTGCTGACCGGCAGCTGCACCGTCAGTCCCGGCGTGCCCGGCCGCGCCTCCAGGAAGAAGCGCGCGACCAGCGGTTCATCCAGTTCCGAGCGCGGCGCACTCTGGCAGCCCGCGGTGAACAGGAGGGCGAGCAGGGCAAGGAGCAGGCAGGGGCGGGTCATGGACCAGCTACCTTTGCAGCAGATTCGAAAGCCTCAAGGATATCCGCACCGATCGCGTCGGCCAGCAGCCGGCCGCGCGGGGTCAGGCTGATGCGGCCCTCGACCGTCGCCACGAGCAGGCCGCCGAACAGGAGCCTGGGCACCAAGTCCTCGAGGCCCGACCAGCCGGGCGTCGGGAAGCGCCGGCGCAGCCGCGGCAGGGACACGCCGTCGTTCATCCGCAGGCCGAAAATCACCGCATCGGCCGCCAGCAGGTCGTTGGTCAGGGCCACGCGGTCGGCGGTGGCGCGGCGGCCGGCGGCCAGGTCCGCGTGCCACTGCGCCAGGTCGGACGGGTTGGCGGCGCGCCAGCCGGCGTGCTGCGACGCCCCGGACGGCCCGAGCCCGACCCACTCGTGCATGTTCCAGGTGTTGAGGTTGTGGGCACACTGGTGGCCTTTGCGCGCGAAGTTCGACACCTCATACTGGGCGTAGCCGGAAGACTCGAGGAACTCCCACGTCTTCACGTAGAACGCGGCCTCCTTGTCCGCGTCGAGCTTCACCTTGCCCTGCGAGAGCTTGATCCACAGCGCCGTGTCCTCCTCGAAGGTCAGGCAGTAGGTCGAGAGGTGGTCGGGCGCGAGGCGCAGCGCCTCGGTCAGGTCGGCGCGCCATTGTTCCTCGCTCTGGCCGGGCAGCGCAAACATCAGGTCGAGGTTCACGCTGGCGAAGCCCTCCGCGCGGATCAGGTCGTAGGCGCGGTAAATCTGGTTGGCCGTGTGCTGCCGCCCGAGTGCGTCGAGCAGGCCGGCGTCGAAGCTCTGCACGCCCATCGAGATGCGTGTCACGCCGAGCTGCTTGAGCACGGCCAGCCGGTCGGCGGTCACCGTGGCCGGGGCGAGCTCGACGGTCCACTCGTCGGGCTGGCCGGCGTAGAGCCGCATGATCCGGCCGAGTTGCCCGAGTTCCGCGGGCTTGAGCAGCCCGGGCGTGCCGCCGCCCCAGAATGCCGTGCTCGCGCGCCGCGAATCCCAGGGGACCAGCGCTGCTTCCGCCTCCACGGCATCGACATAGCGCCGCACCGCGTCGCCCTTCGGCACGGTTTGGTAGAAGGCGCAGAAGTCGCACGTCGTCGCGCAGAAGGGCACATGCACGTAGACGCCCAGCGGTGGCGCCGCCACCGTCTGCGCTTTTTCTTGCCCTGAGGGGAACCCGGCCATTATGAAACGCGTCAATTTACGATCTGCCAACGGCCTACGCGGCCCCGGCGGTTACTTTACCCAAATGCACAAGACTCCCTTCCTTCACGCGAGCAGAATTTTGTCGGCCCTGGCCGCCACGGTGGCGCTGCTGGTCCTCACCGGCTGCAATCTGACCATCACCAACCTGACGCCGGACACGGTCCCCGCCAACCCGTCGCAGATTTACACCATCACGGCGAGCTTCCACCCGACGAACGGCCAGATTGACCCGGCCACCATCGCGCCGCGCATCATCATCGACGGCTCGGCCTACAAGATGACCAAGAGCTCCGCCGGCACGGACATCTGGGAGTTCGAGTACCAGATCCCCGCCGGCCGCTCCGCCGCCTCCTATTACTTCATCTGCGAGTTCGGCGCCAAGAACAGCCCCGGCGGCCCGCCCTCCGAGATGTATTCGGAGCTGCAGACGATGAAGATCGCCGGCCGCTACGTCATCCGCTCCGAGGCCACGCGCGCGCCGGTCGGCTCGCGCGTCAGCGTCCTCGGTGCCGGTTTCACCACCGCCGACCTGGTCTACTTTGACTCGACCCCCACCCGCACCGTCTTCGAGTCGCCGAGCTCGCTCAGCTTCTTCGTCCCCGCGGTCGCGCCCGGCCACACCTACAAGCTCAGCGTGGTCAACTCCCTCGCCGGCAACCTCGACGTCGGCACGTTCCGCGTCGACGCCATCAGCTTCTCGGTGTCGCCCGCCGCGCTGGTCCTCCGCGCGGGCGAGCAGCAGGCGCTGACCTTCACCATCCCGAGCCCGGCGCCCGCCGGCGGCATGCTGATCGACGTCCGCACCGACGTGCCGGACAGCGTCATCATGCCCGAGGTGATGGTCCCGGCCAACGCCACCAGCGTCACCGTGCCCGTGCAGGGCGGCAAGCCCGGCACCGGCTCGCTGTTCTTCACCAGCAGCGCCGGCGAAAGCTCCGTCGCCGTCACGGTCTCCGCGAAGTAAGCGGGCGGGGCGAGCCGCCCCGCCAAGCCGTTTCCCCCAGGCGCGCCGCTCCGGCGCGCCTTTTGTTTGCCACAGCCGGTGGAAACTAACCCGTTGCGTGCAACCGCCGCGCGCTTGCACCCGCCGGCCGCCCCGGCTTTTCTCCGCGCATGACCGACCCCGCCACCGACCGGCACATCCAGTCCCTCGAGCGCCCCGAGAAGGCGCTGTGGACCTATTACCTGCTCAGCTCCCTCATCATCCCGCCGCTGTTCCCGATCGTCGCGACCTACCTGTGGTTCCGCTACAGCACCATGCGCTACAAGTTTACCGACGACGGCATCTCGATGAGCTGGGGCATCCTCTTCCGCCGTGAGATCATCGTGAACTACGCGCGCATCCAGGACATCCACCTGCGCTCCAATGTCGTCGAGCGCTGGCTCGGCCTCGCCCGCATCCTCGTCCAGACCGCCTCGGGCAATTCGTCCGCCGAGATGACCATCGAGGGCATCAAGGAATTCGAGGCGCTGCGCGACTTCCTCTATTCCCGCATGCGCGGCGTGAAGGACCACGCCCACCACCCCGCCCCGGCGGCCGCCGCCGCCGTCCCTCCCGTCCTCGCCGGCGGCCCGGGCGAGCTCGCCGCCGCGCTGCGCGAGACCGCCGCCGAGCTCCGCGCCGTCCGCGAGGCCCTGGCCCGGCGCGGCCACCCCTGAACGGAGCACCGCGATGTACCACCGCTACAGTTCCTTCGTCCTCCGCTGGCTCAAGGTCCCGCCCGAGCCGCATCCCCCGCAGGGCGACCCGGCCTCCCTCCGCGTCTTCCGCGCCGGGCGGAACTATTACCGGCTCCGCCTGTTCGCCTGGGGCGTCACGCAGGTGCTCGCCTTCGCCAGCATCGTGTTCTGGGTTTTCGTGTTTGTCAGCGTCGAGGAGACGGCCCGCATCGAGAAGGCCCGTCGCACGGCCACCACCCAGGCCGTGGCCGACCACAAGGCCACGCTGGCCGAACAGGCGGACCAGGCCCTCGTCGCCCTCAAGGCCGCGGCGGAATCCGAGGTCAAGGCCCGGGACCAGGCTGCCGCCAAGTCCGCCCCAAAGCCGGTCCGGCGGCGCGGGCGGGTCGGAGGCTGGGACGGGTTCATCCAGGTCTTCGTCGAGCTCGCGATCATGCTGCCCCCGTGGGCGTTTCCCATCATCTGGGCGCTCAAGGTGCTCGGTCTCGCCGCCTACCTGCTGCAGCTGCCGCTTACCTACGCCATCCGCCGCCTCGATTTCGAGATGCGGTGGTACATGGTCACCGACCGCAGCCTGCGGATCCGCACCGGCGTCGCCAGCGTGCAGGAAATCACCATGAGCTTCGCCAACCTGCAGCAGGTCGAGGTCTCGCAGGGCCCGCTGCAGCGCCTGCTGGGGCTGGCCGACCTCAAGGTCCAGTCGGCCGGCGGCGGCAACATCGCGCCGGGCAAGCACGGCCAGATCGACTCGCTGCACATCGGCTACTTCCATGGCGTGGAAAACGCCCGCGAGATCCGCGACCTGATCCAGGACCGGCTGCGGCGCTTCCGCGACAGCGGCCTCGGGGATCCCGAGGAGCAGCGGCGCGCAACGCTGGCCGCGGTTCAGCCGGCGGCGGCAACCGTCCCGTCAACCGACGGCGACGTGCTGGCCGCCGCGCGCGAACTCGCCGCCGAGGCCCGGGCGCTGCGCGCGGCGCTGGGGTGAACGCGGCTCACTTCCCCTCGCCCACGCGGCGCCACTTGATGTGCGCCGTGTCGGTGGAGCCGACGCCAAGCTGCTGCGCGAAGTCGAGCATGCGGGCCTCGTCCTCCGTCACGGGGTCGAAGCCGTTGCGCTTCCGCACGGCGTTGATGCGCTCGAGCATGAGCGAGTCGATCAGCACCGGGTCGGTGCTCATCAGCAGGCGCGGCTCCGAGGCGGTGTAGAGCGAGTTGAAATACGGGCCGCCGATGAACTGGTAGAGCTGCAGGCTGGCGAACGTGAGCGCCCAGCTCTCGCGCAGCTCGGGGATGGCGGCCATCTCGGCGACGGCGGCGGGCGCGGTGGCCGGGCTCTTGAAGAAGCGGAAGGTGTTCGAGGCGTTCCAGAGCGTGGCGTTGACGAGCGCGCCGTTGATGCCCAGCACGGGATGGTCGGTGTAGACCGGCAGGTTGATCCAGAAGTCGGCGTCGAGGAACAGCGGCGTGGCGAGGAAGCTCTTGCGGTCCTCCTCGGTGGTGGTGGTGGCCTTGCCGCCGGCGGCGTTCTTCACCGCCTGGTCGTTCGAGATCGGGTCGAAGCGCGACGGCAGCGGGCTGTCGTAGAACCAGGCCGGGTCGTAGAACTTGCCCGACTCGAGCACGTAGACCGGATGGCCGGGGAACGGCAGGATGCCGGTGGCGAAGGACGGCAGGTAGCCCGTCAGGCGCAGGCGGAGCGGGTTCAGGCCGACCAGGAAGATGTTCTGCTTGTCAAAGCCGCGCTTCTCCAGGGAGGCGATGAGGGCGCGCACCAGCCCGAACGGCGTGGCGAGGCCGGGGCCGGAGTCGGCGTAGATCTTCAGGCCGACCTTTTTCCTGGCGCCCGGCACGAGCTTCCGGCCGGTGGTGGCCTCGTAGTCCTCGAGGACCTGCTCGACGGCGTAGCGGTAGTCGGCGTCGCTGAAGTCGCTGAGCCGGTGCTCCCAGACGGGGGCGATGGGCTTGGCCGGTTCGGCGGCGCGGGTCGCGGCACCGGAGGCGAGCAGGGCGAGAACGAGGGCGGTTTTCGGCAGGAGGGAACGCATGTGGATGGGCGCGCGGCGGTCCGGCTGGACCGGGCGCGAACCGTGACAGACCCCAACTTCGGTTAAAAGTTTAATCTTCCCGCGCACGCTGGACAAATTATGCCAGTTGGCCTCCCCTCTCCTCCCGTGCCCGTCATCAAAGCCAGCAGCCTCCGCGACCTGAAGAATCGCGTGAACATCCACGACGTCGTGGGGCGGGTCGTGACCCTCAGGAAGGCCGGCAGCGGGCGGTTCAAGGGGCTCTGCCCGTTCCATTCCGAAAAGACCCCGTCGTTCAACGTCTCGGCCGACAAGGGATTCTACAAGTGCTTCGGCTGCGGCAAGGCGGGCGACGTGATCAGCTTCGTGATGGAGACCGAGGGCCTGCAGTTCACCGAGGCGGTCGAGGCCATCGCCCAGCGCTTCAGCGTGGCGCTGGAATACGAGGAAGGCTCCGGCGGGCCGTCCAAGGAGACCCGCTCCCTGCGCCAGGAAATCTTCGAGATCCACGATCTTGCGGCCGACCATTACCGCCAGGCCTTCCTCGCGCCGACGCCGCACGGCACCTTCATCCGCGACTACTGGGTGAAGAACCGGCGGTTCACGCCGGAGCTGGCCGACGAGTTCAAGATCGGCTTCGCGCCGCCGGAGGATTCCGGCCTCGCGGCGGCGCTGCTCAAGCGCAAGTTCTCCGAGGACGCCCTGCGCCAGTGCGGGCTGTTCTTCACCCGCGACGGCGCCGTGCTGACGCTCGGCGCGCTGCGGCCGCGCTTCCGCGGCCGGCTCATGATCCCCATCCGCGACCACCAGGGCCGCGTGGTGGCGTTCACCGCCCGCCAGCTCGAGCTGACGCCGGCCGACGACCCGGCGCACGAGGCGAAATACGTCAACTCGCCCGAGACCCCGATCTTCACCAAGAGCAACCTGCTCTTCAACCTCGACCGCGCCCGCACGCACGCCGGCGAGGGCCACCCGTTCGTGCTGGTCGAGGGCCAGCTCGATGCGCTGCGCTGCTGGAGCGTCGGCCTCAAGACCGCCATCGCGCCGCAGGGCACGTCGATCACCGAGGGCCAGCTCGCGCTCCTGCGCCGCTACCACCCGCAGGTCGAATGCTTCTTCGACAGCGACAGCGCCGGGCAGAAAGCCGCGCTGCGTTTCCTGCCCATGGCGCTGAAGGCCGGGCTCGAGGTGCGCTTCCTCATGCTCGCCGGCGCCGAGAAACTCGACCCGGACCTGTTGTTTTTGGAAAAGGGCCTCGCCGCTTACGACGAGGTCAAGCGCGGCTCGCTCTCCGCGATGGACTTCGCGTGCCGCTCGCTGCTGCCGAACCCCGCCGCGGCGTCCGCCGAGCAGAAATCCCGCGCCGCCACGGCGTTGTTCGAGATCATCGTACAGGCCGACTCCGATGTGACGCGCACGTCGTTCCTGAGCGAGATCGCCGGCTTCCTGCGCGTCGCCCCCGGCGCGCTGGAGCGCGACCTGCGGGCATTCCAGGCCCGGCAGGGCGGCGCGCGTTTTGCCCCGCCCGGCGCCCCGGCCGCCAAGCCCGCCGCCGAGGCGCACGGCAAGGCCACCGAGGCGCACCTGCTTTTCCTGTGCCTGCACCACGAGTCGCTGCTGCACGCGCTGGCGAGCCAGTTGCCGCACGAATGGATCGACACTTCGCACACCGCGGGGCGGCTGCTGGACCGCATCCTGGCGGAGGCCGCCCACAACGGCTGGACGGGGCGCGACAACCTCGACCAACTCCTTGAGACAGAGGAGGAAAAGACCATGGTGGCTTCCCTGCTTTTCGAGGCCGCGGCGGACGACGACCTGGCCAAGATCGCCAACGAGGGACTGCGCTCCTTGCAGCGCCGTTTTCTCGAGCCGCGCCAGAGGCAAATAGAACTTGAAATAGCCAGTAAAGGCACGGATGTTGAATCTGACCTACTTTCCCTCTTGAAACAGCGCGCCGAAATCACCCGACAGCTCCTCAATCCGCCGAAGCTTTCGCTGAATTCGTGATCCGTCCTAATTTCAGCGCTGTTAGACCGTAACCCATCACGGGACACCTTATTTACGTTATGCCGAGCAAATCCAAGCACGCCGCCTCGTCCAAAAAGTCCCTGAAGGACCACGGTAACGCGAAATCGCACCACAACGAGCCGGCCAAGGCGCAGCATGAACCGGTGGCCAAGTCCGCCTCCGCCCACCCGCATCCCGCCCCCGCCAACGGCGCCGCCAAGCACCCCGAGCCGACCAAGCACAGCGCCCCGCTCGCCGACGCCGCCAACGCCGCCAAGGAATTCAAGGAGAAGGCGCTAGAAAACCTGTCCGGCGACCTGAACGAGAAGATCCGCTACCTCATCCGCCTTTCCAAGGAACAGGGCTACCTCACCTACGCCGACATCAACGAGGCCCTCCCCGAGTCCGTCGACAACCCCGAGGACATCGAGAACGTCATCTCCATCCTGCAGAACCTCGAGATCGACATCCTCGATCCCGACGAGGTCGACAACTACAAGCAGCGCCAGGAGGAGGCCGAGGAGGAGGAGTCGCGCACGTCGAACAACGACATCCTCGACGACCCGGTCCGCATGTACCTCAAGCAGATGGGCCAGGTCCCGCTGCTCACCCGCGAGCAGGAGGTCGAGATCTCCAAGCGCATCGAGACCGCCGAGATCAACGCCCTCGCCGCCCTCTTCGCCCTCGGGCCCGTCGGCAAGCACCTCGCCGACCTCGGCGAGAAGCTCATCCTCCGCACCGAGCGCTTCGACCGCCTCGTGATCGACAAGAAGATCGAGAGCCGCGAGGTCTACTTCAAGAACCTCGACAAGCTCGTCAAGACGACCCGCGACAACGACGCCATCGCCACCGAGGCCTGGGCCGACGCCCAGAAGGCCCGCGACGAGAAGGCCCGGAAGAACGCCCTCATCCGCTTCAAGAAGCGCGACAACGTCCTCCGCGCCGCCTACGTCAAATACTACTTCAAGCTGAAGGTCTTCGAGGACTTCCTCCTCGAGCTGCGCCCGAAGATCCACGAGGTCGAGAAGGCCATCCACGACCTCCACCGCGCCAAGCACCCGAAGTCCAAGAAGGACACGGCCATCGATGTCCGCAGCGTCAACACGCGCCTCAAGCACCTCGAGATCGAGATGCGCATCCCGCCGCAGGCGCTGCTGGACACCCTGAAGACCGCGCGCGGCTTCATCCGCGAGGCCCACAAGGCCAAGACCGAGATGGTCGAGGCCAACCTCCGCCTCGTGATCTCGATCGCCAAGAAATACACCAACCGCGGCCTCTCCTTCCTCGACCTGATCCAGGAGGGCAACATGGGCCTGATGAAGGCCGTCGAGAAGTTCGAGTACCGCCGCGGCTACAAGTTCTCCACCTACGCCACCTGGTGGATCCGCCAGGCCATCACGCGCTCCATCGCCGACCAGGCCCGCACCATCCGCATCCCGGTCCACATGATCGAGACGCTGAACAAGGTGATGCAGGTCCAGAAGCAGCTGCTCCAGGAATTCGGCCACGAGCCGACCCCCGAGGAGGTCGCCGAGGAGATGAACCTCCCGGTCGAGCGCGTGCAGCAGATCATGAAGATGGCGCAGCAGCCCATCTCGCTCCAGTCCCCCGTCGGCGACGGCGACGACACCAGCTTCGGCGACTTCATCGAGGACAAGTCCGCGGACAACCCCTACGACATGACCGCCTTCTCGCTCCTCCGCGAAAAGATCATGGACGTGCTCGACTCGCTCACCGAGCGCGAGCGCCGCGTGCTCACGCTGCGCTTCGGCCTGGTCGACGGCTACAGCCGCACGCTCGAGGAGGTCGGCAAGCAGTTCAAGGTCACCCGCGAACGCATCCGCCAGATCGAGGCCAAGGCGCTCCGCAAGATGCGCCACCCGACGCGCATCCGCCAGTTGCACGGCTTCTTTGACGCGGAACAGATCGACAACCCGCAGAACCTGCTGAAGAAGCCGCCGGCAATCCCGCCGCAGTTCATCAAGCAGGGCGGCCCCCTCGGCAAGGCCCTCTTCCCGCAGGACTGAAACCGCTTTCCCCCTTTACTCGTCTCTCCCCCAGCCTAACCTCCTCCCACCATGTCCCTCTCCACCCTCACTCTGGCCGGTATCTTCGGTCTCGGCGGCCCGGAACTGATGATCATCCTGGTCATCATCCTGCTGCTCTTCGGCGGCGCCAAGCTGCCCGCCCTCGCCAAGGGCCTCGGACAGTCCGTGAAGGAATTCAAGAAGGCGGCCAAGGAAGAGGACGACGAGAAGCCGGCCAAGAAGACCGACGACGGCAACGACCCGAGCAAGCTCCGCAACAACTGAGCCGGCCCGCCCTCCGCCCCTCACGGCGCATCCCAACCGGGTGCGCCTTTATTATTTCCGCAGGCTCGCCTTGAAGGCCGCGATCTGGTCCGGGCTGCCGAGCACGAGCACCTCGTCGCCGGTCAGCAGCTTCTCCGCGCCGCCGGGATTCGGGATGCGGGAGCCGGCGCGGCGGATGCCCGCCACCTGCAGGCCGTAGGCGCGGCTCAGGGCGATCTCGGCCAGGCTGCGGTCATGCAGGCCGCTGCCGGACGGCAGCTCCACCGCCTCCATCCGCACCTCGTCGAAGTTGGACGCGACGGCCGCACCCGAGGCCTGCTGGAGGAATTCCTTCCCGGCCGCCACCTGCCGCGGGTCGCCGAGCAGCAGCACCTTGTCCCGCGGATAGAGGACCATCTCCCCGGTCGGGTTGCCCACCATCACGCCCTGGCGCTCGACGCCCGCCACGGTGCAGCCGAACCGCGTGCGCAGCCCCAGCTCGCCAAGCGTGCGGCCGCGGGCGTCCGCCAGGTCCGGCAGCACGCAGTCGCCAAGGATCAGGCTCCACTCGCTGTGCGCCGCCATCCAGGGCGCCGTCGTCCCGGTGAATTTCTGGTCGCTCGGGCTCAGCATCTCCGCGAGTTCCACCTCCAGCACGCTGTGCCAGTAGATCAGGCGGCGGCGCAGGACGAAGAAGCCGGTGAGCAGGATCGCCACCGCCAGCAGCGGCAGCCAGCGCGTCACGCCGCTGAGCGGCAGGATGGCGCTGAGCCAGAGCAGCAGCAGCAGCGCCGCGAGGCCCTTCAGGCCCGCCTCGGCCACCGGGGCGAGCTTCGCCGCCTTCGGGTGGCCCTGCGTGCCGACCTGGGCGTAGAGCAGCGCGAGCGCCGACAGGTTGCGCCAGATGGCGACCAGCGGCGCGAGCGCCAGCAGCCCCAGCCCGACCCAGAACAGGATCTCGGCGCCCCGCGGGAAACTCCGGTCCACCGGCAGGTAGTCGCGCACCAGCCCGAACACCTGCTCGGAAAACACCAGCAGCCCGGTGACCAGCAGCATCTCGATGCCGATCTGGACGAGCCGCTTCTTGCTCATCTGCCAGAACAGGCTCTGGCGCTCCCGCTGCTGCATCCGCTCCAGCCAGCGGTGGTAATAGCCCTCCCAGTCCGCCAGCCACTGCGGCTGCTTCGCGGCCACCCAGCCGCTGATCGCGTCCGAGCGCCTGGTCAGGAACGGCCCGACCAGCGTGGTGATGAAGGACACGCCGACGGCCAGGGCCTGGAATTTCGCCGGGATGGTCCCGGCCACCACGCCCATCTGGGCGATGATGAAGGAGAATTCACCGAGGGGCGTGACCGACAGGCCCACCCGCAGCGACTCCCGCGTCGACCCGCCGATCAGCAGCATGCCGGCCGAGACGGCCACCGGCCGGGCCACCAGCACGAAGGCGCCGATGCCGAGGATCAGCAGCCAGGAGTCGGCCACCGCCCGCAGGTCGATCAGCATGCCGATGGACACGAAGAAGACGGCGCTGAACACGTCGCGCATGCCCTCGAAGGCGCGGCCGATCTGCGTCTTGTGCGGGGTCTCGGCCACGATGGCCCCGAGCATGAAGGCGCCGAGCGCCAGCGAGAAGCCCGCCCGGTCCGCCAGGAAGGCCAGCACGAAAAGCAGCCCCGCCACCACGATGGTCGGCAGCTCCTCCCCGGCGGTGAGGCTCATCTTCTTGAGCAGCCACGGCACCAGCAGCATGCCGCCGATGCCGGCCAGCACGATGAAGGCCCCGAGCAGGCCCAGCGTGCCGCCGAGGGACGCCTTGGCGCCGCCGAGCGAGGTGACGGAGCTCAGGACGGTCAGCATCACGATCGCCACCATGTCCTCGAGCACCGAGACCCCCAGCGCCAGCTGGCCGGACTTCTCGTGGGTGGCACCGGCCTCGTGCAGGACCTTGTTGATGATGGCCGAGCTCGAGACCATGAGCATCGCCGCCAGGAATGCGGTCTCCACCGGGCTGAAGCCGATCGCCCCGCCCAGCGCGCGGGTCAGGATATACATCACCAGCGCCCCGGTGAAGGTGGCCAGCACGAGGGACAGGCCGAGGCGGCGGAGCTTGCGCAGGCTCAGCCCCATGCCGATGGAGAACATGAGGAAGATCAGGCCCACCTGCGCCAGCGTCTCGATGCTCTGGATGCTGGTCACCAGCGAGAACGGCGGCGTGTGCGGGCCGATGACGATGCCGGCGGCCAGGAACCCCACGACCACCGACAGGCCCGCCCGGTGGCACGCCCAGCCCACCAGCCCGGCCACGAGCATGACCACCGCCAGATCCTTGATGAAATCGATCCCGTGCATCCGCGCTATTAATTCGGCCCATCCCCGGACCCCGTCAAGCCCGCAGCCCATGCCCTAAATCGTTTTTTGCCAGCGAGTTTGCTTTTGACAATTTCGGCGGCGGCCCGCTTGTATTCCGCAACCCCCCGCCACCGCCACAATGTTCAACCAACTGCTGGGACTTTTTTCCAACGACATCGGCATCGACCTGGGCACGGCCAACACCCTCGTCTACGTGAAGGACAAGGGCATCGTCCTGCGTGAGCCGAGCGTCGTCGCAGTCCACACCGGTTCGCGCAAGGTCCTCGCGGTGGGCGACGAGGCCAAGAAGATGCTCGGCCGCACCCCGGGCAACATCACCGCCATCCGCCCGATGAAGGACGGCGTCATCGCCGACTTCGACATCACCGAGGCGATGCTCCGCTACTTCATCAAGAAGGTGCACAACAATTCCAAGGTCGTCTCGCCCCGCGTCGTCGTCGCCATCCCCTCCGGCATCACCGAGGTCGAGAAGCGCGCCGTGAAGGAATCCGCCACCCACGCCGGCGCCCGCGAGGTCATCACCATCCTCGAGCCCATGGCCGCCGCGCTCGGCGTCGGCCTCCCGGTCGACGAGCCCGCCGCCAACATGATCGTCGACATCGGCGGCGGTACCACGGAGATCGCGATCATCTCGCTCTCCGGCATCGTGTTTTCCAAGTCCATCCGCGTCGCCGGCGACGAGTTCGACCTCGCCATCATCAACTACATGAAGCGCGCCTACAACCTGCTGATCGGCGAGCGCACGGCGGAGGAAATCAAGGTCACCATCGGCTCCGCCTACCCGCTCGAGACCGAGCTGGCCATGGAGGTCAAGGGCCGCGACTCCGTCGCCGGCCTGCCCAAGACCATCCACATCACCTCCCAGGAGATCCGCGAGGCCATGGCCGACACCGTCGGCGCCATCGTCGAGGCCGTCCGCGCCGCCCTCGAGCGCTGCCCGCCCGAGCTTTCCGCCGACCTCGTCGACCGCGGCTTCGTGATGGCCGGCGGCGGCTCGCTCATCCGCGGCATCGACAAATTGCTCTCCGAGAAGACCGGCCTGCCGGTCACCGTGTCCGACGACCCGCTCTCCGCCGTGGCCAACGGCACCGGCGTGTTCCTGACCAACATCGACGAGCTCCACCGCATCGCCGCGGACTTCTGAGTCCGGCCCGGCTGAACCGCCGCCCGCGCCGTGCTCCCGAAACGCTTCGACCAGGCCCGTCCCTTCCTCACGCTGGGCGTCATCCTCCTCGGGTGGATCCTGGCGCCGCTGGTGCTGAAGACGCTCACCCGCGCCACGTTCTTCGCGATCCAGGCGCCGCTGACCGTCGCCGACTCCTACGTGCAGGATCTCCAGACCTTCTGGTCCAACCGGCTGCACGCCAAGGACGAGCTGCTCCAGGCCGGCAAGCAGGTCGCCGGGCTCATCGCCCAGTATGAGTTCAGCGTGCAGCAGAACAAGGAGCTCGAGGCCGAGATCCTCCGGCTGGAAAACCTGCTGAAGCTGCCCTCGATGCCGGCCTTCCGCTTCGAGCCCGCCCGCGTGGCGCAGCGCGACTTCTCCGGCTGGTGGTCGCGCCTGGTCATCCGCAAGGGCGCGAATTACGGCATCCCGGTCGGCGCCCCCGTCGTCTTCGCCGGCGGCGTGGTCGGCCGCGTCGTCGAGGTGCACCGCTACACCGCGGTGGTGGACCTGCTCACGAGCCCGACCTTCCGCCTCGCCGCCACCGTCTCCGGCGACAACCGCCCCATCAGCTACCAGGGCGGCCTCAACGATTCCTTCAAGTCCCCGCGCGGCACCGTGGAGTTCGTGGCGCTCGACATCGCCGCCACCCCGGCCGCCCCCCGGCGCCTCGTGACCTCCGGGCTCGGCGGCGTCTTCCCGCCCGGCCTCGCCATCGGCGACATCACCACCCTGGAACCCAGCACCGACGGCCTGTTCAAGACCGGCGAGGTGGCGCTGGACGAGCGCCTCGGCTCGCTGACCGAGGTCACGGTCTTGGTGCCGCTCAGCCCGGAGGAGCTGTGATGCGCAAATACGACCCGCGCTGGCTCATCGTCTTCGGGGCCAACCTGCTGCTGTGGTGGCTCGTCGGCCTGGCCAACAACTACCTGGCCAATTCCGCCGTGCACCTCTACGTCGGCGGGCTTTTTGTCGTCTACTCGGCGCTGCGCCTGGACCGCCGGCACGGCCTGACCGCCATCGTGCTGACCGGCCTGCTCATTGACGCCGCCCAGCCCGTCCCCTACGGCACGAGCATGCTGCTGCTCGGGCTGGTGCACGCCACCCTGCTCTACGGCCGCCAGCGCTTTCCGCGCGAGGGCGCCGTGTTCGGCATCGTGGTGGCCCTGCTGGCCAACCTGTTCCTCGTCATCGCCCTTTCCTTCCTGCTCATCGGGGCCAGCCCGCGGCCCGGCGCGGCCTGGCTGCGGGTCTTCGTCGACCTGCTCGCGTCCCAGTTCTTCCTCGTGCTCATCACCCCCTGGTTCCTCGCGCTCCAGGACCGGGCCATGGAGCTGGTGGCCATCCATCCCGAGACCGGCCGGCGGGTGAGCCTTTGATTTTTGCCGCCCCCTGCCTTTCCTTGTCGCCGTGAGCCGCACCATTGAAACCCACCGCGCCCGCAATCCGCGGCTGTTGCTATTCTATGGCATCGTGGCCGGCCTGGTGGCGGTGCTCGTCACCGGCATGGCCTACCGGCAGTTGTTCCGCAGCGGCCTCTACAGCGAGCGCGAGCGGTTGCAGAACCAGCGCCGCGTCGTCGTGCCGGGCCCGCGCGGCCGCATCATCGATCGCGACGGCAACGTCCTCGTCGACAACCGCGCCCGTTTTTCCGTCGTGCTCAACCTGGCCGAGCTGCGGGCGGAGTTCCGCGCCGAGTACAAGACGGTCAAGGCGAACTACAGCAAGCTCGCCGCCGGCGAGCGGCCCGATGCCGACCAGCTGACCCGCATCGCCCGCGCGAGCGTCGCCCAGCGCTACCTCGACAAGATCAACTTCATCCTCAACCGCCACGAGGCCGTCCGCACCGACGACCTCAACCGGCACGTCAACCAGACCCTCCTGCTGCCCTACGTGCTGCTCGACGACCTGGCCCCCGAGGAATACGCCCGGCTGATCGAGCGCCTCCCCGTCAAATCCCCCCTGCAGGTCTACGCGACCAGCAGCCGCTACTACCCGTTCCACAGCGCCGCCGCCCACGTCCTCGGCTACACCAGCGTCGACAACGACCCGGAGGTGGAGGATTTCCCCGGCGAGGACCTGCTGACGTTCAAGATGAAGGGGACCTTCGGCCGCGACGGCCTGGAGAAGCAGTTTGATGCCGAGCTGCAGGGCGAGACGGGCGGCGCGATCTACCGCGTCGACCCCGCCGGCTACAAGGTGGACCTGCCCATCGAGAAGCGCCTGCCCGTGCAGGGCCGGAATCTTGTCACCAGCCTCGACATCGAGCTGCAGCAGGCGGCGGAGAAAGCCATGGAAGGCCGCATCGGCGCCGCCGTCGCCCTCGACATCCGCACGGGCGAGGTGCTCGTGCTCGCGTCGAAACCCGACTACGACCTGAATGAGTTCGTCCCCCGGCTCACCTCCGCGACCTACAAGGACATCCAGGAATCCGGCGGCTGGCTGAACCGCGCCGTCCAGGGCCAGTATCCCCCCGGTTCGACTTTTAAAATCATCAACGCCATCGCCGGCCTGCGGGCCGGCACCATCGAGCCGGGCGTGTCCAGGGTGATCTGCCCGGGATTCATCATGGTCGGCAACCGCCGCTTTCCCTGTGCGCACAATGCGGTGCATGGCGAAGTCGACCTCATCAAGGCCCTCTCCCAGTCCTGCAACGTTTTCTTCATCAAGCATGGCCTGGACACGACACCCCAGTTCCTCGCCGCCGAAGCCAAGCGGTTCGGCTACAATCACCCGACGGGCATCGAGCTGCCGGGCGAATTCCGGAGCCCGCGGGTCGCCGACCCGGCTTGGCGCAAGGAGAACTGGCAGAGCGCCAACCTGCCCGACGGCATCTGGCGCGGCGGCGACACGGCCAACATCGCCATCGGCCAGGGCGATACCCTGATCACCCCGCTCCAAGCCGCCTGCATGGTGGCTTCCTTCGCCCGCGGCGAGACGGAGACCAGGCCAACGCTGATCCACGATCCCCGCCGGCCCACCCAGCACACCGCACCCATCGGCCTTTCCCCCTCCGATTACAACGCGATCCTCCGCGGCCTGGAATCCTGCTACCAGATCGGCACGGGGCGGCTGGCCAAGGTGGAGGGCCTCACGGGGGGCGCCAAGTCCGGCACCGCCCAGAAGGGCCGCATCGAGCTCGCCTGGCTGGTGGCCTTTGCCCCGGCCGAGGACCCGCGCATCGCCGTCGCCGTGGTGCTGGAGGGCGGTGAGGACGAGAATTTCGGCGGTGGCATCTACTCGGGCCCGGTCGCCCATGCGATCCTCCAGGCCTGGAAGGACAAGAGCGAGCGCCCCGCCGCCCCGTCGCCGGCGAATTTCAAGGTGGAGTGATACCGCCTGCGTTGAGGCGGTAAGGCAGGGCGCGGGCTCTGTTCCGCCCGGCTAGGATACCTTGGATCCCCTCGATCAAGAGGGGATTTCAGCGCCGGCGGGTCGCGCGCCGCGCGTGGCGGGCCCGGCGGAACACGCCGCGTGGCTCCGGCCACGTCTCGCGCCGTCCGTAGCGCAGCCGTCGGAGATCCGCCACCACCGGGTCCGGCTTGTCGCTTGTGCCCTGCCCCGGGTCGCTTTCCTTCAGCCGCCCGAGCCAGCGCCCGGCCTTTTGCCGCACGGGGTCGAAGGACTGCGGCCGGCGCCACAGCTGCCAGCGCATCCAGCCCCACTGCCCCAGCCGCCAGAGCAGCCAGGCGAGACCGGCGGTCCCCAGCCCGAGCCCGGCGGCGCGGCCGACCCGGCCCGCATCCCACGGCTGCTGCAGCCAGGCCTTCAACCGCTGGGCCAACTCGTCGAAGCGCACCCGCAGCGCGGCGCCGGAGTCGGTCGTGAAGGTCTTCACCTGGTCGAGCATCTGCACCTGGGCCCGCGAGTCGAAGTTGACGATGCGCCGGTACCAGAGCACGCGCAGGCTGTCCACGCGCGCCGACCAGCTGCTGTCCTGCTCCTGCCGGGCCGCCAAACCCGCCGCCGACTGCGCCGACGCGGCGACCGCGCCCGGCGTCGGGTCGGCGCGCACCCAGGCGGCCTTGCCGTCGTAGACCTCGGCCCAGGCGTGGGCGTCGGAGTTGCGCACCATGTAATAGTTCTCGAAGGCGTTCAGCACGCCGCCGTGGAAGCCGGCCACCACCCGCGCCGGATGCCCCGCCGCCCGGGCGAGGACCGTCAGGCTCGCCGCGAAGTATTCGCAGAAGCCGGGCTGGTTGGAATCGAGCCAGCGCACGATGTCGTCGCCCGCGCCCTTCGGCAGCCGGGCCGACAGCGCATAGGCGTGCCGCGCCTGGAGCCAGGCGGTGGCGCGCCGGGTGAATTCCTCCGCGGGCAATTCCGCGCCGCCGGTGATCTCCCGCACCACACGCCGGAGCACCGCCTCGTTGTCGGGACCCGCCGGACCGCGCAGGTTCACGCCGGGGTCGTAGCGGAACTGGTCGGCGGCCGGCGGCGGACTCTCCTGCACGGACCTGAGGAGCTGCGGGAAGCGCGCGTCCGTGAGCAGCGGGGTCAGTTCCACGGCCTCGAGCTGGAACGCGGTCATCGTCATGGGCTCGGTCCGCAGCGCCACGACGCGGTGGCCGGCGCTGGCCTGCAGCGGCGACAAATCGCGCATCCGCAGCATGCCGTAGCTCCCGGGCAGCGGCAGGAACCGGCTGACGCCCGGCTCGATGTAGAAGGTCCAGACGCCGCCGGCCGTGTTGACCTCGCGCCCCAGTTGCCGGCCCCGGAGCTGCTGGGTCACGCGCTGGCCGCGGATCAGTTCGCCCTTGAGGCCGGCCGAGACCTTGAAGCCCTCGGGGGTGTATTCGTCGAGCACGACCAGCCGCCAGTAGGGCGACTCGCGCAGCCCGCTGGCGTCCGTCACGTCCACGCGCATGGCCACGGTCTCGTCGCGGATCAGTTCGCTCACGTCGCCGAACTTGACCGTGTCGGTGAAGCCGGTCCGGCTCTTGCGCGTGATGTAGCGGTCGAGGAAGAAGCCCGTCGCCAGCTCGAAGCGCGGGATGATGAGAAAGAGCAGGCCGGATATCGCGACGACGGTGGCGAAGAGCACGGCGGCGAACACCAGCAGCCGCCAGTCCGCGACGGCGCGCAGCCGGGCGAAGAACCGGCCCCAGCCCAGGCGCGTCCACGCGGTCTCCGACTCGGGTGTGCGCACGCCGCCGGTTTCGGAGGCGTCGATCAGGTTGATGACAAAGAGGAACCCCAGCCCCAGCGCCGTGAACAACAGGAGCAGGAAGGCGAACCCGAGCGACACCGTGAGCACCCCCGCCACGACCACGAGGAACATCGCCAGGACGATGAGCTGCAGGTCCTCCCGCTTCCGGCGGTAGGAGACGGTGCGGTAGAGCACGAGCAGGATGGCGAGCCGGATGAGCACGGGCAGCGTGTCCGGGCTGAAATAAAAATCCGCCGCCATGGCGATGATGATGGCCGGCACGGCCAGCTTCGAGACAAGCGGCGGCACCCGGCCGGGCAGCTGCGGCCAGACCAGGGCGGCCAGCATGACGGCCCCCGCCACGCCCACCAGGCCGATGGCCTCGATGTCCAGGAAGAAGACCGTCCACAACGACACCAGCGCCATCGCGCCGCCCAGCAGCCATTTCAGGCGCCGGAGTTCGTCGAGGTTAAGCTGACGCGGTTTGGCGGCCGTCGACATAGGCGGTGATTCCCCGGGCTCCGTCGGGGGCGAAGGTGATGACATTCTTGCCGGCGCCCCCGCCCCGGCTGCCCGCGTCCGGCCCGGCCACGGGCTGCAGCCGGGCCAGTTCGTCGAGCAAGGCCTCGAGATCGCGAAGGCGCCGGGTCTCGAGCAACGGTGCGCCGTTGACCACGACCCCCCGCAGGCGGCCGGAGGCATACAGGTCCTCCGCAAGCGTGCCGGCGAAGCTGCAGAGCAGCTCGAACTGGGCGGGGCGCGACCAGACCGCCGCAGGCGTGTCGAGCTGCAGCACATAGCCGTCGTGGCTCTC
>Ga0228698_1000770_pt1 | contig 19780 bp, 26 predicted proteins | sample McNCre117_Aug_MG_FD_178015 | JGI IMG/M metagenome (GOLD analysis project Ga0228698, IMG submission 178015) | Freshwater microbial communities from McNutts Creek, Athens, Georgia, United States - 1-17_Aug_MG | ecosystem: Environmental > Aquatic > Freshwater > Creek | place: USA: Georgia...
GTGAAAGTGGGTTACAAAAAATCAGCTTGGATTATGTCGCAGCCACTCAACGGCGCTTTTTGCTGCTGAGCATGCCCATGGCTTCTTTCTGGCGTTCAATGCGTGCTTTCTTGCGCGCATCCTCGCGCTCCATGGCCTTGCGCTTGGTATAGCCAGAGTTATCTGCCCACGCCCACCACACCATCGCCAATCCAAACGGCGCCAGCACGGTCCACCAGGACCATGCGACTACGGGCGCAATCTCCATGTACTTCAGCACCAACAATACGATCCCGAGTCCCAACAAATACATGACACACTCCATTCGGCAAACCCGAAGATACCGGGGTCAACCTGCGTTACTACAATTTCGTTGTATCAATAGTATCCAAACTGCGAAAGCCCATGATGACCACCTTTGTTTTGCGCGCTCTGGCAACCTTGGCATTGGCCACTGCACCCGCGGCTTGGGCAGACCAGGCACTGGCAACGTCCAAAAACTGCATGACCTGCCACATGGTCGACAAAAAAGTGTTGGGTCCGGCATTCAAAGACGTAGCCGCCAAATACAAAGGCGACAAGACTGCCGCAGACCGACTCGCCACCAAAATCATGAAAGGTGGCAGCGGCGTGTGGGGCACGGCTTACATGCCCGCCAACTCGCAAGTCAATGAGGCCGAAGCCAAGAAGCTGGCGAGCTGGGTGCTGTCACTCAACTAAGCTTTCGCACACCGATAAAAAAAGCCGCTGAATCCAGCGGCTTTTTTGTTGAACCCAAGAGGTGGCGCCAGGCCACCTTCGTTACGTTCAGTAGGCTTGGCCCAGCTGGTCCAGAATAGCCGGGTTTTCAAGCGTGCTGGTGTCCTGGGTGATGGACTCACCCTTGGCCAGCGAGCGCAGCAAGCGGCGCATGATCTTGCCGGAGCGGGTCTTCGGCAAGTTTTCACCAAAGCGGATGTCCTTGGGCTTGGCAATCGGGCCGATTTCCTTGGCAACCCAATCGCGCAGCTCTTTGGCAATGGCCTTGGCCTCGTCACCCTCGGGGCGGGAGCGCTTGAGCACCACAAAGGCGCAAATGGCTTCACCGGTCAGGTCGTCCGGACGGCCCACTACCGCGGCCTCGGCGACCAGATCGGATTTGGCAACCAAGGCAGACTCAATTTCCATGGTGCCCATGCGGTGACCCGACACGTTCAGCACATCGTCAATACGGCCCGTAATGCGGAAGTAGCCACGGTCTGCGCTACGCACCGCACCGTCGCCGGCCAGGTAATAGCCTTTGAGCTCTTCAGGGAAGTAGCTCTTCTTGAAGCGCTCGGGGTCATTCCAGATCGTGCGGATCATGGAGGGCCATGGGCGTTTCACCACCAAGATGCCACCAGCGCCATTGGGCATTTCGTTGCCGCTTTCGTCCACGATGGCGGCCATGACGCCGGGCAGAGGCAAGGTGCAGCTGCCGGGCACCAGAGGGGTTGCGCCGGGCATGGGGCTCATCATGTGGCCACCGGTTTCGGTTTGCCAGAAGGTGTCCACGATGGGACACTTTTCATGGCCCACATTTTTGTAGTACCACATCCAGGCTTCGGGGTTGATGGGCTCACCCACCGAACCCAAGATGCGCAGGCTGGACAGGTCAGAACGATCCGGATGCACTGCAGCATCAGCCTCCGCGGCCTTGATCAACGAACGGATAGCCGTGGGCGCGGTATAGAAGATGCTGCACTTGTGGCGCTCGATCATTTGCCAGAAACGGCCCGCGTTCGGGAAGGTCGGCACGCCCTCAAAAATGATCTGCGTAGCGCCGGCGGCCAAGGGGCCGTAGGCTACGTAGGTGTGGCCGGTGATCCAGCCGATATCGGCCGTACACCAGAACACGTCTTCAGGCTTCAAGTCAAACGTCCAGTCCATGGTGAGCTTGGCCCACAACAGGTAGCCGCCGGTGGAGTGCTGCACACCCTTGGGTTTGCCGGTGGAGCCCGAGGTGTACAAGATGAACAGGGGGTGCTCCGCACCTACAGGCTCGGGGGCACACTCGGTGCTTTTGCCAGCCAATGCTTCATCAAACGTCTTGTCGCGTCCGGCCACCATGTTGCAAGCCGTCTTGGTGCGCTGGAACACATACACCGTTTTGATGGACTCACATCCGCCCATGGCGATGCCCTCGTCCACAATGGCTTTCAGGGGCAACTCTTTGCCGCCGCGCATCTGGTAGTTGCTGGTAATCACTGCCACCGCGCCTGCGTCAATGATGCGCTCTTGCAGGGCCTTGGCCGAGAAACCACCAAACACCACGCTGTGGGTCGCGCCGATGCGGGCACAAGCCTGCATGGCAATCACGCCTTCCAGCGTCATGGGCATGTAGACCAACACGCGGTCGCCCTTTTTGATGCCATCCGCCTTCAAGGCATTGGCAAACTGGCTCACGCGGGCCAGCAGCTCTTTGTAAGTGGTTTTGGTAACGGTGCCGTCGTCCGCTTCAAAAATGACCGCCACCTTGTTTTCAGTGGGCGTGCCGATGTGCTTGTCCAGGCAGTTGGCAGAAGCATTCAACTCACCATCGTCAAACCACTTGTAGAAGGGTGCATTGGATTCGTCGAGGGTGCGGGTAAAAGGCTTGTTCCACACCACATTGGCTTTGGCCAAGCGAGACCAGAAGCCTTCAAAGTCTTTGTCAGCCTCCGCGCACAGGGCGTTGTAGCCCTCCATGCCTGAAATGCGCGCGGCTTTGACCGTTGCTTCGCTGGGTGGGAAAACCCGGTTTTCAACCAGGACGGACTCAATGGCAGAGTTGGATGCGCTCACGGGTTTGTCTCCTCGGAATTATTAAAAACTGCGCGCATGGTTAACCCACGCACTTACAAATCACTGACTGACGGATGTCAAAGCCATGCGTCAGGCTGGCGTGGGAGTCATTCGCTAAACTCAACCGGTTCGCGTTACCCGCTTTTCACCTCCCCACAGAGATTGACCATGACCACATCCATTCGCCAGGCCGACCTGATTGAATCCGTGTCCGCAGCGCTGCAGTACATCAGCTACTACCACCCCGCCGACTACATTGCGCACCTTGCCCGCGCCTACGAGCGCGAGCAAAGCGCCGCCGCCAAAGACGCCATCGCGCAAATCCTGACCAACAGCAAGATGAGCGCCACCGGCCACCGCCCCATCTGCCAGGACACCGGCATCGTCAACGTGTTCCTGAAGGTAGGCATGGATGTGCGCTGGGAAGGTTTCACCGGCTCGCTGGACGACGCGATCAACGAGGGTGTGCGCCAGGGCTACAACCACCCTGACAACACCTTGCGTGCCTCGGTGGTAGCCGACCCCGAGTTCCTGCGCAAAAACACCAAAGACAACACCCCCGCCGTGATCTTTACCGAAATCGTGCCCGGCAACACCGTGGAAGTCACCGTGGCGGCCAAGGGCGGCGGCAGCGAAAACAAGAGCAAGATGATCATGCTCAACCCCGGCGATAGCGTTATCGACTGGGTGCTGAAAACTGTGCCCACCATGGGCGCAGGCTGGTGCCCGCCCGGCATGCTGGGCATCGGCATCGGTGGCACCGCTGAGAAGGCGGTGCTCATGGCCAAGGAAAGCCTGATGGACGACCTGGACATGTACGAGCTGCAAGCCAAACAGGCTTCGGGCGCGGAACTGGACAATGTCGAAAAAATGCGTCTGGAGCTGTTTGAAAAGGTCAACGCACTGGGCATAGGCGCACAAGGCCTGGGCGGCCTGACCACCGTGCTGGATGTGAAGATCAAGATGTACCCCACCCACGCGGCCAGCAAGCCCGTGGCCATGATCCCCAACTGCGCAGCCACCCGCCACGCCCACTTCGTGCTCGATGGCTCCGGTCCTGTCTACATCGACCCACCAAGTCTGGACCTTTGGCCCAACGTCAACTGGACCCCCGACACCCAGAAGAGCAAGCGCGTGGACCTGAACACGCTTACTCCCGCTGAAGTGGCGAGTTGGAAACCCGGCCAGACCCTGCTGCTCAACGGCAAGATGCTGACCGGCCGCGACGCCGCACACAAGCGCATTCAAGGCATGTTGGCCAAAGGCGAAAAGCTGCCCGTGGACTTCACCAACCGTGTCATCTACTACGTGGGCCCCGTAGACCCCGTAGCGGGCGAGGCTGTCGGCCCTGCGGGCCCCACCACTGCCACCCGCATGGACGGCTTTACCGAAATGATGCTGGCGCAAACCGGCCTGATCGCCATGGTCGGCAAGGCCGAGCGCGGGCCGGTCGCCATTGAAGCCATCAAAAAGCACCAAAGCGCTTACCTGATGGCTGTCGGCGGTGCCGCCTACCTGGTGTCCAAGGCCATCAAGCACGCCAAGGTGGTGGGCTTTGAAGACCTGGGCATGGAAGCCATTTATGAATTCGACGTGGTCGACATGCCCGTCACCGTGGCGGTCGATGCCGGCGGCACCAGCGCCCACATCACCGGCCCGGCCGAATGGCAAAAGCGGATCGCCACCGGCGAGTTCAAATCCATCCCCGTCACGTCGCGCTAAGGCCTTGGCGGAGCTGAGCAGTCGCCCCATCGGGGTGTTCGATAGCGGCGTCGGTGGCCTGAGCGTCCTGCGGGCGCTCATGGCCGAATTGCCGCACGAGCAATTTGTGTACGTCGCCGATAGCGGCCACGCGCCCTACGGCGAGCGGGATGACGACTACCTCATCCAGCGTTCCCACGCGGTGACCGACTACCTGCTCCGCCAGCACCACATCAAAGCGCTGGTCGTGGCCTGTAACACGGCCACAGCGGCGGCCATTCATATCCTGCGCGATGCCCATCGCGAGCTGCCCATCATCGGCATTGAGCCTGCACTCAAACCCGCCGTAGCGCACAGCAAAACCAAGGTCATCGGGGTGATGGCGACCCGCAGCACCTTGCAAAGTGAAAAATTCAAACGCCTGATGGCCAGTCTGGCGGATCAAGCCCGGTTTGTGCTCCAGCCCTGCTCGGGGTTGGTCCCTGCCATCGAGCAGTTTGACGCTATGAAAATAGGAGCTGCTTGCGCAGAATACACGAGCGCCATGGGCACATTTGGTCTCCAACCAGAGCAAATGGACACCTTGGTGCTGGGTTGTACCCACTATCCGTTTGCAGAAGACGCCCTGCGCAAGGGAACCGGAGACGAGGTGGTCTACCTCGAAGGTGGCACCCCTGTTGCCCGCCAAACCCGCCGCTTACTGCACGCCGTCAACGCATTGCACAACGCGACGGAAGCGGAACGCCCACCGTCTATTTTTTACAGTACCGGGGATGCAAACGCCCTGCAATCGGCCGCCCAACGTTGGCTGGGGTTGCACACGACCGTGGCGGCGTTGTCGGTTTGAGGGAAAGCCGTTGGCGTGCCCGGAGGGGATCGAACCCCCGACCCACAGCTTAGAAGACCGAATAAAAACATCTTCTAACCCGCACAAACACTAGATTTCTTGCGGAACAATCCATTATTTGGGACACTCTTGGGACAATCGAGAGGTTATCCACATGGCGAGTTTTGAAAAGAGGGGTGAGTATCAATGGCGTGCAAAGGTCCGCCGGCAAGGTCAGCCGGGACTTAGCAAGACCTTCGACACTCGCAAGGATGCAGAAGACTGGGCCCGCGAAGTCGAGCGCAAGATCAAGCGCGGAGAAATTGACGACCTTGATCCTACGACTCAAAAGACCACTGTAAGCGCGGCTATCAAGAGCTACAAGGCAGAAGTCGTACCGACACTGGCCCGTGAAGGAGCAGGCACAGTCAATGTCTACTTGGTCCGAATTGAGAACGCTTTTGGCAAGTTGTTCGTGTCGGCCTTGCGCGCACCAGCGCTCAATGAATGGGTACGCTCATTGAAAGACGAAGGACTAAGCCCCCAAACCATCATCCATCACATCAATACGCTCTCAGCGCTCATTGGGCACGCACAAACCTACCTTGGCGTCCATATGCCCGCTGGCAATCCTGCGAGACTAATTAAGCGCCCTGCCACGTCATCGGCTAGAGACCGGACATTGAAGGCCGGGGAATTCGAACTGCTGATGCGCGCAGCAAATGCACCCGGCAACGGAGCTGACATGGTGGGCGGCAAGATGTTGGAGCCGATGATTCGGCTCGCGCTGGAAACCTCCATGCGCCAGGGCGAGCTTCTGGCGATGGAATGGTCATGGGTAGACAAGGCAAACCGGGTCATTAACCTGCCAGCCGATAACACCAAAAATGGAGAAAACCGCAGCGTAGCTCTGTCCAGTGGTGCGCTGAGTGTCTTCGAGTCGCTCACTGAATCGCATGGGCGAGTGTTTTCAAACTGGAAAGACTCGCAGAGTTTTCAGAAACCCTGGCAACGATTGGTCAAGAGAGCACAGGCCCTTTACCTTGAAGATTGCGAAAAGTCAGGAACAAAACCAGCGCCGCTGATGCTTGAAAATTTACGCTTTCACGATCTGCGGCACCACGCAACGACACAGCTTTTTTCTAAAGGACTGAATCCCTTTGAGGTGGCCAGCATGACCGGCCATAAGAGTATGCAAATGCTTAAGCGCTACACCCATGTGGACGCCCAAAATCTCGCCAAAAAATTGGGGTAAAGGATGGCCAGCCAGGAGGGACTCGAACCCCCTACCCACGCCTTAGAAGGGCGTTGCTCTATCCAGATGAGCTACTGGCTGCGCGCTGTAGGATTTTACATGCAGACCACCTATGCAATTAGATAGGTGCGGAAGGCACTCCGCCGGTCTCCATGGGAGCCGCTGCGCTCCCCATCGGGGCCTCTGGCCCCTCCCCCCGCCCCCTCGCCCGCAAGCGGGGCGGCCTATTCGGCCTCGCGGGGCCCCCATGTACACCCTCAGGGCAAGGCAGGCACTCAAAAACCGTGCTTAAATTTCAGGCACAGTACTCAAACCCGCATGGGGATTGGGTGCGGAGTGTTCTCTTAACTCTTATCCACAACCTAGTCCACGCAAATCAAGGACAAACCGACGCATCAGATGTCAGGATTCCGACGTTTGACGCGTAAAACGTCAAGATAATGACATTGCGACCGACTTTCACGAACCATTGCGCCGGACTTGCGGCGATCAGTGTGCTACGGATGTATCCATCGGAATTTCTCATTAGTAGGTTACTGCTTCACCCAAAAAATGCCGATTAAATTCGATCCCATTGCGCAGCTCGCGAATCCCCTCATAGCAGCCATTTATGCTTTTATTGCAATCACGACAGTAGGGTACTTGGCCTACCGAGTACCAGCTAACTGGCCAAGAGCAAAGGAAAACGTCTACTTGCGAGTAATCGCATTTACTGCTGAGATTTTGGTGGCAGTTGGCATTATTGGTCTCATCACCTTTGCTGGGAGAGCAAAGCTCGAAAGCACTGGATTGGAACGTGCAGAAGTAACAAGAGCAACCGAGCGCGGATTGTCAGAACAATTCAATAGACTGGCCTTGAGCTACTGCATTGAATCTGCAAAGTGGCAATCACCAACTAATATGGGCGCCGCAGTAATAGACTCGTGTGCACTATGGCGCGTTCACAGCGGGTTGTACCGGGAAGATCTCGACTGGAGACGGGCTCAGGAGGAGTTTGAAAGCATCGCAGCTCGCCCAAATCTCGATCAAAGGTTGACTAAGTTGCTTTACTCAACTTCGGATGCGATTGGAAAAATGCGAGACGCTAGAGAACAAGAAGCTCTCGTACCACTGGAGAGGAAGATAGTCACACACGGAATTTCTTGGGTTTTTGTACTATTCTGCTCGGTAATCGCAGGGGTCGGTGTTGCACTTAAATGTGCCAAGGCAGCTCTCGAGCTTCGCCAGCAACTGCTTCCGAAGAACTCACCTTCCACCTAGCTTAAATTCAGTAAACGCGAGTAAGCCATTGGGCTAAGGTTCATTGCACCCACCGCAATTACCGAGTTCAATCTCGCCAAAAGCGTATTTCAGCGCACTCCAGTAGCCTCTGCCCAAACAATCTGGTTGTCCACTGTATGCAGCTTGCAAGGGGAGCCTTTCCCACGGGCCGCTGACAGACAGGCGTCGTAAGCTTGACGTTCATTAAATGGCCAGGAATGCTTGGTCCATCCCCAGGACTGACCCGACTCCGTGAAGTAAAACGCTCTGTTGTCGGCCGCCGTGCTTTCAATGAATTTCTTATACCCGGCCCTATTTTTTTCATCGGTCGTCGGGAGCACCAATGTATCCAGAGTCGCAGGATCAATCACTGGCGCAGATGCCCCCTTGGAGCCGGAAAGGGCTTGAGACAGCGAGAGCTTCGTGAGTTTGAACTCATCACCATTGATGGATTTGATGATCTCTTTCCCGTTTTGGATCAGCCAATCATTGACCTGGGCGATTTCGGGCAGTTGCGCATTGATGACTTCGTACGGCTGATCTGCCTTTAGATAGAAAGAGTAGTAGGTCAGGCGCTCAGCATTTTTCGAAACCTCCAGCTCAATCGATACGGGTGCCTTTCCCAGTGCATCCATGTCCACAGGACTACCCAAGAGAGGAAGAATCACGCCGTCCAAGTAGCCGCGTGAATTCGCGTTTAAATGCACTTTTGAAAATGATTCGAACTTAGCCTTGATGCCAGGGTTTGAGCGGATTTGCGCGCAGGCATATACGAATCCACTGCTGGGAAGATCAAAGTTCTTCTGGGTGTAAATGCTACTGGTGAGATCGTGGCATTTGTATAAAGGGGAAGAGCCAACCCGCAAATAACGCTTGCGGTTTGTGGAAAAGCTGAACAACTGGATAGGGGCATCCTTGTCGGTGTTCATAAAGGTGACTCGCGTCATCTCTAAGTCACCGATCACATCGCCCCAAGGCCAGGTGTAATTCGCTTTTTTCAGGACACGCCACTGGCCTGGTGGGATTGGAATCGGGGACAAGAAACCCATGTCCACGCGGTCTTCCGTCACCACGGCTCCTTCGACGATATCGTCAAACTTGATCCCAGCTGCAAAGCTATGTGCTGCAGCAAAACAGGCCGCAACAGTGAATGCAAACCGTGACAACTTCACGCTCAAAACCTTCATTTTTAACTCCCTTTTTTGACATTAATTTAAACGGCGAATGATCGATACGTGGCATTCAGTCCGTTGATGTAAATATAGCTGATCGGCATCCTCACGCCGTGTCAGCAAAGCCTTCAATTCCGAAAAATCTGCCCCCACTCACAGACTTGCGCGGCGTCCTGGCGCTGCGAGTCAGTACCTTGCGCGTGCTGAATGGATGGTCACAGGAGCGGCTCGGCACGGAGGCTCGGCTAGACAGAACTTACGTCTCAAGCATTGAGCGCGGTGAGTACAACGTCACTCTTCAGACGGTTGAGCTTCTGGCGGGTGCATTGGGGGTAATGCCTTGGGCCTTACTCGTGCCACCTCACGACGAAGAAATCGCTTCAATGTTCTAGATAGTGGCCTCACCCAGGGCCACAACTGGTTACGGCGTAACTTCACGTGAAGCGCAAACCGTAGTCATCGGATTCGATGCCTTAGCAATCATAGGATCGACGGCCTCACACAGAATCGACGCATTCTGGCCGGACGGGTCGTTGTGAGCCCATTGCAGCTTTAGATCCAAGTCTTGCCCCTGTGAGACAGAGATTTTTTCAGCGCCAATCTTGAAGCGCCGAGCAGAGTCATAGTTGACGCTGTATTCCGCAACTCGCACGATGTAGTAGTCACCAGCAGGCACTTGAGCGAAGCTGAATCGACCATCAGTGTTGGCCACCGTGCTTCGCAAATATGCAGCCCTGCGAGGGTCTGCAGCTGCCACGTTGTAGTTGTACCGGTAGCCGGTTGTGACAGCAACACTCTCATGCGAAGTCGCAGGGACCAAATACACCTTCTGCACAACATTCGATGTCTTGTAGGAAGCGCCCGGATTCTGATAGGGAGCAAAAGACACCACACCTGCAACTGTTGAATTGCCCGGCTGCTCATACCGCTTGTACTCGCTTGATTGGAATGGCTCACGCGGGTAGGCCTTTGGCGCTCCAGCGCACCCAGTAAGAACCGCCATTGCCGCGATGGCCATTGAAAAAATCAGCTTCTTGATCATGCTTGTTCTCCCAAAATTTTGAGGACCTGCGGCTGGTCTTTCCAAAGAGCCATGTAGTCACTGGCACCAACAAACGCACCAATGGCAAAGCACAGCGGCTCAAGCGCCAAACGCGCAAGCTTGCCGCGCCAAGAACCCTTGTTAACCACACCCATCTGGTATGCGAGCTCTTGGGCACGATGCAAAGCAATCGGGCGCATGATGTCTTCCGCAAGTTTGGATTTGCGCATGAGGCGAACATAAGCAATAGCCCACGCGTGATACCCTCTTACTGTCGTTCCGGACAAATTCGCTTTTGTGAAAGCCAAATCCGCACGCCACACATCTTTCGGGATTTCACCTTTGGAATAAAAATGGGTGCAGATAACACGACTGCTTCCGCCGCCACCACCACCGCTGCCGCTGTCGGTTGGAACCCCTGGGCCAGGCGAGCCTAGATTTCCGGGATCTGTTCGACCATTGGAGTCGTATCCGGCGTCGTGTCCACCGGTCATCCCGGGCACCCCCCAAGAATGCGCCTCGGTGGTACCAACGCCGCTGGACGAATATGAGGTTGTTTGAGTGTTTGGAGCTGACCCGCCCCTGTATTGAGGAACCAAGCTTGAGCACCAGTATTGGCCGTCCACAAACATCAATCCGGCATCACAACCATGGATGGAAGTTGCGGACTGAATTCGAGTCGGTTGCACCTGAACCCCAATCTCTTCGTCGTTTTGGTACTGCGCCTGAGTGGCACTCGACGCGAGCCCTAAAAACACCAAAACAGCAAAAGACACTTTGCTCATCTTGAATGACATGATTTACACCTTAATTCGTTAAATTTGACTTTGTACAATTGAAAAATTCAAATGTACAATCTCGTACAATGTTGTACATTTGAAGCTGGGGCATTATTTGCATTTGTACAATTGAGACTTCGATTTGTACAATTTCAAAAACTGGTTTATCGCTCTCCCATAGCCCTCCTGACTGCCGATGGGGCATCTACAGATTCGTTAAATTTGGTTTCCCTAACCAGTTGGGCAGCCCGGAGCCGGACTGCTTGAGCTTCCTCAAGGGTGCTTACTTTCAGGCGAATGGGTTCACGGTGGACGCGCAGCTCCCAGTGTTTAAAAATAACCCCTCTCTCCGTCGGCTGCTGATCCTCCAGTTCTTCCGTCGCTCGGCGTACGGCGGAACGGTGCTTCTCCTGCAACTCCGACAAGATCGCTCCGGGATCGACCGGCAGCGCTGGTGCCCGGCCCTCTAAATGCGCGACGCGGCCCATGTACGATATCTGCTGTCGGACCGTTTCATGACGCATCGGGTGATCTTCTGGCAGGCACTCAAGCAAAGTGTTGAATACCAAGTCTTCACCCGCTTGAACCAAGTTTTCGTGCCTAGCCTGGCGATGCCTCGCCTTTTGCTGGTTCATGTATTGAACAGAGCTCACGAGGCCTGAGAAAGCATCGGCACTCATGTCCGCACCCCCGCCAGCTCTTGAATCAGAATGATCATTTCGCGGGTTTTGTAAACGCCCTCGACGTACCCCCGAGTGAAATCATCGAAAGCCTCCAAGACCATTAGCTCCGAGAGCCTTTCCATAGTGCAACTGAAAACGTCCTGGCCGTCCAAATAGGCGTCAAAGTCGTCGTCACCACTGAAAACAGGAATCGCTTCCAGTGTGGGCTTATGAGTAGTGGTCATTTAAATGCTCCCTTCGTTGTGTTGAATTTGAACGCTGGCGGTCTGTACGGCACGTTCTGCGGCCTTTGCCACAGCACCACGGAAAACCAAATACGCTTCGTAGTCGCGCCAACCGGTAAATTGAGTTTCGCCCCACGCGTGGCCGCTGCTGGACTTGTTTTCATAAACAGTCGCAGCGGCTCGCTCACGATCTGTGTGACCATCCGCCAGACGCTGGAACACACACACAAACTTGTTGGATCGGGGGTATCGACCTGTCGAGTGAATCCACTCTGAAAAGGCATCGGCACCCTCACGTGTGGATAGTTCACGCATGATGGAGAGCTCAAAATCGAAGGCTTTTTCATCGGGCCAGCGGGCAGTGGCTATGGCTTCGAGATTTGTGGCCTCTTGCTCAGCACGAGCCTGGTCGCAGAACTTCTTGAAGCTGATCGACCAAGGCACCAAGGGTGCCAATTCGTGCACCAACGCCCCCAATGAATCAATGGCAGCATCGAGGGCCAGCCTGTGCTCAGGCTTAATATTCTCAAACTGGCTAGCCGTCTTCTTTAAGACTGTGGCTGTCCTACGAGCACTTGCGATTTGGGTCTTGATCTCCTTGGCTCCGAAGCACCGGGCGCTCCATTCCCATTTGTCGGCAAGGTCCATAGGGACTTTGAACTTTGACTGAGCCTGGAATGTTTGAAGGATGTTTTTGGTCATAAAAGCTCCATGTAAGCGCCCCAATGCGCAGGGCGCATGAGGTCTTACTGCTCGTCTCCGGACTTCGATTCGCCGTCCTCAATAGCCTCCTCAAGCTCCTCAGCGAGGAGCTCCAAATCAGCAAGCAAAGTTGCCTTCACCTCCTGCACCGACATTGAGTCCGTCGCGGGATGAATCTCCCGCTCAGCGTAAAAATCGTAGTGCGCACGCACGTCTTGCTCAAGACGATCATGGGGGCCAATACCGATAGAAACCGATAAAGACGCTAGGTCGCCTTCACCTCCATCACAAGCTGCGAATAGCTTCCCTCCATGGGCCATCAGTTGGAGAATTTTTTCGTCGGCAAAGGCGTCGAGGTCCTTGACCAGTTCATTCAGAATTTGCGTCTTATTTGCCATTTCTCACTCTGCTTTCTGCCTTCCGGCTGTTGTGCCCTAAAGGGCTTTGGATGTCCCGCGCAGCGCGCGGAGGTTTCCGTTGCCTTCAAAAAATCTGCTAGCTTGAAGATCCCGCCGGGTTGTTTTTGTCTTTTCACCCACTGTGGCTCTCACTTCAATCTGCTATCTCGTTAGTCCCATGCCGTGGAAAAAATGAAGACGGGGAGCAGACCGAAGCCATGGGACGTGGAATAAAAAGTGAGTGGGGAGCGCAGCGACGACACGAACGGCTTTATGCCGCGAAAGCCCAGGGCGCAGGGATGAACACCGGCTACAGTTTTGGAACGGCATGGGACTAACGAGATACAAGATGAGAGCTACAGGGAGTGAGAAGACTCCGCGCCCCTTGCTGGCCACCGGCCAGCACTGACCACGAGTGAAACGAGCTTTGCCGCAGGGCGGCGGTACCCCTGCCTCCCGGCGTGCCGCTTCGCGCGGCTTGCCGTTCCCCGGCTCGCAAACGGAGTGCGCAGTGCATGGCGAAGCCTTGCACGGAGGGAAGAGGATGGGAACCGACAGGCTGAGACCGCTAGGGCTCAGGGCGCAGCCTGACAGCCGTGCGGCGAAGCCGCCTGCCCCAAGTGCATTTGGGTTCAAAGCCATGCCCGAACCCACAAAACCGACACCAGCAGCAAGGCACACAGAACCCATAGGTTGTGCTTGATCAGTTGCCTATTGCCCACCCTGAGCTCGGCAAACTCGCGCGCCTTGGACTCGATGGAAGCCTTCTCAATGGCGAGCCTTTTAGGCTCTTGCAAAAGCCACTCCTGCCACTTTTCATAACGCCGCAAAACTTCACTAGCTACCTGCTCGACACCTGTAAATTGCTGATCCTGAGTAAGCTCTTCGGCCGTCTTAAGCGACCATTCGATGCACTGTGGAAGCCACTGCGACAGCGATTTAGAGTCCCACACCGGGCCTGAAATCGGCTTGTCCTGCAGGTCGTAGAAACTACTTGAACTAATCCAATCTGAACAACGCTCGCCAACCAAAATCCCTTCTTTTTGAAGCTTCAAAAAGCACCAGGACTGGAGACAAAAAAAGGCTGTGTCGTGGCCGTGGTCGATGTCGGGGTCCAGGTTTTGAAGCACCCGGTGAACCAGCTCATGCACCCAAAGCTCAAGAATTGCCTGTCGTCTGAATAGCTTCACGCGCGGAGAAAAAGAGATCCGGCGCTGTGGGTTTTGATCGGAACCGTCGGACACGCCTGACCACCGTCCAACACTTGTGAAGTGCACGGGCGGCGGCGCTGTCACCTCAAGCGCAGCCGCTACGGGCCCCAACAGGTTGTTGAGCCACTGGCTAGTCTGTTGCGATGCTTCAACCGTCTCAAGGACTCGGATGCTTTTCATTTGGACCACGCTTTCAGTTGGTCCTTGAGCGTCAGAGGCCGCGCCTTCGGCGCAGCCTCTGACGCTGCCTGGATCGGGTCAGCAGACTGAGGTTTAGGTGTGATGACCACCAACCTGCGCGCCTCGGTCCAGATAAATTTCAATCTCTCGGGGCTGACGTTTTGCTCTGACTGGACAGACAGAACCGGCTTAGGCAAGGGCTCAGCGGAAAGGAGGAATGACAGATCATCATTCATCAGAACCTCCTTCTGATTCGGTACGCTGCTCCCAAGGACAGCCGAAATAAAGGAGATCTAGCGAGAAGTTTTGAAGATCCTCGTGAGCGGGCTCCAGTCGTGCATACCGTCCACAACCACGATGCGCGATAGCGACTTTTTTGATGTCGTTTTCGCTCCAGGCTTCGACCGAAATACAGGCATGCATGCATCGCAGGCAAGAGTGAGAAGCGACTTTTGCGACCTGTTCATGAATCGCGGACTCGGCCAATTCAGCCCAGTCCAGCAACCCTCGTAGCTCAAAATAGCTTATTGCGTCACTGAATGTTTGTGCTGTTCGCTGCGCCAACATTGGAGGCCTTTCTAATGTGCGTATTGGTGAGTAGACAAAGGGCGTTCAACCACCGCGCTGACGCGGCGCTTGAATGTGTGGTGGTGCTGGGCGCTGCATCGACATGGGAGCCGGAGGCCGCTCAGGCGTGACCCCGTTTGCGCGCTGTGCATTCAATTCAATTTGTCTATGAATAGCAGGCAAAGACAATTGGCGACTAATGCTGCTGCCCGCGAGCCATTCATTCGCGCCTTTCGCGCGCATCCGCACCCCTGTGACCTTAGCGTTTGGGCTGTTTGGGCTTTGGGTCAACTGAAACTCAACCCCTTCAGCAAGCAACAGCGCTGGCAACTCCTCCAAGCGCTTGGCACGCGAAATTGCGCGCTCGACAACTTGAGGATCCACCCACGCATTCGGCGTGCCCCGGCGTTGGGCGCGGCGTTGGGCATTTACGGCGCGATCTGTGGGGGCTTGGGTTAGGTTTGGCGCGACATCCGGCACTTCAATACCAAGGGCGCGAGCGGCCTCACGCGCTGCTGCACGGCCTCTCCAGAAGTCATTCGAATCAGACACCAAACCACCGTCCGGGCGGGCGCGGCTGTAGACCAAGTGCACATGGTCGTTCTTGCCGGGGTGCCGGGTCAGCGTGTAATTGCACCCCTCCGCACCGATATTTTTAAGCCATGTCTTGCCCACTTCGTGCCACTCGCTGAGGGACAAGGAGTGGCCTTCCGGACGGCTCAAGCTGATGTGGACGATAAGGTTGTCGGGCGACACCAAAGGGTGGCGACGGCAATCGAGTTTGAACTCTTCGAGCCTCTGTTTTGGAGTCCCTCCAAGCATGCTGGTGCCCACAAACTCACAGGATTTGTCCGCCAGACTGTAGGAATCACCGCGCACCGCGCCTTTGTGTTTTTTGTACAAAAGGGAAACGGTTTTTCCTGCCCGGTTCCAACTGCCTGCATTTGGACTTGCGCCGCGCGAGCGGCGGCGCGTGCGCTTCAGCGTTCGAGAAAGTTTGGCAGCCGCCGACTTGCTTTGGCTGGCGGCCTTGGAGCGCAGTCTTTTGGATGTGCGCTCGTGCGCCTGCGCGGCGCGATCTGCGGCGGCGGTCGGGCTGGTCACTTGACCTGCTCCAAGGCAGTGCGCAAGTCAGTGAGTGCGGTGTGCCAGGTTTGATTTGTGGCGGTCTGGCCCTCGTTGAGCGACTCACAAAGAACGTTAATTTGATCGCTTGCTTGCAGCAAGCCGGTGTCCAAAATTCTCTGGGCTTCGGCCTCTCCAAGCTCTCCAGCCTTGACCGACATCCCAAGGTTTCGCATGGTTGATTGCATCTCAAGCAACAGCGGCCCAACCCTGCTCAATGGCTCGCCTGCGGCCGCGCTGTGACCTGCGAGCTGCGTAAAATTTGAAACACTGCCATGGCACACAAACAGCAATTTCTTGCATGGGTCTGGAAGATCAATTGGAGCTGGTGGCCGGGGTGCTACGGGCGAACCAGCCAGGCCACTGGTCCGCAAATAAACAGCGACCGGCAAACCCGCTGAGAAGGCGCGCTGGCGGAGCTGCAGGCGCTCGGCAAGGCTCACCCTAACGGTCAGTTTGATCTCGCGGTCGGCATCAGTCACAAACAGCATCCTTTACAAAAACATTCCATCAACGAACCGTCGCGGCCGAAGGCTGCGCGGGGGTCCAGGGCGAAGCCATGGCAGGTGGTCCGTAGCCGTCGCAGACGGCGGAGGACATAGCCTGCTGTCCTGTTTATGGACTGATTCGATTTTGGGGATTAACAGGTAACGATGCTTACCGAATACCTACCGGATACTTACCGGATATAAAAATCACAAGCAAAAAATTTGAAAATTCACAACGCAAATTCTGCAAAAAATTTTCAAAAAGGATCAAAAATGAGCGCCAAAAGCAGTTGGAGTCTGGAGCAATTGGAAGATATAAAAAACGAGCTAAATGCACTCCCGCCGCAAGCGAAAAAATTTACAAAAAAGGAGGCTGTTACGCACATGAAAGATGCGATATTGAAGGCAAAAAACAATGATCAAACGATTGAATCAATCAAAGAATTTTTCGAGAAAAAAGGCCTAAAAATCAGTCAAAGGGAGCTGAAAGAAATATTTGGGATTTCTGCAAAGCCAAAAAAAATGGCGACCAAAAGGTCGCCATCCGCTTCACAAGTTTCAGATGAGGTCAATGCAAACGCCCAACAGCAGGTCTGAATTTATCCATTGCTGCGCGCCACGTGCGCTCGGGCCAATCTTGTGTATGGTGTCGCAGCCACTGAGGCTGCGACAAAAACTCAACAATTTCCTCCCGGCTGCGCCCTTCTCTCAGCATTTGAATAGCCATTCCAAATGCCATCTCGCTATTGATTTTTGAGTCACTTTGGGCCTGATATTTTGGCAATTTCGGATTCATTTTTGGCAAAAAAACAGCTGACTTTTGTTTTGTAAAAAAATTATTTTCATTTGATTTCCCGGTTGCCTTTCGAGTTTCATATAGTTGGCAAACAAATGCACCTTTTCCCCAATTAATTGAGCCAGGAAATCGATGAAGTTGTATTGAACTAACCGCAGCCGAATCGCCAAAAAATGTAGATGAAATTGCCTTTTGAATTTCAACTCTTTGTGACCGAATGCGCGGTAAATCCATGATCAAAATGGCTTGATAATTTTTTGAGCTTGTCTCCAAAATTACAATTGCTCCGCTCCATTGTTGGAGCAATTTTTCCAAAGAATCTTCCTTCAAATCATCCAAAAATATTACTTTTGATTGGTCACCATCCAACTCTATAGAGGCGGTTTGAAAGTCAAATTTTTTCTTACCGTTCATCAAAAGAATTCTTGCAAAATTATCAAAATGATAAATTGCAGAATTTGTTTTTTGAAAATTCTTTTCCAAGAAAATGTTTCCAACAGGCGCGCCGCGCGAGCCGTCCGCCTTTCTCAAAAGAGCTTCAATTTTTACTAATTCAATTCCATTTTCAGAAAGAAAATTGAAAAATTTTTTCGCTTGAATGTTTTTTGAAATTGAATTTGCTTGTTGATCGCCCCGCCAGGGGTGATCCATCAACTTCCCTTCGGTTGCCCCGGGCCCCCCTGAACCCATCCCCCCCAAGGGGGGGGCCGTGTTAGGGGTTCCCTGTATTTTTTTATTCACTCCGCACGCGTGATCCCCTCCTTTTTGGGGGGATCGTGCGTGTGCGCGTGATCCCACTATTTCGCGGGGATCACGTGCGCGTGACGCACGCGCGTGATCCCCTCCTTTTTGCAGATCTGGAAGGAATGCAAAAAGCGGCTCAAAGTCAAATGTCAGTGACCAATGGCTGCTTCCATCCTCCAGTAGGGTCCTCTTTTGCGTCAAAACGTGCATTTCCCTGAGTTTTTCTCTTTGGGTGACCCAAGCCTTGTCCCCAAGCCCAAAAGCGCTCCTGAGTTGTTTCACGCTGATTTGGTCGTATTGAGCCCTGAGCACCCAATACAAAATGCCCCTGGTCGTTTTCCCCAGAAGTGGGCAGTGTTCAATTGCACGACTGGCGGCGTCGATCCCGTGGCCGCGCAGGAGAACAGCAGATGTGTTGTGGCTTCCCACAGTAAACGTGCGGTAGGTATCCGGTAAGCATCAAGCCAAAAAACGCTTCACAATTTGCATCGATCCCTTCCAAAAGATCCTGCGCAAGCTGGCGGAATGGCGTTGAAAATGCCCTCCGTTAGCCTGCCGCCCCTTCGTTAAAAGATCGTCCAAGCGATACACCTTCCCAGCGCGCCCACTCCTTGCAGCGCTGAACATCAACCCACAAGTCCCTAGTCTTTTTCCCTCGGGGGCTCACCCGGCTAAGCCAGTCAATTTGCCCTAGGCTCCGGCGGTTGTAGATTGTTTGCAACCCCAAAGGAATGTCTGAGCAGCAGTCCTTAAGCCGAATTCGTCCGGTCGTTGTGGGGGTGGCGCTCATACTGCACCTCCCTGAGCTCCAATAGGCTGCTTGCGTGGCCGACCGCGCCGAATGACTGGACTAGGGTCACTTTTCTTCAGTTCTGAATTTAGATCTACGACAGTAGCCTCCGGCTCCGGAACCATCAATGACTGAATGTATTGATCGATTTGGTCCCTACGCCAGCGAAGTAAGTTTCGTGTACCAAGTCGAAGCGGTTTCGGCAGGGGCCGGGCAAGCTTGCAGCGGTAGTTCCTACCAGGAATAGACTGGTACACGGTGTCGAGAGACACGCAAAGGTGATCAGCTACAGCTTGGGCTGTGAGAAGCGATGAGTGAGAAAAATCTTGGGGTTCAACCACGGCAATTCATCCTGCTGTAACCAGCATTGATGAACTTCGGATCGTCTTCCCCACGCATGTCAAGTTTAGTCTGACCGCGTCCTCCTTCCGGAGGCATCCGTGCGCGTACAAATCACCCAATAGAACAACCAGCGTCAAAACCGGCTGCAAGGCTCGCCACCGTCGGCAAGGGGCCCTCTAACAAATTAATACTCGGCTGACAAACGTTGTCCGGCGCATCCTCTGATTTGCTCCGGGCACCTGCCCTTCGCATGTTCCAACCAGAAGTCCGAGATATGTCTTAAGGTGGGAAAATGTTAGCACTAATTCCCTCAGTTTCCCAAGATTTTTTGGGCCAATGATGGGTTTTCTCGTGGGGAAAAGCAGGGAAAGTGTGGGAAACCTTGGGACACTGTTGGGACAATTTGGGGCAAAAACAACGCCAAAACAAAAAACCAAAGAAATCCACCAAACATCGTAAGATGTTGATTTTAAAGGAGTTTTTGGAGTTTTTAGCGCAACACGCGACCCCGCCTCTCAGCTTAGAAGGCTGTTGCTCTATCCAACTGAGCTACGGGCACAAAGAACAAAGGCCCCAAAGCAGTACAACTTTAGAGCCTTTGATTTTGAAAGAATGGTCGGGGCGGCGGGATTCGAACTCGCGACCCTCTGCTCCCAAAGCAGATGCGCTACCAGGCTGCGCTACACCCCGACAGCTGGTATTCTAACCTGATTT
>Ga0228698_1000771_pt1 | contig 19754 bp, 18 predicted proteins | sample McNCre117_Aug_MG_FD_178015 | JGI IMG/M metagenome (GOLD analysis project Ga0228698, IMG submission 178015) | Freshwater microbial communities from McNutts Creek, Athens, Georgia, United States - 1-17_Aug_MG | ecosystem: Environmental > Aquatic > Freshwater > Creek | place: USA: Georgia...
TTGCCAACAAATCCACGCAGCAGTAGTAGCGCGGTCATCTGTATCGCACCAAGTTTTAGAACAACTGCATGGCCATACCGTGCGATCAACTGCTTCGCAATGACAAGTCCCAACGCCAATCCACCCACGGCGCAAAGGAACACGTCATTCACTCCCAACTGCCCAAACTGGTAATTGACGGCGGCGCCTTGGGAAAGTGCCACAAGGCTTCCCAAGACAAGCGGGACATAGCCAACTGTCATGGCCAGGACGATGCCTAGATTGATGCGCTTGGACGTCACTTTGTTGGGTGGCATCGGGGGATGTTTAGATTCAGTGCCATTACGCAATGAAGGGGGCGCACGAGACGCCCCCTCTCACGTTTTAGACAGGATATGCCTGCACCGATGGTTCGATGGTGATCCACTTCAGCTCAGTGAATTCGTCCACCATGGCACGCCCGTCAAACTTGCCGTAACCACTGTTTTTGGTGCCGCCATAGGGAGCTTGGGCTTCATTCTGCACAGTCGATCCGTTGACGTGCACCGAGCCCGACTCAATACGCATGGCCACGTCCAGTGCCCGCGTTACGTCGCGGCCAAACACGGCTGCGGACAATCCGTAGTCGCTGTCATTGGCAACCTTCACCGCCTCTTCCACGCCCTTGACGCGCACCACTGTGGTGATGGGGCCAAAGGTTTCATCACCATAGATGACCATGCCGGGTTTAACGTGGTCAACGATGGTGGCGGGCATGATGGCGCCATCAGCCTTGCCTCCACATGCCAAAGTCGCACCCTTGGACAGGGCGTCATCAATCATGGCGTTCAAGCGTGCGCCGGATTCGCTTGCAACCATGGGGCCAATCACGCAGGCAGGATTGACACGAGGGTCACCCATCACCAGTTCCTTGGCACGCGCTGCAAACTTGGCCACAAATTCGTCGGCGACGGCCTCATCCACCACCAGGCGCTCAGTGGACATACAGATTTGGCCTTGGTACAGGAAGGAACCAAATACTGCTGCCTTCACGGCCTCGTCGATGTTGGCATCGTCCAGCACAACCTGGGGTGACTTGCCGCCCAATTCCAACAGGCAGCGCTTGAGTTGGGTTGCAGCCTTCTGTGCAATGATGCGGCCCACACGGGTGGAGCCCGTGAAGTTGATACGGCGCACTGCCTTGTGTTCAATCAATGCATCAATGACTTCAGGCGCATCCTTGGGCGCGTTGGTCACCATATTGAGCACGCCGGGCGGGAAGCCTGCTTCTACTAACGCATCGGCCACCAGCACATGGGTTTTTGGGCTCGCTTCCGAAGCGCGAAACACCACCGTGTTGCCGCAAGCGATGGGGTATGCAATGGCACGCGCTGCCAGCACCACAGGGCCATTCCATGGCACGATGCTCAAGATCACCCCTACTGGCTGGCGCACGGTCATTGAGAGAGCGCCGGGCTTGTCGGTGGGAATGGTCTCACCCTGGATTTGCGTGACCATGGAAGCTGCTTCACGGAATACGTTAGCAGCCAAGAACACATTGAAGCCAGCCCACAAGCCAGAGGCTCCTACTTCGGCGCCCATGGCTTCAATGAACTGCGGAGTCTTCGATTCCAGCACATCCGCAGCCTTGAGCAACAGACGACGGCGCTCGCTGGGTGGGCTGTTGCGCCAGGATTGGAAAGCGGTTTGCGCAGAGTTTGCAGCTGCAACGGCGTCTGCTACACCTCCAGCGGCGGCACTGGTGACCACTTCACCGGTACTGGGATGCACGCGATTGAAGGTGGCGCCAGATTGCGCACCAACGGACTGGTTGTCAATGATGAGTTGGGATTCCATTTTGTATTCCTTGGATAAGTAATCTATTCAGGTTGGTGGTATTGCGGTATCTCAAGCACCAGAGGTCAGGATGTCAGCCATGCGCTCGCCAATGAGGGCGCAAGTGGCCATGGTGGCAACGCCTGCAATGCGCGGCATGATGGAACTGTCGGCAATGCGCAGACCCTGCACGCCGTTCACGCGCAGCTTGGAGTCCACAACAGCTTCTGCATCCTTGCCCATGCGGCAAGTGCCCGATTGGTGGAAGTAAGTGGTTGCGCCATTGCGCACAAAGTCTTCCATGGCCTTGCCGGTGAGTGTTTTGCCAGGGGCCACTTCGCGCTTGACGAAGTCCTTCATGGCGGCAGAGTTGCCGATTTCGCGAGCCACTTCAATGCCGTAGGCCAAGGCCTTCACATCATCTGGGTGGCTCATGAAGCGCGCATCGACCACGGGACGATCTTCTGGATTCGCAGAGCGCAATCGGATCTCGCCACGACTCTTCGGAGCCACCAGACCTGCGCACAATGCCCAGCTGGTTCCAGGGGGCGAATATTCCTTGCCCACCACATCACTGGCGTATGGCAACTCGATCTGTACCAGGTTGACGTCAGGTGATGCCAGCGATGCCTGGCTCTTGAGAAAGCCCGCTGCATTGGCAGCACTGTTGCGATGCGGGATATGTTCCTTGGGCTCCCAAATGCAGCCACCGTGCAAGATGTGATCCTGAAAGTTGCGCCCCACTTCTTTGGCGTTGACCAAGGTTTTGATGCCATGCTGACGCAATTGCGCATCATCGCCAATACCACTGAGCATCAGCAGCTTGGGTGTATTGATACCACCGGCACTCACAATGACTTCAGTCTTGGCACTAATCACCTTGGAGCCATTGGCGCTGCTCAGTTGCACACCCGTCACCTTGGTGCCGGAGAAGGTCAAGCGGTCCACATGGGTATTCACCAGGACGGTCACGTTGGAGCGGGACATAACTGGGTATAAATAAGCCCGTGCCAGGCTCTGGCGGCGACCATCGCGAATGATCTGGTTCATCAACGCAAAGCCGGTTCCACCCTCTTCGCGGGCACCGTTCTGGTCGTTGAACACGTTGTACCCTAGCGAGCGGCATGCTGCCAGCATGGCAGGTGCAACCGGATGCGGGTCATTCGCAGGCTGGCACCACACGGGCCCGTTTTTGCCACGATAGCGGGCGTCTGGTGCGCCTTGCCAGTTTTCCATGCGGCGGTAGATTTCCAAGCCAGACTCATAGTTCCAAGCGCGGTCACCGCTGACTTCGGCCCAGTGATCCAGATCGGCCTTGAATGGGCGAGCCCAAATAGTTGCATTGATGCTGCTGCCACCACCCACCACACGTCCCATGTGCTCGGGGATGGCGCGATTGTTGGTGCTGGCCGAAGCAATAGCAACATCTTTCCAGTCGCGCTCTGATCCCAAATTGGTAAACCACACGCCTGGGTTCATCACCGAGGGTGCAGTGTCCCAGTCACCGGCTTCGATCATCAGAATGGATGCATCCTTGCGTGTGGCTAAACGGCCCACCAGCGCGCATGCGGCAGAACCCGTTCCGACCACGATGTAGTCGTAGGCGGTCTGCAGCTTGGCACTGCGTTCGTTCTGGTTGGCGCGGATCGCGTCGAGCTCGTCCGCAAGTGCATTGAGGCCCATGCCGGTAAAGCCCACTGCGGCGGCGGCACGCATAAAGCCACGGCGGTTGAGTCGGCCTGCAATCAGTGCTCGCTCAAGGTGTTCCAGTAAACCGTCGTTGTGTTCACTTGGGGTGTTTGGATCGGTATTCAGGGTCATGCGTATTGAATGAAGGTTGGTTGAGGTGTTATTTCCAGTGGCACCGGCCGTGCGCACACTGCGCCACTGGCACGCACTGTAGAAATTCGTCGCCACTACAAATACATCGGGATTTCCCTGAGTAAGGGTTGTTCCATATGAGAACAACTGCGACGAATAAACCCGGCAAAGGAGTCGCCTACCAATGTGAGACCTCCGCGATGCAGTGAAGCCTCTTGATTGTTCTAAGACGGAACAGGTGGCTTGCCTTAATCAACGGGTAAACCCGGCATTGACCACCGCGCGAATCACCTCCTAAAGTGGCTTCTGCTGACACGAAGGGCATACCACTCGGCTACTCGCCGATAACACAAGGAGACATCAGCTTGAAACTCAACACTTTTTTTCGAAATGCAATTGCCGTGGGGCTCGGTTTGGCTCTGTGTGGCGCCCAAGCTCAGACGGTAGAGCAGCTCTCACAAGACACCAAATCACCGGGTGACGTGCTGACTTACGGCATGGGATGGGCACAGCAGCGCCATGCACCTGGAAAGCAGATCACCCCAGCCAACGTGAAGCAGCTGTCCCCGTTGTGGAACCTAAGTTTGGACAACTCTGCCAATGCGTCGGCACAGCCACTTATCGTGGGCGAAACCATGTACGTCACGACCCATACGCACACGATTGCTTTGGATCCGCTGAGCGGTCGCCAGAAATGGAAAAGCGCAGTGGATCTGCCCGCTGATGTCGCGGCCTATCTTTGTTGTGGACTGCACAGTCGAGGTCTTGCTGCACTCGATGGTGTGCTGTACCGAACCACGGTAGATGCCCATGTAATCGCAATCAATATGGCTGATGGAAAGCAACTCTGGAATGTTCAGGTTGTTGACTACAAAAAGGGCTACAGCATGACCCATGCGCCCTTGATAGCAGGGGGTGTATTGATCACGGGCATAAGCGGCGGCGAGTATGGTGCTAGAGGCTTTATCACTGGACGTGACTTGAAAACCGGGCAAGAAGTTTGGCGCAAATACACCACTGCACTGCCGGGTGAAAAGGGTGGCGAAACCTGGAACCCGGATATTGCAGCGGTGGGTGGAGCTCCTACCTGGCTTACCGGCACGTATGACCCAGAACTTGATCTCGTTTACTGGGGCACAGGCAATGGCTCACCCTGGAATCCCGCCACACGCGGTGGTGATGCCCTTTACATTTCCTCCGTACTGGCGATCAAACCGTCAACGGGGGAAATTGTTTGGCACTACCAGTTCTCTCCTGGTGACCCATTCGACTATGACGGCACCAATGAGCTTGTGTTGGCTGACCTAAACATCGGAGGCAAGCCCACCAAGGCGGTAATGCAAGCCAATCGCAATGGCTTCTTCTACGTGCTGGATCGTACCAATGGCAAGCTGCTTTCGGCGAAGCCCTTTGCGAAGAAGATCAACTGGGCAACGGGTATCGACATGGCCACTGGACGCCCTGTCGATACGCCGATGACTGCGAACCTGCGCAAGACAGAGACTGCTACGGACTTTATTGAGGCTTGGCCTAGCGCTTATGGCGGCAAGAACTGGATGCCGATGAGCTTTGACCCCCAACGGAAGCTTGTGTTCATGAACACGATCAATGTGGGCATGAAGGTGAAATACGTCAAGCAGGAAAGGCCTGGAGGTCCAAATTGGTGGTTAGGTCTTGAATTGGGAGGCTTTGTAGGACCAGAGGACGGTAACCGAGGAGCGCTCATGGCCTGGGATCCAGCTCAGAACAAAAAGGTATGGGAAGTCCCTCTGAAGTCGCCCAACTGGAGCGGCGTGCTATCCACAGCAAGCGGCGTCATCTTTACAGGCTCACCTACCGGTGCCTTTATGGCGTTTGATGCCAAAAACGGTAAAAAGCTGTGGCAATTCCAGACCGGATCGGGGATCAGCGGATTGCCGATAGCGTGGGAGAGGAACGGCAAGCAATACATCACTGTCACGAGCGGGTCGGCAACCGTTTACGCGGCTTTGTCCGGAGATCCAGAGCTGACGCAGGTGCCCGCCGGTGGCTCTTTGTGGACATTTGCACTGAAGTGACGTTACGGTCATTTATCGCACGAAAGACACTGGGGGCGCGTCACCGGCCCCAGTCTCCTTTTGTCGCGCTGATCTCCAAGTTAGTGATGGTGCTTGCGTGCTTAGGAGGAGCCGCTTTTGCACAGTCACTTGCTGGCGATGTCGCCAATGCAGTTCCACAAGAGACGGTAACGTCAGCTTCTGTGGACCCAACCGCATTGGTAACAAGCGGCAAACGCATCTACACCGGCATGTGCACTCGATGTCATGGCATTAGTCTGGTGTCGAATGGCATCGGATTTGACCTGCGCAAATTTCCTCCCGATGGGAGGGAGCGCTTCGAGCGAAGTGTCAACGAAGGTCTGCGTGCCATGCCTGCTTGGAAAACCATTCTCAAGCCTGGCGATACGGATGCCATTTGGGCCTACATCGGATCAGTAAATGGCTGGCAGCAAGCCGAAATTCAAAAATAGCTCCTCGGTGATTTGCCACGATTGACCGACAGCCCCAGAGGTTAGCCAGCCCATAAGGCTCGGCGCCTCTAAATGCTCGGCATTCTGCGGTAAATCAAACCGCGTGACACCCGCAGCTTTCGAGCGGCGGCTGAAACGTTGCCACCACACTCCTTCAGCGTTCTGGCAATCAAATCCACATCGGCATCCCGCAGGCTGGCCGGCTCCGTGGATTCCACAACCGGTGCAACCAAAATCTCCGCCTGGGCTACGTCAATGGGTGGTGCAAGGGCTGCACCACCATCCGAAGGCGGTAAGTCTTGTGTCGGCTTACCCAACGCAAACATCTGCTGCTGCGCACCACGCACTTGCAGTTCACATCGCACATGCACGAGCAGCCCATTGGGCAACCTCAATAGTGAGTGTGTGTCGCCACGGCTGGAGGCCAGCTCCGAAAAGCTGCTTTGCAAAATCTCGTCAACTCTGCCAAGTCCGCTTTGATCGCTGTCCTGGGACATACCTAAGAGTCGGGCGGCAGCGGGGTTACGCCAGACGATCCGGCCTTGCATGTCAACACCCATCAAACCTGCCATGGGAGTGTCCAGCATCGCAGGGGAAATTTGGAATCGCACAATCAAATGCTCCGCCGACTGCGCGATGAGGAGACGGTTTTCTATAGAGGATGCGTAAAAGCCCACGACCGTTGCCGCATCAAAATTGAAAGGCATGCCCTCGCTGGATATGTCGAGCACTCCGGCAATCTTTCCGTGAATATCACGGATCGGAGCAGCCGCGCAATGCATGGCGTTGACACTCTCAAAAAAGTGCTCTGCCCCTCTCACACAGGCGATTTGTCCGGTGCGAACCACAATGCCTGGTGCAGTAGTGCCAACTAATTCCTCGGAAAAATTGACTCCGATGCGGTGGGCGATGGGCGTAATGGACTCATTGGCGCGAGCCGAACAAGTCGCTCCAATCAGAACACCAGTGGGGTCCGTTAGCAAAGCACTGCAATTAGTGGACCCAAGTACCGCGTCGAGTTCCGCAGCTTCATTTTGCCAAGCCGAATGCAACAGCCTGTTTTTTTGCAAAGCCAATTGCGCACGACTTGCTGTGACAGGCTGAAACTCCACCTTGGCGCGCGGGTCGTGGGCATTCCGTTGGCATCTGGCCCAGGACTGGAAGACGGCATCACTCACGACACCGGTGGGAAGCTGCCCCTCTTCAAAGTACCGCTGGCGTGCCACCGCAACACGTTCAGCCTGGGTATTTACAAAGAGTTCTTTCATCGTCTGCCGCCTTCGCGCAAGTCGAACACAGTGATACTTACTGCTTCGCAATGTACCTTGAAAGAAGAGTCCCAGTAACTGCAAGTGGCCAGGGACTCCTGCCGATCAGGCATCGGGTTGTTGCATGGGTGCAGCGCGTTTGAAAGCATCCAACTCAGCACAATGCGCGTCCACGGCCTTGATCAAGGGCCAGCGGTCCAAGTCCACATTGAATCGCCTGGCGCTTTCCACTTGAGGGATCAGGTACACATCAGCGACCGTGGGCGTCGAACCAAAGCAAAAGCCTTTGCGCGTTGTGTCTGCAGACAAAAGTGCCTCAATGGCATCGAATCCAGCCGAGATCCATGTTCCGCACCACGCATTGATGGCATCTGTGTCCGCACCGAACTGTTTGCGCAGGTATTCCAGAATGCGCCGGTTGTTGATGGGATGAATGTCACAACCGACCATGGCGGCCAGGGCGCGCACATGGGCGCGATGGTCGCTGTGGGTTGGCAGCAATGCTGGGCTAGGAAACTCCTCTTCCAGCCACTCGATGATGGCCGGGGACTGGATCAGAATTTTTCCCTCATCCTCCAAGGCAGGCACCAGTTGCTGCGGATTGACGGCCTTGAAGGCATCCTTTAGATGCTCTTCGGTACGCAGATCAACCGCCACATATTCCGGGCTCAAGCCTTTCAGGTTGAGTGCGATGCGCAGCCGGTGCGAGGTACCGCTGCGAAAGAAGTTGTAGAGCTTCATGGCGCAGAATTACTCTGGCGCACCCACTGTCAGAGCCACTTCGGCCACACCCGCTACGCGTCCTGTGATTTTGTCGCCAGCCACAACGGGGCCCACGCCTTCGGGTGTGCCGGTGTAAATCAGATCGCCAGGTTGCAGGTGGTAGAACAGCGAGAGGTCAGCAATGATTTCGCGCACATTCCAGATGAGTTTGTCCACGTCCGAAGACTGCTTGGTCTGGCCGTTCACTTCCAGCGCAATAGCGCCGCTGTCGATGATCACGCCTTCCATGGGAACGATCTCCGAACACACCGACGACTGCTCCACATCCTTGCCCAAATCCCAGGGACGTCCCTTGTCGCGCGCCACCAGTTGCAGATCGCGGCGGGTCATGTCGAGCCCCGCTGCGTAGCCATAAATCAGCTTGTGAGCGTCTTCGGCCTTGACACGGAAACCTGCTTTGCCAATGGCCACCACCATCTCCATCTCAAAGTGGTAGTTACTGGTCTCGGGCGGGTACGCCACGGTGGCGCCAGAAGGTGTCAGTGTTTGAGGTGCCTTCGTGAAATAGAACGGGCGCTCCACGCTCTTGTCCACGGGGCGCCCCATTTCCACCGCATGTGCGTGGTAATTGCGGCCGACGAAAAACAAACGATTAATGGGAAAGCGCGATGCCATGCCACGGATGGAGGCCGTCATGGGTGCGGGAGGGCTGAACAGGTATTGAGTAAGGGTCATGATTTTTACGAACGGGTTGAAAGAGGGTTATGCGTGCGAGGCAGGAATGTGGATTCGGGCTCAGCCTCGGTTCTCGTACACGCCTAGCTTGCGGTGCAGGGGTGCTTCGTCTGCAACAAACAGGAAAGCGGGTTCTGCGGCAGAAAGGTTTTTCAAGGTGACTGCGGTATATCCGGGTGCACAGCAGGTATCGGCCTCGACCAGCGTGAACGCCTTAGCTTCGACTTCGACTGCGGTCTGGCCTTCGATCTGATGGAACACCTGCGCGGGTGAGCGCGCAGGGAGACGCAGGGTTTCACCAGGGCGCAACATCAGCGCATAAAAGCCCAAGATGTTTTCAGCGTCCTTACCGGTCTCTGGATTCACGTAGGTGACCTGCACCGCTTCAGATGTGGGCAGTTCTTCGGCCAGTGAAAGCAGCGCCGCTTTGGCATCTGCCCAGGGATAGCGCAGCATGGGGTACGCCTTGTCCGCGCGCTGGAATACTTTGGTGGGCACTACACCGCCACGAGCATAAGACTTAAAGCCTTGACCCTCGGTGACGCTTTGGCTGGGGCCTTCCAGGTGGTAGGAGGTCTCGGTGTAATACACCAGCGGCAGGTCCAGCACATCGAGCCAGATCACCGGGTCTTGGCCATCATGGCCGTGCTCGTGCCACAGGCCAGTGGGCGTGAGGATCAGGTCACCACGTTGCATGGGGCACTTCTCGCCGCCCACCAGCGTCCACGCGCCTTCGCCTTCCACCACCATGCGTACTGCATTGGGTGTGTGGCGATGCACCGGAGCCAGCTCGCCTGGCAACAAGAGCTGCATGCCCAGGTACATGGCAGCACTCGCCTGCATATTGGTCAAGCCGTGGCCGGGATTGGCCAGCACCAGCACCCGGCGCTCGGCCTTTTCAATCGGCGTCAACTCGCCCGCCTGAATAAGCAGTTCACGAATCTCCGCATAGGGCCAATGCGTGGTTTGGGTCTTGCGAGTGGGAATGTTGGGTGGCAGCACACCACGCAGGCTGGGCCACAGGGGAACCAGATTGCGTTGGGTCAGTTTGTCGCGGTACTCCTGGGGCAGATCTTCCAAGCGGCCCAAGGTATCAAATCGTGCGTTGTCGTTCATGGCGTTACTCCGGGAGGTGTGTAATGTGTGTGCTACGCGCAGTGGCGTGTGTGCCTATTGCGGACCCAAGCCCAAAGGGGCAGGTGTCTTTCTGACGATGTCGTGGAACAGCAGGCTGAACGCCTCGGTATCGTTCTGTCCGGTGAGTGGGTCTGCGTTGCTCGCAAATGCAGTAGCAATGTCGTCCCAGTCGGCGGGCGTCAGATGGGCTTCAGCCAGAGGCAGCATGTCATGTTCTTCGGTGCGCAAATGCTTCCAGGTGGTTTCGGCATATACGCCCACGGTCTGGATCAATGTCTCCAGGCCACCAGGAAGACCTGCTTCAAAATTACCAAGATCACGACGAATGTTTCCCAACGCGACGGGCTCTTCATGGTGCTGTCGCTGTAGCTCTTCTATCAGCGCATTAGCAGCAGACGTGCGCTGCTGCAGTCGGCTGAAGAGCCAATCATCTTCTTTGGGGTGGTGCAACCGGTTTGGGAAGGCATCGATGTAATACACCATAGACCAGAAGAGTGGGAAGTCCATCTTCATCCTCTCTTCACGAATCTCCACCAGCAAGGCCTTCATGTTATTGATCACGGCACCCAGCGAGCGGTGTTCCGCGCGAATGGTGTTCAGCGCCAGAGTCTTGGATTCATTCATACATTGGTTCCTGTTGGGTGTGCTTAAACACCCAAGTATTCGTGAACGATGGCCGGGTCCGCACGCAATTGTTCTGACGTACCAGACCACACCACAACGCCCTTTTCCAACACAAAGTGGCGGTCAGCCAGCTCCAGCAAAGGGCCCAGGTTTTTGTCGATGACGATGAGCGACAGTCCTTCCGCCTTGAGACCAGCGAGCGCGTTCCAAATCTCGGTTCGGATCAGGGGTGCCAATCCCTCAGTTGCTTCGTCCAGTACCACCAACTTGGGGTTGGTCAGCAGCGCACGGCCAATGGCCAGCATTTGCTGTTCCCCACCGGAGAGCTGCGAACCCAGGTTGTTGCGGCGCTCTTGCAAACGCGGAAAAAATCCGTAAACACGCTCCAGCGTCCAAGGCTTCAGACCATTGGCGGCATTGCTGCGTGCAGTGGCGACCAGGTTTTCTTCGACGGTGAGGTTGGGGAAAATCTGTCTGCCCTCTGGCACGAGACCCAAACCCAGTTTGGCAATCTGGTGTGGCTGCAGACGCTCGGTGCGTTTGCCACCAAATTCGATTTCCCCGGCTTTGGGTTCCAGCAATCCAAACAGGCATTTGATGGTGGTGGAGCGGCCCATGCCGTTACGGCCCAGCAGCGTGATGACTTCGCCCTCGGCCATGGCAATATCAACGCCAAACAGAACTTGAGCCGCGCCGTAGCCTGCCCTCAACCCAGATACTTTAAGAAGTGGTTTCATGATCAGACAATCTCCTCTTCACCGAGGTAGATTGCACGCACTTCCTCATTGTTTTTGATTTCGTCAGGTGTCCCAGTCACCATGAGGCGTCCGTACACCAGCACGCTGATACGGTCCGCCAGCGCAAACACGGCGTTCATGTCGTGCTCCACCAGCAGGATGGTGTATTTGCGCTTGAGTGACTTGAGCAAGTCCACCACGGCGCTGGACTCCTGCACGCTCATGCCCGCCATAGGTTCGTCCAGCAGCAGAAACTTAGGTTTTGCAGCCAGGGCCATGGCCAGCTCCAACTGGCGCCGTTCACCGTAGCCCAGTGAAGAAACCAGGCTGTGCGTGAGATGTTGCAGGCCAGCCAATTCAATGCCTTCCAAGGCCGCGCTGCGCGCTGCGACATCGCCCAGCAAACTGCTCCACAGCTTGAACGCGTGGGTGCGTGCGCCCAGGGCCGCGAGTGTTGCGTTTTCAAGCACCGTAAATTCGTCAAATACCGAGGTGATCTGGTAGGAGCGAACGAGGCCCATTCGGGCCCGCGCATTGATACCCAACGCCGTCACGTCTTCACCACCGAATTGAATACGGCCACTATCCGAACGCAGCTCACCGGAGAGCTGGTTGATTAGTGTGGTCTTGCCCGCACCATTGGGGCCGATGATGGCGTGCAGTTCACCCTCATGCACATCCAGGGAAACCTGGTCCGTGACCAGAATGGCTCCGTATCGTTTGACGATGGACTCTGTTTTTAGCAAGGACTTCATTTGGCAGACTCCTTGGAGAGGGCATTGGTTGCCCCAGTGGTATCTGGCTGAATCTTTTCAAGCAAACCTGCCAAGCCAGTCTTCCCTGCCATGGCGACACCCAGGATGGCCAGACCGAAGACCGCCATCCAATGTTCGGTAAAGGCTTTCAGAATTTCTTCGACGCCCAGGAAAGTGAGCGCACCCAGAACAGGCCCGAAGACGCTGCCCATACCACCCAGCACCACCATCACGATCAACTCGCCCGACACCGTCCAGGACATGCTGCTAGGCGATGCATAGGCATTCAGGTTGGCCAGCAACATACCGGCCATGCCACACAGGACCGCAGACAAAACATAAGCGGCTAATTGGTAGCTGCGCAGTGCCAGGCCCACCGACATCACACGCCGGGCGTTTTGTCGCCCCGCACGCAAGGTCATGCCAAACGGCGAAGTGCGCAGGCGATACACCCAATAAGTCAATGCGGCCAGCAGAACCCAGGCTGCGTAGTAGACGGCAACTGGTGTGTTGAGTTGCAGACCCACAAAGCTGCTGGCGCCTGTGATGCTCATGCCATCGTCACCGCCATACTGCTTCAGGCTAACAATGACAAAGTAGCCCATCTGGGCAAAGGCCAGCGTGATCATGATGAAAGCAATACCGGAGGTGCGCAGACTGATCAAACCTGTGATGCCCCCCACCACCGCACAGGCGACCACGCACATGGCCAGATGTAGCCAACCGGAAGTAACACCGTAGTAGGAAGGCAACGACACGCTGTACATGCCGATACCCAGGAACAGCGCGTGCCCCAAGCTGACCAAACCGCCAAGGCCCAGTGCAATATTGAGTGCACTAGCGGCAATTCCGTACACCAGAACGCGGGCAAAGAATGCAACCCAAAAGTTGTCGTCCATGCCTGCCGCAATGGGCGGAATCACGGCCAACACCAGCAAGAGCAGCATTGGAATGAGCTGCGCAGGTTTAAGAAGAGTTTTCATGGCTACGCCTTGTGTGCTGGAAACAAGCCCTGAGGTCGCAAGGCAAGGATGACGGCCATCAGCAGATAAATCAGCATAGAAGCCAGGGCAGGACCTGCCGCATTGGCCACTTCACGACTGGCAAATTCGCGGATCAGCATGGGCAAGAACGTGCGTCCAAGCGTGTCCACAAGGCTCACAATAATTCCTGCGTACAGCGCGCCATGTACAGACCCAATGCCACCAATCACGATGACCACCAGTGTGGTGATAAGCACGGGCTCACCCATGCCACTTTGCACGGACAGAATCGGCCCCGCCATAGCACCGGCCAGCGCAGCCAATGCGGACCCCAGCGCAAACAGCATGGCGTTGAGCAAGCGGATGTTGACACCCAGAGCACTCACCATCTGTGGGTTGACCGAGCCCGCACGAATCAGCATGCCAACCCGCGTTTTGTGAATCAGCCATTGGCTTCCCACTGCAACCAACAGTCCGACCGCGATGATGAGGAAGCGATAGGTCGGGTAGGTAAAGCCGAAGATGTCCACCGTGCCTGAAAGTGACTCCGGCAGAGACACAAAGACGGGCTGAGAGCCCCAAATCATGCGGACCACTTCATTGAAGAAAAGGACCAAACCGAAGGTTGCAAGCACATGGTCCAAGTGGTCGCGCCGGTAGAGCCGGGACACCGCTACCCACTCCAGGGCCATGCCCACTGCTGCACCGGTGGCCACAGCAGCCAGCACACTGAGCGTGAACGATCCCGTCTGCACGCCGACCACGGCGGCAGCATAGGCACCCAGCATGTACAAAGAGCCATGAGCCAGATTCACAAAGCTCATGATCCCAAACACAAGTGTCAGACCCGCGGCCAGCAGGAACAGCATGACGCCGTACTGCAGGCCGTTGAGCACCTGGGCAAGAAGCAGCGTCGCAGACATCACTTGGCCTTGCACTGCGCCACGTAGGCGTCTTGGTGGTCAGGCAAGGGGTTACCCAACAGCTTGACTGTGAAGTCATTGCCTTCCTTGATAGTCTGGAAGGCATAGTAGTTCTGCACCGGCATGTTGTTGCTGTTGAAGCGGAACGGACCCCGGATGGACTTGAGTTCAGTGCCCGCAGCCTTAACCGCTGCCGCAAACGCATCTTTGTCGGTCGTATTTCCCTTCACCTTGCGCACGGCAATGTCCAGCAACTTCGCTGTGTCATAGCCCACGGCTGCATAGTGGCTGGGTACGCGGCCATACTTCTTGGTGAAGTTGGAGATGAACTCAGTATTGCCTGGTGTCTTCAATGCAACGTCCCACATCGCACCAGAGATGGTTCCTACAGCAGCATCACGCAGCGAGGAAATCGTGGTGCCATCGACGGTGAACGCAGATAGCAGGGGCAGCTTCTTCATCAAACCGGCCTGGCTGAACTGTTTGACAAAGTTCACGCCCATGCCACCGGGGTAAAAGACAAACACGGCGTCCGCACCGGCAGACTGCAGCTGTGCAATTTCTGCGGAGTAGTCGGGTTGATTTACCTGGGTATAGACCTCATCGGCAATCTGTCCCTTGAAGTAGCGTTTGAAGCCCGCCACATAGTCCTTGCCCGCCTGGTAGTTGGGTGCCATAAGGTAGACGCGCTTGTAGCCGCTGTCCTGCGCATACTTGCCCATGGCCTCGGCGGTACCGTCGTTTTGCCAAGACATGGAAAACACATGGGGCAAGCAGCCCGCACCTGCCAGCGGAGAAGGTCCAGCGTTGGTGGCAATGGCCACCGTCCCGGATTCGACGATGCGGGGCAGACTGGCCATCAACACATTGGAGAAGCCCAGACCCACGATGGCATCCACCTTGTCGCGGTCAATCAGTTTGCGAGCGATCTGATTGCCAAGTTCTGGTTTGAGTTGGTCGTCCTCACGCAAGACGCTCACGGACTCGCCACCCAGCTTCTTGCCCAGAGCCTCAATGCCGAGCATGAAGCCATCGTATTGATCTTGGCCGACAGCGGCAACCGGGCCAGACAGGGGACCAGTAAATCCAATCTTGATTTCTGCATGTGCTGCAGACAAAGTCAGCGCAGCGGCGCCCACGGCAAAGCACTTTGCCAAAGCAATATTTTTCATGTTGTCTCCGAAAGGGATGCCCCCATTTACTGGGGGACAGGTGGTGGGTAGTGTTTAGTCCAGCTTCAACATGACGCGCATGTTTTCGATCTTCACGGCGTAGGTCTTGATGTTTTCCGTCAACGGCGCGCAGAGCGCCTGACCGGTACACACATCAAACTTGCCTTGGTGCAGAGGGCACTCAATCTCGCGCCCTTCCAGAAAGCCATCACTCATGCGCGCATGGCCATGGGTACAGACGTTGTCGGTGGCAAATACCTCGCCTTCTACTTCGTAGAGTGCAATGTCTTTACCCGCCACGTTGACTCCAATGACGTCGCCTTCCGGAACGTCACCACGGGCAGCTGTATCGATCCAGTTGTCAGCCATGGCTCAACCTCAGATGGGGTAGATGATGGAGTTGGCGATCATTTCGCTGTCGTACACACACAGGCGCGACTGGAACTTCAGTCCTTCCGGTGTACGCACGATCACATCGCGGTAGTAGCCCACGTTGAACACCGTGGAGTCCCCGTCGTACTTGGTGCGGATCACCGTGTAGTTGGCCTCGGACGTGATGCGCTCTCCAGCCAAGGTGCGCTCCACCGACACAACACGCGGTGTGCCCACGATGTGACGCTGGTAGTAGGGGTCGTGGTACATGGTTTCTTTGACGCCATACACGCGGTCGCGAATCATGTTCTTGCTCTCCAGTGCCAACAGGCACAGGGGCAGACCTTGGTCATGGTTTTCGCGCGGCTGCAGGCGGTAGGTGCCCTCTTCGACAAAAAACTCAGGCCATTTTTCCCACTCAGCCGAGTCGCACACCATGGCGTAGTCGCTATAGAGGTTCAGCAATTCGAAGTATGTTTTGAAGTCCATCATGGTTATTCCCCCATCACCTTGCGCCAGTAGTTGTACATGCCTCGAATCAACGTCTCAGTCACCATGTGATCGGTGTCTGCGACATCGTGGCCACCCATTTCAATCACGCTGCGGTGCGCCGGTTTTTGCTCAAAGCCCTCTTGCGACCACTCAATCACTTCACCGTCGTCTGCTGACACAAAGCCTGCCGGGCCGAACAGATTGGCCTGGATCAGGCGGCGCTCGCGCATCTCAGGTGTGTCATCGGCAAAGCCAAAGTGTGTCCACACAAAGTCAAACGATCCGTGCCCATTGGGCTGGATGTGGCGTGTGGACACGCTGTTGACCTGCTGCTGCAAGATCACGCTCGGGAAGATCGTGGTCATCACGGCCGTGGGGCCACCCCACCAGGGTTCGGGCACGATGTCCAGCAGGCGCGGGTCGTTGACCTTCATCGCTTCCTTGAAGCTGTCCACACCGGACACCACATCGGCGTTCTTGCCACCTTGGCCTCGGGTAGAAATCATGGCGGCATGGCGGAACTTGTCGTCCATCTTCAGTTCGGACTTGTTATCCGCGCGCCACAGACCAAAGGTGGAGAACCAGGTGTGCAGCAGGCCGGGATGGTAGGGATCCTTGATGTTCTCTTGCATCAGCTTCCAGTTGCCCGGAATGCGCTGGCGGCGGTAACCCAGAATTTCCAGCTTGCGGCCATCAAAAATGCGGTCAAAGTATTTCAGGATGGTGGGGCCCAGGAACTCCTCGAAGGGCTCTACGTCGTGGTCAAAGGACGCGAACACCACACCACCGCGCACGGCCACCTTGAGCTTGGTGAGGCCGTGGTCTGACACTTTGAAGTCTTTGGGCATGCCGCCGTTGACCTTGCCCTCTTGCTTGACGCCACGAATGAATGGCACGCCCTGCAGGTCGCCCTTGAGGCTGTAATTCCACTGGTGGTACGGGCAGAAGAAGTCCTTGGCGTGGCCATTGCGCTCACGGCAGAAGCGCATACCGCGGTGGGCACACACGTTCTCGACCACGTTCACATGGCCTTCGGGGTCTCGCACCATCACCACGGAGCGCTCGCCCACCACGGTACGCTTGAAGTCACCGGCGTTCGGGATCTCTGCCTCCAAGCCGACGTAGCACCAGTGTCCGTTGTAGAACAAGCGGTCCAATTCCTTTTTGTACAGGTCTTCTCGGGTGTAGGCCCAAAATGGCACGCGGCTGGTGCCTTCCCCCGGCCACGACGGGCTTTCGGGGAAAACAGTTGTGGTTTCACTCATTGCAGGGTCTCCTTACGTTGGTTTCGAGTTGATGACGGTGGCTTGGTTCAGACGCCACTGGGGTAGAAAGCGTCCGCATGGATATGTCCGGGCTGAATGCCCATGCGGGTGGCCAAAATATTCAGTGCTTCCACCATGGCGGGGGCACCACAGAGGTAGGCGCGCCATCCATTGAGGCTTGGGATGTCTTTTTCAATGGCGTCTGTCACTAGGCCGCTGCGCATGTCTGCGGATACAGGGCCAGTGGCCACCACCACATGCACCGTCAGGTTGGGGTGCTGGCTTGCAAGCGCCTGCAGACGCTCTGCGTCATAGATGTCTTCCGCACTGCGTACACCAAAGTACAAATGGATGGGGTTGTCCATACCAGCCTCCAGCGCGCCACGCACGATGGACAACACCGGCGCCAAGCCCGTTCCGCCACCCACACACAGCATTGGGCCTTCGTGCTTTTTGCGCAGGTAAGCAGTACCCAGAGGGCCGCTGACACGGATATTGGCGCCAACTTCAAGTTGATCGAAGATGTATTCGGTGACCCGTCCATCCGGCACACGGCGGATCTGGAATTCCATTTCGGCGTCCCCTGGCAACCCTGCCATCGAATAGGGCCGAATGTGCTCAGGCGTGAATTGCACGGTGGCGTACTGGCCGGGGCTGAACTCCAACGGCTTAGCCAGCTTGACTCGAATGCGGCGGATGTCGTGCGTGGCTTCTTCAATGGAGGCGACGGTGGCCTTGAGAATGCGAGCCGGATGCACCACCACTTCATCGACGTCTGGTAACTCAATGGCACAGTTGTCAGTGAGTACCGCTTGGCAAGCCAGCACATAGTCATCTTCACCTGCATGGGGACGGCCTGCTTCGGGGCCACTGTTGAGCACCCTACCCGACACCACTTTGCACCTGCATGTGCCACAACGGCCAGACATGCAGCTGTACGAAATGGGCATTTGGTTGGCGCGTAAAACGTCCAACAGATTGCTTCCGCTTTCTACGTTCAGGCGCCGATTGAGGGGTTCTACAACGAGTTCCATATTTTTGAGGCTGATGCCTTTGTCTCCAGTTGTGGCGATTCTGGAGATGCCATCGATATAAGTCCATAAACCAAACCTGATGCATACAATCACCGTTGTGAATAATGGGGTGCCCTATGGACTTGCGTGAGATAGACCTAAACCTATTGGTGGTCTTCAACCAATTGCTGCGGGATCGCAGCGTGTCGGCCACCGCCGAGGCTCTGGGTGTCACCCAGCCTGCGGTCAGCAACGCTCTGAAACGCTTGCGCGCGGTTTTGAAGGACGAGCTGTTTTTGCGCACATCGCGCGGCATGGAGCCCACCCCGTATGCCCTGCACTTGGCCGAGCCCGTGATCTACGCCCTGAATACTCTGCAGTCCGCGTTTTCCAAGCGAGATTCGTTCGACCCTTTGACCAGCACACGCAAGTTTCAGATTGCCATGACTGACATTGGGGAGATGTATTTCATGCCACCGCTGATGGAGGCGCTGTCAAAGCTGGCACCCAATGTGTGCATCAGCACCCTACGGCCCAACACAGGCAATTTGCAAGAGGATATGGAGTCGGGGACGGTGGACTTGGCGCTCGGATTGCTGCCCAATTTGAACGCTGGTTTTTTTCAACGTCGACTCTTCCGACACAAGTATGTGTGTGTGTTCAGACGAGGTCACCCACTGGCCAAGTCGCCCATGACCTTGAAGCAATTCTCTGATTTGGGCCATGTGGGCGTGGTCGCCGCCAATACCGGGCATGGTGAAGTGGACGGCCTTTTAGAGCGGGCGGGCATTAAACGAAAGATGCGACTGGTCGTCCCCCATTTCGTAGCAGTCGGCCACATTCTTCAATCGACCGATCTCATCTCCACATTGCCGGAACGCTTTGCAGAGCGGTGCAAGGTCCCATTTGACTTGGTGACATCGCCCCACCCCGCACGCCTGCCCGACATTGCCATCAACCTGTTCTGGCACGCCAAGTACAACCGAGACCCTGGCAACATGTGGATTCGCCAGCTATTTGTCGAGCTCTTTGCTGATAGCAAGGTCAAGTGACATGACGAATGGAGGCCAGTAAATGCGGTCGATCATTCACAGTCTTGATTGACGGTATCACTCTCAGTGCATTTACGTCTTCGGTGAGCCTCTGCAGAATGTCCAGATGAGCAAAGAACATGCGGTGACGGTACTGATAAGCCGTCAAGTCAAAAAGGGCCTTGAGGCCGACTTCGAGCGCGTGATGGCGCAAATCATTGAAGTTGCGGCGGGATTCCCTGGCCACCTAGGCGCCCAACTTGTTCGACCGGGGGATGAGCAGGGAGTGGATGACAGTCTTTACCACATCGTTCTGGCCTTCGATAGCGAGGCGAATCTCAAAAACTGGCAGGGCTCACCGGCACGCTCTCTGGGACTTGCAGCAGCGGCACCTTACATC
>Ga0228698_1000772_pt1 | contig 19732 bp, 33 predicted proteins | sample McNCre117_Aug_MG_FD_178015 | JGI IMG/M metagenome (GOLD analysis project Ga0228698, IMG submission 178015) | Freshwater microbial communities from McNutts Creek, Athens, Georgia, United States - 1-17_Aug_MG | ecosystem: Environmental > Aquatic > Freshwater > Creek | place: USA: Georgia...
ACCGGTCTCTATGTCGCAAAAATTCAGACACTGTTTCATCAGCGTCTTTGAACATGTTGGCGCGGGCTTTGACAACGCGAAGAATTTCCTCGTCTGTCAAAGCGTTCTTCTTTAAGTTCTGGTGGCTAACATTAGCTAGAATTGACAAGTTACGTTGCATCGTTTCGTAGGCTGTCATTTCAATAGAGAAGTACAAACTACTGTTACCAGTCTCGTACTGGTTTACGAAGATATTACTGCTAGTAATAGACTTACCCGCTCCGCGTTTACCGCCGATAAGGATAAGTTCTTGTCTAGCAACTCCACCAAGTGCAGCGTCGAAAGAGTTGTTAATGCCAAGGTAAATGCGTTCTTTATCAATTTCATCTTGGTGTTGGAACATCATCAGATCAGCCATAGTAAAGACTTTTTCTGATGTATGTGTTTTCTCCTCGATAGTCATTGCTATCGAGGAGAGATTATCTTTAATTTCGTCCGAGTCATAAAGCGGCAATTTATCGACAAACCTGTCTAGCAGCTTAATGGTCTCGTTCTGTGTGTATTGGTCTATAAGTGCGTCTAACGCAACTTCGGCGGAGACGTCTGGAACCTCTGTTAAACGGAGGGTAGCCAACGTCTTAGATGCCTGACCCTCCCGTAAGGTTAACTCTAGTTCATCAAAGGATGGAATAGCGCTGTACTTCTCGTAGTACTTATTGATTGCGCTATATAGGGAGGAGTATCCAGCATCTAGAAATACCAGCTTAAGCTTAGCCCAGATATCTAAGTTTTGCTCAGCCAGTAGTTTGTTCAAGACTATTGCTGAAGTATCCAAAGCTTACTCTACTTTCGCTTCGTTATCAATGATAACCTGGTCGATAATTTCTGTTACCTTATACAGGACGTCTTGTCTTAGTTTATTGATTTCGCCCTGATAATTGCTACCCCTATCAAAGAGTAGGCTTAACTGCTCGTGAGTAATTAACTGCTGTAGTCCGAAGTAAATATGATCGTATGCCAGAGTGGATTCTGGCATAATGTCTACTTGGGCAGCCTTGCCGTAGTTCTGTACAGCTTGTTTAACTACTTCCTCTACCGTGAAAGAGTCGTTGTCGTGGTAAGTGATAGTTACTTTCATTTGAAAAGCCCAAAGTAAAAAGCCGGGAGCCTTTATAACTCCCGGCTCATATTGCCTTCTAGATTAGGCAGCAGCCTTAGCTTCAGCCTTTTGCTTCTTAGCAAAGCCGTCGTAATCTGCAACCTTAATACCACGGCGAGTAAGAAGGGTACGAATACCGCGCTCTGTCTTAGAAACAGCAGCCGCAATTTCTGCGACAGTCATAGAACTCAGCTTATCACCAAGAGCTTGAACAGGGTCAACCTGATCCTTAGCATGAGATTCGCGCTGATCCGGAATCTTGTTGATCTGGCTCTTACGGGTCAGGCTAAGGGCCTTACCGCGAACAGATGCAACGGTCTTGTTAAGTGCTTGAGCGATATCTTCGATAAAGCTACCAGCTTCAGCCATCTGGATAAACTTAGCTTCTTCAGCTTCAGTATATGTACGAGCAACTTCAACCTTTTCAGCAGGCTTCACGCTACCAGTCAGTTCCAGAGCTAGAATCTTGCCTTGAATCTGCTTTGCGTTGAACTTACCACCAGCAAACTGCTCGGCGATCTGCTTGTAGGTATAGGAACCACTGTTTCCGCTAACGAACGCTTCCAGAGCTTCGCTTTCGGCTTCAGTAAATGCACTAGACTTTTCCTTGGCCATAGATGCCACTTCGATATCTAGCTGACGCAGCTTACTGGCCACGCTACGAACGGTGAAGTCTTCACCAAGGGTAGCGGCAGCACCAGCAACGGCGTCTGCGCTAACGGGGCGGCTACTACCAACTGCATTAAGCAAAGTTGCAACATTAGCGTCGGACCACTTCTTAGTCTTTTCAGTCATTTGTGTTTTCTTTCAAGAAAGTATTTAGATTTGTGATAATCTTAATGCCGAGGGATTCGGCTTTTTTACGTTTAGAACTACCTTTGTCTTCTTCATCAACTAGATAATCAGTCGTTTTCGTCACAGAATCAACTGGAGTAAATCCTGCTGCTTCCAATGCCGTATGCGCCTCAGATTTAGTCTTAAAAGAACTCAATTTACCAGTAATACAGATAGTAGCGCCTTTACTGCTACTTACCACACTGGAATTATTAGAACGAAATGAGAAGGGTAGAAACTCCCTCATTTCTCTAAAATCAGTTTCTAGCCAGCTTAGTAGATTTTGTGTTACCTTATCACCAAGACCGGCTTGTTTGCAAGTTTCATAGCTGATTTCATCAATATTAGAAATCACACTACACAGCTTTTTAGAAGCTGTTGCGCCAACCAAAGGAATAGAAAAGCTGGCGAGTACAGTGGAAAGGTCTGCCTGAGTTGCACGATTAATTTCATCTAACAACTTAACTGCTGTTTTCTCGCTTCCCAGCGCCTCAGCAACAATATCAGAATCTAGGTAGAAGATTTCTGTCAGATCCTGCAGGTCTAGTTTTTCCACTGTCTTAGGGCCCATGCCCTTGATGCCTAGCGTCTTGCAGAAATGTTGTACCTTAGACTGCAATTGTGCGGAGCAGGCTGTATTTCTGCAAAATAGCTGAGAATTAATTGTCTCAAGCGGGTAGTCGCAGCAAGGGCAAGTTGTTGGTATTTCAATCTTCATGACGCTTCATCAATTTATATATGTATTATACAGTAATGACTTCAAGTTCGCAAGTCAAAATTTTTGATGCTATCGATCATCAATCAATATGGCTCCAATAGCACCATCTGAATCAAATGCTAGGGCTTCTAGGTCCTCGGTAGTATCGAACATTTCATGGTCGTACTCTACCTGTACAAGCCTTGTGTATGCTACACGTAGTGCTTGTTGTTTAGAAATAGCTTCGATAACTTCCATATTCATGACGTTGTCAAAAAAGCTAAGCCAACTAATACAGCATTTCATTACGCGTCCACCTTATGCAAAATACAAGGAATAATTTCGCCTGCCCGGATAACTGCTACAGTATCACCAATTTGCAAATCTAGCATTTCGATAAATCCTGGATTGTTTAGCGTAGCTCTAGATACCATAGCGTCCTCAATCATGACAGGCTCTAGAATAGCCACTGGAGTGACTTTGCCGGACTTTCCTACTTGCCACTCAACACCTAGCAGCTTAGTTTCAACATACGGCTTACGCTCTTTCTTAGCATAGGCAAATCGAGGGTGCTTGGCAGTATAGCCAAGCTCTTCTGCCAACTTGTTGCTATTGATCCTAAACACTACGCCGTCACAAGGATAAATCTTATCCAGATCGGGTTCGTTGATTACATTAAAACCACTATCTTTAAGAGCGTTTAGGTCATGATCAAACCTAGTGGTTAGTGATGGTTGAATGCCATAAGCGAAGAATGTAACTGCCCGAGTCTTAAACTCGTTGATATCCTTCAAATTCAGTGAGCCTGCCGCATAGTTGCGACTATTTTCGACATGTTTCGGAGCAACCACTTCACCAGTTACTTGATATACACCAGTAACATTAATGCTGTGTGGCACTAGATTAGTTGCTAGCAGCTTATCAGTGATAATTTGCCCTTCGATACCGTCTCCGCGAGTTAGGGCACGCACTAGCTGTCCATCAACGTACAACAGGCTGATGGCTGCGCCATCAAGCTTGGCACTAGAGCTAACGTCGGTAATGCCTTCTAGCGGGCGAACGCCCTCGTCTTCGTAATACTTTTGAAGACTATACATCTGATACAGATGCTTGGCCTTGTTCTCATGCTGCTTAGCACCCACCTTGTTATACCCGATAGACTCGGCAAGTCGATCAAACTGCTCATCGCTAATGATTGGGCTTCCCGCGTAATAAGCCTTTGACGCTGAATCTAGGAATTGTTCAATTTTGTTCATAGCTATAATTATAACAGTTTAGGGTACTTCTGGCAAGTTTATTTTTAGAAATGCTTGCCAAAAGCACAATAAACTTCTAGCCAACTTACTTTCGCATAAACGTCTGGATTCTCATACCAGTATGAGTTAGGACGGAAAGTAATTTCCCAATCGCGAGAAAACTGCCAGTGGTATTTACCAAAGCGAATATTAAACCATAGGTTGCTCATATTAAACTCTAAACATGGAATCTAGAACTTCTCCAATTAATTTGGATGCTTTTACATAGTCTCCTTGCAAAATTGCAAGATCAGCATTAAGTAGAGGTTGTCTAAATTCTCCGAATACTTCTTCGGCTAGTGGTCTGTAGACTTTTGCTTTAAAAAGCTTCTCCCATTCAATAGCTACCCTACTTTCATCAGTAATAGCTACTTGAGCGCCCAACCTAGCTTCAATACGATATACTGTAGCTTCTCCGCCACCAATACGTAGGTCATAGGTGTCTTGAGTCAACTCAACCATCTTTAACGGTGGTTGAGGAATAGCGCGCTCTCGGGCCTGGTATGCTTGGATATAGTCAAATAGCTTACTCATGTTCTTCCTTCAAAATCTTAGCAGCATAGTGCCTAATGATATCCTCTCCCTCAGCTTGAGCGCAAATATCAAGTAAGCCATCTAGTAGACCGTAGATATTTTCAATACTAGCTGGTACACTTACACCTTCTTTAGAGGGAACAAACTCACCCTCGTAAGACAAGAAGTACTTGCGGAGCTGAATATACGTAACATCTCGGAAATCGTTGACTACCAACTTAATTTGGTAGCCCTTCTCCATATTTTCCTCAATCAATCGCTCGTAAAGAATGTTTGAATCCATTACTTACTCACTGAACGGATCGTCGAGGTTGGCGCAGTGGTTGTCTTGCCTGACGATGTGTTTTGCCACATAGGGAACGACTTTATCCAAAACATCGTCTGGCAGCCCACTACGGTATAGGTCTACGCAAGCCCTATACAGAGCATCATTAATAAGCTTCTGCGCAGGCCAGGACACGGCCGGATCTAGAGCTATCACCGTGTTCCAGTTGATTACGTCATGAATGGCTTTTCGAGGATTACTACAGTGTTCTTCTGTCAGAACATGTCCAATCGCTAGCTCGTCTAGAACTGTTTCTTTCCATTCGTTATACATTATTTGTCCTTAATGTACTCATCCAGCTTCTTGTTGATAACGGCTAGCACCTTGGTGCTCGTTTCCTGCACCTTAGGGTCGGTGACGATCTTTTGCGCTGCATAAGCCCCAACCATAGTATAGGCAGTCTTTTCACTAGGCGTGGCAATTAATAGTAGGAAACTAAGTACTAGAGAAATAGCTGAATATTTACAGACCCTACCAGTAAGCTTCCGCTCAGCGATGACAGAAGCTTTAACAGTTCCGTCGCGGTTTCTATTATATGAAATCTCTGCATAGTCTAGGCTAGTAATTAGAGCTACAGAAGATATTAATAGCCCAGATGCAGAAATAAATACTAGTATTGACACCGCAACAATAATAGGCGTCAACATTCCAATAAAGTAAACAAGTAGTGCGAGTTCCATAATTAAATTCTCACTCCGATTTCACGAAGATGTTGTAGTGAAGCCAGTTCGTAGGCTGGCTGGTACGCAGATTGCATCCACTTCTCAGAAAGCAGCCAGATGCGGTAAACCCACCCGTGCCGCGCATCCTGAAGCTCGGCTTCAATTCGCGCAGTTGAGTCGTATCGAGAGCTATAAACAACTTCTCCCACAGCAAATCGATCACGCACTGCTGTCTCGGGAATAAGCTGAGGATTGAAGTAGCTGTGTCCAGGTACTCGAATCGGCACTCCGTTTTTCTCTAGAACGGACTTAACCATTGCAGTACTGCGGTACGTGGCCTTGCTAATGGCATCAATAGATTCGCCTTCCAGGTACTCACTAATCATGTACTGCAATTCGTCTGCGCTTAGCGGCTTGCCGCGCAGTTCAGCCCGCCTAGCTGCGTTACGCGCTTGACGGGTCTTGTATTGTTCGATAATGTTGCCTAGTCGAGTCGTATTATACGCCATACCAAGAATCTGACATGCGTCTTTCTTAGTAATTGGTTTTACGCCTTCTTCAGTAGGCTCTAGCAGTTTAATGACTTTAGCGATATTCGCATCAGTCATCAGTTCTTCTTCAAGTTCAGTACGTTTGCGAGTAGCCATATTTTACAAAAACCTTACTATTACATACAGGACAAACAACTGCCCAGTAACGTTCTACATCGCCTAGGTAGTCACTATGTGTAAATAACCGCATATCTTTGTGAGTATAAGACAGTTGAGCACCACATTCCTTGCACGTACACGTATGTTTCGGAATGGAAATAACTTCTACCATTACTGTTCTCCAAAAATAAAAAGGCGGCACTAGGCCGCCTGATTTAGGCCTTAAGGACGCTAAGCAGGTAGACGGCAGCCTTGCCAGTCAGCTTGCTAAGAATATCCTCGTCAACGGGAACATTCCTGTCTTCGATGGCCTTACGAAGCTCAGCAATGCTGGCTTCCTTACTAACACGCTTAGTGCCCTCAGTAGCCGTAGTCTTATTACCAGAAGTAGGGGTCTTACCGGCCTCCTTCTTGACATAAACATTGGCTTGCACTAGAACCATACGAACGCCGTTAGGACTCATTTCGATTTCGTCCGCGATATCCTTGATAATCTCGGTACTATTTTCAGGAGTAGGTTCAGCCTCCTTGTACTTGCGAATAACTTCAGCCTTAAGCTCGTCGGTCCATTGAGTAGTAGTCATTAAATTTCCTTAGATGTAGTTAGTGGTAATTTCGCTCATTTGTGCAGGGATGAAGCGACGATAGTTGTGCTTCAGATCAAACTTAGCTAGCAGCGCCTGCATTGCTTCTTGCTTAGACTTCATCAGATCGCTCATTTCTAGAGAGAACTCTGCGAATTCTGCTTCATCCATAGAGGTAATGTCAATACCTTCGATAAAAGAATTGGGTTGACTAAGTTCTACCAGAGCGCGATTACTCTTGGAACCGTCGGCCTTCGTATAGGTGAATTCAAGCAGCTTCATTTGTTTCGGTTTCCTGTGTGATTCAAAGAAATATTATACGGCGATTTGACTTTTAGTTCAATACAAAAATTTTACTCGTCACTGATAACGGTGTCCCTAACCGCCTTTTTAAAGCCAGCGGACATACCATTACTAAAGTAGATTGGCACTAGTACCGGGGCAATAATCGTGGAAAGAGTAATCCACACAAAACAGCTTAATAGTGGGTGTTCTGAAAACTCGTTCTGCACTCCTAGTGCCTTCGCCTCACTTACGGCAGGCCAGAAATACTCGATACAACACGCAATCGCAATCGATAGAGCGAATAGGAAATAATAAACTACTAGGGCCATACAACAAGCTGCCCTGCAGAATGCGCACGAGCAGCAAGGGAGAAACTAACACGGGTAGTACCGTTCACGAGCTGCTTCGGTCCGCGTGCCGCAATCGCTGCAGCTTGCGTCTTCGGATTGCTACTAAAAAGTGCTGGATCAGCTCGTCCAGTAAACTCCTTAAACAACTTAGCAATCTGAATGTTCGTCTTAGGCCATGCATGTGCCACATTCGGCGTACGGCGACGGTAGTTAATATCTTTTAGTGCTAAAGCAATCGTCTCGTCATTGGGTGTGCGCTTTTGTGCGCGCTTAAGCTTCTTCTCTCGATTGGTCTTCCAACGAGAGTTAGCCTTATAGGACGTAAGGTACGCTTGCTTAGACTTGCTAGTAGTTTTTCCGGCCATTAGTTGCTTTCAATATAAGTAGTAACATGGGGGGACATAGCAACGTCATCGTGCCCGTTGTCATACAGTTCTAACACTGCTTGCAGGGCTGTAATGAGTTCTAGAATGTTTTCAATCGGAACAGGTACTTTTCGATCAATTCCGTCGAAAAGTACAACTTCTTCTAGACCACCGTTGTTAGATCCGTACTCTACTCCAAAGTAAAAATACCTGGCATTCCAGTTGTTATCTCGCATGACGAACGTACCTTCATTGCCCCAAACCTCAGCATCCTGCTTAGGAGCTTCGCCGAAAAAAATCTTCATTATATTTCCTTATATTGTGGTGCGGTAGATAGGATTTGAACCTATGATCGACGGCTTATGAGGCCGCTGCCTTAACCCCTTGGCCACTACCGCACTTTTATTAAATTACTAGCTTTTTGACTTCTTCTAGAGAAATCGGTGTATAGTTTAGTTGCTCAACACATACGTTGATGTAACGCCTATTAGGCAGTTGAGACCCATCACATTTGATTACATTTGCATGCAGGTGCCCGTGAATATTGGCCTTCCATCTGTAAAGACAACTGGGGTGAATCGGGATATGACTCAGAACCATTCCATCTAGTTGGTGGTACGCTCTGATATCCTTAAAATACTGTAGGTATTGGGAAGGCTTACACAGATCGTGATTGCCCTTAATCAGTACTTTTTCGCCATTAAACCTAGAAAGGATTTCTAGGCCTTTAGCAGCTCTAGACATAGTCACATCGCCTAGAAAGTACACTTTATCGGTAGGTTTAACAACCGAATTATGTCTATCGATCATTACCTCGTGCATGTGATTAACGTCGTCAAACACGCGCAGAGGAGTTCCATCCTCCTTCTCAAAAGTGAGGATGTTCTTATGCCAGAGGTGATGATCACTAATAAGAAAGATATTAGACATGTTCAGAACTCCTGCCAGACAACTTCTCCGCCGATAGTGTGCCCGTCGTGCTCGGAAGGCACGTATTCCTCCCACCAGCCTTCCATGTTGTCATTGTATTGATCACCTTCTTCGTCCTCGAAATCTTCTTCGCCCTCGTATTGGCTACGAGGGTAGATTCCGTACGACTCAGCATGATCAACTGCACGCTGCCAAGCATAGGTATCTAGTTCCTTTTCAGTAACGCCTTCAGGAACCAGATAAAATTCATATTCATCAGTACCGACAACGCCGGCATTTAGGCAAAGGACTAGTTTACGCATTTTATTTAGAAGTAGGAATATTGTGGAGTAATAACCCGCTCAGTTCCACCCTTAATCTCTACAAATACATAGACGCGATTAGGGTCGTTATCTGCTAGACGATTACACTCTGTGCGTGCATTAGTAGCGGATTCGTGAAGTGCAGGATTAGGAGCAAAGCTAAGACGGTTATCAGGACCAAAGCTGCCAACGATGAAACGCCCGGTAGCTTGTCTTACGTCATTTTTAGTAAATAGTTTTTTCATATGTTTGTTTAATAAATAAAAAATCCCCAAAGAAGTATATATTATACTGGCTTTGGGGATTTGGTTCAAGTTCAAAATTTCGAAATTTATGAGTCTTCGTATTCCTGATTCTGCTTTACTAGCTCAGTAAGTTCTTCTTGAATATCATCGGGGTCACGATTATTATAAACGATAGCAAGAACCTCAGCTACAAGCTCTAGCCAAGCAAAATACTTTGTAGCCCCATTATGACTATGTAGGTCAGGAGCAAGCTCAGAAATCTTTTCTAGCGCAACGTGATAGTTTGTAGTAAACATAGTAAATAAGTTAATGTAGTCAAAGCCATCCTACGCGCCCCGGAGCATAGACGTTTATCCATGGGGTTTACTAAGGACTTTCAACCTTAGCTAGCTATTTATTATTGGTACATCGTGACGGGATTGAACCGCCGACCCTCTCCTTGTAAGGGAGACGCTCTACCGCTGAGCTAACGACGCATTGTATGCGTGCGGGCTACAGGGTTCGAACCTGCGACCTGTTCGTTGGCAACGAACTGCTCTACCAGCTGAGCTAAGCACGCATTAAAAGGGGATGTCTTCTTCAAAAAGAACTGGGAAGTGGGGTTCCATATATGGATCAACCTCTTCCTCTTGGTAAATTTTCCACTTAGCAAAACTAGCCTGTTCGTGGATTAGATCAATTACTTCTTGTTGGTACTTAACGTATCCTTGGCGTTCTGCCCAGATTAAGTACTCGTAATGATCTTGCGCTACATCACAAATTCTACAGCCATTCAGTTTTCCAAATGTAAGCTTATCAGTTAGCCCCAGTTTAGGGTCTTTTAATTTACCGAAACTAATAGCCATAGAAATTTTAGAGGTTTGGCGCAGGGATTATTCGAGGTCTAACTTGTCGAGATAGCGATACGTCTTCTTCTTGTGAAGACGGGAGAATAGTTTTCGATGTTTAGGGGCGGGGCCACAGCAGTAGCAATAGAAGCCGCCAGGACCCGTACGAAGCCACGACTTAACAGTAAACATTCTAGTTTTCATAGTTATTCCTTGGCGGAGCATGGAGGAATTGAACCCCGGCCAGCGTATGCCAGCCGCCGCATTTCCAGTGCGGTGTAAGAACCATCTTACTGCATACTCCAGTTAAGTCTAATAGGTCTCGAACCTATAGTTCAGCCCGTTCCCTGGCCTGCCCCTAACATGCTGCAGGCTAGTAGGTATTTGAAGGCTATCGGTGTTCCAGTTTAGCTGATATAGACTCAATTTTGGCGGATCAGGTGAGACTCGAACTCACACACCCCTCTCGGAGCCCACGGTTTTCAAGACCGACGCCGCTAGTCCACTCGGCTAACTGATCCTTATTCTTTTTCTTGACTCTTTAGTCGTTGCACAACTTCTTCTGAATCCATCCAGATATCTTTATTGTGCATCATTGACTGAATCTCTGCTTCAGTTAGAAAGTCTGCATAGACTGCACGCATGAAGTTCTCAGACCACTTGCGCTCAAACTGAAGCTGATCATACATTTCGCCACCCTTGCCGAATACTCCAGCAGAGTAGTTATGAAACATGAATAGAGAATGCGGAGTTACTTCTTTAATATCGCCGTGTAGAAAGATCATTGTAGCGGCGCTCATGCACGCACCTTCTACACTAGTAACGATTGTAGCTTCAGACTCCGACATTACTCGTAGAAACTGAAGCGTAGTATAAAGATCACCACCAGGACTATTAATGTATATCCTAATCGTATCAGCCTCTGAGGCATTACGAATTGTATCGAACCAGTCGATGTATTCTTCAGGATCTAGCACTGGGCCAGATAGGTAGAACTCATGTAGCTGCCCAGTAGGTTTAGAAAAACTAGTTCTAAAGGTATCCGGTTGCAACAGTTTAGGGTCGATAAAGTTGGTTTTTGTCATTAATACGTCCTTCCTATATTTTAGTAGTATCCCACAGCAGGTTTCTATCTATGCTTTTCGCGGCTAGCACGCTATCTGTGATCACGAATGTCAAGATTGATACTACTAAAATATAGGGTCGGTATTCTGTTACGAGGAACCGACCAAACCCTAAGCAGTTATTAGGCTGCTAATGCAAAAACGTTGTCGTTTGCAGTTAATTGTTTTGCTGTTTCGGTCGAGAAATCTCAACCCTACGGCTTTCGCATTGCCGAGTTGTCTGCTTTAATACTTATCACCCTGTCGAAACCATGACTGGCCCATCATATCAACACTGGCACCGGCTCTAGCCTAGCTCTGACTCTTTCGGGGCAGAATTCGGGTTGTCTAGCATGGGTGGTATCCCAGCGTTGATATGGTGGACCAGGCGGGAGTCGAACCCGCGTCCAGAACGTCTTTCTTTAGGCTTCATACAACCATATTAAAACACACTGTCTTACTGTCCCCTACTAGGTATCTAGTGGGTGCGACACACCTACAGTAAGCCCCCGCACTCGTTTTATAAGAATAGGTACCTACTCTTTTTATTACAGTATGTTTAAATATGGTGCCCCTTGAGAGAATCGAACTCCCGCCGCCGGACTACAAAACCGGAGCACTGCCATTATGCTTAAAAGGGCGAATCCAAGTTTTAAGGTTAAAACTTGGAAACCTAGAAGGTTCAACGAAAGTTAACGTGCTTGGTACCTACAACTTTCATTACGCACGACGCACTTGCAAGTGTGTGGAGAGTGTAACAGGGCTCGAACCTGCATATACTAGGGTTGCAATCTAGTCCCTCACCGTTCGGGTCATACACTCATAAATTTGGTTGGGTGGCACGGGCTCGAACCGTGTTCTCTCAGCTTAAGAGGCTGGACTTCACCAATCAAAGTTTCCTCCCAACAATTATCTGTTCTCAGCCAATACTTTTTCGAAAGCTTCGAAGCTGCGCTCAAACTTTAGCTGATAAAGAGACTTGATTCCGATGAGAACGTTTTGCTTTCCATCCTCATCTAGCTCATCCCACTTATCTAGCAGAAGCTGAATATCATCACAAACATTCCAGCACTGAAGAATACTCTGCTCTAGATCGAAAGTGTCTTTCATTGGCTTAGTACGAATTTAAGTCTATCTGCGGCATAACTTGCTGCGAACGCTCTTGGTTTAACAAAAGCATCTACATTACAAGTACCTTTGATGTACCCAATCGCTTGGGATACAACTTGTGAGCTCTTATACCGTTCATCAGGATTAATATCCAGGTGAACTTCTACATACCGATCTTGCAGCACATCGCTTAGTTCGTGGAACAGGTCACTAATCTTATAAACTTCCTGCATTAGACGCAGACTTGGTTTATTAGCTCTCTGATCCCAGTCGCGTTCACGCTGAACGTCTCCGAAAATCTTGCAACCATGCTTACCATCAATATGGATTACCACCGCTAGCGTATAATCGGCGAACCAGGTGCCGTCTACATTTACACGCTCACTATCTGCGCCCAGATAAATCTTAGTTTCTGGTGAACAGTTTGTGATAAAAGCTTTAACCTCATCAATATTGAATTTACGCATGATTATACTTACATAAGTGTTACTATAGCCTTAGCAATTAGATCCGCACGCGCTAGTGAGTATTCTTGATTTGGATGTACTTCATCCACAAGACCTCCAAACGGCAGAGAATATGCATCAACTAATGTAGCTCCAGTCTCGGCAGCGATTGTAGTAATTACTTCATTTACTGAAGAAATTTCCTTCTGTAGAAAAGGGTAGTTAAGAAAAGTGACTAGAACTACCTTTGACGATTTGCACATTAAAACTAGTTCATGCAGTTCTGTGTAGAACCGTAAACTAGGAGTAAAAATATCGGACCCGCCATACGCTAGTACTACGATATCTGGTTTTGTTGTTTGTACACTATCTAGTAGTGTGGTATAGGGCTGTGCCGGATTACCGTATAGAGCGTCTCTAGTACGCATAGACGGGGCTGAGTAGTCTCGCAATACTGCGGAACTTCCTAGAACCTGTTGCATGTACACTACTGGCTTAAGCTCTAGGCCCACGCCAGCAGTAAGACTGTCTCCATACACATTAACTGTAGTAGCACTAGCACTTGATCCGCCACATGCGGATAAAGCACTCGCTAGGCTCGCTGCAATTAATGTTCGTCTATCTAGCATAGTACTTCCTTACTGGACCGCCCGGAGAGATTCGAACTCCCGGCCACTGCGTTCGTAGCACAGCACTCTTCCACTGAGTTACGGGCGGATTGTTTTGGCAGAGGAGGTGAGATTCGAACTCACGAAATGCTGGGATCAAAACCCAGTGCCTTAGACCAGCTTGGCTACTCCCCAACAAAAGTATATTGCTCCGTATCTAGGGATCGAACCTAGCTAAACTCTGATTAACAGTCAGGTCCGTGCACCATGCTCGGATTATACGGAGCAATATACTCTTATATTGCTCTCAACCTAAGTCGAGAATATACTTAATCACCTTATTTTTATCGATGGAGTGATAAAGGTCATCTGGAATAGCACCCTCAAACTCTTTGTTTGGAGTTGCCCACCAGCGAACTACTTCTTCTTCGGACCCTAGAAAGGTTACTAGGAGTCTATGTAATTTCTGTTCAAATTCTGTCATATGTGGTGCGGGGTGAGGGAATCGAACCCTCGCATACTGGTTGGAAGCCAGTGAGTCTACCATTAACCTAACCACGCAAAATATTTGGCGACTCGTATGGGAATCGAACCCATCTGATATCTACAGTGACAGTGTAGTGACCACAACCAAGCAGTCCCACGAGCCATTAAATTAAAACCCTAGCCGGTGAGGTGTCCGCTACTCAGATTACCGCCCTTTCGCTACCCATTCTCCGTTTACTTGTCTTACTAGAGTAGGGCTGCAACCCCAAACTTTGGTACCCCTGGCCGGACTCGAACCGGCACGCCCGAAGACGGGAGATTTTAAGTCTCCTGTGACTACCGATTCCACCACAGGGGCAAGGGATTCTTACTTGTTTGCCTTCTGTTTACGGCGAATCTCGGCGTTTTTAACTAGACGCGCTGCGGCATTTTCCTTCTGTCGCTTATCATGGTCGCGCTTAGCTTGCGCACTGGTTTCGAGGTCTTTGAAGTACATAGTAGTGATATTTGGTGGAGTGAGTAGGGATCGAACCTACCTGCCAGAGGCCACAGAGTTACAGTCTGCTAGAACGCCATTGTTCCATTCACTCCGAATTAAAGAATAATTATAAACTGTTTTGACAAACAGTTCAAATCGAAAATTTTAAGCCACTCGAAACAGCAAACTGTAAGTCTCAAGCCAGATCGTACTAGCGTCTTGCTTGAGTTGCTCAAGATCGCGAATCGAGGTATACGGACCATAACGTCCAATACGGAAATCCTTACCAGCTTTCCAGTCAGCTACCATCACTTCCATAGAAGCATAGTCGCGACCATAAGCTGGCCAAAGATACATAGGAGAAGATACTTGGTTAATTCCGTTCATGTCATTCCCTCTCAATTAAAGAATAATTATAGAGTAATTAACGAAATCAATCAAGATCGAAATTTGGCATCCCGAGAAGGACTCGAACCTTCAACCTTTGGTTTTGGAGACCACTGCTCTGCCAGTTGAGCTACCGAGATAAATTGCTTGGAATATTTTATATTAGTATGCGGGCTATGAACCCGATTGCCAACCATAGGCGATTTTGATTATGCTCAAAATATAAGAATCGAACTTATGAAGTAACTAATACGTTCGCCAAAGCGTAAAAATAAGTGCCCTAGAATAAATATTAGCAGTATTTGGTTAGATTAGTAGTCTAGAAGTAGCTGCTAAAAGCGCAAAGGGCTTAGATTAGCGTAGGAATAAAGCAAAACGGAACGTTGTTTTCACCAATTGAAGAAGTAACCGTTTTTAGCACCATACACTAATCTAAGCCCTTAGCTTAGAGTTCCACTCGATTAATATGCTGACTGACTACAGCTTTCCAGTGTGGATGTTTGTACCGATCTCTCGCTCTGACAGGCTGACTACTGTCCCTGGCTCGGATTTACTTATCGTTCTCAAACGCTTGAATGTATGCAATGATTGCCTCGGAGAAACCATTGATCTCATTCCAAGCATTGTGATTCACGCCGTGTTCGTAACTGGCTACGTTTACCAGATAGCCAAGGCCGCTGAGAGGCTTGGACGGAGTGTCATAACTTTGCTCATCGGTGAATACGATCACACGATCATAGCGAGTTTGAGCGTCGATTTCACGCATCGATCTACCTAGTTGCGTACCTCCGTGGCGTTGAGAGGTATTAATCGCTTCCACTAGGGCGAATCCACGACGTGGTGGAACGCGAACCGCACTGCTACTAAAGCTGTAGATTTCTACAGTTTCGCAGATTTCGCGGCATAGCACGGCCAGTGCTGCGGCCGCGTCAAAGCGGTCTAGATCAGACTTAGCACTGACTTTGGTTCCAAACATAGAGCCGGAAACGTCAATAACCAGTACAGTCTTGCCTGGGAGCTTTTCAACTCCTTCAAGCGCCTTGAACATCATCTGTTCAAGCATATCCTCAAACTGAGGAACGATGCGAGCTGCCGAAATGAATCGGAACGGCAGAACCTTAGACACATCTACACTAGAGCCATATTCACGGATAAGGGACTCCGGAACACCGCTTTGTGTCATATTGCGCAGATTTCGCAGAAAAGCTAGTGCGCCTAGCTTACGCTCACTCATCAGACGGATGAATGTTTCACGCTTATCAGCACCGCCGGAAAGCTGAGTTTCCCAAGTATCTGGTGTAGCCAGAGACTCTGATGCGATTCGCTTGAACAGCTCAGTTTGCTGAGCTGACTGCGGCTTAGGGTGGCTTAGAAACATCACGTCACGCAGTTTAACTGCGGCGGAGTTCTTATCCCACTTGGCGAACTGATACTCACTAAACTTGTTGAAACAAGCTGCCAGACCCTTTTTGACCTGGTTGGAGATAGCAGTACGACCGTCCTTCCAATAGATTGAAAGGAATTCGGACATTTCGTCCGGACGCTGAATGATATTAGTCAGCGTCTGTGCGTGCAGCTTTCCGTTACGTGCTAGTTCACGAGCTAGCAGTAGAGGAATGTGACGCAGCTTGAACTTAGAGCGGGCAGCTTCCGCAATAGCGGATACCTTTTCAGGAGCTACCTTAGCAACCAGTTCTCGCACTAGTTCAGCGTGAGCTTTACCGTCCAGATAGAACTGGTTTTCCCACAGCATAGAAGCTAGGGTCAGTCGCTTCAGTTGAGCTTCAGCGGAGCTATTAGCCACCACTGTACCAACAGAATTAACAGCAGGCTTTTGACGAACACGTTGATTAATACTAGACATTTTCTTTTTGAGTTAAATAAATAGATAAGAATAAGGCGAAACAGAACGGAAGGATGCTACCATTACATTACGGGCCCGGAATGGACCCGCTGGGATTCGAACCCAGTCTCCCTGAGTAATAGTCAGAAGTAACTGTTTCTTTCACTATACCTAAACAAAACACACTAACCGAGAACGTTCGAAAACAGTTCTTGGAGCGTCGGGATTAGCGTGAGTGCTCACTAACTCACGTCGTCGATTAGAGTGATTGCGCACTGCCGTGACCAATTCGGCGGTAAAGTCGTCACATCATAGTGCTATAGTATGAAGTAACTGACCTCTGTCACTACAGTTTGTGTGTTTTGTTTAAGTATAAATTATACAGGAAAATAGTTGAGAGATCAAGCTTATATTATTCAATCTGAAAGAGAAACTGTATTTCTCTCAACTAAAACAATAATTATACAGACTTTGATTAAAGACCACAAGTCTAAATTTTTGGTGGTTATAGTAAGACTCGAACTTACGACCAACACCGTATGAAAGTGCTGCACTACCAACTGTGCTATATAACCGAAATAGGTGGGGCTTACGTATCGTACCCCGTAGAGACAAGGACGGTGAATCTCTACCGTTCACACATTCAATCAACCGTCATAGAAGGCTAACGCATAACGTCAGCCCAGCTAAATCAATCTTAGATTGATAAGTGGTTGCGGAGGCTGGATTCGAACCAGCGATCTCTAGGTTATGAGCCTAGCGGATTTACTCACTTTCCCACCCCGCGAAACCCTAATTAGCCTGCTCCGCCTAGATCGCCATTGTGACTAACGCCAGTATCGGAATATCCGGCACTAGTATTAAACAGAGGTAGGCTCTCAGTTGCCTGAGTTGCAGCAGGAGCATTCGCACCAGGATTTACACTCATACCAGCACCCATAAACTGGGAAGCACTAGCAGGCAGACCAACTGGTTGAACACTAGGAAGTTGAACACTGACAGGGCCACGACTTGTATCACCCAGAGGGACAGATACATGGGCGGCTCCGCCTGTATATTTAGTTTTAATCATAAAATTTTCCTTAGCTAAGGCGGCTGGAGCAACATACTCCAGCCCAATCTTTACTGCCCCGGCAGGCGGCTAAGGCGTCCCATATCCCCCTCATGACCTGCGCCACCAACGTGGCCGTCATGAATCATGTTATTGGTACTATACACCGTATCATGAATATCACCATCATTATCTTCCATAGGAACCCCAGTTGCAGGGTCCGGACGAGATGTGATGAATTCAGGTAGGTGGTTAACGCTGCCAGTTGGACTCGCGGGATTAATAGCTGCTTTTTGTTTCATTAGATTGTCTCCAAATAAGTGCCGAATCCCGGCGATATATCAATAAGGTGCTCCGAAATCGTTTTTATAACGAAGCCAACTTTTCTCTAGGGCCTCAAGCTCGGCCATTGTCTGCGGTTTAGCGTCTTCAACATAGTCTTCGAAGGTATACGGCTTGAACATATCCTTAAGACGCTGCATTAAATCACTTAGCATTGCTGACAAACCCATACAGCTTAGCTGCTTCCTTTAGTACATCCTCTAGCGTGTACATCTTAGGGGCAACATTCTTCCAGGCATCAACAGTGCTCTGGTTTTGTGCTACAAGTTCGTCATAAGCACGCTTAGCAAACTCTGTGTTTACTGCGTACTGCTTTTCTAGATACTCTTTTGCCATCTCTAGCAACTGAGTGCGAATTTCAAAGGGAGTCATAATACAATAAATCCTATATTTTGTGTGTGTTGTGGTAGTCGGTAGTGGGATCGAACCACTGACCTATGCCTTATCAAGACAGTGCTCTGCCGCTGAGCTAACCGACCATATACATACTACTTTTCCCATTGTACTCGGTATGTAAGCGAGAGATTTGGTACACCTAGGGAGAATCGAACTCCTCGTTTACGCAGTGAAAGTGCGTTGTCCTAACCGTTAGACGATAGGTGCATGTTTATATATTTAACCCCAACTATGCGAAGGCTTCAAACCCAGCATTCGAGGCTTATAATTACTAAGGTGATGAGCCCGTTCGTAACCAACCGGGTAATCATCCCGGCCTAGGATTAAATATATAAATACGTGGTGCAACCCACAGGGATCGAACCTGTTTCAACGGCTCTTCAGGCCGCCGCTATGACCACATCAGCTAGAGTTGCATATAAAACTACTTAGGGGTGACTAGTGAGGATCGAACTCACGCATATAGGGATCACAACCCTAGGCCTTTCCACTTGGCTATAGCCACACCTAAGTAGTCTTGAATATTATGGCGGAACGTATTGGATTCGAACCAATGCACCCATTTCTGAATGACAGTTTAGCAAACTGCTGCCTTAACCACTCGGCCAACGTTCCATTTATTTGGTAGCCCTGGTGGGACTCGAACCCACACACGCCGGCTTATCTGGCCGGTGCTTTGACGGAATATAAATCCGCTTCTTTACCAATTAAGCTACAGGGCCGTCATTTCTGTCCACATGGCTTGCAGATAGAGCTTGTTAACAGGATCTACCGCGATTGAGCCTTGTGGTTACCACCCCATTGCAATGAGGGCATTAACTTTTGTTATTAGTTCTGCGACGTTATGTGCACGAACTACTGTATAGTTTTGTACCATATAAAAGTACACCACCTACGCAGGGCCCATTGTCTGCAATGTAATTTTATATGGTAGGGGTAGTGAGGTTCGAACTCACGACTCTCGGATTAAAAGTCCGATACTCTGACCAACTGAGTTATACCCCCAGGTCACGCTTCCATTTCCCGCGAAGCTGTTTGTGGGTTTTCTTATGTGAACCAGCGCCGCCGCGCTTCATTAGCGCAAGTGCAACGTGGTTACGAGGTTTTCGTGTCTTCATAATCAGTTTGAGTAAATTGCACGTTATTTTCTTTTAGTGTGGTCTCTAGATAGTTAATTCTATTTAGAGCCCTTCTCAGAAGCCCTGTAAATTCTGCGGCAGTATATCCTGTTGATTCCGTATCAGGAATACCCCAAGCGATTGCCGTACTAATATCTTGCTTTAGATTTCTATTAATCACAGCTAATCCTTATAATTATTGGTCCGAAACGATAGTTGCGAAACGAATTACCACCATTTAGATAGAACTCATTCCACTGAAACCACTTACCGCGAAACCATGCGGTCTTAATGATTTTGATTCGTTTCTTCATATCTCTCAGCCTAAAGAATAATTTTAT